>SXGS01244414.1_pt1 | contig 23056 bp, 19 predicted proteins | sample 3174681 | NCBI WGS metagenome assembly SXGS01 (sample SAMN11356861, study PRJNA531348) | freshwater metagenome | isolation source: freshwater sample F1-80 | place: China: Fuxian Lake, Yuxi | collected 2017-12-25
CTTCACGCGATCATTGAAAGAAAAAAGGCCCGGCGGAGGCAAGCCTCACGCCGAGCCCTTCCGGGGGTCTGTGCGCCTCTGAGGGCGCCTATAAATGATAGGAACCGGGGGGCTCCTGTCAACCGCAGACTAGGATGAATCCCACCGCTCACGCCCAACGGACCCCATCTCGACCGTGCCAGCAGCCCAACGTTCGCCAATCGCCGTCGACGCTCTGGAGTCCAGTCGACGGACCACTCTGAGTCGCGTCGTTCGGATTGCGATGGCCCACGGGAGCGAACAATCGCCCTTCGGGCACAACACTTTTGCGGGTTTCCCTTCAACGAGCGCCATCCCGTTCTGGTCCGAGTTCCGCGTCGAGGTGTCGGGCACCCCGGTTCGCGGGCGTGGGTATGTGACTTCGCTGGCTCAAATCGATCAGGCCACGCGTAGCGCTGCAAGAACGGTGCTCCGGTTTGATGCCCACGCGATCCTGAGCGGGTCCCTGGGACCCGACACGGTGATTGATCGCATGGCGCATGCCATCTCGGAACACCTCGGCCACCAGGTCTCAAGGCTTACCTGGCTTGTATCCCCGTACCACCACTACAGTTGGGAAGAATCAATGCCCGAACGAACGACACTTTCGTGCCATTTCGAGTTTGCGGCGGCGCACCGCCTCAATGATCCGGCCCTGTCCGAGGAGGCAAACCTCGCCCTCTTCGGTAAGTGCAATCGAATCAACGGCCATGGACACAACTACCGGCTCGAGGTCGCCATCCGGCGGCCCAACGGCGGTTCGTTCGGCATGTCAGACTTCGAACGAGTTGTCGCTGAATCCGTTGTGGATAGGTTCGACCACAAACACCTGAATGTGGATTGCCCCGAGTTCGCGGCGCTCAACCCCACTGTTGAACACATCGCCGCGGTCTGCTTCGACCTGCTCGATGGGCCGCTCCGTGGCCATGGCGTCGAACTCATTCGTGTGACGGTCTGGGAAACTTCAAAGACCAGCGCCACCGTCGAAGTCTGAGTCCCCGGCGCGGGCTAGCTCAGGTCGTCCTCGCCGAGCAGCGTGAATCGCTTGCGCATGAGGATCTGCCCAGAAAGGTGACAGTCATCGACCGCGAGCGCCACGCACGGCTCGCCGCCGCCGCGCATGAGCACCGGGTACACGAAGCGAATGTTGAGTTCCGCGCCAAGTAGGAAAAGGCACATCTTCGTCAGCGACTGTCCCGTCCCGATCTGCACAACGATGAGGTCGAGCTCACTAAATGTGTAGTCGTGCTTGCGCAGGAGGTGTCGCGCCGCATCGGCGTTCGAGAAGATCATTCGAACCACAGCGTGGTCGCTCGAATCGATGACGCTGAGCGCGGCCACATGGACAGCCGCGTCATCCTCGAACAGCTTGAGTAGTTCGAGCAACTTCCCAACCTTGTTGTCAAGAAACACAGCGAACTGGCGGACATAGGGGGGCGAGTACCCCTGCTCGGTCGGGACGGGCATTTGGCTCACGGCGAGGGAGAGGGTAGCGCGGGACCTGAGGGGCGAGTCCCAAGGCAGCGGCTAGGGCGTCCACGCCGAGAGAATCTCCGTCATGTCCAGACCATCGGTGGTGCCGTCGCTGTTGATGTCGGCACCGGTGGTGCCCCATGCCGCCAGCAATTGAGTGAGGTCGAGGCCGCCGATGACGCCATCGCCATTGAGGTCCGCCGGGTGCGCGTCGACAACCCATGGGCCACCGAACCTCGTGTTCGCAAGGTTGGCGGTGATCGTCACCGTCACCGCGTCCACTCCTGAGGGGAGTGATTCCGGGGGCAACACCACAACTTGCGGACTGATGGCGCACTGATCGAGGAGGACACTCGACCCGCTGGGCGTGATCCGAGAAGCGAAGTTCGACGGATTCACGGAGTCACTCGTCCCCGAGCCCGCCGTGAAGCCTGTAAAGGCATAGTCCGCGTGGACGGCGTACTGGCCGTCGACGAAGTTCATCGCGCCCCCCGGCGCAACGGCCGAGGCCACTGGCGACACGAGCGTGATACTCACATTCGTGAGCGTGAGGTCGAGATGCTGGCAGCCGATGAACGGAACGCAGAAGAAGTCGAAGGCATAGGTCGCGTTGCCGAGTGTGATCGCCAGTGCGGTCATGTTGGAGTGTTGCCACGGCGGCGTCGACGGCGAGAGCCGCATCACGCACGGACCGCCCACCGCGACCGTCTTCGTGTCCGTGTCGGAACTCGTTCCGAGCGAGGTTGTGATGTCCACCCGGAGCGTCACCGCCGCCGTGGCAGTGCCGAGCGCTGACATGGTGGCGGTACTTGTTCCCATCGCGGGAACGGTGGAGGCGAGGGTCGCGCCGCACAGCAGTGCGTGTCGACCAGTCAGTGAGAACGGCCAACCTGTCATGTGGCCTCCTTTAGGTGATATCGTCGCCTCGAATGGCTCGCGCGCAAGGCTTCGCACTCGGACTTTTCATTGTTTTTCTCCTGGCCGTCCCGGCGGAGGGCCACGCACCGGGCGATGACGGTGCATTCCAGGCCATCGCCGACGAGTACGAGACCTGGGTCGACTTCTCGTTCCCCGAGGACGCCCTCTCGCACGGGCGCACCGAACCGACCGATCGCATCACCGAACCGGGGCTTCGCGGGGCGACGATCCGACACAATGACTTGGGCATGTTCATGGAGCGGCTCGCTGGGGTCGATCGGGAATCACTCTCGCCCGCCGTGCGTCTCGACTACGACCTCCTCAAGCGCGAGATCACCCACTCGCTCGACTCGTTCCAGTTCAAGCGCTGGATGATGCCCATTCACCAGCGCGGAGGTCCGCAGCAAGATCTCCCACAGTTTGCGCACAGCATTCCCTTTCGCACTCGAGCGGACTGGGACGAATACGCCAAGCGAGTGACTCGCCTCGGGGCCGCCGTACGCGACACCCGCGACATGATGGTGCAGGCGCTCGCTGAGGGACTCGTGCCGCCGAAGGTCGTGCTTGAGGGTGTGCTCGGACAGTTTGATGCCGTCCAACGCGGCGGCCTCAGAGAACTTGAAGCGCCGATGGCCTCAATGCCCGCGACCATTCCCGCGGATGAGCAGGCGCGGCTCAGACAGTTGGTCCATGATTCGAGGCTTGACGCGCTCTTGGCACTCTTCGAACTGCGCACATGGCTCGCCGAGGCGTACTTTCCGAAGGCGCTCGATTCCGTCAGCGTCAGCGACCAGCCCATGGGCGCCGAGTACTACGGGTTCCAACTTCGGCACTTCACGACGACCACGCTCTCCGCGAAGGCGATCCACGACACGGGCCTCGCCGAAGTTGCACGCATCCGCACCGAGATGATGGCCGTGATTGGTACGACGGAATGGTTCAGCGCTGATCCCACGCGCGCCGCGCTCGAACCCGATGCACGGTTCGCGTCGTTCGTCGCGTTCTTGCGCACCGATCCGCGCTTCTATCACTCGTCGGCGGAGTCCTTGCTGTCTGGCTACCGCGACATCTGCAAGCGCATCGATGCCAAGCTGCCGGAGTTCTTCGGCGTGCTCCCCCGCCAACCCTACGGCGTTCGTGAGATCCCTCGCTTCATGGCGCCAAGCCAAACCACCGCGTACTACCAAGTCGGGTCGATGAAGGCGGGGCTGCCGGGCTGGTTCTACGCCAACACCTATGCGCTTGATCAGCGGCCCAGATACGAGATGGTGCCACTGAGTCTCCACGAAGCCGTCCCGGGTCACCATCTCCAAATCGCGATCGCCGACGAGGTCGAGGGGATCCGCCAGTTTCGTCGCAGCGTCGACTCGACGGCGTTCGTCGAAGGATGGGCGCTCTACGCCGAGCGCCTCGGGATCCCGATGGGCCTCTACGACGATCCCTACGACAACTTTGGACGGCTGCTCTACGAGATGTGGCGTGCGTGCCGACTCGTGGTCGACACGGGCATGCACGCCTTTGCGTGGCCGCGCGCGAAGGCGATTGACTTCATGCGAACCAACACGGCGCTCTCCGAACTCAACATCGAACGGGAGATCGACCGCTACATCGCATGGCCGGGACAGGCCACGGCCTACAAGATCGGCGAACTCGAGATCCGACGCATCCGTGCCTCGTGCGAATCGCGCCTCGGAGAGCGATTCGACCTGCGTGCCTTCCACGACCACCTTCTCGGCGCGGGCCCTTTGCCCCTGGACATCCTCGCCGCACGGATGGATGCGTGGTGCGATGCGCGGTCTACGCCTGCCCAGTAAGGAAGGGATTGTTGTGGCGCTCGGCGCCGATTGTCGTCGAGGGTCCGTGGCCCGGATGGACCGCCGTGTCGTCGGGAAGCGCCATGAGGGTGCGCGTGAGCGAGTTCATGAGCGCCGCGGGATCACTCGTCGGAAAGTCACTGCGGCCGATGGAGCCGGCGAAGAGCGTGTCGCCTACGATCGCGACGCCAGCCTCTTTGCAGTAAAGGGAAACCGATCCAGGGCTGTGACCGGGCGTGTGCAGGATGGTCCAACGGGTGGGTCCGAGCGCGAGCTCGTCCCCTGCGTTGAGCGAACGGGTGGGCGAACGAACGGACACCGGGTCGATGCCCGCGAACGCCGACAGGTTCAGTTGCGGATCGCCGAACCACGCGTGCTCAGCGGGGTGCCCGTAGATGGGCGGACTTCCGAAGGCATCGGCGACTCGCTCGAGCCCCATGATGTGGTCCAAGTGCGCGTGCGTGAAGAGAATCGCCTCGACCCCGATGTGGTGCGCACGGACGAAGTCAATGACCGACTGCGGGCCATCGCCTGGGTCGATGACCCAGCCCGATCGTTGGTTGCCCGACTCCACCCACACGATCCACGCGTTGGTCTGCCAGTCCCCAAGCGGGAGTCCCTTGATGCGCAGTTTCGCCACGGCGCCACCATAGCGGTTACGCTCGCGCCATGCTCAAGCGACGGATCGAGGAGACACCGGCCACGCCGGTCGAGATTCCAGGCGTCGAGGGAGTGACCATGCGGATCATGATCGGCAGGAAGGACGGGGCACCCAACTTCGCGATGCGCCATTACACGGTCGCGCCCGGTGGCTTCACGCCGCGCCACCAACACAACTACGAACACGAAGTCATGATCACCTCGGGATCCGCCAGAGTCGAACACGACGGCGAGTTCCACACCTGCCGCGCGGGAGACATCTTGATGATCAAGCCCAATGTGCTGCACCAGTTCCGCAACGAGTCCGCGGAGCCCTTGTCGTTCATCTGCCTCGTGCCCACATCGTTCGACTGCGGCACGCCGACTCCAGGAAGCTGATGGGTACAAGCCGATGCATCGCCGCCGCGTGCGCCTGCAGCGCGCTCTCGTGCTTGTGGGGCTGCGACACGATCGGCTCAGACTTTCGATCCATGGGCGACGCGCTCATGCCGCCCTCGCCACAGGAGGCGGCGCAGTGGGCCGTCGATACGACGGATCCCGAGAACATGCGCCGCGGCGTCGCGTTGCTGGGAAACTCGACCTTCGGCGGTGTCGATGCCTATGTCAAGCTCTACCGGTTCTACGCCGAAGACATGAAAGATCCGCTGGTGCAGGCCGCGGCCATTTCGGCGCTCGGGAGATTCGGGCGCGTCGAGGACGCACCGCTCTTGGCGAAGGGGCTCATGAGCCCATTCAAACCGGTCCGCCTTGCGAGCGCGATCGCCTTGCAGCGCATTCATTGCCCGGCCGTGGCCGAACCCATGTGGAAGCGATTGCTCGATGAGAACGAGGAGCCGGAGGTTCGCATCGAGTTGGCGATCGGCCTCGGGCAGTACGCGCAAGACGATGTTTTTCAGGCGCTCGTGACGAGCCTCGACGAGTCCGAACTTGCCGTCAACCTTGCAACGCTCGACAGTCTGCGCGCGATCACGGGCAATGATCTCGGACTGAGCCGCGTGCGCTGGCTTGCGTGGCACGCCGCCACGCCCCCGGCCGAGCGGTTTCGCTCACAGAACTCGTACCTGTTTCCGACCTATCAGCGGCACCTCGGTTTCTGGGACTATGTCGTCTTCTGGGACATCCCTCATTGGGAGACGCCGGGTCTTCCCGTGGGTATCGCTGGCACAGGCGCGAGATCGACGCATGACGATCCCACGGCTGTTCCGCCCCTGCGACCCTGACGGCGATGCGGAGCGTGCGTGATGGACTCGGGGCCGAGCTGGATCCGGCGACAACTGTTGTCGGACCCGACGATCCGCCTGATGCCATCATTGCGATGGAAGAAGCTGAGGTCGGGGTCGACGGACGCATTCGCAGCGGTCGACTCGCAGGGCTCTCCATGTGGGCGGCGATCTGGGCGCTCGCGCTGCCGGTCCTCATGCAGCACACGCTCGCGGCATGCGTGGGTCTCATCGACAAGATGATTGCCGGAAGCCTTCCGGGGTCCACCGTCGTGCCAGCGCTCGACGGCATCGGCATCGGCGCGTATGTCGGCTGGTTCATCGGCATCGCCATGAGCGGGCTCGGGGTGGGTGCGCAGGCGATCGTTGCCCGGGCGATGGGCGCAGGGCGTCCGCAGGATGGCGAAGAGGCGTGTGGTCAGGCGATGACCCTCTCAGTCGCGTGGAGCGTGCTCGTGGGCGTGGCACTCTGGTACTCGGTTGAGCCTCTTGCCGCGCTTGCCGGACTCGAGGGGGCATCGGCCGACTACTGCTCGCAGTATGTGCGCATCCTTGCCATCGCCATGCCGGCCACGGGCGTCATGACGGTGGGCTCGATGTGTCTTCACGGCGCGGGCGAGACTTGGATTCCTGCGTGGATCGCCGTTGCGGTGAATGTGATCAATGCGTCGTTGTCGTGGGTGCTCTCGGGCGCCGAGTTCCACGCCGGAGACTTCGTCGTTCCTAATCTCCTCGGCATTGACGGCGCGAAGTACGGCGTCATCGGCATCGCCGCAGGCACGGCGATCTCGTACCTCGCCGGAGCGCTCTTGACACTGCGCGCGCTGCACAACGGTGTCAAGGACTTCCGCCCGCAGCGGCGGCATCTGCGTCCGAGCGCTGAGACCACCTGGCGCATCGCGCGGATCGGCATTCCAAACTTCGCCGAGGGGGTCGCGCTGTGGGCAGTGAACCTCTTCGTGATGTTCTTCATTGGGATGTGCGCTGCCGCACATGGGGCCCAGGGTCGAGGCACCGGCGGACTCGTCGGCGCGCACATGATCGCGGTCCAGTGGGAGTCGTTCTCGTTTCTCCCCGGATTCGCGATGGGAATCGCCGCGGGAGCGCTCGCGGGTCAGTACATGGGAGCGGGCAATGTCGCGCAGGCCCGACGCGCGATCTCGGCGTGCACGCTCGTTGGCTGCGCCATCATGGGAACGCTCGGCATCGTCTTCATTGTCGCGGCGACGCCATTGACGGCGGTCATCAGCCGCGAAGAGGTTCACCTTCGAGAGGTGCCCCCGCTGCTCGTGACCTGCGGACTCATTCAGGTGTTTTTCGCCCTCGCGATGGTGATTCGCACAGGGCTACGCGGAGTGGGTGACACGAAGGCATGCCTTCTCATCACGGTCGTGTCGAGTTACTTCGTTCGGCTCCCGCTGGCGTGGCTCCTGGGCGTCCACTTCGGCATGGGGCTCCTCGGGATTTGGATTGGGCTCTGCGGGGAGCTTGTCATCCGCGGGCTTCTCTTCCTCTGGCGTTTCCGGTGCCACGCTTGGGAGCGCCTGAGAGTCTGAAGGCACCACGAGCGCGGCCGGAACTGGCGCTAGGTTCATCGCGGCACCGACGGCGCCAAATGCGAGGAAGATCGACCACGCGACGACGCCGAAGACCAAAAGTAGCGGCGTCAGCACGGCGACCGCTGTCCGCCAGTGCGCGATGCGGTGTGCCGCGGCCAGCGCGAAGATCATCGTGTTCGCCATGATGATCGCGCTCAGCCACGAGAGATAGACCCCAAGGCATGGCACACCCGAGAGGGTGAACGGTCCGCAACTGTAGAGGCTCACAACGGTGGTCACACCGAGGCCACGATGCAGTGGCCCCGTCACGAGCAGAATCACATGCACCATGCACGCCCACACCATGGTCAGCGCAATGAGTCCGAGCGGGAGACCGACCAGCAATACGGCGAGCATCGCCAGTGGTGGGGCCACCGACGAGCGGCCCCCCGCCACGGACATGATTGACGCGGTCACAAAGAGGACCAGCGGCACGCCAAATGCCATCGACGCCACGGCGCTCTGAATCAATGCGAGCAGAGCGGCATCCCACAGTCGAGGTGATTCCGGCAGCACGCGGCCAAGCTCGGTCGGTTTGACCAACGACCACCAGAGCGTTCTTCGCCATGCCTTCACGCGCCCGATACGCCGCCGTTCGACCCACGGGAACGAGTCGTCCATCGCGTCGGTCCCGTCACTGCCCGGGGCGGGCAGCGCACGCATCGTGCCCAGCGTCACGGGCGCACGGCACTTCGTGCACTCGAATTGGCGCGGCTCGGGAAGTCCTGACGCGTCCGTCCCAGCGTACGGGGCTTCACAGTGCGGGCAGAGGAATCGCGCCTTTCCGGGACGGAAGCGGAACTCCTCGAAGGTCCACGCACGCCCGCATTCGGGGCAGGCCCCTGGAACTGAGTTCCAGAGTTCGTATGAACAACCAAGGCAGCGCATTAGTCCCGCGACCGCGCCTTCCGCAGGCGGGATGCAGGAATCCCGAGTTGCTCGCGGTACTTGACGACGGTGCGCCGCGCCAGCGTCACGCCGCGCGCTTTGAGCGCCGCGGCAATGGCCTGATCCGACAGGGGCGCTGACTTCAGCTCCCCGGCGATGATCTCCTGCACCATCGACTTGACCGCATGCCACGAAATGTCCGTGCCGGAGTCCGTCTCGGTCCCCCCCGAAAAGACCGACCGGAGCTCGAAGGTGCCGCGCGGAGTTGCGAGCCACTTGCCGGCAACCGTTCGACTCACCGTGCTCACCGCCAACTTCAGTTCGCGCGCGACCCGCGTCATCGGCAACGGCTTGAGCGCGGGTGTTCCTGCATCGAGCCAGTCGCGTTGCTTCACAATGACCTCGTTCACGACGCGAAGGAGCGTGGCCCCGCGCTGCTCCACCGCATCGATGAACCAGCGCGCGCGCCGCACGCCGTCGGTGATGAGCGTTCGTGCGGCCTCATCGACCTTGGCGCTGCGCGCAAGTTTGAGGTACTGCTCGCTCACCCTGAGGCTCGGGATGAGTCCGCTGGCCAACCGAGCGGAGTACTTCTCGGAGACCGGGTCGTAGTCGACGATGACATCGGGGCGAATCGTCGGTTCAGATTCGTTCGCCAGCGCGCGGCCCGGCGCCGGATCAAGGTGCCGAAGGGCCTCGCGGGCGGCATCGAGCCGCTGCGCGCTCCACCCGAGCGCGCGCTCGATGTGCGTGAACCGAGCGCTCTCAAGATCGTGCAAGTGATTCTGCACAAGCACTCGGACATCTTTGAGCCGAGAGGTCCTGTGCAACTCTCGCGCGGTGCGCTCGAGCGCGTCGAGTTGCAGATTGAGACATTCCTTCAAGTCGCGCGCAGCGAGACCCGCGGGCTCAAGGTGGCCTTGAAGGCGAGTGAGCGCTTCGCGGAAGACCTCGACGGTGGGCACTGACGCGGCCCGGGCTCCCGCAGCCTCTTTGGCAATGTCTTCGAGCGGTCGGGCGAGCATTCCCGCCGGCGTGACCCAGCGCAAGATGATGCGCCCGGCCTCCATGATGGGCTCGGGCGCCTCGCAAAGCGACCACTGCGCGAGCAGCGCCTGTTCCAGACTTTCACCGCGCGAGGGGACATTGGCAAGGAACGCGCTCTTGGTGTCGGGCTCACCTTCGCGACGCGACCGTTCGCGCCAACGGTCAGCAACATCGTCCTCCATTCGGTCGTGCAGCGCCTGCGCGCGGCCGAAGCGATCGGGAGCATGTTCTGAAGACGCCGACTCGGGGCGGGTCAGACCCTCGCCGAGGTGCTCAACTTGCTCGAGTGCGACATTGGACTCGAGCTCTTGATCAATGCGCTCCTCCAACCCCTCGATCGGGAGTTGGAGAATCTCCATGGACTGCAGAACCCGTGGGGCCAGCTTGATCTGCTGGCCCAGCCTGGCTTGCGCCTGCTGAGAGAGCTCGATCCGCATGCCGCCGAGTGTACGCACGGTGGGCAGGCAAAAGCCACTAGGAGCCAAATCGCTGACGGAGCGCGATGGCGTCGGCGAGCGCCGCACGATTGGCAAACTCGATCTGCGACCCGGACGGAATCCCACGGGCGAGTCGTGTCACCGTCACGCCGCTCCCGGAAAGCAGTTCTGCGAGGTAGAGCCCCGTCGTGTCCCCCTCCATGTCGGGATTGAGCGCGAGGACGACTTCGCGCACCTTCGTGCCGCGTGCATTGCGCGTTGGGTCGACGACCCGTCCCAAGAGATCCCCCGCCGTAATGCTGTCAGGGCCGACGCCGTCGAGTGGATCAAGGCGACCCATGAGCGTGTGATAGACGCCACAGAAGTTGCCGGTCTTTTCAAGGTTCACGAGATCCTTGGGCTGCTCGACCACCATCACAAGCGACGCATCGCGCGAGGGGTCGGTGCAGATCGGGCAGGGTGACGCATCAGCGATGCTCCAGCAGATGTCACAGTGACGCACGGAGCCCTTGACGGCGACGATCGCGTCGGTCAGTGCACTCGCCTCCTCGCTGGAAGCCTTGAGCACCCAGAATGAGAGTCGCTCCGCCGTGCGTCGACCGATTCCCGGCATCGCCGCGAACGCCTCTACGAGCCGATTGACGCTCTCGGGATAGGGCCCCTGTTCTCGCGGCTTGCGCGCCATCTCACGCGTCTCCCTTGGATTCGGGCGTGACGCTCCGCTCAATGGTGACCGAATGCGGCGTGGTCCGCGTGACGGCGGCCTCGAGAAGTTCGGCCACCGCACGCACGCGCGGGTCGCGCCGGAGCGCCTCGGACTCAGCGAGAATCGATGGCGTCGGCATCGGCACCACTGTTCGCGGCGTGACTGGCGCCGCTGACGGCATCGCGGGTGTCGGCGGCGGCAGAACTGTCCGCGCCGGCTGTGGGAGGGGTGGTCTTACGACCGCGGGCTGTTCAAGTTTTTTTTTTTGGAGCCGACGCATCCTGTGCGAGGAGCGCGGCCCCCTGCGCGAAGTGCTGCCAAAGCGCCATGCGTGCCACAACCGCATCGAAGATCGCCCGTGGCGCGGCCGATGTGCGCACATTCCGGCAGTTTGCGTCGCAGAGGACAATGAGGTGGATCAGGCTCGGCGCATCGAACGACTGCGCGTGCTGGGCCAGTCGCGCCTTCACTTCGGCGGGAAGTTCCACAAGCGGCGAGTCGGCCGAGCACAGCAGGAGCAGCAGCGCGTCGCGCAGTCTCGCGGCGATGGTGTCGAGCGCGTGGTCGGGCGACATGCCCTGCGCCAAGAGGGCGCCGCACGCCTCAAGCGCGCCCGACGCATCCCCCGTGGCGATCGCGGCAACGACGCGGTCCAAGAGTTCTTCGTCGGGGAGACCCAGTACATCCCGCGCCAGTTCGGTCGTGATGCGCCCGCCGGCGGCCGCCGCCGCGAGGCGCTCGAGGAGGCTCAATGCATCTCGCATCGAACCGTTCGCAAGCCGGGCCACCTGGGCGATGACCGCGTCATCGGCGGCGACGCCTTCGCGCTCGAGGACGGCGCGAAGATGCGCCGCGATGGCCGGCGTGGCGATCGACTTGAAGTCGAACCGCTGGCAACGACTCTGAATCGTCGCCGGGACCTTGAACGGCTCGGTCGTGCACAAGATGAACTTCACATGAGCCGGCGGCTCCTCCATCGTCTTGAGGAGCGCGTTGAACGCCGGCTGCGTGAGCATGTGCACTTCGTCGATGATGTAAATCTTGTAGGGACTCCGCGCGGGCGACATCCCGGAGGCCGCGATCAGTCCGCGCGCCTCGTCGACACCGCGGTTGGACGCGCCATCGATCTCGATGACATCCATGTCCTCGCCGCGCAGGATCGAGTCAGCGACGGCGTCCTGCTGCGTGAGCGAATCCACGGCGTTGAGCGCACGCGCGAAGATGCGGGCCATCGAAGTCTTCCCGACCCCACGCGTGCCGCAGAAGAGATAGGCATGCGCGGTTCTCCCCTGCGCCATCGCACTCTTGAGCGTGGCGGCGATCGTCTCCTGACCCACGACTTCATCGAAACTCCGGCTGCGATACCGGCGCGCGAGCACTTGATAGGCGGGCGCTGGGGGAACCAGCGCGCTCGCGGGGCTCGCTGAGGCGGCCTTGGGCTTCGTCGTGCTCTTCGTACTCATGCGTCGGTCACGGGGAGGACGACCAGGCGACCAGCGGCACGGGCAACGACGCTTATGGCTGCTGCCGTCAGGCCCTGACCAGGTTCACGAGACGCCCGCCCATTGGGCCCGGCCGTCCTCCTCATGACCAACCTTGATCGTAGCAGTGATGCCTACACTTGACGAGTTCATGGAACCCGCTGTGCCACCGAGGCCCCCTCTCGCACCATCGACTTTGGGGCGGACGGCGATGCTGCGTGCGCGACGGGGAAGTTCGTTCCTGCTGCTGGCTGTGCGCATCATTTTCGTGGCGCTGCTCGTGGTCATCACGACGGTGACGGTCGCCAGCTCGCGCAGCGTCGAGGAGTTTGGCCCGCCCACGGTCGTCGGTCTCATCATTGCTGCGGTCGGGGTCGGTGCGGCCGTGCTGCTGCTGGACTTTCTGACCCCCAACAAGCGGCTGACTTCGGTCGCGGGCGTGTACCTAGGCATTTGCGCCGGACTCGTGGCCGCGGTCGCCCTCGGCGCGCTCATCGACACCGTGGCGACGGCGTGGGAAATCTCGAAGGGACCAGCGCAGCTCTACCTCAGCCTCACAAAGATCGTCCTCGGCATCGTCTTGTGCTACCTCGCGGTCTCGATCGTCCTGACGACGAAAGAAGACTTCCGCCTCGTCATTCCCTATGTCGAGTTTGACCGACAGCCGGGCGGGATTCCGCCGATCCTCTTGGACAGTTCGACGCTGATTGACGGGAGAATCGAGGGGCTCGCGGCGAGTCGGCTCCTCGATGCCGCGCTGGTGGTCCCCCAGTTCGTCCTCGATGAACTCCAAGCGCTCTGCGACAGCGACGACAAGCAGAAGCGCATGAAGGGTCGGCGCGGACTCGATCTCGTGGCGCGGCTCCAGCAGAGTCCAACCGTCGACATCAAGATCGAGCCCATCGAACTCGACGGTCGCGGCGTCGACAAGATGCTCGTTGACCTCGCCACGCGCGAGCACATGCGCATCGCCACCGGCGACCGCGGACTCCAGAAGGTCGCGCAGATCGCCGGCATCGTGACGATCAACCTTCACGAAGTCGCCGACGCGCTGCGCCCGCAACTCACCCCCGGCGAATCCGTGACCGTCGAGGTGACGCGCCCGGGTGAACAGGCCGGTCAGGGAGTCGGTCACCTTCCCGATGGCACGATGGTGGTGATCGACCACGCGGCCGAGCGGTTGAAGGAACGGGTGTCGGCAACGGTTACGAATGTGTTGCAAACTGCCGGCGGCCGAATCATCTTCGCGAAGGCCGATGGACCATTGCCGGGAGCGTCGGAGTCAATCGCGCAGGCGGCGACACGACAGCCCAAGGAGCCGCATCCCGCCCGCGAAAGTTCGGACGAGGACGGACGATGGTCGGCGACGAAGCCGCCTCACTCGGCGCCGAGCGCCCGCAATCCGCGGCGGACCTAGGAACCCCCGATGACACCGACCGACCCATCAACGGGTGGACGACCCCCGTCGGGCGAGCCCTTTACGCACGAAGTGCTCTTGGTCGGCGGCGGTTTCACCGCGTCGCATGCGCTCGCGGCGGCGATTCGAAGTTCCAGGACGATCGCGGTCGAACTCTGCCCGCGCGCGAACGACGCGGTTGACGAGGCGATTCGGTGTTGCCCAACGGTCGTCCTCCTTGACGCACGCGACGGCGGCGGTGAGGTGCTGCGAGTGCTCGACGAGTTTCACGCGAGCCCCGAGGTCGGAGCGATTCCGCTCATTGTGCTCGCAACGGCTGAGACGGCGGCGATCCGCGAGGATGCTTTTGCGAGGAGCGTCGACGACTTCATCGTCGAACCGGTGAGCCGGGTCGAACTGCTCTCGCGACTTCGCACCCACTCGACCGGCTATCTGAACATTGTGCGCCGCAACCGGAGTCTCGCGGCGTACGAGGCCTTGCAGGCGGAACTGCGCCACGCGAACCGCGCGCTCGACGACTCGCGGTTGCGACTTGCCGCGCGCGATGGAGAAGGCACCGAAGGACACTGGCGCGAACGAGTGAGCGCGCTCATGCAGATCGGGATCGAGCTCAATCAGATCCACGATTTCCACACGCTGATGGACCGGATTCTGACCGAGGCGCGGCACCTCTTGCGCGCCGACGCGGGGACGATCTTTCTGCGCGAGGGCGACTTTCTTCGCTTCGCGTTTTTTCACAACGACTCGCTCGCGCAGCGCACAGCCAGCGGTGATGCTCCGCATGTCTCGACATTCCGGCTCCCGATCACGGATCGCAGCATTGCCGGTTGGGTGTGCCTGACGGGACAGCCGCTCCACCTCCCTGATTGCTACGCGATCCCGCCCGACGCACCCTACCGCTTCGACCACTCCTTCGACCAGTTGCTCGGCTACCGCACGCGGGCCATCGTGGCGATGCCGCTCAAGGACCAGTCCGGCAGACTTCTCGGGGTCATCGAGGTCATCAACCCGATGGCGGAAGATGGTGGACCGCGCGTGAGTTTCTCGGAGGGCGACATCCGGCTCCTCGAACACTTCGCCAATGTCGCGACTGTCGCCCTCGAGCGGGCGCGGCTCAACGACTCCGTCATCATGCGGATGATTCGCATGGCGGAGATCCGAGATCCCTCGGAGACGGGCCGTCATGTCGAGCGTGTCGCTGGGTACTCCACGATCATCTTCGAAGAGTGGTCGAGGCGCCGCGGGCTCGAGGGGCCGGCATTCGAACGACAGCGCGACCGGCTGCGCAATGCCGCGCGACTCCACGACATCGGGAAGATCGGCGTCCCCGACGCGATCCTCAAGAAACCCGGACCGCTCACGGAGGCCGAGTTCGAGCTCGTGAAGCAGCACGCCGCGATCGGTGCGGATCTCTTCCTCAATGATCCGAGCGATTTCGACGAGGCCGCGCGCGAGGTGGTTGCACTCCACCACGAAAAGTGGGATGGCACGGGCTACCCAGGTCTCGACGACGACGGCCAGCGCCGGGGGCGCAAAGGCGAAGAGATTCCTCTCTTTGCGCGCATCGTCGGGCTCGCCGATGTGTTCGATGCGCTCAGCTCGAGCCGCTGCTACAAAGAGCCTTGGCCCGAGGATCGAGTGCTCGAACTCGTGCGCTCGGAGTCGCAGCGGCACTTCGACCCTGAACTCGTCGAGATCCTCCTGGAGCGGCTCAGCGCGATCCGCGCCGTGCGCGAGCGTCACTGCGACCCGCCGCACACATGACGGGCGTCGCCGCACTTGCGCTCTTCGCTGTCGTCGCCGCCCATGTCGACGCGGGTCCTGAACGCCATCGGTTCCGCGAACTGGCCATGGGATGCGAAGTTCGCATCGAAATCGCCGCGGCCGATGCCGAGTCGGCCGCGCGTGCGGCGCGCGCTGGTTTCGACCGGATCAAGCAGCTCGATGAGGCGCTGTCGGACTATCTCCCGACAGGCGCCGTCTCGCGACTGAAGCTCGTCCCCGGGATTCCCGAGGCTGTCGGAGACGATCTTTCTGGGGCGCTCGCGATCTCTCTGCGAGTCGCTCATGCCACCGGCGGCGCATTCGATGCCACATGCGGCGCCATCTCGTCGTGTTGGCGCGCCGCCCGCGCCACCGGCGTCCTACCCAAGACCGCCGCGCTCGACGCGGCGCGGGAGTGCTCTGGGTTCGCGCACATCAGGCTGCTCACCGCGCCCAGTCGCATCGTGGTCGACTGCGACGGGCTGTCGCTGGACTTCGGCGCTGTCGGCAAGGGACTCGCCGCGTCGGAGGCGATCAGGGCGATCTCTGCCGCAGGCATCGAGAGCGCACTCGTCGCCGTCGCCGGAGACATCGCCGCGAGCGCCGGCCCGCCACGAACGCCCGGGTGGCTCGTGCGCATCGACACCGGCGTGAAGGGCGACGGCGGCACGACGGTCCTCCTCGTTGATTCGTGCATCTCAACATGCGGCGACGAGTCACAGTCCATCACGGTCGACGGCGTCCGCTACTCACATGTCTTCGACCCGCGCACGGGCCGAGCGCTCACGCGAGGCGTTGCGGCCACAGTCGTGGCCAAGAGTGGCGCCGTCGCGGACGCACTGTCGACGGCACTGCGTGTGGATCCCGAGCGACTCCTTGCGAAGCGAAGCGAGATCGCCGCGGCGCTCGGCGAGTTCCAAGCGCGGGTCGTCGAGGCGAACGAGGGTTCGACCACGGCTCGCGTCGAGACCACTCCCGGGTTCGCCGCGCTTACGCGGGTTTCGCCTGCCCCGGGATCGCCACCGGTGCCTGCGGCAACGGACCCAACTCGAGGCCCGGCGGCATCAGGTTCAGCGGGTCGTTGAGCGCTTCGTCCCATGTGAGTTCGGCACCGGTGTACGCCGCCATTCGTCCCATGATCGCCGACATCGTGCTCTCGGCGACGGTGCGCGTCTCGTTGAGCGCGGTCGAGTCGGTGATCGCCTTCTGCAAATCAATGTGCTCCTGCACATAGGGATTGTTGTTTGGCCCTTTGAAAGTCCACGGGGACTTTCCGGTCAATCGCGCGGACCCTGACGAAAGCCGTGCCATCCCCTCGGTGCCGTGAATGATCTCCTCGACGCGCCCGGCGGTGCCATCTTGCTGGCGGGCCATGCTGAGTGCAGATCGCGGGATCTCTGCCCCCGCCTCCGACAGCGGCGCGTACTCGAAGTCCACGGCGAAGTGGTCGTACACATGCCCAAAGTTGACGGTGTCGGTGCGTTGCTGACGGCCCCCCACCGCGATGCACCGGACAGGGTGCGCGCCGAAGGCCCAGTTGGCGACATCGATGTTGTGGACATGCTGCTCGACAATGTGATCGCCGGAAAGCCAGGTGTGGTAGAGCCAGTTGCGCACTTGGTTCTCGACATCGGTGGTCGCCGCATCTGGCGCGCGATGCCACAGGCTTCCCATGTTCCAGAAGACGCGCGCCGCGACGACGCGGCCGATGGCGCCATCTCGGATGCGCTGCATGGCTTCGAGATACGACCACTCGTGCCGTCGCTGCGTACCGGCGGCGACCTTGAGACCCTTGGCGTCGACTTCGTTCGCGGCCGCCAGCATTGTGCGGATGCCCGTTGGATCGACGGCCACGGGCTTTTCAATGAACGCGTTTCGACCCGCGGCGACGGCGGCGGCAAAGTGCGTGGGCCGGAATCCTGGCGGCGTGGCGAGAATCACATACTCCATCGGTACGGCAAGAACCCCTTGATACGCATCGAGTCCGACGAATCGTTGCGCCGCAGGAACCGCCGATCGCTCGCCGAAAGATGCAAGGCCCGCGAGCGCTCGGTCGATCTTGTCCGGGAAGAGATCGCCAAGTGCGACAATGCGCGCGTCCGGTGACGCTTCGAGCGCATTCCCAGCGGCGCCACTCCCGCGCCCGCCACAGCCGATGACACCGATGCGAATCTCGCGACCCACCCGCGCCGCGCGGCGACGAGCCGACGCCGCGTTCGCGCTCGGCGCGAGCGCGCCCGCGAGCGCGCTCGACGCAGCGAAGCTCGCGGCGAAGGACACGAACGAGCGGCGAGTGAGATCGCTCAAGTGGTGCCTTTCCGGTCGCCGGGCTTGGGGGCCTTCAAGATCGGGATCGAACCGTCAATCGATGCTGGCCGCAGCACTTCGTTCGAGGCGACCGCATCCTCCCAACTGAGCCGTTGTCCCGAGTACGCGGCCATGCGTCCCATGATCGCCATCATGCAGGAGTCGGCCATGAACTCGCCCTCGTTGATGGGACGGCCGTCGCGGATGGACTTGAACAGCGTGTTGTGTTCGACTTGGTACATGTCCGGTGTCGCGCCGTCCTTGGGGTACGCCCAGATGGTCTTGCCGGAATAGTCCTTGATCCAGTGCGTTGGCCCCCAGCCGTTCACCCACGCGTAGCCCTTGGTGCCGTTGATCCAGTCATCGTTCAGGTTGAAGCAGTTGGGCTGCTGCCTCGTCATGAGGACCGCGCGCGGACCGTTCTCGTACTCCCATGTACATGTGAAGTTGTCGTAGATGTCGCCGCACTCGGGGATGTCCTCACGGCAGAAACGGCTGCCGATCGCGGTGCAGCGCGTGGGGTGTCTGCCGCCCATCCCCCAGTTGATCTTGTCGACGCTGTGGACGGCCTGTTCGACGATGTGGTCGCCTGAAAGCCAGTTGAAGTGCTGCCAGTTGCGCATCTGGAAGTCGAGGTCGCTCCAGCCTTCTTGTCGACGACGCGTGCCCAGCGGACCGGTGAGATAGGTCGCGTTGATGGAAACCACTTCGCCGAGGCGTCCCGAGAGAATCTCGCCGTAAATGGCACGCTCGGGCGAGGCGCTTCGCCAACAGAACCCCGACGCGAGGCAGAGCCCCTTCGATCGCGCGAGTCGCGTGCTCTCGATGACCGAGCGATATCCGGGCGCGTCGACGCAGACAGGCTTCTCGCAGAAGATGTGCTTGCCGGCGGCGACGGCCTTCGCCAGTTGCTCGGGCCTGAAGCCGGGCGTTGAGCAAAGCAAGATGACATCGACAAGCGGGAGCACCTTGTCGACGCAGTCGAGGCCAACGAACTGCCGTTCGGCGGGGACATCGACGCGGTCCTTGACAGGCTCCTTCAAAAGGTTGGCGAGGCTTGAGTCAAGGCGATCCTTGAATGCGTCGCCCATCGCCACGAGCACGACGCCCGGGTCGGCGTTCAACGCCTGTGCTGCCGCGCCGGTGCCACGACCGCCGCAACCGACGAGTCCGATGCGGATGCGGTCGTCAGCGCGCACACTCCCCCACGCCGTGCGCGAGGCGAGCGCTGCACCGAATCCAGCCATGGCAGTCGTCGTGATGAAAGTTCGGCGCGAAGGGTTGAAGTCGTTCACTTGATCTCCTTGTCGTTGGGTTTCGCCTGTGGTGCTGGCGTGGGCACAGGTGCGGGTGCTGGCGCGGGTCCATCGCACACCACACGAAATCCGATCCAGCCTGCGTCGGCGAGCCACCAGATGCTCTTGGGAATCTGCGGATCGCTCATGTTCCAGTTGGGAGTGTCCTCTTCAATCGCCTCGCAACCGATCTCGTCGGAAGCGTCACGGTACGAGCCACCCATCACGGAGCCGGTGCCGTCTGGCTCGACGCACCACTCGGCGAGGTTTCCCGCGAGGTCGCAGAGTCCTTGCGCGTCCGGCGTCTTCGTGCCGACCTTGTGGCTTGTGCCATCGGAGTTGTCGTCGAACCATGCGAACTCAGTGGCCGTTGCGGCATCGACCCTGGACTTCTCACATGCTCGCTTCCACTCGGCGACCGTGGGCAATCGATAGCGCCTGCCGGTCTTGGCCGAAAGCCACTCGCAGAAAGCATTGGCGTTGGGAAAGCTAACCGAGTTGGCAGGCCATCCCGCGTGGCCGAATCCCCGGTCGGTCGCGATGTACGGCTTGGTGGGGCGCGTCACGGCATCGGCCGCAGGCGGATCGCTCACGCCGTCATGCTTGTCAAAGCCGTAGACGTAGACATCGACAACCTCCCACGGAATCTCGGTGCGGCTCATCCACAGAGGCTTCGCAGGATCGCCCGAATCGACCTCAATCATCGCAATCGAGAGCGCGGTCCCCTTGATCGGCTCAGTGAATCCCTTTGTGTCGCCAGCGCGGAATGCGCCAGTGGCAACGAAGGCCCCTGCGGTCAGCCCGGCCCAGATTTGCGGAACAAAGACCGGCATGGGGTTGGCGAGTCTAGCCATCGGGGCGATACTGCATGTGAGGCATCCCCATGATCTCAACGCTTTCATTGTCGCTTGCGCTCGCCGGCCCCGAGGGGGCGATGATCGCGCTCGAACTTGAACAGTTCGAGATCATCAAGCCTGGTGCGATCTGCGTCATCGTGGGTGACGGTGTCACATGCGAAGCACCGCTCGACGCGACTCGCGTGAGGGCCTTCAGGGCGAGTACCCGTGATGGGAGCGCGACGGGATTCGTAGCGCTCGCGCCCACAGGTGCGCTCGGTTGGCTTGAGACTCCGGAGGGGCGACTGGTTTTGGAAGGTTCGCAAGCTGGTGGCGCCCCAGGCATGCGAAAGGGACCCTGGCACTGGGCGCGCGAAGGGCGTCCCGCTGCGCCGCCGACCGAGTCGCTGTGCGCGATGCTCGAGGCGCCCGATCATGACGGCGGCCTTGCCGGTGCCACTGGCCCGGTCACGCCACCGTTGACGCGCGTCGTCGATCTTGCCGTCGATGCTGACTACGAATTCTTCACGATCTTCGATTCGGAGACGGCCGCGACCGATTACGCCACCGCCCTGTACGCGGCCGACAGCGCGATCCTCGAACGCGATGCTGGTGTGCGGCTGCGCGTGTGCTATCTGCGGCTCTTTGCGACACCCGCAGATCCGTACGACGCGCCCGACCCGCTTGGCTCTTTCCGCGACGAGTGGGAGACGAATCAAACGGCGGTTGCGCGTGACCTCGCGCAACTCCTCTCGGGTCGGCGCAACCTGCCCTACGGTGGCGTGGCGTGGCTCAATGCGGCGTGCGCGAACCACGGTTATTCCGTGTCGGGGTACACGATCGGCTCGTTCGCGAGCGCGACCGACACCAATCCGGGCAACTGGGATGTGATCGTGTCGACGCACGAACTCGGCCACAACCTCGGCACGCTGCACACCCATGACTACGGCATCGATTCCTGCAATGCGGGCTCCGTGCAGCGCGGCACGATCATGAGCTACTGCCATGTGGTCTCGGGCGCGACATCCAACATCGATTTGCGCTTGCACCGAGGCACAGGCGATGCAATCCGGTCATTTGTTGATAGCTCGGCGCCGTGCCTCGCCGTCGACTGCAACGCCAACGGTCTCGATGACGCGGTGGAGATCGCCGCAGGGACGCTCGCCGATGCCAACAGCGATGCGATCGCCGATGCCTGTCAGGACTGCGACGACGACGGCGTGCTTGATCCCGTGGAAATCGCGCAGGGAGCCACCGACATCGACCTGAATGGCGTCCCCGACGCGTGCGAGCGCAATTGCAACGGCAACGCGCTGCCGGACCGCTTCGAGATCGCGCAGGGCCTCGCCAGTGATGTGGACGGCAACTCCGTGATCGACTCGTGCGATCCCGACTGCGATGGCAACGGCGCCGCTGATGGCGTCGACCTCATCGTCGATCCTTGGCGAGACATAGACCGGGACGGTCGCATCGATTCATGCGAGGACTGCGACGCAAGTGGCGTCTCGGATCCCACACAGCTTGCCGGTGCACTCGGACTCTGGACGATCCAGGCGTCGCCGGCGCTTCTCATCGAACTTGACGGTCGCAGCGGCGTGCGGCGGCGGAGCCTCGACCTTGCTGCCTACGGCGTGCAAGTCGTGTCGGCCATCGAGACGGCGCCCTCTGGCGCGCTGCTCCTCGCGGGCACCGGCGATGCTGGGCCGATGCTGCTCGAGTTTGACCGCGCGACGGCGACGATGAGAACAGTCGTCGGCGCTGGCGCCGGATTCCCGCTCGCTGCTCGTCTTCGCTGGGCGAACACGCCTTCGGGCGCGGCGCCTTGCGTGGATGCGCTCTCAACGAATCTGGACACGATCACGCGCTGGCGCATCGACACTGGCGCCTTCGTACTGACGACGCACTTCCTTGCCCCCGCACAAGAACCCGTCTCGTTCGCGCGCAGCAGCGACTCGTTCTTCATTCTCAACAAGGACGGGACGGTCCTGCACAGCGTCGGTGCGGTCTACCCGACGCAGCCGTTTGCCGCGCTTCCGGCGGGCTCGGATCCGACCGACATCCTCGTCCTCCCCGATGGCCGCGTGCTCGTCTCGGACAAGGCGACCGACTCCGTGCAGGCGTTCTCGATTGGCGGCGCGTCGCTTGGCCGCTTCGATGTTGGCCCAAATCCAACTTCGTCGGTGGCGCTCAACGATCCCACTTCGCTCATCGTCGCGCGGCAGAATCCCGGCGTTGTGTTCGCGCTTGCCGCGGGCGCCAACGCCGCCGTGCACGGCTTCCGAAGCGACGACGGCTACTACCTGCGGACCTACCGGATCTATCGAGTCGACGCGATCGGCTCAGACGGCATCGCGCAGATCGGCTTCTCAGTGCACGACGCCGACGGCAACTTCGAGATCGACGCATGCGAAGCGCGGCAGGCCGCCGACATCAACCGCGACGGCACTGTCGATGGCCTCGACCTCACTGCGATTCTCTCCGCGTGGGGCACGAGCGACCCAGCGGCCGATGTCGACCACGACGGCATTGTCGGCGGCCTCGACATGACGGTGGTGCTATCGGCGTGGGGGTAGAGCCCCGCCTGGGAATCGGTCCGTCTTCGAAGGACACCCACTGCATGATGGCTACGGTCGAGTGAAGTTCCACGGCATCGGCGCAGGCGTGTCGCTTGCCCACGCAAGCGCGATCAGCGCGGGCGGTAGAAGTGCGTGCCCTTGGCACGGGCCTCGTCAGGCTGTGTCAGGTTCGCGACCACGACCCTCGGGACGGTGACGCTTCCGGTTCGAACGCATCACACGGAGACTCTTCTCGGCTCTCTGGGCCGAGAAAAGTCCCTCACACAAGGTGGGCCTAGTCAGCACACCCATGTCACTGTCGTCACTGTCACGCCCCTGTGAGTCTTAGCTCCAACTCGACATCACTTGCGAGAGATCCGTGCCGTCCACCGTGCCGTCATCGTTGATGTCAGCTGGCGAACCGGCATTGGGTCCCCAGGCACCCAGAATCTCCCCTAGGTCCTTGCCGTTCACGTCGCCATCTCCGTTGATGTCCGCCGGCGAAACGACGGTCCAACCGCCTGTCATGAAGTTCGCCTCGTTCGGCAGCACTCGAATGTACGAGATAGCCGACACTCCTGGTGGCAGCAGCGCAGGAGGTACGGGGAAAAAGTACTCTGAC
>SXGS01658230.1_pt1 | contig 23055 bp, 18 predicted proteins | sample 3174681 | NCBI WGS metagenome assembly SXGS01 (sample SAMN11356861, study PRJNA531348) | freshwater metagenome | isolation source: freshwater sample F1-80 | place: China: Fuxian Lake, Yuxi | collected 2017-12-25
CAGCCGCTCTCGCCGACGAGGCCGACGCTCTGTCCGGGGAACACGTCGAACGAGACGTCGTCCACCGCGCGCAGGACACCCTCGGGCATCCTGAAGCTCGTCACCAGGTTCCGCACGGCGAGGAGCGGCTGATCGCCCTCCTTCGGCCGGGGGCGGATCGATCGCGGCGGCTGCGAGGTAACGGGTGCGCTCTCCGGGATGTCATCACCCTCGTCCACGACCGAAGCTCTAACATCAGTCGGCTGTTTTCGCCCCAAAAGGTGCGTCGACATCGCCTATCATCCCCACGTGCTCTCGGCGCGGTTGGCTGATCTCTGTCGTCCCCGCGCCATGATCGCGACGATCGCGCTCGCGTCGACCTCGCTCGCCGCCGGCTCCTCGGTTTCGTGTGTGTCACGGGGGAAGATGTGCGAGCACGCGAGCGAGTGCGGAGCGTCCTCCTGCGTCGCGGGTCGTTGTCAGCCAGACGCCGGGACGCCGATGGTCGACACGGCGCGGCGCCTCGTCGTCGAGCCTGTGGACGTGGCCTACGTCTTCCCAGGGCAGGGAGAGGGAGAGCCGCTGCCCGCGATCGCGATCCTCGGACAGGGGCCGGCGCGCGTGCTGCTCAGGTTTGCGCTCCCGTCGCTCGAGCCCGACATCGTGGAGGCGTACGTGGTGCTCCAGCGGGTCGACGTGCGATCCGACGAGGTGCCGCCGGTTTCCCTACACGTCGACCGGATCGTCGAGCCCTGGTCCTCGCGATCCACCCGATGGGGGCTTGGTCCACGGGTCGAGGATGTCCGGGCTCCCCTCACGGTCGTGACCGGGTCGCCCGACCGGCCCCTGGTTCGTCTGGACGTCCGCGATCTCGTTCGGAAATGGAAGGCCCGTGACCCGCGGGATCAGGGGCTCGCGGTGGTGTCCGATCAGCGGAGCTCCTCGGGAATGGCGTTTGCGTTGGTGGCGGGGGCAGGTCTGACACCTGAGACTGGATCGGCGGAGCACCATGCCGCCTACATTCGCGGACCCGTGCTCGAGCTGTACGTGAAGTGACCCGGCGAACGAAACGACTGAATGCCTGGTCACCGGGTCCGTCCACCCACAACGGCCGGGACGACCGCGCTCGAAACCAAACGGCTTGACGGGTCCTCCACGGAGTTGGACCCTTCTGACAGGAGAAGACGAATGCGAAGGTCGATGCTGGGCGCTGTGGTGATGACGGCAGTCTCCCTGGTGGGAGCGAGCGCAGGGGCCGACGAGCAGACCTACAAGGTCGCGGCCGGGGCGGGGAAGGTCACGGTGAGCACCGTGGGGAACTGGCACGTGAACAAGGAGTACCCCTGGAAGCTGAAGTGCGCCGACGCGACGCTCGCGAAGGACAAGTTCACGCTCGCCGAGACGACGGCCACCGTGGTTGGCGGCAAGGGTGAGTGCGAGCTCAAGGGTGGTGTCTGTTCTGGTGACAAGTGCCAGAACTTCGCCGAGAAGGTGAAGCTCTAGCTCGCTCTGGCAGCACCGCGATCCGGCGGAGCTCGGCTGGCCGTTCCGACGGCGGGTTCGGGGCGGCTCCGACATCGCGGGTCGCGTCGCGAGGGGAGCTTGGGCCTCCCTCGCCGAGAGGCCCCCGCCGCTCCCTGGATGGGGTAGCCTGGGGCCCGATGACGGAACGCACCCCGGCCGCGGAACTGGTCTCGAAGGTGGCGGAGGGCGTGGAGCGCCGGTTCTCCGCCGCGCGCCGCGTGCTCTCGTTCTCGGAGTACCTCGAGGTTTTCGCGCAGGATCCGGCTGCGCACTCCCGCGACGCGAGTCGCTACCTCAGGGACTGCTTCGACCAATACGGCAGCCGCAAGGTGGTTCACCCGTGGGGTGAGTTCACGCGGTACAACCTCTTCGATCTGCCGTGGGAGCAGGGGCAACGTCGAGGCGCGCTGGTCGGGCAAGAGCAGGTGCAGGAGGAGCTGTACCGGGTCCTCTGCAACTTCGCGCGCGAGGGGCGGCCGAACCGGCTGATCCTGCTCCACGGCCCGAACGGCTCGGCGAAGAGCACCATCGTCGCGTGCATCATGCGCGCGCTCGAGAACTACTCGACCCTCGAGGCGGGCGCGCTGTACCGCTTCTCGTGGGTGTTCCCCACGACGAGGACCGTGCGTGGGAACCTGGGGTTCGGGCAGGCGGGAGGGGGCGACACTCCGTCGTACGCGCACCTCGGCGACGACCAGATCGACGCGAAGCTGCTCGTCGAGGTACGGGATCACCCCCTGTTCCTCATCCCGGTCGAGGACCGGCAGCGCATGCTCGAGCAGGTCGTGCCCACGGGCTCGGAGCCCCTGTGCGAGTGGATCCTGCGCGGCCAGCTGTCCCACAAGAGCCAGCAGGTCTTCGAGGCCCTCCTCGCGAGCTACAAGGGCTCGTACGTCGAGGTGCTGAAGCACGTTCAGGTGGAGCGGTACTTCATCTCGCAACGGTACCGCGTCGGCGCCGTGACGGTCGGCCCGCAGATGAGCGTGGACGCGGCCGAGCGCCAGATCACGGCGGATCGCTCGCTCGGCGCGCTGCCCGCGTCGCTCCAGGCGGTCACGCTGTACGAGGCCAAGGGGGAGCTCATCGACGCGGCGGGTGGTGTCATCGAGTTCAGCGATCTCCTGAAGCGACCGCTCGACACGTTCAAGTACCTGCAGCTCACCGTCGAGACAGGCGAGGTCGCGCTCGTGCAGCAGAACGTCCAGCTCAACCTCGTGATGATCGCGAGCGCCAACGAACTCCACCTCGACGCGTTCCGCGAGCACCCGGAGTTCGCGAGCTTCCGGGGGCGGCTCGAGCTCCTCCGGATGCCGTACCTCCGGAGCTGCGTGGAGGAGCAGGCGCTCTACGACTCGCAGATCGCCCCCCAGGTGCGGCGCCACGTCGCGCCGCACGCGACGGAGGTGGCCGCGATGTTCGCGGTCCTCACGCGCATGCGGAAGCCGAACACCGATCGCTTCCCGCGCGCTCTGACCGGGGCCGTCTCGAGCCTCACGGCGGTCGAGAAGATGGACCTCTACGCGCTCGGCAAGGTGCCGGATCGGCTCGACTCCGAGCAGCAGAAGACGCTGAAGGCCGGGATCCTCGAGGTCTTCCAGGAGAGCGACGCGTACCCGATCTACGAGGGGCGCATCGGCGCCTCGCCGCGGGAGATGCGCGTGGTGCTCCTCGACGCGGCCCAGGCGGAGGCCTACCGGTGCCTGTCACCGCTCGCCGTCTTCGACGAGATCGAGCGCCTCTGCCAGCAGAAGGCCGAGTTCGAGTGGCTACAGCAGGACACCGTCGCGGGCGGCTACCACGACGTGAAGGCCTTCCGGGACGCGCTGTACGACAGGTTGCTCTCCTCGCTCGAGCAGGAGCTCTACACAGCCAGCGGCCTGGTCGACGAGGAGCGGTACGACGAGATCTTCGAGCGGTACGTCCAGCACGTGAGCACGTGGACGAAGAAGGAGCGCGTCCGGAACCGCATCACGGGGGAGTACGAGGAGCCCGACGAGAAGCTCATGCGCGAGGTCGAGCGCCTCCTCGACGTGAAGGGCGATCAGGACGAGCACCGGAAGCAGCTCATCAGCAACATCGCGGCCTGGGCCATCGAGCACCCCGGCGAGAAGGTCGACGCCCTCGCGATCTTCACTCACTACCGAAGGCGGATCCGCGAGACGATCTTCGCCAACAAGCGCGGGGAGGTCGCCAAGATCGCGCGCGACATCGTCGTCCTCGTGCGCGAGGACGGGGTCGGCCTGGACGCCGCGCGGCGGGACGAGCTCCGCGCGGTGATCGAGCGCATGGCGGCGCGCTCGGGCTACTGCGAGTCTTGCGCGGCCGATGCCGCGGGGGTGCTCGTCAGGCGACGCTTCGCCGAGCTGATGTAGCGCCCGTGCCCCCGATCTCTCGGGAGGTCCTGCGCCTCGCCGTCCCGGCGATCGTACACTCGCTCCTGCAGACGTTCGTGTTCGTCGTGGACCGCGTGATGCTGGGGCAACACGACGTACGGTCGATCGCGGCGATGCAGATCGCGGGCACGCTCGAGTGGAGCATCTTCAGCGTGTTCTCCGCCTTCACCGTGGGCACGGTGGCGCGCGTCGGGCGCCACGTCGGCGCGAGGGATCTCGCGGGCGCCCGTCGGGCGGCGCGCCTGTCCCTCGCGCTGGCCGTCGGGATCGGCATCGTCGCCGCCGCGCTCACGCCGGTCCTGCTCGAGTTCGCGTCGGTCGTCGGGCGCGAGGCATCCAGCGACGTCCTCGCCGAGGCGCGCGGTTACCTCGGGCGGACGCTTCCTGCGAGCCCGTTCGTGTTCCTGGCGCTGGCGGGCTTCGCGGTGCTGCAGGCCTCCGGTGACACGAGGACGCCCCTCGCCGTGGGCGTCCTGTCGAACCTGGTGCACGTGGCCCTCAACGGCGTGCTCATCAACGGGGCGTTCGGCATCGCCCCGATGGGCGCGCGCGGCGCGGGCACGAGCACCGCCCTGACCTTCGCGCTCGAGGCGGCGTGCGTGACGTGGCTGCTGACTCGGCGCGGCGCGAGAGTGTCGATCGTGGGTGAGGCGCCCGGCGGCGAGGCGCTCCGCGCCGAGTGGCGCGCCCTCCTGGACGTCGGCCTGCCGGCGCTGCTCGAGCGTGTCGTGTACCACGCAGGGTTCCTCGGCTTCGTCGCGCTGGTCGCGCTCCTCGGCGACGACATCATGGCGGCGAACCAGCTCGTCATCAGCGTCGAGGCGCTGTGCTTCATGACGGGGGATGGCTTCGGAGTCGCGGCCGCCGCGCTGGTCGCCCAGAAGGTCGGGGAGCGGCGCCCGGACCATGCGCTCGCCGCGGCAAGGGCGGCGTGGCTGTACGCCGTGATCGCGCTGACGACGTTCGGCGCCGCCTTCTTCCTCGGGCGACACGTGATCTTCCGTGTGTTCTCCCGAGACGCCGCCGTCGTGCTGCTCGCGGCGTCCGCGACGCCGGTCCTCGCGCTGGCCCAGCCGTTCATGGCGACGGGGATGGTCCTCGGGCAGGCCCTCCGCGGCGCCGGGCGGACGCGGACCGTGTTCTTCGTCACCACGGCGTGCGCGTTCGCCGTCCGCATCGGGAGCACCCTCTTGTTCACCCGGCACCTCGGCATGGGCATGGAGGGCGTCTGGCTTGGCTCGACCGCGGACTGGGTCCTCAGGGCCATCCTGGTGACGGCCCTCGGGGGTCGGGAGGGGAGCTACGACCTCACCGGTAGGGCGAAGGCTTCGCCTCCAGCTTGAGCCGTGCGGTTCGCACGCCGAAGAGGTCCCCGGCCATCGAGAGGATCGGCCCGAGGACGACGCTGGCGAGGATGGCGGACACGAGCAGCGACGCGCGGTCGGCCTCGCCGTTCGCCTCGACGATCCAGACCGACCGGCAGCGCTCGGCCAGGAGGTAGAGGCCGCCCGAACCAGCCGGATCGGCCGCGTGGGCGCGCGCGAGATCGGCGTTCGTGACGGCGCGCCCGTGGACGAGGCGCGTGCCGCGGGCGTCCCCTGCCACGATCACCACCCGCGCGACGTCGACGTCGGGCAGGCCGCTCGCGTCGTCGTACTTCTTGTCGACGGTGAGGCCGAGCTTCGCGTCGAAGAAGCGGGCGGCTTGCTGCCGGAGCGGGCCGATCGGCAGCGCCGCGCTCGCGGCCTGCGCGAACACCGTGAAGCTCTCCTCGGGCCGCGGGGGCGTGAACGCAGCGTCGCGACGGAGGATGCCCCCCGCGTCCAGCCACGTCCGGAACTCCTCCTCGGAGATCGCCACCGTGTCACCCTATCACCCCCGGCTCCGGAGCAGGTCGTCCCGGTGCTACGATGCGCCGACGTGCACCTCGTCGACACGCACTGCCACCTCGATCAGGCCTACTTCCCCGAGGGCGCGGCTGCGGCGATGGCGCGGGCGCGCGAGGCGGGCGTCACCGGCTTCGTCGTCGTGGGGGTTGGCGCGGATCTCGGCGCGGCCAGGGCCGCGGTGGAGCTGGCCCACGCCGATCCCGCGCGCGTCGCGGCCGCGGTGGGAGTGCACCCCCACGACGCGCGGATGCTCGGCGGGCCCATCGCGCTCTCGGAACTGGAGGCGCTGGCGCGGCGGCCGGAGGTCGTCATGGTCGGCGAGATCGGGCTCGACTTCCACTACGATCACTCGCCGCGTGCCGTGCAGCGCGAGGTGTTCTCGGCGTTGATCGACCTGGCGCGCCGCGTGAACAAGCCCATCTGCGTGCACACGCGCGAGGCGCCAGAGGAGACGCTGGACATCCTCGCGCGGGAGGGCGCGCGCGAGGTCGGGGGGATCATCCACTGCTTCTCCGAGGACCGCGCGTTCGCGTCGCGCGCCCTCGATCTGGGGTTCGATCTGTCCTTCTCGGGGATCGTGACCTTCAAGAACGCACGGGGCGTGGCCGACGTGGCCGCCTGGGCTCCGCTCGACCGTGTGCACGTCGAGACCGACAGCCCCTACCTCGCGCCCGTCCCCTTCCGCGGCAAGCCCTGCGAGCCCGCACATGTCCTCCACACGGCGCGGCGCGTCGCGGAGCTCCGCGGGATCCCGCTCGAGGAGCTCGCGCGAGCGACGGTGGCGAACGTCGAGCGCCGCCTCGGGAGAGCGTTCTCGTCAACGGTTTGACGGTTTTTTCCGTGCGAAATGCGATCGCCGAGGTGGCTACGCCGTGCGGGAAGCGTCAAGATGAGGAGGTGAGCACGTCTAGAGCTCGCTCGGCCGGGTCGGTCATGCTGTCCGTGGCGCTGCACGGGGTCCTCGTGGTCTTCGTGGGCGCGGTCGCGCTCAGGGGGCTGCGCACCGAGCGCAAGGCCGCGCCGGTCTCGGCGGTGCCGTCGGCGGACACCATGGCGATAGCGATCGACGCGCCCGCCGTGGCGGAGGGATCCATCGAAGCCGAGGCCCGCGTCGTCCCCGAGGGCATCGCTCCCCGTCCGTCGGGCGGCGAGTCGTTGCCGCGGTTCGACACGAACGAGCTCGGGAAGGGCGGAGACGAGCACGGCCCGCGGGCGACGCACCTCAGCGACGCCGACGAGCACGCGAGCCTGACGGACGATCTCGCGGATCGTCTGGAACGCGGCCAGGAGCAGCGCATCCGCTCTGGATCCGAGCGTCGCTCGTGGGAGGATCGCCGGCAGTCTCGTCAGCCCATGGAGCTCACGTTCCTCGCGACGGGGACGGGCACGCTGGACGAGCGGCGGCCCCGCGGGGAAGCGCCGAGCCGCGGCGCCGCGGAGTCACGCGCCGCCGAGGTCCGCGGCGGGCAGATCGGCGGCGAAGGAGGGGGACCCGGGGAGGGCGCGCCGCCGGGCGCCAGTCGAGAGGGCACGCTGCGCGACTCTCCGGGGGTCGGGGCGCGGAACGCCAAGGCGGGCGCGGACCACCGCGAGACCGCCGACCCGCGGACCGCGCGGCCGGACGTGACCGAGGCGTCGCCCAGCATCGCGAGCGTCCACCGCGGTCGCCCGAGCGATGTCGTCGACAGCCGCGGCGAGGTGGAGGCGATCGTCCGGTCGCTCGTGCACGCGAGCGTGGCGGGCGGTTCCGGCGACGTGGGAGCAGGCGGCGCGGGCGGCGGTGGGGCGCCCGGGGCCGGAGGCGCGAGCGGGGCCGGAGCGCACCCGAGACCGCTCGGCTCGGGCGGGGGCGACTGGCTCGATCTCGACACGCAGGATCCGCGGTACCTCGGGTACTTCCGGCAGATCCACGCCAAGATCCACCCCCTGTGGAAGGACGCGTTCCCGAAGGACGACCTCTACGCGCTCCGGCAGGGCATGGTGATCCTGTCGTTCACCGTGCACAAGGACGGATCCGTGGAGGTCGCGTGGCCGCCGCTCCGCCCGAGCGGGATCGACGCCTTCGATCGCAACTGCGCCGAGGCCATCCGGAAGGCCGCTCCGCTGCCCCCGCCGCCGGCGGCGCTTGGCTCGGAGGTGCGCATCCGGGCGCCGTTCACCGGTGGCGCGAGCGTGTCATGGGAGCCTGCGAGCGCGCGCCGGCGGTGACCCGGACCAGGGGCTTGCAGTGCAGGGGCGCTGCGGCTAAGAGGGCGTCGCTCCGGCGGAGTAGCTCAGTTGGTTAGAGCGGGCGTTTCATACGCGCTAGGTCGGGGGTTCGACTCCCTCCTCCGCCACACTTCCAGGTTCGTGGGCTGACAGCCCCGTGTCCGGTCTCGGGGGGGGGCCGGGGATGGGGTGCGGCGCGGGTGAACCATGCTATTCTGCACGGACTCTTGGCGCGGGGTGGGACCACGAGGAGGACGCCGATGAAACGATCACATGCTCTCGCCGCAAGTCTGGTCCTGGCGCTTGCCGCCCCGGTCGCCTGTAGCACGGAGACGGACGACGCCGCCCCTGGGGGACCTGGGGGTGGAGGTACGACGACCGGACCGGACGGCGGCCCCGTCGAACCCCCGAAGGCGTGCTCGAAGCCGACCGACTGCCCCTCGAAGGTGTGCACCGCCGCGGGGACGTGCGCGGCGCCGACCGCGACCGACGGCGTGAAGAACGGGAGCGAGACCGACATCGACTGCGGCGGTCCGGCCGCGCCGGCCTGCGACATCCTGAAGGAGTGCGCGAAGCCCGACGACTGCACCAGCAAGGTCTGCCAGGGGGGGATCTGCCAGGCGCCAACGAGCAAGGACGGCGTGAAGAACGGCGCCGAGAGCGACGTCGACTGCGGAGGCACGGGCAACCCCAAGTGCCTCGACGGCAAGGACTGCGGGAAGCGGGAGGATTGCGAGAGCGACGTCTGTCTCGCCGGCAAGTGCGCGACGCCCAACTCCATGGACGGCGTGAAGAACGGCAGCGAGACCGACGTGGACTGCGGAGGCCCGGCCGCACCCCGCTGCTCTGACGCGCTCGCGTGCAAGGTCGACGCGGACTGCAAGAGCGACGTCTGCAAGAACACCGGAGCGGGCCTCGTGTGCCAGGTCCCGAGCCCGACCGACGGCAAGAAGAACGGCAACGAGACCGACGTCGACTGCGGCGGTGCCGCCAACCCGGCGTGTGAGCCCGGCAAGGCGTGCCTCGTCGGCACCGACTGCGACAAGCTCGGCTGCGACTACAACAAGAAGTGCGCTTACGGGAGGAGCTGCACCACCCACTCTGGCGGCGACACCTGCGGCCTCGGCGGCGCGGGTGGCCGCGGCGCGGCGGCCTGGGAGAGCTGCTGCGCGACGGCCCCGGTCACCGCGGGCGGCGTGACCGTCCAGATGGACAAGTACCCCGTCACGGCGGGCCGCATGCGCGTGTTCCTCGAGAGCATCACCGGGAACGTGCGCGGCTTCGTCCAGGCGACACGCGCGGCGGGCAAGATCCCCGAGCTCCCCGCGGGCACGCCCCTCCTCCGGGCGGAGTGGGACCTCTACCTCCCGTCGTCGTTCGCGGGGAACACGAACCCGCCGCCCGCCGAGATTGCCGACACGGATCAGGGAGGTGGCGCACCGCAGAACGGCATCTACACGAGCGTCTACAGGCACCTCGGTGGCCTCATCTTCCGAAACAACGCGCAGTCCAGCACGGGTTGCATGGTCAGCTCTCCGGGCACCCACGCGTACTGGTTCCCGAACGCCGTGCAGGCGTCGCTGGGCGACATCCCTCACGAGCACGCGCAGACCGTCTACGACACCAAGGGCATGAACTGCATCGACTACCTCGTCGCGCAGGCGTTCTGCATCTGGGACGGCGGGCGACTCGAGTCGCTCCCCGAATGGCAGGCGGCCGTCGGCGCGACGACGTATCCCTGGGGAGCGACGCCTGCACCGAAGCAGCAGGACACCAACACGTACTTCGGGAACCGATACCCGACGGCCGACGACGCCTACCTCCGGAACCCCGCGAACATGGTCCCGGCCGCGTACGTCCCCACGGCCGCGCAGTCGATCGAGTACGCCAGCTACAGGTACAGCTACGAGTATCCGAACCTCATCGCCACCGACTACATCGTGTTCTTCGTGCCACCTGGGCGTCTCAAGGGGCGGACGCCGGCGGGCCACGCCGACCTGCTCGGGAACACGTTCGAGCTGACGTCCACGATCACGACCGACGCGAACCCCTTCGCCGCTCGCCACCGCTGGAGCGGGAATGGCTCCTGGGAGGGGCATGGCTACAACAGGAACGGGGGCGGGAACACGGTGCTGCTGAACAAGTACGGCAAGCTCGGCTTGCGCTGCGTGAAGCCCTGAGCGGACGCGAGGGGCTGTGGAGGGCCCCCCCGGCACGTGGCTCTACGAGGCCCGCACGAGATGGCCGGGCCGGGCGCCGGTCAGCTCGTCGTTCTCGAGCATGACCTGGCCCGACACGATCGTCGCGCGGTAGCCTCGCGCGCGCTGGAGGAGTCGCTTGCCCCCGGAGGGGAGGTCGCGGACGAGGGCAGGGCGGAGCAGGCGGAGCGCGGACACGTCGATGACGTTGAGGTCCGCCTTGAGGCCCGCGATCACGGCGCCGCGATCGCGGAGCCCCGCGTAGCGGGCCGTGTCGTTCGCCAGGCGCTTGACCACGTCCTCGATCGCGAAGCGCCCCTTCTTCCGGTCCCGGGTCCAGTGCGTGAGCATGAACGTCGGGAAGCTCGCGTCGCAGATGGTGCCGACGTGCGCCCCGCCGTCCGACAGACCGGGCAAGGAGAGCGGGTGGCGGAGCATCTCCTCGACGCAGTCGAGGCTCATCTGGGTGTAGTTGTGGATCGGGAAGTAGAGGAGCTGGCGGCCGTGGTCTTCGAGCAGCGCGTCGTAGAGGATCTCGAGGGCCGGGCGGCCGGTCCGCATGGCCTCCGCGAAGAGTGAGTCCTCGCGCGTCGGCTCGTAGTTCGGCGACTCTCCCAGGCGGAAGATCCGCATGGCGATGAAGTCGAGGTGCTCCAGGAACTTGTCGGCAAGCGGCGGAATGTTGCTGCCGTCGCCCGCGAGCTTCTCGCTCTTCTCGGACAGGAGCCGCGCCTTGAAGGCGGGGTCGCGCATCGCGGCGACCCGCTCGGCGAGGCCGAGGTGGGCGATGGCCTTGTAGCTCGGGAAGCCGATGAACGGGTGGAACGTGGCCTCGAGCCCGAGGAGGACGCCGATGCCACGCGCGCCGACCTGGAGCCGGATCTCGCAGCCCGACGCGTTCGCCTTCTCGGCGCGGCGGATGATGTTCCGCCACTGCTCGCTGTCGACGTCGCGCTGCATGAGGGAGATGCTCATCGGGCGCTGCGCGGCGCGAGCGAGGCCCTCGAGGATGTCGAACTCGACGTCGAAGCGCGCCGGGTTCCTTTCCATGTCGAAGTCGCTGACCGCCTGGACGACGCCGTGCCCGAGCCCCTCGAAGGCTCGTCCGAGGCCGGTGAGCTCGCGGAGATCGGCCTCGGCGGCGGGCGTGTCGGCGCCGCTGCGATCCTTGTGGTTGTCGGAGCGGCCCGTGGAGAAGCCGATGGCGCCCGCCCGGAGCGCCTGCGCGAGCAGGCCGCGCATCGCGTCGACGTCCTCCTCGGTGGCAGCTCGACCGGTGACCGCGCGCTCGCCCATCACGAAGACGCGGAGGGCGTCGTGCGGGACCTGCATCGCGAAGTCGATCGCGAGGGGCTCCTTGTCCACCACATCCATGTACTGTGCAAACGATTCCCAGCCCCAGCGGATGCCTTCCGAGAGGACGGACCCCGGGATGTCCTCCACCCCCTCCATCAGAGCGATCAGTCGTTCGTGGTCGGACTCGCGCACCGGCGCGAAGCCGACGCCGCAGTTCCCCATCACGCACGTCGTCACGCCGTGGAGGGACGACGGCGAGAGCTGCCAGTCCCACGACACCTGGCCGTCGTAGTGCGTGTGGAGATCGACGAACCCAGGCGTCACGAGGGCGCCCTCCGCGTCGATCACCCTCGTGCCTCCGTCGATGCGGTCGCCGACCTCTGCGATGCGCCCGCCGAGGATCCCCACGTCCGCGCGTCGCGGGGCCGCGCCCGTTCCGTCGACCACGGTGCCGTTCTTGATGACGAGATCGAGTCCCATGGGAGAGCCCTAACACAATCCGCTCGCGGCGCCCGCCGGCCTGAGGCCGGTTGAGGCGTCAGAATACCCGGAGCCTCCGAGCCTCTGGCACAGCGGGCCCGCGCACGAGCCGCGCGGCCGCGATCGACCCGTGGTGGGGCGAGAGGGAGCAAGCGGGGTCCGTGGCCGCGGCGTCTCCCGTGAGCGCGAACGCCTGGCACCGGCAGCCGCCGAAGTCGAGGCCGCGCCGGTCGCACGATCGGCACGTCTCGCTCATCCAGCCCTCTCCGCGGAATGCCTCGAACGAGGGGGACAGCCACGCCTCCTCCACGGTCACCGATCGGAGGTCCGGGAACTCCATGGGGAGGCTCATCGCGGCGTGGCAGGGCAGCGCCTTCCCGGTGGGCGTCACATGGAGGAACCTGCGCGCCCAGCCGTCCATGCAGGCACGCGGGAACGCGCCGAAGTGGTCGGGCTTCACGAACAGGACGTCGATCCGTCCCCGAAGGCGCGCCCGCGCCCGCGACGCCACCTCCCGCGCGGCGTCGATCTGGGCTCCCGTGGGGAGCAGCAGATCGCGGTTCGCGAGGGCCCAGCCGAGGTACTGGGTGTTCGCGAGCTCGAGCCGGTCGACCCCGATCCGCTCGGCGAGCTCGACGAACCCGCCGACGCGGTCGAGGTTGTGCCGGTGGAGGACGACGTTCATCGTGACGGGCAGGCCGAGCGCCTTGCCCGTCTCCATCAGCCGGACCTTGGCGTCGACGCGATCGCGGTTACTCACGAAGCGGGCGCCCTCCGGATCGACGTCCTGCACGGACACCTGAAGGGCGGACAGGCCCCGGCGCGCCAGCCCCTCGAGGCGCCCGTCGGCGAGCGGCTCACCGCCGGTGATGAGGTTCGAGTACAGCGAGAGCCGCGCGGCCTCCTCGACGAGCTCCTCGAGATCGCGCCGCACGAGCGGCTCACCGCCCGTGAAGTGGACCTGCACCACGCCGGCCTGCTCGGCCTGGCCGAGGATGCGCGTCCAGTCCTCCGTCGCGAGCTCGTGCGTGTAACTCTGGAGATCGAGCGGGTTCGAGCAGTAGAGGCACTGGAGCGGGCACTTGTACGAGAGCTCCGCGATCAGCGTGTAAGGCCGCGGCGCGTCGTCGGCGTGCGGCGCCGCCGGCGCATCGTCGTCGGCCGGGACCCCGGTGACGAGCCCCCGCGCGGCGAGGGAGCCGAGGAAGCGCCCGACCATCTCGTCCGCGTCGTCCGGCACCTCGCTGAACCGCGAGCGGATCTCCCCTGCGATCTCGGCGACGGTTCGCCCGCCGTCGCACATCTCCACGATGGTGTGGGAGGTGGCGTTGAGCGCGAGGCCTCGCTCCGGGTAGAGCAGCATCCACCGGCGCGCGTGGCGATCCCACCGGAGGCGCGCCTTGGCGGCGAGCCTCGGTCGATCGCCGGGCGGTGTCATGCGGGATGACGCGCCTCGACCGCGTCGAGGAGCGCCCACAGGATCTCGGTCTTCCGGATCAGCGCCGCGACGCACGCGTCCTGCTCCGCGCGCGTGGACGCGTGCGCGATCACGAACGCGATGGCCTCCTCGCTATCCACCTTGGCCCGACCGACGCGCCCGCGGAAGTACGCGAGCGTCGGTCCGTCCACCCACGGGTAGTGCGTCTCCCACGCCGCGATCCGCCGCGCCATGATGTCAGGCGAGAAGAACTCGGTGAGGGAGCTTGCGACGGCCTCGAGGAGCGTCCGCTCCCGCACGAAGGTCACGTAGGCGTCGCACGCGAAGCGCACGGCCGGCAGGACGTCCGCGTGCGAGCGGAGCCTCCCGACGTCGAGCCCGACCCCCGCCGCGAGGCGCTCCCACTGGGCGAGCCCTCCCTCGCTCTCGAGGGTGCCGTCATGATCGTGGATGCGACGGATCCAGCGCCGACGGAAGGCGGGATCTTCGCTCTTCGATAGCACGGTCGCGTCCTTGAGGGGGATCCGCGTCTGGTAATAGTACCGATTCTCGACCCACGCCTGGATCTGCCGCCGCGAGAGCGCGCCCGCGTGCATCTTCACGTGGAACGGGTGGAGGTCGTGGTAGCGCTTCTTGCCCTCCTCGCGGAGGACCGCCACGAACGCCTCGGCGTCCAGGAGATCAGCCATGGATCTCCATTCCGTCGTGCGCGATCTCCAGTCCAGCCTCGAGGACGCTCGACGCCTCCTTCGACCCCTCGACGAGGATCGGGTTGGTGTTGTTGATGTGGGTATATATCCGCCGGGGGATCGGCCAGCGGGCGAGGACCGCGAGGCTGCCCGTGTCCCCCGCGATCGGCTGGTGGGCCATGCTGCGCGCCTCCGCGGTGCCGAGGCCCAGGCGGATCAGCTCGTCCTCCACGAAGAAGGTGCCGTCCACGAGCAGGGTGCCGACGCCGCCGAGGTGCGGCTCGAGCTCGCGTACGTCGAGGCAGGACGAGGCGTAGAGGGCCGTCGTCGCGCCCTCCTGGAGGAGGAGCGCCACGTTGTCCTCGGCGGACGGAGCGAGCGTCCCCTCGAGGTGCACGGGGGGCTTGCCCCGCAGGGGAATCGCGGTCGCGACGAGATCGCCGGAGAGCCTCGTCGGCTCGCCGAGGCGGAGCGACGCGAAGGTGACGTGGCCTTCGAAGCGGTCGAGCGTCTTCATGAACGCGTTCCGCGCGAGCCCCTCCCAGACACGCCCCGTCGCCCACAGCGTGAAGGGCTGGGACTCACGGAGCGAGAACAGGCCGAGCACGTGATCCAGGTCGCCGTTCGTGAGCACCACGCCGCGGATGGGCGAGTGCCGTGCCCGTCGCGGCTGCAGTCTCGGCTCGCGCTCGATCTGTCGCAGCACGTCCGGGGAGGCGTTGAGGAGGATGGCGTCACCTCCGACGAACGCGGCGACCGAGTCCTGCGTCCGCGCGCGAACGCGCGGATCGCCGGCGCGTACACGCGCGCAGTTGGGGCACGCGCAGTTCCACTGCGGCACACCCCCGCCCGCACCGGAGCCGAGCACCTCGAGGATCACGATGCGGAGCCGCGGGCTACTCCGCGGCCGCCTCGACGATCGGAGGCTCCTCGCGGTCTCGCTCCTCCTGGTAGGAGCCGATCTCCGCGTCCATCTTGATCTCGACGATCTCGGGGGCTTCGAATCGCATGGTACCCCTCCATTCTACACCGAACGGGGGGAGAGGCCAGCCCGACCCTCGATCCGCGGCTCGGGAGGACCGGGGCCCAAAGGGCCCCCGAGACCTCCGGCGAGCTACCCGTTTCGTCGTCGCCGGCGCGAGCGCGCGAACCACGCGGCCGCCGGGAGCAAGAGGAGCGCGATCGGGCCCGACCCTCGCCGGACGCCGGCCGCATCGCACACGCACCCGCCGCCGATGTCGAGGTCCTCTCCCTTCGGCTCGACCGGGGGTGTGCAGTCGATGACCTTCGCGGCGCGCTTGAGCACGCCCTGTCCGAGCTTGGTCGCGTAGTTCCCCGTGTTGGCGTTGTCGTGGTGGAACGACTCCCACTGGATGACGCCGTCCTCGCGTCCCTTGGTCTTCCACGCGAAGATCCACCCGTTTCGCGTCCCCGCCGCGACGTCGAGGTTCTTGTCTGCGTTGAGGTCGCCGACGGCGGCCGCCGAAGCGATCCACCCGTTCGTGAATTTCGGCCAGCCCTCGGGCTCCTTGCCGCACGCGTCGGCCGCGTGGAGGAAGTACACGCCGGTCCCCGTGATGGCCTCGGGGTAGTCGTCTCCGCTGACGTCCGCGATGGTGTGGTTGACGAGGAACGTGAAGTCCTCGACCACGACCGGCGACCCCGGCATCATGCGCCCCGTCTTGCCGCTCCACATGGCGAGGAGGTGTTGCCCGGGCGTCGTCGTGGCGCCGCCGGCGAGCGCGCCCGCGAGGCTGAGCGACCCGCCCGCCATGATGACGTCTGGCACGCCGTCCTGGTCCATGTCGCCGATCGACGGCTGGCTGAACAGCGGGAACATCGTGTCGGGCGTGAACGCCTTCGTGTACTTGCCGAAGATGCTCGTCGCGTCGAAGCCCACCTGCGGGGCGCCCTCGTCGTTGGTCGTGTTCGGCAGGCGGTTCGGAGGCTCCGAGAAGCCCGGCTGAGGTCCGGGGTCGGCGCGCACGACCAGGGGACGGGCGCCGTTCCCTTGGATGAGGAGGTCAGGCTTGCCGTCGCCGTCGAAGTCGGCGGTCGCCTGCGAGCCGACGATGCCCTCCGCCACGACGGGGAAGAGCTTGAGGGACGTGATCGTGAGAGGCCAGTTCGGGAAGACGCCCTTGTTCGGCGCGTTCGTGCCGCGCCCGTCGATGATGAAGACCGGCCCCGCGCCGCCGCCTCCGCCGATCTGCTCGTTCGAGCCCGTGGCGAGGTCGGGGATCCCGTCTCCGTTGAAGTCGGCGACGGTCGGCGTCGTCATGATGCGGTTGTACCTGGCGGACGCCGGCGCGTGGACCTCGACGGGGAACCCGGCCGCCTCGGTGCCGTCGAGCTTGTACGCGTGGAGGCGGCCTTCGAACCCGGCCACGACTATCTCGGGCTTCTTGTCGCCGTCCATGTCCACGATCACGGGCGCTCCGTACGCGCCGCGGAGCCACGCGTGGTCGTAGTCCATGCAGCGCTCGGGCTTCTGCACCGACGTGTCGAGCGGGCAGGACGGTACGAGCGGCATCCGCCGCGGCCAACCCGGGAAATCCTTGCCCTTGACGTCGATGACGTACATCGTGCCAGGCCACGAGATGACGACGATCTCGGGCTTCCCGTCGCCGTCGAGGTCCGCGACCGCCGGCGGGGTCATCATGGACTCGCGGGTGATCGAGGCAGGGATCGCCCCGGACTGGTACGCGGGCGCGGAGAGGTAGCTCGGGATCGTGGGCTCGTGACCGAGCTTCGGGTTCAGCCCGTCGATCGACGCCGTCATGTACGGGAACCCGGGCACCTCGGCCGGCACGCCGCCGCGCAACGTGAAGACGTGGAGCAGGCCGTCGCTCGTGGGGTAGATGAGATCCCGCACGCCGTCCCCGTCGATGTCGGCCATCTTGGGGCTGGCCTCGGCGCTCCCGCCGACCCGGATGGGGAACCCGGGGAGGAGATCCTTGTCGAGACCGTTCTTCTCGTTCGTGATCGAGATGGTGCGACGCGCCTCGCCGGGGACGTCGCCGTTCGGGTAGTGCGCGACGGCCCGGAGCCGGATCGTCATGGACCGATCGTTCTCGTGGTGCTGCGAGTCGGGGTCCGGGGCGTGCTTCGTGTCGATGGTCCTGGGGTCGAACGTGGCCAGCGGTCCGTCCGTGCCGCTCACGGTCTGGGGGGGCAGCCCGGCCTTCGCGAGGCCGAGCGGCTGCCAGTCCTTCTCCTCCGGCTGCACACCGGGGGCCCACTCGATCTTGAAGTCGTACGACTTCGCGCGGCTCGCCGCGACGCGACCGATGACGGCGACCGACGGGGCGCCGCGATCGGCGAAGACGGGCGTGAACCACTCCGGCGCCACGATGTCGACCTCGGGCGGAATGAGCCCCTCGTCGATGGACTTCATCATCCTCGCCGCGTTCGCGCGTCCGTACCCGAACCGCTGGTCGAACCCGGGCTGCGACCAGTAGAAGCGCCTCGAGATCTCGCGGTCCGGGTCGCGCGCCTCGAGCATGTCGATGTCGTCGGCGGTCATCTTGAAGAGCTGGATGACCTCCTCCGCGGACAGGTCCAGGCCCTTCTGCTTGCCCATCGAGTACGCCAGGCCCGCGATCCCGCTCGACCGGCCCGTCGCTTCGCTCGAGCAGCTCGTGCCGCTGATCGACAGCGCGAGGTGCGCCCCGTAGTTCGAGCACGTGTCGAACGCGAGGAACGACGACGACTTGTTCGGGTCCGACCCGTTGTAACGGACGGTGTGGATCGTGAGCACGTGGTTCGCGACCGCGGGCATGTTGTGGTGGCGCGAGTTCTCGTCGGCCATGCTGGCCATCACGATGAGGCCCTTCTGGTACGCGTAGTCGATCGCCGCCTTCGAGAAGGCCGTCTGGTTGATCGTGCCGAGGGCCTCCTGCAGGACCTTGAACCCGTTGTCGGACGCGTACACGACGGACTTTGCGAAGTCGTTCGCGTCCGCGACGAAGCTGTCGCCGACCCGGAACGGCGCGAACCGGCACCCGGGGCAGACGCCGATGTCGTCGATCTTGTTGTTGCCCGCGGCGGCCGAGTCCCTCGCCTCGCCGGTGCCGTGTCCGTACCGCGTGTCGTCGTACGCGTTGTTGTCGTTCTTGAAGAAGTCCCACCCCGCGATGTCGTCCTTGTACCCGTTGGCGTCATCGTCGACGTTGTCGGAGAACATCTCGATGAGATCGCCCGCGTCGAGCACGCAGTTTCGGTTGAGGTCGCCCTTCTTGCGGTCGGGCCCGAGCTTCTTGCGCTCCCCATCGGTGAAGCACTTCTCGCCCGGCACCAGGGGCGCGAAGCGGGTGTCGTCGGCGTAGTCCGACATGGAGAACACCCCGTCGCCGTTGCAGTCGTACCCGGCGAGCGGCCCGCCGCCGCCGCACACCCCGCCCGCCGCGTTCTTCGGGCGTTTCTCACCCGTGAGCTCACCCATGTTGAGCGCGACCTTCTCGATCAGGTCGGGTTGCTCCCAGTGAATGCCGGAGTCGATGACGGCGATCTTCACGTCATCCCGCCCGATGGTGTACGTCCACGCCACGTCGATGCTCATGCCCGACGCGTTCAGTTTCTGATCGGCGCTCGTGTAGGGTGGGGTACCCGGGGCTTGCTTGGGGAGGTAGCTGGCGTAGTTCCACCGGCCGCGGTAGTCGTTCGGCCAGTTCTCCTCCTTCGACATGTCCGCGCCGCGGGGCGGCGGCCAGGCGGCGCGCGCGGTGTGGGTTCCCGCGAGGAGGACGCCGCCGACGAGGGCGCAGGCGAGGAGGACGGGCAGGGAGAGCTTCAGCTTTTCCATCGGTTCGCTCGTAGCACGTTGGAGGGGCCGAGAGCCCTGGATTTGGGAGCGCCTGGCGTCGGCCGGGGGCACGCGCGCGGGTTCTAGTATTCTCCGAACAGGTCCTGGATCCGGGCGTCGAGCGCCTGGGCGATCTTGTACAGGGACGAGATGCTGGCGCTCGACTCGGCGCGCTCGATCTGGGAGAGGAGCGACACCGACAGGTTCGTGCGGCGGGACATCTGCTTGAGGGTGAGGTCCTTCTCCTTCCGGAGGTTCCGGATCGTGTCCCCGATGACGCGGTGGAGCTGCTCCTCCGGCGACCTCGCGAGGCCCTTCTTCCGCATCACGCGGTCGAGCACCTCCCGGAACTCGTCCACCTGGAACGGCTTCTTCATGTAATCCACCGCGTCGAGCTTCATCGACGCCACGGCGGACTCGAGGTTGGGGTACCCGGTGAAGATGACGACCGCCACGTCGCTGTCGATCTTGCGGATCTTCTTCAGGGCCTCGATGCCGTCGAGCTTGGGCATCATGAGGTCGAGGACGATGAGGTGATACCCTCCGTGCTTCACCTCGTCCTCGATCGTCGTCGGATCGCTCATCGTCTTGACGAAGTACCCGTCGCGCTCGAGGAGCGTCTGCATGTAGTCGCAGATCGCGCGGTCGTCGTCGACGATGAGGATCTTGATCGACGGCATCGCGGGTGGCGCAGGCGGCGGCTGGCTGGTCATGTGGGCTCCTGAAATTACAGTGCAGCTTGACGCAAATCCGTCCCCATTGGAACGAATTTCGGGCCCACCCTGGTGCCCTCCCGCCGAACTTCGGCCGGCCGAGCGGCTCGATGGCGATCCACGACGTCGGATCCGCGGGCCTGCGTTCCCGCGGGCGGCACTAGTTCACGATCACCTTGCTCTTGTACATGCCCATCCCGCACTGGAACGTGAGCGTGCGGGCCTCGGTCACCGGCACCTCGATGGCCACCGCGTGGTTCAGGGGGAGTGGCTTGTCGATCGCGAGGTCGGGGAACACCACGTCCTTCGCGCACGTGTCGTCGGTCGTTCGCGTGAAGATCAGGCGCCGGGGTTTCCCCCGCTCGAGCTCGACCTTGCTCGGGGAAAAGCCCCGCTCGTCGGCGCGGATCTCGATGTCTCCGGGACGCGGCTGGGGCGCCGGCTCGCGCTTGTCGCAGGCGGCGAGGGCGAGTGGGGCGAGGAAGGCGAGCAGTTGACGGCGCATCCGGGGCATTTTCGCGTCCCCGCGCCTCGAACGCAAGGTACAGTGCGCCGCCATGAAGATCTCGTTCTCCGGAAAAGAGGCCTATCAGGGAGAGGTCGTCACGCCGCCCGGCGCGGCGGACGGCGCGACGTCGCCGGGGCTCGTCGTCGTCCAGGAGTGGTGGGGCGTCAACGATCACATGCGCGATGTCGCCGGGCGGTTCGCAAAGGCGGGATTCCTCGTCGTCCTGCCGGATCTGTACGACGGCAAGGTCACGAAGGACGCCGGCGAGGCGGGCGCGCTCATGCAGGCGCTCGACACCATGCGCGCGGTCGATCAGATCCGCGCCGCCGCCCTGTGGCTGAAGGCGCAAGCGTCTTGCTCGGGCAAGGTGGGCGTGACGGGCTTCTGCATGGGCGGTGCGATGTCGTTCGCCGCGGCGTGCCACGTCCCCGGCCTGTCGGCGGTGGTGCCCTTCTACGGGATCCCGCCCGCGGAGAAGGTGGACTACGCGAACGTGACGGCGCCTGTCCTCGCGCACTTTGCGCGGCGCGACGAGTGGGCGGCGCCGAGCAAGGCAGAGGCGATCAAGGCGCAGCTCGATGCGCGGGGCGCGCCGATGGAGCTGTGCGTGTACGACGCAGAGCACGCGTTCTTCAACGACACGCGGCCGGACGTCCACCACGCGGAGAGCGCGTCGCTCGCGTGGAAGCGGACGATCGCGTTCCTGCACCGGCACCTGGGGTGACCGGCGCCGCTACTCGGGATCGCACTTTCCGTCGCACGTGGCCGTGATCTTCCCGGTGCGGAAGAACGTGTCCGCCATCTTCTGAGCGGCGTCCAGGTGTCGCACGACGTTGTGCGGGTCGACGTCCGCCGGCGGCGGCGCCACGTTCGTCTTCGGCGCCGCGGCGGCCTGTGTGTCGAACTCCACGAGGCCCGATCCCTCGAACGGGTACGGCTGCTCGGGGATCCCCCAGATCGGGCGGGCCGCGGGCGTCATGAGCTTCGCGCCCACGGTCCGCGCCATCCAGTGCGCGCCGAGCGGCGTGACCTGACGGTCGCCGAGCGCGACGTGGAACAGGATGTCCTTCCGCGGCGTCCCCGGGAGGGGCTCGGCGCCCATCCAGCCGCCGGGCTCCGTGCGATCCCAGAGCATCTGCACGAGCTCCATCACGAGCTGCACGTCCTTCGCGTTGGAGTAGTTCAGCCCGATGAGGAACCGGAACGCGAAGAAGTCGGCGCTGCGGTCGAGCAGCATCGAGTACGGCGCGCCCGGTACGCTGAGCAGGCCGCGCGTCACGTCGGTCGACAGCGACATGTAGACGCCACCGAAGATGCCGCCCTGACTGTCGCCCCGGTAGAAGCGCAGCGTGGGATCGATGGCGCTCTTCCCGTCGAACTGGACGGCGGGGTCGCGCGGGAAGCGTCCGCGCATCAAGCGCATCGCGAGGATCGCGCCGAGGTGCCCCTGGTGCTGGCGCTCGACCGCGCCGGCGAAGCGGCCGATGTCGCCCGAGGTGATCTCCGCGATGCCGGGGGCGTCCTCGCCCGCCATGCCCGTCCAGTCCACCGCGAACGCCACGTACCCGTACTTGCTGGCGAACTTCGTGAGGTAGCCGCCCGCCCCCTCGTGCCGGCCGCCGAGCAGTCCGTGGCCGTTCTGGAGCAGCGCGCCGGGCTTCGAGGTCGCCTCCTTCGGCACCCACACCGTGAAGGGGTATTCGGCGGTCCCGTTCTGCTTGGGCAGCCGGGTGGCGCCGTCGCGGACGAGCCGCCCGTTGATCGTGGCCTGGTCGAGGTAGAGGGGCACCTTCATCATGCCCTCGACGCGCCGGGCGACGCCATCCACGTCGTCCTTGACCTCGACGATGCGGTACTCGGGCCCGTCCTCCCCGACCTGCGCGAGCGACTCGTCACGCATCGACAGGAGCCAGCGGGTATTGTTCTCGCGGCTGGCGGTCTGGAAGTCCCACGCGAGCTGGAGGTTCTTGCGCGCGACGCCGGCTTTGTCGAGCCGGCCGAGGATGTCCGCGTAGAGCGCTCGCCGTGGCGCGATGGTCGGGTGCTCGAAGGCCGTGCCGTCGCGCAGCGCGAGGAAGGCAGGCGAGGGCGGGAGCACCGCGCCGTCGGCGTCGACCACCCCCTGGATGGCGACGATGTACCGCGTCCTGTCCCTTAGGCGCGCGACCGGGCGGATGATGATCGCTCGGTCGTCGTCCGACTTCACGCTCATGTCGAGATCCGAGAAATGGGGGACGAGGGCGCCGGTGTCCGCTTCCATCACGATCGTGCGCGATCGCGGCGTGGTCGAGCTCGCGATGTCGTCCTCGGTCGGCAGGCCCTTCGCGGTGGCGCGCCACATGTACGTGAGGAGCGTGCCGCTCGCGGAGAAGCCGTCGCTGTCGTTCCAGGGGGCGGGGTTCGTCTCCGTCGTCCCCTTCTTCCAGCGCGGGAGGGCCCCGGCCCGGAACGCGACCCGCTTCTTGGTCGGCGTGGAAGGGTCGTCGACGAGCGCCGTGCTCGACGGGAACGGGAACCCGCAGTGCCACGGGACGATCGGATCGCAGTCAGGCCCCCAGAAGACGGGCGCGGGGGCCTCGCGCTTCGCCGGCGTCTTCTGCACGACCTGGAGATCGTCCACGCAGGCGCCGGACAGCGCCAGCGACCCGAGGATGGAAGTGACGACGAGGGCTCGCTTCAGCATGCTCGTTCCTTCACGACTCTACTCCATGTTTCTGGAGGGGGCCTCTCAGCCCCCTCGAAACCGGTGGAGGCGGTCCTTCTAGTCAGTCGGGGCGAGAGGATTTTCACTGCGCGTCATTCTACCGCAACGGACACGCGCGATCGTAGTGATTTCCAGGGGATCCGGGTGGGGGGTGTCACGGTAGGGAACGGGAAGCAACCCGAGATCACGTTCGCACAGGCAACAGGGAGGAAACGGTCTCGGCCCCCGCCGC
>SXGS01341883.1_pt1 | contig 23047 bp, 22 predicted proteins | sample 3174681 | NCBI WGS metagenome assembly SXGS01 (sample SAMN11356861, study PRJNA531348) | freshwater metagenome | isolation source: freshwater sample F1-80 | place: China: Fuxian Lake, Yuxi | collected 2017-12-25
CACGCGGCCGAGGGCCTGCGCCTTGAACGGGCGCTGCACGACGTAGGCGGTCTGGCGCACCTTGGGTGCTTCACCCGGCATGGGGCGCTCGCGCTCGATCGAAATCTTCACCGGGCTCGAGAGGTGCTGTTCGGCGATCGCGAGGATGCGCGGCGACATGGTGGCCGAGAAGAGCGCCGTCTGGTGCTCGTCCGGGAGGCGCGAGAGGATCGCCTCGAGGTCGTCGGCGAAGCCCATATCGAGCATCTCGTCGGCCTCGTCGATCACCATGGTGCGCACCGAGTCGAGGATCAGCGTCTCGCGCTCGAGATGGTCGAGCGCGCGGCCGGGGGTCGCCACGACCACGTCGACGCCGCGCTCGAGCGCGCGCAGCTGCTGGCCGTAGCCTTGGCCGCCGTAGATCGGCAGCACGCTCGCGCCCAGACCGCGCCCGTACTTGTGGATCGCCTCGGCGACCTGCATGGCGAGCTCGCGCGTCGGCACGAGCACCAGCGCCTTCGGCCGGCCCGGGCCGGCGCGCCCGGTGCCGAGCCGCTGGAGCAGCGGCAGCGCAAACGCGGCCGTCTTGCCCGTGCCGGTCGCTGCCTGCCCGAGCACGTCGCGCCCGTCGAGCACATGGGGGATCGCTTCGCGCTGAATCGGCGTCGGTTCCTCGTACCCGAGGCTCGCGAGCACCGCGACCAGCTCCGGACACAGTCCCAGCTCCGCAAAGCCAGTCGCACTCAATTGCACTTCTTCGTTCGTCATCGAATCTCTGAGTCTCGCACGCCGCCCCCGCCCGGCGCCAGCGCGCCCCCTGTCAGGCCCGCTCCCGGGCCTCCGGACGGGGTCGGGGAGTGCGCGAGAGGACCACGGCGCCGCACAGGCCGAGCATGCCGAGCGAGCACAGCCCCAGACCATAGCGCCATGAATTCAGCTCGTTGGAAAGCTCGACCTCGTGCTCCCCGGCGGGTAGCTCGACGGCGCAGAAGGCGAGGTTCGCGCGCGTCTGCCAGCGCGAGCGCTGGGGGCCGTCCACCTCGACCTCGGAGACGAGGTCGCGCCGGGGCGGTCGCGCGGAACGCTCGCCCTCGTGCAACACGCTGAGGTAGGGGTTGTCGGCGTACTCGCCGAGGTGCCATGCGGTCTCCTGAAAGATCGCGCGCGGGGAGCACGCCGGGCACCATCCACGCCTCGCCGCGCGAGGCGTGGTACTCGTAGAGGCGCGCCCGCGCGCGCCAGCCATGGGGCGCGATGTCGGAGCCCGAGGCCACGTCCTGCACGAAACGCGGGCCGGAATTGCGTACGGCCGCTTCCTGCGGCGCCACCGCGTCCGAGGTGAGGGTCGCCTCGCGCACGCTTGCTTGCGCCGTGCACACGGGACGTCCTCGGCGTGCGGAGGCCTCGACCGGGCGTGCAGCATCCTCGCGCGGAGCCGCGAGTACGACTTCGACCTGCGGTGCTCGCAGGTCGAGTGTGAGCACCTCGAGCTCCAAGTTGCGCCGCGCCGAGTCGCGAACGGGAGGGAATTACAGCGCAAACTCGCGGCGCGAGTGGTTGAACCAGGAGAGCTGCCGCGGCTGGAAGCGACACTCGGCCAGACGCTCGCCCGTGGCCTCGTCGGTGAGCAGGATCAGCAGCGGGGCCGTCATGGCGGCCGGGATGCCCGAGAAATGCAGCACGACTCGGCTCGGCTCGGGACGCACGGCCCGGAAGGACTGGCGCAGCCCATCGACGCCGATCGAGACGCGCCGCTCGGGCGGGATCTCCTCGCGCTGCTCGAGCGTGTCGTAGTAGGCGGAGCGTCGCGAGTTCGTCGCCGGCGGCATTCCCTGTCGCGTGTCGATGGGCAGCCACTCGTTGTACGACGCCACGTGGCGCACGCCGAGCACCTGCAGCGCGAAGCGCGTCTCGTAGTCGACCTCGGCGTTCGAGTGATCCGAGCGCAGCAGGATGCGCGTGGCGATCTCGGTGTCCGCGACGCTCAGTGCGTCGTAGTCGAGCACCTGCGCCACCTCGTAGAGCGCGTTCGCGTTCACCGTGAGCCGATCGCGACCCACGAAGAGCGTGCGTCCGTCGTGGACGCGCTCCTGCAACTCGCCCATCGTCAGCGTCAGCGCGTCCTCGTTGGGAACGGTCGGGATGTGCTTGCCGAACGGGGTGACGGCGCTGCCGAAGCGGGCGAGGACCAGCACGCCTGCGCAGACAGCGCGAGCTGCTGGCGTGCCCACGCAGCCATAGGCGGCCACCGCGACCACGCCGAGTCCGAAGCACAGCGCGATCCAGCCAACGTGCGCGTCGGAAACGGCGCGCCATGTCGCGGCGTCGACGTGACCCTCGTTCGCGTGGACATCGAGAAAGCGCTCCACTCCGCGGTACGCGCCACCGAAGACCAGAGCGGCGCTCGTCGCGACAAGCGCGAGCCAGCGCATCGGCCGACGCTCCTCGGCACCGCGCTGCAGCGCCCAAGCCGCGCTGACGGCCGCGCCGAGTCCGAGCACCGGGTACAGCCGCCCCCAGGGGATGAGTCCGGCCGTGAGATAGCGCCCGATGGACTCGCCGAGGGACGCCACGTTCGACACGACGAGCACCACGAGCAGCGCCCAGCCGGTGAGCACGGCCCAGCGCGTGCGCCAGATGCCGAACGCAAGCGCCACGAGTGCCAGCCACAAGGGCAGCGCGCCCGCGTAGCGCACCTGCGCTTCCTGGTATTTGGACTCCGGCGTGAACGTGATGCCGATGCCCGCATCGAGCGGATTGCCGATGAAGTCGGGTAACACGAGCAGGGGCACCTGCTCCGTGACGTCACTGTGCGAGGAAGTGCGTGGGTCGGCGGTACATGTCGCTCTCCCGCATGTCTTCGCCGAATGGCAACAGCTGCTGCGCGGCCAGCAGGGCGCCGAGCACGGCCGCCGACGCGAGCGCAGGCGCGGCGCTCGCGGCGACGCGCCACGAGCGCGTGGCGAAGGCGCACACGATCGCGTGCACGATCGCGTGCACGGCGCACACGAGCGCATCGACGAACAGTATCTCCGGATGGCCGGTGTGGCACGCGATCGCCGTCGCCAGCGCGAGCGGCGTCGCCCAGCGCCACGAGGCGCCGCGTTCACCGCGTTCGACTGACTGGAACAGCCGCTCGATGCATCCCAGCAGCCCCGGCAGCATCGCCGTCACCGCCGGGTGCGGGTGCAGCAGGTGCATCAAGTGCCCGGTCGACCACGAGCACGCGACCGCGCCGTAGGCCGCTGCCGGACGTCCCACGCCGCAGGCGCGCAGGAATCCGTAGGTCAGGAACACCGAGGCGGCGAGCTTGGCGAGCGCGCTGGCGAGCGACGCGTGATCGAGCGGGAGGACGCAGAAGGGGAAGGTGAACGGCGAGAGCGGCGCGGACTGGAAATTGGCGAGCGGCGGAACTCTGGCGCAATTCCAGGAAATCCACAGCGGAGCGCGACCCGCCTCCCACTCGCCGCGCGCCTACAGCGCCCACCGCACGAATTGCTGCGCCGGATCGGTCAACGCCGGACTGGCGGTGCGCTCATGCTGCTCGCCGCGCGATTGCGCGCTTTGCTGCACGAGATTGTCCCATGGGCCCAGCGTGTGAGCCCCGAGTCTCGCGATCGGCTCGTGAAGCAAGAGTGCCGCAAGCAGGATCGAGCCACACAGCGCCACCCACCACTCGCGCAGGCCCATCCTGGGGCGCGCGCGGACATTGATTCCGGCTATGGGCGGGAATGCAGGGGCGATTGGCTGGCGGCCCGGCCAAGACCGGCAACAGCATGCAACTACGCACTTTCCCCCACCGTTCGAGGCCGGAAACGGGGAACGCGAGAGCGCGTCGCATCAAGAAATGGTGCGGAAGACGGGACTTGAACCCGTACGCCTTGCGGCACGAGATCCTAAGTCTCGCGCGTCTGCCAATTTCGCCACTTCCGCACCGCGAGGCGCGTACGCCTCACTTGACCTTCTTCTTGAACTTGTAGGTGAGCTCGAGCCACGGCACCTTGCCGCCCTCGTCGTTCAGGAACTCGAACTTCGCGGTGCGCTCGCCCTTCTTCGGGAACGTCCACACCTGCTCGAGCTTCGCGACGCGGTCCTTGTAGCGCGGGTCCGGGCCTTCGCCGGTGAGCGCGAGCGTCTTGCCGTCGGTGGACAGCTTCCCCTCGTACTTTGCGACCGTCATCGAGCCGACGTCGACGTGCACGCCGTTGTAGCGCGCGAACTGCGGGTCGAAGCCGAGCATGTCGCGCGCCGAGTAGCCGAGCTGCTTGTCGCCGAGCTCGAGCTCGACTTGCGCCCACAGGCCGTTGCAGGCGAGGCGCACGGTCTCCGTGCCGCTCAACTTCATCGGAGGCTGTCCGGGCGTGATGTGCAGCAGGGCGTCGACTTCCCACAGGCCTTCGAGCGTGCCGAGGAATGCGTGCTGCTCGGCGGGCTTGACCCAGTTGATCGTCGGCGCCCCGCCGATCCCGAACCCTTGAGGGGCCGCGAAACCCAGAGCCAGACCCGCGACCGCCAGCGCACCCAACACAGCAATTTTCATGTGGGACCTCCTTGAGCCACGGAGTCTAGCAGCCGGGCGCGAGTCTCCAGCGGGCCTACGCGAGCAGGCGCTCGGCGGCCGCCCGGCGCTCGGCGGCGGTCTCGGCATTGACGCGCTCGAGGCCCTGCTCGAACTGCAGGCGCAGCTCGGGCGAGTAGGCGTTGCGATCGAAGCCGTGGCGCTGGCGAAAAGCCTTGAGGAAGTGGTTGCGGTCGCGGTCGAGAGCGTCCTGCCGCTCGACCCACGCGCGCAGGAGCGGCGCCACGTGCGCGGGCACGGCGGTGGGGAAGAGCTGGCGGGCGAGCTCGTGGCCGCGCGCAGACAGGTCGAGCACGACGACTGGCCCGTCACCGAGACCGCACTGGCGCTCGACGCCGCTGGAAAGTTGCGCGAGGGCCGTGCCCGCCGCCTGCGTAGCACGCGAGCGGTACACGGCCTCCTGCAGGAAGAGCTCGGCGAGGCCGAGCAGCTCCTCGCGCTGCATCGCGCCTAGCAGTGCTGCTCGAACGCGGCGGTGAGAACCTTGGCGACGTTGGCCGGGTCCTGACCCTCGATGTCGTGGCGCTGCATCATCGTCACGAGCTTGCCGTCCTTCATCAGCGCGATCTGCGGCGAGCTGGGGCGGTAGGGGGCCCAGTACGAGCGCGCCTTCTGGGTCGCTTCGCCTTCCATGCCGGCGAAGACCGTGTACAGATTCGTGGGCTTCTTCGTGCCCATCTGCAGGGCCATGCGCAGGCCCGGGCGCGCGCCACCGGCCGCGCAGCCGCAGACGGAGTTCACAAAGATCAGCGTCGTGCCCGGCAGCTTGACCGCCGCATCGACGTCGGCGGGCGTGCGCAGCTCCTTCACGCCCAAGCGGGTCACTTCGTCACGGAACGGCTGCACCATCTCGGGGTCGTACATCGCTGGCATCTCCTGTCGGGGTTCGCGAGAGGGCCTCTTCTGGGCCCGCGGGGCGAAAAGTCTACCGTTGACGGCGGTTTTTCGAAGCGCGACGCGCCGCGGGCAGGGGCTACCCTGCGCCGGATGCGTGTCGCGGCCTACGTCTACCCCGGCTGGCACCCGATCCCGGAGCGGGACGAGAGCTTCCACCCGGGCTTCACGGAGTGGGAGCTCGTGCAGGCCTGTCGTCCGCGCTTCGAGGGCCATGGGCAGCCGCGCCTGCCGCTCCATGGCCCCTACGACGACCGCGACCCGCGCGAGGTGGGGCGGCGTGTGGCACTCGCGCGCGAGCACGGCGTCGACGGCTTCGTGCACGGCTTCTTCTGGTGCCGCGGCAAGCGTGTGTTCCAGGACGCGCTCGACCGCGGTTTTCTCGGCTCGAGCGAGGGAGCGCGCGCGCCGTTCGCGCTGATGTGGGCCAACCGCATGCCGCGGCGCGTGCTGCCCGTCCGGCGCCCGGACTTGCCGGTGATCGACCCTGCGCGACTCGTGCCGAGCGACGTCGACGACTTCGTGACGCTGCTCGCGTATCTGGGCGAGCGCTACTTCGCGCGCGAGAACTACCTGCGCGTGCAGGGCCGCGTGTACTTCTCCATCTTCGACACGAGCTTCTTCCTGCGCGAGCTCGGTCTCGAGGCGGCGCGCGACGCGATCGCGCGAGCGCGCGGGCACCTGCGACAGGCGGGGCTCGGCGAGCTGCACCTTGCCGCAATCGAACCCGGCCGCGATGTGCGTCCGCACCTCGCGCGCATCGGATTCGACAGCGTGACGAACTATGTGCTCCTTCCCGACTGGAGCGGACCGTTCCTGCAGGACTACGCCGAGCGCGCTGAGAGTTGCGCCGCGCAGTGGCCCGAATTCGCACGCGAGTGCGCGCTGCCCTACATGCCGTCCGTGTCCCCGGGCTGGGATGCATCCCCGCGCGGTACGGACTTCGGCGAGGCGCGTCCGACGAAGTACCCGTGGTGGCCCGTCGTCACGGGCGAGCACCCGGAGCTCTTCCGCGCGGCGCTCCTGCGTGCCCTGCGCTGGACCCGCGAACACTCCGGGCCCGACGCGCTCACCTTCGTGGCGAGTCTGAACGAGTGGTCCGAGGGGCACGTGATCGAGCCGGACACGCGCTTTGGCATGGGCTGGCTCGAGGCCGTGCGCGCGGCGCGCGCGGAGGCCGCGTCGTGATCGGCGTGCGGCGCGTGCCCCTCCTGTGCGTGGCGCTGCCGCTCGCGCTCGCGAGCGCGCTGGCCGTGCTCCTGCGTCCTGAGCTGCGCTCGCTCACCACGCCGCTGCTCGGCCCCTTCGCTGGCGAGCTCTACGGCCACGGGGATTGCACGCTCGCCAACCTCGTCCCGAGCTGGAGCGCGGTCGGATGTGCCGCACTCGCGCTCGCCATCCTCGCGAGCTCGCGGCTGCATGCGTCGCCCCGCGCGGGGCTGCGCCGCGCAAGCCACGCACTGCTCGCCCTCGCGACGAGCCACTGGGCCCTGCTCGCCCTGCTCTCCCTCGCCAATACGCTCAGCTGAAGCGTCGGGCCCTCGTTCAGGGCGCGAGCGTGAACTCGAGCGCGCCCGTGAGCTGCGTCGATTTTGCGGCCGGAGGATCGCGGTACCAGCCTTGCGCCTGCACGCGCGCGCCCACGGCGAACGGCGCGCCCAGCGCACCCGGAGTCGAGGCGCGGAAGGCGAGCCAGTCCTCGGCGAGCACTCCGTCGCATGCGCCCGCGTTGCCGCCGCTGTACTGGGCGCCCATGCGCTGCGTCGGGGCCTTCACGCACAGCAGGCCGCTGCCCCAGGGCGCGCTCGCACGGCCCGAGAGCCCGTAGAACAGGAGGCCTTGCCGCGCGCCCTCGACGCCGCTCGCTCGCAGCGTGAAGCCGCCGCTGGCAGCGAGGCTGGGTGTGCCCGTCGCCGCCAGCGCGGGCGCGCAACCGGCACTCGATGTGCCCGGCGTACAGTAGGGCAGCGGCGGCTCCACGTAGTCCTCGACGAACACCGCGAAGGACCACGGCGGCAACTCCAGGTAGAGCGAGTTCGCGATGCCGTTGGGGCTCGTCTCGACGCGCGGATGCGCGGAGAGGGCGCTGCCAGCCGCAAGCCCGAAGCGCGTGCCCATGGGAGCGCTCGTCACGTCGAGCTCGTGATTCGCGCGCAGCGTGTGGCCTTCGAAGTTGATGGCGACCACCACGTCGCGTCCCCCGATTCCGCCGCGCAGCTGGTAGAGCAGCGCATCGTACGGTCCGCCCTGCAGCCATGCGCTCGCGCGCGGCGTGCCGAAGCGGTTGAGATACTCGACCTGCGTCGCTCCCGCGATGAAGGTGCGCTGCACCCACATCAGGCGGTCGATGGACTCCCGCAGCTCCGGGATCGGATGCGCCGCCCCGTAGATGTCGAGCCCGTCGTAGTCGGGCAGGAACACGCAAGGCAATCCGATGCGGTTGTTGGTGAGCAGGTACGCGTAAGCGAGCTCCGAGCGTGCGAGCAGGTGCTCGCTAGGCGTGCGGAAGTCGTGGTTGTTGGCGAAGGTCACCACCTGGAAACCGCTCGCCCCCGCGCGGTCGACGAGCCCGGACGAGAAGACGTTGCGCGCGTCGTGCAGCGTGTCGTCGCAGGCGCGCTTGAGAGCATCGCGCAGCTCGAAATCGAAGGCGCGCACGGGAATTGCCGCGCGCGCGGCTGGAGTCATGCTCGACGTCACCGCGTCGATCCAGCCCTTCACCAAGAGCGAGTCGCTCGTGAAATGCTCGCCCACCACGAGCGCGGGCGTGCGACCCGAGGCGTGCAGCTCCTCCAGCAGCAACCCGGCGAACCAGGCGGGGAAGTGCTTGACCGCATCCATGCGCAACCCGCGCACGCCGAGCGAGTCCCACAGCCACGCGTTCCAGTCGCGGTACGTCGCACCCGTGCCCGGGAAGCCCTGCTCGACGTCGAGAAAGAAGAGTGGATAGTCCTCATCGCCCGCGAGGCACGTGGGCTGCGTCCCGTTGGGCTTGAAGTTGGGCCAGTGCATGGCGCCGAGTCCGCTCGGCATGGTGCGGAAGTCCGTGCGGGTCTGCACCGCGAGCTCGGCGACCACGTCCTGCGCGCGCGAGCTCGACCAGATGCCGTAGGGACGCACATCGATGCCGGCGCCGCTGCCCTGCGGTTCCTCGACGTAGAGTTCGAGAAAGTCGCCCGAAGCGAAGAAGTCCGACGACTGCAGCTGTACGCGAAACTCGTCGGTGTCGCAGCTCGTCGCCACTTCCTGCGTCGCGAGCACGTCGCGGCCGAGCTGTGCCGCGTTGAATGCCTGCCCGCAGTCGCCACCGCCGTTGGGCTCCATCTCGGACGTCGCACCGGAGAGCGACGCGCTCGCGCTGGTGCGGAAGTGAAGCCGGTAGCCGCGACCGTGGAAGCTCGTGCGACCTGAGACGGACGAGAATTTGAAGTAGTAGTCGCCTGCGCCGTTGGCGCTCGCGCCCCCGAGCGGCAAGCGGTAGCGCACCTTGCCGTTGAGCGGATACGGGCTCCAGCTCGCGCACGCGCCAGAGGGTGGACTCATCAGCCAAGAGCGCACGGCCGGGTTGTCCTCCCACTCGCCGCCGTCGCGATGGTTGTAGACGACGTCCGCGACCGGCGCGATTCCCGCGCTGGCGAGCGAGCCGAGCCATGCAGCGACTTCCATGCCCGTGCCGACTCCGGTGCGTCCGCTGACTTGACCGTAGTCGTAGAGGTCTCGCGGATCGTAGCCGTTGCTGCAGTCGCCGAAGCTCGCCTTCGCGAGCGGCGGCAGCCAGATGCGCGTGAAGCCCGCCGAGCGCAACGCAGGACTGCGTGGGGCCATCTGCGCCGCGAGCGAAGGTCCGCCATAGCCATTGCACGCGAGCTTGGGATAGTCCCAGTACCACGCCTGCAACATCACGTCCTGCGCGCGCGAGCTCGCGGCGAGCAGGATCACGGTCGCGGCGGCCCGGGCGAGAGCGCCGAGCGTTCTCCCGCGCTCTGCGTCGGAGGATGCGCGCAAAGATGCGCGACGCGGTCGGAAACTCTGCAAGCGCAAGTTCATGCCGGCACGGCCAAGCTGATTCTTAGAATAACCGCAGAGGCCGGGATGGGGCGCTGAACCCGGGTCTTCCGTGGCCCTCGTGCCGGAATGAGCGGTGCGGGCATGCTCGTCCGGGGCCTATCCACGGTCCGTGACCAACGTGCGAAGCTCCGCCGGCACGGCGCCGAAGCTCACCACGCGGACGTCGAGGGAGTGCCGGCGATGGAGGTCGAGCGCGCGCCGCAGCGCCCGCAGGATCCAGGCGCGAGAGTTGCCGAACGCTCCGCCTCCGAGGAGTGTCAGGTACGCGCAGGCCCTTCCGCCGCGGCTGGGATGCTCGAGGGCGGCGAGCAACGTGGCTTCGTAGGCGGCCTCGAGCACGAGCGTCGCGAAGCGCTCCCAAGAGCGCGCATCGACATGCCGGTTGTAGCTCACCGGCAGCGCGGAGCAGAACGCCTGCGAGACGAGCTGTCCGCGCGCGGGCCCGTCGGCCGTCACCTCGACGTTCCAGTGCACTCCGATGCGGAGCTTGCAGCGCAGCGCGTCGAGCTCCGACTCGCTCGCGGATGCCAGCGACGCATCGATCGCCGCGAGCGTGGCTTCGTCCAGCAGTGCATAGCCGTTGCGCATGCGAATCCGGTCGCCGCACGGCAAGGCATGCGCGAGCTCCGCCAGCATGTCGAGCTGCCGATCCTCTGTCTGGCCGCAAGCGCTGTCCACGGGCGCGAAGTAGTTGCGAAACACCGTCGCGGGCGCGGCCGCCAGCGCACACGCTGGCCCTTGCGTTCGATCACCGTGGTAGCGCGTCACGCCGTCCTCGGGACGGACGTCGAAGTGCACCATCTCGAGCAGGTTGAACTGCGAGGCCACCTGCACCAGCGCGCCACCAGCTTCCGGCTGGGCGTGCAGTCGGTGTGCATCCGCGCTGACGTTCTCGACCCGCAGCACTCCCCCTTCCGGCCGCACGCGCGCCCGCAGCTCGCCCAAGCTCGGCGTCTCGAGCGCGCCGACGCCCCACGACATCCCATTCGCGAGCGAGCGCAGCCGCCCGCCCTCGATCACGAAGCGTCCTCGCGTCGTCGCCCAGTCGCTTTCCTCAAATCCAAACAAGTCACCGAACCAGCTCATCGTTCCAAGGCTCCATAGTTGATGATCCGCGCTTGCAAGCCGCGCGTTCGGCGTTCGACGCTTCGTGGCACGTCGGTGCTGGTCGTGAAGACGAGCGCCGCGTCCCCCTCTGCGCCCCGCCGAGTTCCCCCCGCGCGGGCGCCAGCCTGAGGAGCGTATCGTGACCTCTGGGTGAACCGACGCGGCGACGGACCCTGAAAAATCCGGCTCGGCACCCGCTAGAGTGCTCGGGGGGACATGCACACTTCAGCATCCACCAGCGAAGGCAGCGCAGTTGTTGCGGCGAGTGGTACGCCCCGTGAGGGCGCTCTGCGCGCGACAGTCTGCGCACGCCGTCCGACCCGCCGTCCGACCCGCCGTCCGACGCCGGCCTTGTTCGCAGGACGCCTCTCCGACTCGGCACTGCGATGCGAGTGGTGCTGCGCAGGCGTGGCGGTGAAACCGTGAGGGCTACGGCCTTCTCGCCGGCGTCCGTCGGCAATGTCGGGGTCGGATTCGACATCCTTGGCCATGTCGTCGAGGGCGCGGGGGATCGCGCCACCGTGCGACTCACGGGCGACGGCAGCGTGCGCGTGCTCGCGGTTCGAGGCGTAGTCGCCGACCTCCCGCTGGAGGCGGAACGCAACACGGGCGGTCGCGCGCTGCTCTCGATGTTGAAGCATGCCCCGGCCGGGACGGGCTTCGAGCTCGAGCTCGACAAGGGCATCGCGCTCGGCTCGGGCATGGGCGGTTCCGCGGCGTCCGCCGTCGCCTCGGTCGTTGCCGCGAACGCGCTGCTGGCACGGCCGCTCGGCCTGGCGCAGCTCTACGACGCGGCCATGGACGGCGAGGCGGCCGCGAGCGGCAGTCGACATGGAGACAACGTCGCTCCCATGTTGCTCGGCGGGCTCGTGATCGCGCCGTCGAGCGGTGTCCCGGTTCGAGTCCCGGTGCCCGAGTGGTTGCATGTCGCGCTGGTGCATCCGCACTTCGTGCTCGAGACACGGCGCGCGCGAGCTGCCCTCGCAGGAGCCTACGAGCTGCACGGCTTCGTCGAGCAGAGCGAGGGCCTCGCGCTCGTCCTCGCAGGCTGCTACGCGAAGAGCGCGGACCTGATCCGTCGCGGGTTGCGCGACGTGCTCGTCGAGCCGCGCCGCGCACCGCTCATCCCCGGGTTCCGAGCCGTACAGGCGGCCGCGCTCGACCTGGGCGCTCTCGGCGCGAGCATCTCCGGCGCGGGCCCGAGCGTGTTCGCCTGGTGTGACTCGCGAACAGCGGCCGAGCGAGCCGCTGTCGCGATGGTGGGGGAGTTCGCGGCGGCCGGTCTCGCTTCCGACAGCCTCGTTTCACGTGTGGACGCACCAGCGGCGCGCGTGGTGTCGTTGGCTTGAGGATCGACTTGATCGCCGGAGCCGGAGCAGCTGCATGCAGTGCGTGAGCACGCGCGGCACGGGTGTCGTCTCGCTCACCGAAGCCATGGCGGCGGGGCTTGCGTCCGATGGGGGACTGTTCCTTCCTGTGAGGTTGCCGGTGCTTCCGCCCGCACCGAGGAATGTGGACTCGCTCGCCTCCGTCGCGAGCTGGCTCCTGCGCCCGTTCTTCGGCGACGAGCCGCTCGAGGCTCACGTCGACGCGATCTGCGCGAGCGCGTTCACGTTTGCGGCGCCGATGCGCCGACTCGAGCCCGAGACAGGGCTGCTCGAGCTCTTTCACGGTCCCACAGCGGCCTTCAAGGACTTCGGCGCACGGTTCCTCGGGGAGTGCGTCGCACGCCTCCCCGCCGAGGGCCGCGTACGCACGGTGCTCGTCGCGACGTCGGGTGACACCGGCGCCGCGGTCGCGGCGGCCTTTCATTGCCGCTCGGGCTTCCGCGTGCTCGTGCTCTACCCCGATGGTCGCGTGTCCGCGCGCCAGGCGCACCAGCTCGGTGCCTTCGGCGACAACGTGCACGCGTTCCGCGTCGCCGGAACGTTCGACGATTGCCAGCGCATTGTGAAGGACGCATTCCTGGATCGGGAGCTCCATCGTCGCGCGCCGCTGCTCTCCGCGAACAGCATCAGCCTCGGCCGGCTGCTGCCGCAGATGGCCTACTACGCGCAGGCAGCGCTGCTGGCTCGTGCCCGCGGCCTCGCTCCGGTTTCCTTCGTCGTGCCCACGGGCAATCTCGGCAACGCTTTCGCCTGCCTGCTCGCGCGCGAGCTCGGCCTGCCGATCGGGCGGGTCGTGCTCGCGACCAACGCCAATCGCGTGCTGGTCGACTTCCTCTCCACGGGCCGCTACGAGCCGCGCGCGAGCGTCGCGACGCTCGCCAACGCCATGGACGTGGGCGCCCCGTCGAACGTCGAGCGCCTGCGCGCGCTGTTTCCGGACGCGTCGCGCGTGGTGGAGGCCTATGCGGTCGACGATGCGACGATTCGGGCAACGATCGCGAGCATCTGGCGGCGCCACGGCGAAGCCATCTGCCCGCACACGGCCTGTGGAGTCGCGGTGCTCGAGCGTCTGCGCCACGCCGGTGCGCAAGGGCCGTGGCTCGTCGCCGCCACCGCTCACCCCGCGAAGTTCGACACGATCGTCGAGCCTGCGATTGGCGCGCCGTGCCCGCCCCCCGAGGCTCTCGCCGCGCTGCTCGCCAAGCCTGCGCACGCCACGCCGATGCAGCCCTCCTCCGAGGCCTTGTTGAACGCGCTGCTCGAGCTCGCCTGACGCGCGGGAGCGTTCAGAGGTCCGTGTAGCCGTCCTCTCGCAGCGAGTCCACGGCCTCCTGTCGCTGGAAGTAGGCGCCCAAGATCTCCCATTCCACGATGCCCCAGCCCCCTCCGCTCGCGGCGTAGAGCAGCCACACGGTCTTGCAGCGGCTGCGCTTGAACTCCGTCAGGTACACCGACTTGCCCTCATCGAGTTCTCCGTCCTCGCTCCTGCTCCGAATGACGAACTCGCGCAAGAAGGCGCGCTCCGCGTCCGTGAACGCTGCTCCCGCTCGAACCGCCTCCACGCGCTCTTCACTGGAGCTCTCGAGATCCTTGATCCAGTCGGCGAGCCAGTCCCGGTTGTTTTCGCAGTAGCTTTCGATCGATTGCAAGTCGGCACGTTCGAGCCAAATCCCGTGGTCGGACCATTCTCCCGAGTTCTCGGAGAGCCACTCCTCGATTTGCTCGTTGTGCTCGTCGCTCGACTTGCCATCCGCCAACGCTCGCACCGCCTTGTAGATCTCGCTCATCGCTCCTAGCTCCGTTGCATCGATACAGGGACTGCGCGGACAACTTCTCGATTCTTCGTTCTCGTGCGGCATGCGATGCCACGTGATAGAACGGTAACTGCGCCGCGTGACCGCTGAATATTAGCTGCAAGTGGCTTGCATGAGCGCCGTCACGATGTGTCATGACGTACGCAAGGCGCCATTTTCGTACTACACAGGGAGCGAGGAGCGTTGTGTCGCGCTAGCGTGGTCGCATGAGGATCCTGCGAGTCCGCCGTTTCGGTCCGCTTCTGCTAGCCGCGTCCGCTCTTGCGCAGCAGCCTGCGCGCGAAGGGGAGATGAACGGCTACCTCGGCGTGCCGCAGGAGCGCGTCTCGCTCGAGTATGGCGGCGGATTTTCGATGCACGTCGCGGCATGGCCGTTGCTCGGAGCGTGGCCCGGCGAGCGCTTCCAGACCGGCCTGTTTGGCACGTGGATGTTCGCCCAGCTCGGAGCGGACAAGCCCGAGGAAGGCCATTACTCGGACGTGGAGGGCGGACTCGGCTGGTGGCGCGACACGCGCTTCGCGACGCCCACGCCCAAGTTCATCATGGGCGGTGTCGCGCTCGAATTCGCGCAGTGGGCGAACGGACCCGGTGCCGGCAAGGGCCGTGACTGGGACAAGCCGTCGGGCAAGTACGGCGTCGCGCAGCTCTCGCCGTGGGTACTCTGGCCGCCGGACGGACTCAACCTCGCGCAGGGGACGAACGGCGAGCTCTTCGGCTATGGCTACCTGCCGCTCCCGCTGGTCGAGCCGAAGTCGAAGACCGCAGGCGCGGACGTTCCGAGTGGCGGCCAGTGCTGGACGCTGTTTCTCGACACCGCGAACTTCAAGGGACCGGTGGCGTTCTTCACGCCGTTCTTCTTCACCGAAGCGACCGTGGCCGAGGCGCGCTTCGCGGGCAAGTTCCTCGATGCGCGCCCGTCGGATCCCAACCGCGCGCTGCAGATGGAGACTCAGTACGTTCCGGCCTACGTCGCGACGGACGAGCAGGGCACGCTCCACGCGCGCGTGGCACCGACACGCTTTCCGAGCGATGCCGAGGGGCGCTCGATGCTCGTCCATCGCATTCGCTCGTACCGACGCGACGCGCTGTGGGATGGCGTGAGCGCATGGTTCGCTGGCGGTGCGGCGAGCGACGGTCGCATCGATGAGTCGAAGAGCATCGTGCACACCATGAATGGCCAGGGCTGGTCGACTTGGCGCATCGAGGCGGATGGCACGCCCAAAGACGAGCGGCTCGACGTCGACTGGAAGAACTTCGCACGTCCCGAGGTGCTCGATGGTCACACCTTCTGCTGGATGTGGGACAAGGCAGCGGTGCGCAACGTTGCAAATGGTCTTGCGACCCTGCCCGAGCACTTCGTGGTCGTCGCCGAGGAAGGCAAGAAGCCGCGCTGGCGCCCCGCTCCTCTGGGTGCGGAGCTTCCCTCCGCGCTGCGCGAAGTTTCATTCGTGCCGCCGACCAAGAAGCGTCCGGAGCCATACGTCACTCCGGCGGACGGCGCGTGGGCGAATCCGGGGCCGGTCGCAGGCCCGTTCCGCGCCGAGCTCGGCGACGGAAGCGTCGTCACCTACAGCTGGTACCGCTTCTGCGACCAGCCCGCGCTGCTGCACGCCGACCTCACGCTCGCGGAGCGCGAGCGCATGCAGAAGAAGGTCGAGTTGCTGCACCGGAGCTGGACCCAGGAGCGCGCGTACCTGCCGACGGCGACGCTCGGCAAGCTGGCGTTCCTCGACGCGAGCGTGCTCGTCACGCCGCCGAAGGGCTTCGAGGTCGGTTACGTGCCGATCATCACGCGCCAAGCGGCCAAGTAGTCGGCCCTTCCGAGCGCGCTCTCCGAAGCGACGCTGTCAGCGAGACTCGAGGTAGCGCTTCGCCAGCAGCTCGCCGAGTGCCACGATGCCGGGCGTGGTGATCACGAGTTCCTCCTCGCGTCCGAGCAGGTCGAAGGCGCGGATTTGGAGGAGGTTGGGGTCCGCGGCGGCGAGCTGGGCAAGCTGCGCGGTGACGTCGATGGAGCGCAGGTGCTCGGTGTCGGTGGGGGGCTGTTGGCTCACGAACCAGCGCAGCGCCGGCAGCCCGAGGTCCTTGCGGCTCGCGGCGATGAGAGCGGCGAGCTGCTCGATCGACTTGCGGCGATACGGTGCGAACGACATGTCGTTCTCGGCGAAGTGATAGAAGATCCCCGCGAGCTCGACTTCGTGTCCGCGCGCCTCGAGATCGCGCTGGGCGGAGCGCACGAATTCGAGGAACTGCGCGTAGAGGTTGCGCGATGGCGTCTCGCTGCCGTCGGGCGTCCAATCGACGAGCTGTGATCCGCTGTGCGTGAACTTTGCGATGGCGAAGGGCTCCTTCGAGCTGCGCGCGAGCGTCGCGCCGAAGCTGAGCTCGGGACCGAACGTGTCGTAGCAGCCCGCGGGACCGAGCGGTTCCCAATCGGCCGAGACGCGGAAGCCGCCGCCGACGTTGAAGCGATAGGGGACGCGCGGGTTGGCGTCGCGGAGCTTGCTCCCGCGGCTCAGATCCTGCACGAACGCGCGCTCGCCTTCCATGTTGCGATGACCAGCCAGCACGAAGAGTCGCACCTTGCTGCCTTTCGTCCACGGCCACGTCTCGAGCCGCCGCTCATGCTTCGGCTCCTTGCCGAGCGTGCGCAAGTACGCGTCGGCGTAGTTCTCGCCGTGCTCGAGCTGGCCGAGCGTTCCGTAGTGGTAGTGCAGGCCGCCGTCGCCGCCGATCTCGACCGCGATGTGCGCGGTCGGCACGAAGTCCGCCAGCGGATCCTTGTCCGTCACGTCACGCTGTGCGAGCCCGATAGCGTTCATCTCGTTGCGGTGGTCCATGCCCCACACCGTCTTCGTGCACAGCTCACCGACGTAGAAGCGCAACTCGGGCGCCTTCAGGTCGCGGCGCCAGCACTCCATGAAGCGCGCGAGGTTCTTCGCGTAGGCCGCGCGGTAGTCCTTCTGGAACATGTCGTTCTCGCCCTGATGCCAGCAGAAGCCCTCGAGCCGGTAGCGCAGGCCGCGGCGCTCGAGCTCCTCGAGTGCCTTGCGCGTCCACTCGAGCGCGAGCGGGTAGAGGCGGAAGCCGCTGGGCTCGTCGGGATTCCAGTCGCCGCCGAGCGTCGTGCCGCCTGCGGCGACCTTGAGGATCGCGATCGGCGCATCGACCTCGCGCGCGACACGCCGCGCGAAGCTCAGCTCCGGACCGACCATGTCCTGCACCGGCCGCAGCTCGATCCAGCCCTTCGACTCGGCCTTGTCCTCGCGTCCGATGCAATAGGAGAACAGCACGTTCTCCTGCGGCTCGACGATCCCCGCGAAGGGCGGATAGAGCTTCGCATCACTCGCGCGCGAGTCTGCGCCGACCATGTTCGATTGCCCAGCGAAGAGAAATACTCGCACGACCTTGTCGTCGCGCTGTGCCGGCGCCGCGTACGCGCTCGGCATGAGCAGGCACAGGAAAATCCAGATCGCCGGCAGGATGGACAGGCGCCGCACGTGATCGAGCCGAGCGGCCCGTTGAAGAAGTGACGGATGGCGCCGCCGTGCACCTCGCCGTGGCGTCATCACACTCGTCGGGCTGAGCTCAGCGGACATGAAGACCGTCTCCGCCGCTCCTCTGTCGCGGTCGTAGCTCCATCCAAGCTCGCCTTGCCTTGCTCGGGGGTGTTTTCGACGGGCTGCAACTCGGCAAGTTCATGTCTGGCTCCTCGGGAGCGATGGTACGTCCAGGCTCGCGCCGGTACCCGTGACGGCCTGCCCCGGGCGCCGCTCGGGTCAGAGAAGCGTACTGCCTCCATCGCCGGCCGTGGGCCCGTGTAGAGTGCCGGCGTGAGACGACTTGTCATGACCGGATGCGCGCTGCTCTGCCTCTCGGCTGCGCAAGGCTCCGAGTCGGCGCCTTGGTTGACCTTCGAGGGAGGAGAGGGACCCGGTAAGGGCAAGCGCGTCGTTCTGATTGCGGCGGACGACGAGTATCGCTCGGAAGAGGCTCTGCCAATGCTCGCCCGCATCCTCTCCCGGCGCTTCGGCTACACCTGCACCGTGCTCTTCGCGATCGATCCGGCCACCGGCCTGATCCGACCTGACTTCCAGCACAACATCCCCGGCACGCACTTGCTCGCCGGAGCCGACATGCTCGTGATCCACGCACGCTTTCGACTGCTTCCTGACGAGCAGATGGCACCCATCATCGAGTACACAAACTCGGGGAAGCCCATTCTTGGCCTGCGGACCTCGACGCACGCCTTTCGAGCGGGAGACGGAGCGAGCGGCCAGTTCGCGCGCTGGGCTTGGGACAGCGAGAATCCTGTAGGGGGATGGGGACAAGCTGTGCTCGGGGAGACCTGGATCAGCCACCATGGTGAGCATGGGCGCGAGAGCACCCGTGGCATCGTGAATCCGGAGTTCGCTGCTCACCCCGTCGTGCGTGGCTGCACGGATATCTGGGGTCCGAGCGACGTGTACGGAGTGGTGCATCTCAGTGCCAGCGACACGGTGCTGGTGCACGGGCAGGTGCTCGAGGGCATGAATCCGACCGACGCGCCGGTCGCGGGTGCTCGAAACGATCCACCCCAGCCGCTCGTATGGACCCGCGAGTACAAGGCCGAGACTGGCAAGACTTCACGCGTCGTCTGCACGACGATGGGCGCGGCCGTCGACTTTCAGAGCGTTGGCCTTCGACGTCTGTGCGTGAACACCGTTCTGTGGGCTACCGGAGCGGAGAGCGCCATCGCACCGGAAACGGACGTCGCGTACATCGGCGAATACTCGCCGAGCTTCTTCGGCTTCGGCAAGTTCGTTCCCGGCAAGCGGCCCGCCGATTATCGCTAGGCTGCGGCGGCTGAGCGGGATTTTGCGGCCCGGACCTGCTCCCCGGAAGCCGCGTCACGGTCCACGCGGCGCGCGGATTTCGGTAGCCTCCTCCCCATTCCTGACCTGCCACCCCCGGCCCCGGAGCCCCGAACATGCACCTCTCCACCCACAACTGGATGCGGGCCGAGCCCCTCGAGGTCACCTTGCGCCGAATCAAGCGCCTGGGCTTCGAGAGCATCGAGATCAGCGGCGAGCCGAAGCAGTACGACTCGAAGACCTCGCGTGCGCTCCTCAAGCAGCACGGCATTCGCTGCTGGGGCGCGGTCACGCTGACGCTCGGTGAGCGCAACCTCGCCGCATCCAACGAGTCGCAGCGCGCCGCCTCGATCGCCTACGTGAAGTCGGTGGTCACGATGGTTCACGAGCTCGAGGGCACGGAGTGCACGATCGTGCCGGCCACGGTCGGAAAGGTCGTGCCGGACGGCACGCCCGAGGAAGAGTGGAAGTGGGTGGTCGACGGCCTCAAGGAGGTCTACGCGCACGCCCAGAAGTGCGGCGTGAAGATGGCCATAGAACCGCTCAACCGCTTCGAGACCTACTTCCTCAATCGCGCGGACCAGGCCTTGCGGCTCGCGCAGGATGTGGGGCCAGACTGCGGCGTGTGCCTCGATGTGTTCCACATGAACATCGAAGAGGCCGACATGCATGCGGCGATCCGCAAGGTCGGCAGCCGGCTTGCGGATGTTCATGTCGCGGAGAACAACCGGCTCGCGCCGGGCATGGGCAGCATCGACTGGAGGAAGTTCATCGGCACTCTCAAGGAGGTCGGGTACAAGGGCGCGCTCACCATGGAGGCGGTGGCGCCGGTTGACCGCACGCCGGTCTCGTCGTGGCCCAATCAGGTGGAGAAAAACCCGGTCGACATCTCGCCGGAGCAGCTCAAGTTCATCCAAGACCACGGCTCGAGCCTGCTGAGCGAGGAGTTCTACACGATGCTCTACGAGGTCGCGTCCCGGACGTTGCTGCCGCTGATCCGGTGACGGCGTGAAGATCCGTTCCGTCGATGCCGTCTGGCTCCACTGCCCGCTCGACGCGGCGCGGCAGCATGTCTCTGACTTCGGCCGGATAGCGGCCTTCGACATGGTGCTCGTCACCATCACGACCGAGGACGGCCTCGTCGGCTACGGCGAGGCCAAGCCCGCGGTGGGCAGCGCGGGCGACGGTGCGGCCTTGTGCGCGATCGTGCGGCATGAGCTCGCGCCCCTGCTCGAGGGCACGGATGCGCGCCACGTCGGTCGTGCCTGGCAGCGCATGTACAACGGTACGCGAGTGGCTCACGCGGAGCGCTCGGGTCGCGCGATGCCGGTGCTCGGACGCCGTGGCATCCATGTGGCCGCGATGAGCGGCGTGGATCTCGCGCTATGGGATCTGCTCGCCAAGTCATCCGGCTGCTCGGTGCTCGAGCTGCTCGGCGGGCCGTGCCGCGAGCGCATCAGTGCCTACGCCAGCGGTGGCTGGGCGCCGGCCAGCTCGATCGGCGACGAGCTCTGCCGCTACGTGAAGGCGGGCTTCCGCGCGGTCAAGATGCGGATCGGCGCGATGGACGGATCGATCGACGCGAGCCTCGAGCGGGTGCGCGCGGCGCGCCTCGCGCTCGGACCGCAGGTGCAGCTCATGTGCGACGCGCACGGCACCATGAACGTGGCCGAGAGCAAGCGCTTCTGCATCGCGGCGGCCTCGCTGGGGCTGCGCTTCGTGGAGGAGCCCGTCGCGTCCGATGACCGGCTCGGGCTGGCCGAGGTCCGCGCGTCGAGTCCGCTGGCCATCGCGGCCGGGGAGAGCGAGTTCACCGCTTTCGATTTCGCCGAGTTGCTCGAGCGCCGAGCCATCGACGTGCTCCAGCCCGATCTAGCCATCGCCGGCGGGATGAGCGAGGGCCTGCGCATCGCGGCGCTCGCCTACGCGCACCGTCTCGAGCTGGCGCCTCACAGTTGGGGATCGGCGATCACTTTTCAGGCTGCGCGCACGCTCGCCTTCGCGAGCCCGGCGGGCGTCTTCGTCGAGGTCCCGATGGGGGGCGCGCCGCTGCTGCGCGAGCTGGCCTCGATCGACCTGTCCTTGCACGAGGGACACCTGCTGCCGCCGCAGGGCCCGGGCTTCGGGATCGAGCCGGACCCGGATTTCGTGGGACGCTTCGCGAAACCCTGCTGAGAGAAGCGATGGCCGAATACCACCTGCACCACGTCAACGTGAACGTCGACAACCTCGAGCTCGCGGTGGCGTTCTACCGGGACGTCATCGGGCTCGCGCTCGACGAAACGCCTGACCAGAAATTTCGCTCGCAGTTCTTCCGCATCGGCTCGCACCAGCAGATTCACATGAACGAGCTGGCCGACGTGCACCAGGCGCGCGGCCACTTTTGCATCGCGGTGCCGGAGTTCGAGCAGGTGTTCCGGCGCGCCAAGGCTGCTGGCGCGATCGATCTCAAGGTCTGGGGACGGGTGCGGCAGCTCCCGAGCGGCGTGATGCAGATGTTTCTGCGCGACCCCTCGGGCAACCTGATCGAGATCGCCAGCCAGCGCGGCGTCGCGATCGACCCGGTGGTCCTCGCCGACGAGCTCGTGGAGCCCACGCGCGGCATGTATCGCATGGAGCCAGGCGCCAGCTCGGGCGCGCACGAGCCGGCATGACGATCCTGCTGCTCGAGTCCTTGCATCCTGATGCCGAGGCGCTCCTCGCGACGCACAGGCCGCTCGCGCGAGCGCAGGATCCGAACGATCCGCGCTGTGACTTCGACGCCGTGGAAGCGATCCTGACCCGCGGGCGCGGCCGCATCAGCGAAGCGTTGCTCCTGCGCTGTCCGCGACTGCGGGCCATCGCACGCGCGGGCGTCGGGCTGGACAACCTCGACACCCGAGCGGCGTCGCAGCTCGGAATCCCGGTGGTGTTCGCCCCAGGGGGGAACGCCGAGACCGTCGCCGAGCACACCCTTGCGCTCGTGCTCGATGTCGTGCGCGGCATCTCCCGGCAGTCGCGCGCGATCGCCGAAGGCCGCTGGGAAGAGCGCGCTCGCTATGCGGGCAACGAGATTCGCGGGCTCGCGCTCGGCGTTCTCGGCTTTGGCAACATCGGCCAGCGCGTCGCGCGCTTTGCGCACATGTTCGGCATGCGCGTGCTCGTCCTCGAACGCGAGGGACGGGCAGTGCCTGCTCCCTACACGGGCGTTCCGTTGCCCGTGCTGCTCGAGGAATCGGACGTGCTCACGCTGCACCTGCCGCTCACACCAGACACCCGCGGGTTCCTCGGACCTCGGGAGTTCGACGCGATGAAGCCCGGTGCCTTCATCGTCAATACGGCCCGCGGCGCGCTGGTCGACGGCCCCAGCCTGAGGGCGGCTCTCGCCAGCGGGCGCCTCGGCGGCTTCGCGGCGGATGTGCTTGAGGTCGAGCCACCTGCCGGGGGCGATGCGCTTCTGGACTGCGACCGCGTCGTCCTGACGCCGCACACCGCTTCGCTCACGATGCTGACCTACCGCGCCATGTGCATGACTACCGCCACCAACGTGCTCGCTATCCTGCACGGCGAAGCGCCGGACCCGCACAGTCTCTACCGAGGCTGAAGATGGGCTGAGACGCGCGCATCTGGCTAGCATCGACTGCATGCGAAAGGTGCTGCTCTTCGTTGCTGTGGTCGTCTCTTTGGCCGCGTTTGCCTCGACCGCGGGTTCTGGCCCTGAAAAGCACATCGTGCAGGAGCTCGAGGGCTGGAAGGTGCGCGTCGACCGGCGCCTGCTCGAGGGCGACGATGCGGCGCGCGGTAAGCGGGCGCTGGAGCTGCTGCGCGCGCGGCTCGTGGCGATCGCGACGGTGGTCCCCGAGGCGTCGCTCGCGCGGCTGCGCGCGGTGACGATTCAGCTCGATCGCGACATGCCCGGGCTCGAGGCGATGCAGTACCACCCCAGCGCCGAGTGGCTCGAGTCGCACGGCTACTCGCGCGACCTCGCCCGCTGCGTGCACATCCCGTCCGTCGACGACTTCCTCTCGCCTTTCGAGAACCACCGCATGCCGTGGGTCGTGCTGCACGAGCTCGCGCACGCTTACCACGATCAGGTGCTCGGCTTCGACGAGCCGCGCGTCGCCGCCGCGTGGAAGGCGTTCCGCGCCAAGGACTCCACGCAGTCCGTGCTGACGAGCCCCGGCGGCACCCGTGAGCACTACGGCCGCACCAACCCGCAGGAGTTCTTCGCCGAGATGACGGAGAGCTACTTCGGCTCCAACGACTTCTACCCCTTCGTCGCCGGTGAGCTCGAGCACTCCGAGCCCGCGACCTTCGCCCTGCTCGCCGAGCTCTGGGGCCCGCTCCCCGGCCGCGCCGCGAAGTGAGCGGCGCGCGCGCGGGCTA
>SXGS01330267.1_pt1 | contig 23041 bp, 26 predicted proteins | sample 3174681 | NCBI WGS metagenome assembly SXGS01 (sample SAMN11356861, study PRJNA531348) | freshwater metagenome | isolation source: freshwater sample F1-80 | place: China: Fuxian Lake, Yuxi | collected 2017-12-25
GCCGCGGAAAGCTTCTGGAGGAACAGGATCGCGCCTTCCGCGCCAAGGATCGGATCCTTCTTGGCGACGGCCTTGATTTCCGACACAGCTTCCTTGATGCGAGTGATCGCGGGCTCGGAACGCCAACCGAAGGTGCCGGCACGGAACCGTGGAGAAAACGCCCAGGAACGCTTGGGTGAGGCCGACTTACCCACGGTCGTCCTGTTCGATCACGATTTCGGCTTCGCCCTCGAAAACGCCAAGCTCCGGAAGGTTGCCGTCGCTGGCGCTGGATTCCACAACCCGGTGCAGCAGCGCATACGCAACGCGCCACTGCTGATGGCCAACTTGGAGCGTGACGGTCTTGTCGTTGATACGCAGGATCTTCCCGCTGCGTTGGTGGTGGTCGCGATCAACAAACCCGACGACGTCGCCGACGGCAACCGATTGCCGGCTCAAACCCTGTTTCGGCTGTTCGCGGATCTCGACATCGGCACCGTCCAGGTTGATCGCCGCGTACGAGATCAGCCAGCGCTTCTGGGTTTCCAGATCGAGTACCACGGCTTGCTTGCGGCGCATTTCCAGCAGTTGCCCCTTGAAGGTACGATTGGCCTGAGGGTCGAAATACTCGATGGCCATGCCAAGTCTCAATCGTGCCTGCACGGCGACCATCCAACCTGGCTGATCCAGGACTCTGTCGATGGCGGCACGCAGGCGAAAGAGATCGAAGGCAGATGCCTGGTTGAGAGATGAAATGATGTCGGTGTAGTTCATTATGTCGTGGCGCAGACCTGTAATTGTCGAGATCAAGTCGCAGTCACTGGCTGGGCATAATCTTTGGTGGTGTCGTGTGTAATCCTACATCCCGAACAGGAAGAGCGATGGACCTTTTGTCCATCACCTACCAGTCTCATCACTTGCCCATTGCCAAGGATATGGAAAGAGTATTCCGTGACGACGGCGGAAATTATACGGGGGCAAATTACGAAGTATTGGACAGCCGAAAATAGACGATCCTATTCCGCTCAACGGTATTGAAGCGCTGAGGATTCAACCGTTGTAATCCGAGTATCTGCGCACGAGAAACTTTCACTCGATTCTTCAGTATTGCCTCGACATCACTGACGGCGATCAGCAATCCACCCGCCTCCTCAATCGCATCAACTGCTTTGCCACGGACAGATTCGATCAGGACTGAAATGACCTCGTCCAGCAGTTTCATCTTCTTTTCGATCAGCCTTTTCGCGTTCGCATCGTCCGGCTCCGCGTTTTGCACGATCGCGAGCTTCGGACTGCTTTCTTCAGGCACTATCGCCTTTGTTTCTGCTGCCGCTTTCTGACCAGCTGGCAATTTCTTGATTGGCTCTGATGAAATTCCCAGCATCTCGCGCAGGACAGGTTGAACGCGAATGACCTTCCAAGGGGCGCCGATACCGACACGCACTTCCGTCACCCGCCTGAATGGTTGCATGGGATCGACGACCAACCATTCGCGACCCCCGAGAGCATCCAGGATCACTCGGCTCTCCATGCCTCGATCCTTGATGATGTCTGGCCATTTCAGGCACAGGACACCCGTCTCATCGATATAAGTCAGCTTCTTCCTGTCACGCCTTCCTGACCGGAAATCCTCGGCTATCTCCTTTAGCACCACCCCAAATTCATCTTCCGGAAAGCTCGCCCCCGTATCCATCGATGGACTTTCGTTCGGGACTGATACCGCTGTAGTCACTGGCGCGACTGGATTGGTGGGTATCTGAATGGTCAGCGCGGTTGATGCCTCCTTGGGATTCTGATCCTTGATTGGGAAAGCAGAATCTTGATCGTCGATCAATCGGCCGACAATAGGCACCGGCAGCTGATCCAGAATCGCGGTTGGTTTGGATATACGGATGGCAGTCAACCGAATGTGAGGGATTTTCTCGGTCAATGGCGCTGGGGCGATCTGCCAATATCGCCCTTCCCCGCTGCCATCACCCTTGATCTCTGCCATCTTTCGCTCCGTCAGCATGTCCAGAATACTGTTGGGCGTCCTGGGCAGTCCGGGCAGTTTCTCCCGATTGATGACAGCGGCCATTTCTTCGCCGGCGATAGGCCACACCAGATAGAGGTGGCCTTCCATGAACCAGAGTCGCGACCCCGGCACATTGACCGTCCACGTGCTTTCACGCACAAGGCGTCGCATGATGTCGAGGAGCATGCGTTCGACCGGAACACCGATGTCATACCCGGCAAAAACGCTACCCAGGGTTTCCATATCGCGGGCGACGCTGGCCTGATCGGAACGGACCACCAGGTTGTGAATCATGTTGGTCTGGCTCGGCTGACAAGAGATCGACTCCGTCATCCACAGCACCAACTCTGGATCACCGCCATAGATCCACCCCATGGTGTTGCGACCGATGATCCTTTCAGCCAGGAGTATCGATACCGAGGTATGGTCGCGACCTCGATTGGGCCGCCAGTGCAGGAAGTAGTGGTCGACCGCATTGGCATTCGCCCAGGAATACAGATCCTCGGCAAAAGGGTTCCAGGATTTTTCGCCATCCTGGCTGGTCACTTTCAGGTCCGTTATCGGTTTGCCGATGTCGTGACACAGCGCCGACAGGAAGACCGCCACATGCCAGCGCGGCTCGATCTCGCGACGGCGTCTTGGTGCCTGGTCTCCGGGCAACAATACCCGATCGCCAAGTTGCAGGGACCAGAGCGCCACTTCGACGGCATGCCTGAACAAGCCACCCGCCCCCCTGTGATGGTGGCTTTCGCTTGCTGGCAACAGGTGCACATACGATGCGAGACTTCGCAGTGGTGCGAGATAGTACTGATCGAAGATTTCCCTGGATGCCAACCCAGATTCCCGGATCTGACCAATCAAATCCCACTGTGTCTCCAGCAAGCGATCCGGCGCCGTCGATGGCAGTCCCTTCATGAATGGGGGATAGCGCGGTATATCTTCATCGACCGGAGTGTTCAGCAACGGTAGCGGCGAGGAAATGTCATCCCCCACCTGCGCTTTACCGCCTGCCCGCCTCAAGAACTTGAACATGTATCTCGCTGACCCTGTACCGATCAGAAAACTCGCGAGGCTTTCCCGAGGATTTGATCGTCGGCCACCCAGCCAGTCAGGGCATAGCGCGAGTCGAGACTATCGGGATGATCCGCCGAAACGAAATAGTGGCCAGGGAGAATGACCCCGATCGGGCCGGGCTTGAGCACCACGCCCGATTTTGATTTTGCCTTGGCAATTCCGATCTCCCTGCCATTGACAAAATACCGACTGCCGTGAGCGGAGACGATAGCGCCAGGCAGGCCAGAAAGCCGTTTCACGAAGATACTGCCCTTGGGATAAGGCCAGTCATTTGCCCAGCGGAAGGCCAGCAATTCACCCTCACTCGGAAACGCTCGTTTATCGATCAGAAATATCGTCCCGGGAAGGCTGTCGGACAAGTTGATCGTCAGCAGGTATGACTTGGTTACGGCGAGGTAGCCGACCATTGCCCACAAAACAACCGGGAGACGCCACAGGCGCCAGTATTCGAGACATTTCTTCATCCCCGGACTGTATGGCGTCCGGGCCACTTCGGAATTTCGAAATGCGGACGTTCCGGGCGCATTTCAATTGCCCGTTTCCGGGAATCCTTGCCAGGATTGGTCAGCTTGCAGTTTTGGCCGTCTGTGCGAAGCTGATGCGAAACCTTGGAGATCCCGCAATGACCATCGCCGCAGTACAAACCTCAAACCTGATGACATGGCTCCCCGTGGCAGCCATGCTGCTGGCTGCCTCCATCCTGATCAAATGGGGACGGCAGAACCGTGATCGCGATACCCAGCGCCTCAACCAGCTTGACTCAGCACTGGCCTCGATCAGGGAACAGTTGTTTCTGGCTTCCACGGAATCGGTACCCGAACGTTCCATCGTCAAGACGATTGGTTTCGTTGAGTCGATGTCGGACATCGAGGCAGCGTTCGACGCGGACTACAAGCTTGCTGAACGGGAAGCCTTGTTGGCGCTGGGAAGGCAAGCCTTGTCGCTGGGAGCAAATGCCATTGTTTGCTTACGCAAAACCAATTCGCATTACGATCAAGCCGGCTCGCAATGGCGTGTTTCCCGAGTGACCTATTCCGGCACCGCTGTCGTAATGACGTAAATCGCAAAAATGGACTGTCAATGTACCGTGGTCGACACGTACTTGCGGCGAGACATCAATGGTGCCATAATGGCACCATAAAGCAAAGATCACCTATCCGTTAAGGAGCACGCCAATGACTGCTACAACTGTCGAGCGGGGAAGAGTTTCCGCCCGGGTTCCGGTACAGGTGCAAGAGACACTTGAACTGGCGGCCGCGATGGTTGGTGCCACCGTCAATCAATTCATGGTCCAAACAGCCCTGCGTGAAGCCGAGCGCATCATTGAGCAGGAACGGGTAATTCGCCTGTCTGCCCGGGATGCCGAGATGTTTATTCGTGCGTTGGAAAATCCGCCACCACCGAATGCCAAGTTGAAGGCGGCTCTGCAACTCCATCAGGATGCCAAACAGGACGATGAAGGTACAAGCTTTAACTGGCAACCACGATCGAAACGGGTTTGACTGCGGCGTCGAGGCCCTGAATTTCTGGCTTCGACAGACCGCGTTGCAACATCAAACGAAGGGTATCTCACGGACCTTCGTTGCGGTTCCATCGAACGCTGGAGAGGTGGAGGGCTACCTTTCAGCCGGTTATGGCGATATCGGGGAAGCCAGTATTCTCGGCTTTTTTGCCTTGGCATCGGCGTTCGTACTGGCCGACGATCTGGCACCTGAACTGGCCAAGCGCTACCCTCGCCAGATTCCTGTTACCCGCTTGGGAAGGCTGGCCATTCGGTCTGACCTGCAAGGACAGGGACTTGGGCAATTGTTGCTGGCTGATGCAGTAACCCGTTCTCGCAACGCGGCTTTATCGGTGGGCAGCGCAGGGATTTTCGTTGATGCCAAGAATTCCACCGCCGCCAAGTTTTACGCTGAATACGGCTTTATGGTGTGCAAAGAGCATCCGCTGAAGCTGTACTTGCCGATGTGGTAATCCGCAACTTCGCTTCCGATGACATCGACATGGCCGATCAAAAAGATCGCTGCCTCGGGAAATCCCGGCAGCGGCAAGAGGTGGATTGCAATCTAAATTACATTTCCGGTGACCAGAAGGCTGCGGCATGGCTGCATGAAACATCAGTGAGATTTTGAAACATGCTGCACCGGAAAAACACAGTAAATGCCCCACTCAATCAGCGCTGGAAGCAGCTGGCCGGCAAGGTTTTTCGACGCAAAGATTTGGCAGACACGCTACCCAGCGTTGACCGGGAATTGTGGCTGGCAGTGAAGGCCGGCATCATTCACAAGGCTGCGAGAGGACTTTACTACGTCCCCCGAAGGACTCCGTTTGGCGATGCACCACCAAGCGAGGAAGCGCTCGTCGAAAAGTTTCTTGATGACCATCATTTTCTGATGTTCAGCCCGAGTTGCTACAACGCTTTGGGGCTCGGCACCACGCAGCTTTACAGCAAGACCGTCGTCTATACCCACAAACGCCACGGCAAGTTCGTCCTGGCCGGATTTGAATTCGACTTTCGCGACAAACCGCGCTTCCCTTCGCGCAAGCAGGTCAATCGCGAATATCTGCTGGTCGATATGCTGAGTAACCTGAGCGAACTGGCCGAAGATCCGGAAACCGTGTTGTCGAATGTGCGCCGCAAACTCGATACCTTCGACGCGGGCCGGCTTGAGAAGATGCTTGCCGACTACGGATCGGCCAGGACTCGCCGCTTATTCAGACAACTGAGATCGAAGCCCCATTCAGAGCATTCTTGAATGGTTTACGTAATACCTGGACCGATGGCAATCCCTTCATCAATTCCCCAGCCGGTCATGCTTGGGCACTCTGATCCGCAGTCCCATTACCTGCAACCCGACTCGACGTCGCCCTTATCCATACCGGATGAAACTGGCCGATCCTGCGGATCTCATCTTCCGGAACCCCGGCAATCGTTGCGAATTCAGGCCAGCGCCGGACGGCGTCGATGATCTGTTGGAGCCTTTCGCGGGGGCGGCGAATGTCATAGGCCTTCGCAAGGCTCAGCAAGTCCTCTGCGGTGATATCCCAAGTCTTTCCATTGATCTGCATCTGGTGCATGCGCGTCCATTTGCCTTCGGCGGGATTGTGCGAAAAGCAGTTGTCGTAGGCAGGCGCCAGCTTCCATTGGCCTGACTTATCCATCAGGAATCCCAGATTCTTGGTGTGATCGTCGCAGTTCACCACCGCGACGTTGAACACACATCGCGCCCAAGCCTGTTCGAGGGTATCGGCTCCCAGCTTCAGGCTCAGCACTGTTCGCAGGTACTGATCGTAGCCATGCACATAGGGTATATTGAAGTCGAGGTGCATGAGCGCACAGAGGGATTGGGTGTGCAGCTTGTCATTGCCGATCCGGTCGAATCGTTTGGTCATGAAATGCGCACGTCCGTCCTCCTCCAGCAAGCGACAGGGACTCATGTCGATACCCGCAGCCTCGGCCATCAGGTAGTGGGCATACTCGATTCGACCGAAACCCGCCGTCGTGCCCAGTTCGCCATCCGCGCCGACATCGAATTTCAGAAGCCAGTGTTCAAAGCCATCCGGCACGTCGAACTGGCCCGAGACAACCTGATTGGTCTGCGGATTCCAGCCGATCACCGCCTTCGCCCGCGCGCCACCGGCCGAACTGCCGATGTCGATCATGTCCTGGGTGATCTTGGAGAACTCGCCTTTCAGTGCGCGGCGTGCATCCTCAACCAGATGCGCCATATCCAACGGCAAACTGGCGGCGTCTCCCCGGACTTGAGTCTCGGCCGGTTCAAACTCCAGCGCGCCCATGCTTCGCCGTCCGACATACAGCAGCCGTTGCAACGTGGAGACATCCTTTGGGAGTACCCCGCGACGCGACAAGTATTCATCGATGAGCGCGTTGCCGAACTTGTCCGGCAATGCATCGGCCAGCAGTCCGGGAAGGCCGTGGAACGTCTCCTGCGCCAAGGCGGGAAAGCTGAAGCGGCGCTTCGACTTCAGTTTGAGGAGGATGGGCGAGAGTTCGAGGCGTCCTTTTTCGAATCCAGGGGAATAGCTGAATTCGTAGAACCCCGGCTTGTTCTTGAGCGGTGCCACCGCCCCGACGAACTGCCCCCAGAGATTGACCTGTACAGCCTTGATCTCATCCATCGTTATGCCTTGTCCTAACTCGCCTTGATTGAGCGTGGTGCACGCTTGCGAACGTGCTTGGCTTTTCTTTGCGCTTCGGCCAACACATCCAGCGGACTTGGGCTATCGGCATCGGGTACCAACCCGATCAAGCCATCGAGCAAGTCCATGGCCCGCAGGATGGCAATCAGGTTTCTAAGCGTGATCGCGCCGGTCTTTTCAAACCGCTTCAACGGCGTCAGGCCGATACCGCTTTTATGCGCGAGGTCTGCCTGGGTCAAGCCGGCTCCATTGGGAGATACCCGCCAAGCCCTCAGCGCCGAGGCAAGTGCGTGCGCCACCTCATCATTGGTCATTCGATAGATATCCATAGCCTAACGATAGTCTATTAATAGTTATAAGCAACAACTCTGGCCTAATTTTAGAACACCATAGATTTTAGTCAACAAATAGCCTACATTTAGACCACTGTTGAGGTATAAGAAACCATTAGGACTACTTTTAGACTCTGCTATTGATCGAGTCGTCGTCTGGAAAACTAATCATTGTAGCCAAGCGAGTCACTAATCCCGCTTCTTCCCTGCCAGGGTATCCATCACATATTGACCGGGTGCATCGCCCTTCAAGCCATCAACAACATTCCCTGCCGCCTCGCCGACGTTTTCGACGAGTTCCGCCCCTTTCCCGACCATGGAGGATGGCTGGAGCTTCCTGAAGTTTGATGGCGTGGAATTATCCTGATGCACTTGAGTGGCGGCCTCCTGCCGATCCCGCACCTCATGGCTGTTTCTGGAAAACTCCTTCATCGCCGTGTGCATGGCCTGATCGCTCGGACCGGAGCGCGGCGATACGCCGGCGGTTCTGCCGGCACCTTTCACCTGGCCGATATAGCCGGCTCCGTCGGCTTCAACGCTTGATTGCCCGGGTATGCCGGCGCGACCCGTGGCATGGCTGGCGCGAACCGCATCCTCGCCCTGTACCTGCCCCGCCATCTGTCCCAGCATCCGGTCGTAGTTCTGTGCCGTGTATTCCTCGATATAGGGACGCAGACGATGCGGATCCCCCATGATCCCCTGGAACCGTTCGTAGTTGTATTCGAGCTTCGGCAGCAGGAAATCCTTGATGAAATGATCCTGCAACTGGAGATTCGATCCCAACTGACCGGAGTGGGAAAGTTCCCACATCTGGCGATGCCCTTCGGTTTCCTGGAGCGAAGCGCTCAGCGCATCGCGTGACTGACGCGCGCGGTCCAGCGAGGCTCGCTGACCTTCCGATCCTGCGGTTCTGCCTTCATCGCCCGTCCGGTAGCCCCGCTCCCAGCCATTGTCGATCACCGTCCCGACCTTCTTGCCGAAGCTCGATTCACGGGCAAACTGGGCCATTTCCTCCAAGGCCCGCATCGAATCGGCCGAATTACGCAACTTGGCAGACATCTCGACGCCACCCCGCAGGCCGGCGATCTCAAGCAGCTTCGGGGTACTCATCCCCATCGAGGCACCGACCATCATCTCCATCGCCACCTTCTCGCTGACGCCGAGCTTCCTGGCCCACTGATCCACCTGTCGCAGCGATTCGTTGGCTTCCTGGCCACGGCTGGAGCCCATGCCGTGCCGATAACCTGTAGTGTCACTGGAGGACTTCGCGTGAGATCGCTCGAACCCGGCTTCCTGCTTGAGCGCCGCCAGAGCACTTTCAGCGTATTCCGAGGAGCGCTGCTGTGTCGCCTGCTGCGAGTGTTCGTAGTTTACCTTGGCAGCAGCACCGAGCGAATCGTTGAGCGCCATGTCGGCCCGCACATCACTTTTCGCCTGCTTGACGACAAACCCACCGCCGGAGAAATGGCTGTAGTCAAAGCCTCCCTTGGCCTGGAACTGGGTCATGCCCTGCCGCAGGCTCGGATTCATGTCCACCGACAGACCACGCATGGTGTCGTGGCTGGCGTTGTTCAGCGATGCATTGCCCATCTGCATGTTGCCCATGGCCAAGCCGCTGGCGATCTTTTCCGGATCGCGGGGCGGTCCGACCAGTCCGGCGACAGCCTGTAGCCCCACCTCCCCTCCTTTAACGATGGCGGCAGCGATGGCAGGGATGGAGATCACCAGCATGCCGGCAATGGCCTGATCGCTGACGATGGCCGTGTTGAGAAAGCCGATCTGTTCGATCGACATCCCGGCCCCGGCGCTGCCGTTGGTGTATTGGGCACGGGAGTACATGGTGATGATGAAGTTCATCACGGCATACAGGGGCGCCCAGAGTTGTATCCAGAACAGACTCGCCGCATAGGACTTGATCACGCCGGTTGCCTGGTGACCGCTCAGGACGACGAACAGCAGGAAGACCGGAAAGATTGCGTACTGGATCATTTCGATGGCGTTGCGCACCTTGGGCATGGTCGACTCAGCGATCCGCGCCATCAGCTTGTAGGAATCGCTGGTGGATCGCAGCGATTGCGCCATCGCCAGATTGGTCTGCGCGCTGGCGGCATCGCCCAGCTGGGCCGGCAGCATGTACTGGGCGTCGATCATGAAATTGGCGACGATTGCCTGCTTGACGGTGTCCTGCGCCGATGACGAGATCCCCAACAGGTAATTCGTGGACGTTGCCAGCGAACCGGCAACCGCCAGTCCGGCATCGGCCGTGGTCATACGTGGATAGAGACGCGTACCGAGGAGATTCATCTGCCGGGTCGCCTCGGCGTTGATCTGGTTGGTCAGGGTCTGATAGCCGACATTGCAGCCCACGGTGCTCAGTAAAGTCGGATCAGTGGTGTCCCTGATCGTAACCAGCCGAGCCGGATTGGACTTGCCGTTCAGACTGGACCAGATGTTATTGACCTCAAGGATGTCCTCCTTCATACGGATGTAGCCGGTGGCCACATCCGGCGCCACGCACTCACGATAGAACTCGAGAAGATTGCCGGTAATGACGGGATTGCCGCTCTTGATCGCCTGTCGTTCGGCTAGCACCCGGTGTCCAAACAATGTGCCGTTCTTGCGGAACTTCACATCGTCCGGCAAAGCGAAAACGGTCTCGAACGCACCGGTCAGCCAGTCGCCGACCTTACTCATGGTGTGCGCAAACGCGCCCAGCCCGATCGGCACATTTGCTACGGCCCTGGGTGGCTCGTTGCCGGTACGATCCACGATAGTGACGGTCACCTTCGGGATCAGCAGCATGGCCTGAAAAATGGCGAGGAAGAAAAGCCACTTCCACATGCCGTCCAGCCGCTCACGTCCCGTCAGCGTGGCGATCACCACGACGATCATGCCGACAATGGCGATGGTTTGAAGCAAGCCCCGATAATCTGCGCTTCCCATCAGGGAGGCGATGGCGTTAAACATCGCCTCCAGTTCGGCGACGTTCCAATAGGCATAGACCTCGTACATGGCTCAGCGGTTAAATACGGCCATCGACTGGAAGATGTTGGTCGGCATGCCCGCATTGATGCTCTGATGCAGCAACTGCAACGATCGGCTCAATTCGGCGACCTGCATTCCCTTCTGATACTCGGCACGGAGCATGTCGCGCGCTTCCTGCTCGATCTCGGCCAGGCGCGTGAGAATGCGTTCCGATGCCATTACCGCATCCGGTCCGCCCTTGCCGGACTCGTTCTGCAAGGCATTGCGCAGCGTCTTGGCCAGGTTGGTGAAGTAGGCGTAGGCCACATCAACCGCGACCAGTTGGGCGTAGTCTTCCGTGATCCGGTCGCCACCGGGGATGGCACTCGCCACCGACAGCATCTTCCACACCGGCAGGGAGGAATTGCCGATCAGGGCCGTGTCCATCGAGGTTTGCCCACCTGCATCCCGATTGATGATCTTGTCGCGCATGGAGGCTATCCGGGTACGCACCTGACGGGAGAAAGGCGCAACCGTAAATGCCGTTTCGGAAAACACCGGCGAAAGACACTCCGCCAGATCCGACCCGCACTTGAGGCCGGGCAGGCTCACGGTCGTGGATGAACCATCGCCCACGAACTGCCGGAAGGTCAGTTTGCCTCCCGGCAGGTAAGTCCATTTGGCCTTCTCGTCACCGTTCTCGCCGGGCGGCGTGACGATGACGGTGCCGGTCAGACTCATCAACAGCTCGCGCGTCTCGTCGGTGACGCCCGAGACCCTGCCCAGTGCCCGCCAGACGACATTGCCCGGATCGAATATCTCGCGGGCACCCTGCGAGGTCGCCTTGGCCGCCGTGCGGATGTTCTTGGCCGTCGTCCGGCTTTTCTTCCACTCGTCCCAGGACTCGAAGACATCACCGAACATGTTGAGGCTGGCGCCGGCCGTCTTGCCCTCCTTTTCCTGAACGCGGTCGGTGACAATGCTGCCTACCGCACTGACGATGCCTTCAGCAGCCTGGCAGGAATTGATGTTGAGATTGTTCATCTTCGTCGCCTGGTCCTGCAGGTACTTCAACAGATCGCAAAGGTCGGGCGACATCGAGCACAGCGCCATGTTGAAGGCCGCGCCGATGGCGTTGTTGCCGATATTGCGCAACAGGGCGACGAACTGCTCCTTGTTGATGAAGGAGAACGAGCCCGCGAACAGATCGATCCCGCCGCAACCGGCCGTGAACGACGGCGGCGCAATGCTGGCGAGCTGGTAGTTGCGGACCGGCGTGCGCATGTAGAGGCTGCCACCGGTATAGAGGTTCATGGTCTGCCCGCGGTAGGCATTCGGCCCGGTCACGTTGCCATACGCCCCGATGTCGTTGAACCAGTCCTGCATCGACTGGTTGACTGTCGCCTGTGCTGGGGTGGCCAGTAACCCGACAAAGCAAACCGCCATCCCTGCGCTCCAACCTTGCTTACCCATGCGACTCTCCTTCAATACAACTCACCCGGCTTGGTTTGCGTCAGGACGTAAATCCGTTCGACGATGTCCTGTGCGGACAGCACGCCCGAGCCCACCGGGATCAGGCGGCGATCCTTGATGTTGCCGAGCACCACCATGGGCACGACGCTCACGCCCAGCGCCGCCGATATGCCGTTGTCCCGGGCCGGCTGAGGGAACTCCGGCAAACCGCCGCCATCCAGGGAAACGGGAAACACGGTCAGGCCAAACTGTTCCGACAGGTACTTGAGCGTCGGCGACAGGCGATGGCAATACGGACAGTCCGATCGGAAGATGAAGAACAGACCCCACTCCTTGGCAATGGCAGACAAGGTCTGCGTTTCCTTGCGTGCCCGATCGCTGTCCCTGACCTGGATGGCGGCGTTGTTGGAAGGATTGCGCAGCTGGTAGTTGAGATCGGGATTGGCCCAGATGACCCGCCGCCATACATCAGAAAACACCGACGCCCGGTCCATCAATGCTTCCTGAGCGACGATGTAGGATTTGAGGTTCTCCGGGGTGGGCTTGAGAATCGCCAGCGCCCTCTTCTGCTCCACCGACTCGCGAAGCTTTTTCAGATCCTCGACCGCCTGTTCGCTTTCCGTGATTTCCTTGTTCGGTTTTGCGGGAGGAGGCTCCAGCGGTTCATCGATACTGCGGTCGCAATACCAGTGAAAACGCGCTTCGCTACATTGCCACGACGACGGGTAGTCGAGTCCGGTTTGCCCCCAGGCCGGTAAAGTTGTCATCAGCGCCATGACCGCAATCCGTCGCATGAAGCGTCATCGCCCCGAGGACGCCGGGGCCGGGCTGCTCGCCAGCGTTTCAACCCGTTCGGTGAGATCGGGGATACCGGCATGGGCAGCTTTCAGCAACGCCGCCGAATTCATCAGGGCGCATCTGCATTCGTGACTGGCTTGTTCGAGCGCTGCATCCAGGCGATTCCCGAAGGCTTTGGCCTCCTCAAAAATTCGACCCTGTTCCTGTGCATCGATACCGGGTTTCACGCGCTCCACCAAGGATTTCTGCTGTTTGGCCACAATTTGACCAATATCGACCCGCCCCAGTCGCGGGGATCGCTCCCGTTCAACGCCCCACCACACAGCAAGTGCAATGCTTCCCGCGGCAAGCGTCAGAACACCGGTTGCCACGTGCGCTTTCCAGGTGGTCATGTGCGTGACTCCCGCTGGGCGACCAGTTGCTCGATGGCATCGGCCACGCTCACACCTTGCTCGCGCAGCCGCTTGATGGCCTCATAGTCCTCGGCGCGCGTCGAGTAGGTCAGCATCGAGAAGGGATCGAGGATCAGCCGTCCCAGGCCGGAACCCATCGGTGAATGAATGTAGATTTCCGAGTAGTAGCCATGCTCGGTACTCACCGACCCGAGTTGCCGCTTGAGCCACTCGTCGAGGGACAGCTTGCCTTCCTTGCCGAGACGCTCGATGTTTTCCGGCTTCTGGCGAAGCAAGAACAACCAGTCGGCATTGTTGATGGCCGCCTTGGTCGCCTCGTTCTTGTAGTAATCGTCGACCGACTGGGTAATCGTGCCGAACGAACCACCGTATTTCCGTGCCCGCCGATAGCCGGCCTCGATGAATCCGCCGCTGGCGCCCGTTCCCATCAGATCCCAACTCTCGTCGATGATCACCAGCTTGCGCCGCGAACGATCCCGGTACATCTCCTGGGTGATCCGGTACATGATGAGCTGCATGACGACGGATTGAAGGTCCTTCTTCGACTTGAGCTCTTCCAGCTCCAGAACAACGAAATCCTTGTCGAACTGGATGTTCGCTTCGCCTTCGAAATAGCTGGCATAGACTCCGTGGCGGGTATAGGGCTCCAAGGCCGTCGCCAGCCGGCTGAGATCCCGTTCATACTCGCCTTCATTCGACAGGCGCCCGGTTTGCAGCAGCTCGTAAATATCCGTGATGGTGGCTGCTCTGCCCTTGGCATCCCAAACCCGCTTGATGGCCGACCCCAGGGCGGTATAGCTGTAGTTATCGAGCGACTCGCGCGGACTCGCCATTTGCGCCAGCAAGGGCAACACCATTTCCATGTCGGCATTGATGTCGATGACCATGGAGAAGGGATTGAGACAGATCGTGTTCTGCCGTTCATCCGAGAACTCGATGAACTCGCCATCGATCAGCTCGCAGAGGTTCTTGTAGGAACGGCCGACATCGATGATCCAGACCTTGGCGCCAGCGCCCAGGTATCGATAGGTCATTTCATTGACGAACACCGACTTGCCCGAACCGGAGAGCGCCGCAACGGCGAAATTGAAGTTGCCGCCGGTGTTGTCGAACAGGTCGAAGCCGACGATCTGCCCGCGCCGGCCGAACAGGGTCATCACCGGGGTCGGTGTTCCTTTCCATTCGGCAATCAAAGGCGATGTCATCACCGCGTTGTCGGCCGTCTTGGTACTGATGCGTCCGAACTGTTTCAAATCGCCCTGCAGTGCCGGAGTAAGGGTCATCGGCAAGGTCGCCGCCAGGGCCTGATGCTGAAGATAGAAGTCCTTGGTCAGATCGAACCCGCGGGCACGCCACACGGCACGCACCGAATGTTCGCTCCGCGAGGCATCCTCAACTCGCGATAGCAGGCAGACCTGGTGGTACATGCCCACGACCGTGCGACCGCTGTCGAAGGCTTTCAGCACCATGTCCCAGTCGCTCTTGCGCTCCTGCAGATCAGGCTGGAAGTGAGCCAGATAAGATCCGGCGCTCTGTGTGGCACGGGCCGCCTTCATCTGGGCCCGGGTTCGGGCGGATTCGTAGTCGAGCGCCACGGCACCCATGGTGATGAGGAAGGGGCACGGCATCGACAGGGCCAGTTGATACGGATCGCCGATCAGGTAGTTCATGCCCGAGAGACGAAAGTAGCGCGGATACTGGCGTACGGAAAACAGTTGCAGCACCGACTCCTCGCCACCAGCCTTGCGGAACCGGATGTCGCCGTCACCGACGCGCGACGCGATCTCGAGGTTGGATAGCTGGCTGCGCAAGGGCAACTCGGCGTTCCACGTCAGGGATTCGGCCTTGCCGCCGCCGAACAATCGCGAGTGGTCAAAGAAATCGGCCACAAAATTGATCAGCTGATCCGGCCCCCAGTCACGACCCGGCAGATGCGCTGATTTGAGCGTCGCATGGATACTTTCCCGGATGCGTAAGGCTTCATCGACATCGGCAGGTAACTCAGGATCGAGGGGCAGTACCACCGAAATGATCGAACGGAAATCCCGTAGCAGATACGTCTGATGGCCGAAGATCGATTCGCTGGTGCCCTTCAGGTAGTGATCGATCCGCCGACGGGCAAGATGGCGGTAGATATTGTCGTGACGGCGCTGAATCGATCCTGGTTCTTCATCTTGTAAGGAGGCCGGCAGCAAATTGGCTTGCTCCCGTAGCGTCGGCAGGATATGCGGACTGCCGTAGAGCGACACCTGGATTCCGGTACCGGGCGGACACGACACGAAGAGACTGGCCAGCACCTTTTCCATTTCGTCGTTGGCGCCGGTTTGCGGCAAGGTCTCGATACAAAAGCCGATGGCGTGTTCTTCCCTTTCGCCGAAGCCGCCCTGATCCAGCGCAAACAGGCGGGCATCCTCCTGCCAGGCCAGATAAGGCAGGATGCCGGTCAGACGCGGCATCTGGGCGATTTCCCGCAACAGTTGCCGCGGCAAACGATCCGCCTCGGCATTCCGCTCTGGCAGGAATGCCTCCCGGAGTATTTCGGCGAACCCCATTACTCCAGCACTCCAGCAGTGCCGCCCGCCGGACGTGGCGGCGGCGTAAGCAAAGGCGATGCGGACTGTGACGGCAGTACCGGTGCTACGCGGTCCATCAGTAACGACTGGCGTTCCCCGGCTTCGGGCGCCTGTGGGGCAAATGCCTTTGGCGCCATGACAGGACGGTAGCGTTCCGTCGCCTGACGGCGGGAATGCTCGATCTGCCAGCGGCCGGCATCGACCACCATGTAGAAATAGGACTGGTCATGGAGGATTTCATCCTCGTCTTCCCAGGGTGCCAGCCAGACACGCCGAACCTTTTGCGCGCTTCGCAGTGGGTCGCCGGCTTGCAGGCTATTCTTCGTCAGCCTTGCCGATACCTGTCCACCGTCGGCAGACTTGCTGGCGGTGGTCTGCGAACGTTGTCCGGGGAGGTTGTTCTGGACGGCATTCGCATAGACACCGGAAAGCGAGGCGCAGGAAATGCCATCGGGCGCTTTGCAGGAGAAGCCTCCCTGCCCGTCCAGACCGGTCATCAGGCTGGAACAACCCGTGAGCGCCAATGCGAGGGGTAGCAAGCGGAACAGCGTGGTCTTCATCGTGCCGCCTCCGCCAGCCATTGCTCGATACGCTCACGCGGCGCGGCGCCGGGCAGCAAGCGGCCGTCACTCGAAATCAGGGTTGGCGTTCCTTGGATGGACAGCCGTTGGCCCAACTGGATAGTGCGTTCGATCGGGTTGTCACAAGAGGCTTTAGTTGGAACTTTGCCTGAGCGCATCAATTCACTCCAGGCGCCAGATCTATCCTTGGCGCACCAGACCGCGATCGCCTTACCCTTCGCTTCCGGGTGCAGGCCTTCCAGTGGATAAAGGAAGGTGTAGAGCGTCACGTTGTCGAGCTTGTCCAGCTCGGATTCCAGTCGCCGGCAGAATGGGCAATCCGGGTCCGAGAACACCGCAATCACCCGCTCACCCTTGCCGCGTACCGTCTTGATGGCATCGGCCAGCGGCAGGGTATCGAATGCGATCCGCGCTGCCTTCTCGACACGTTCCGCCGTCAGATCACGTTGCTCCTTCATGTCGAACAGATGGCCGAAGATGAAGTAACGTCCGGTACTGTCGGTATAAGCGGCATTCCTTCCCATCACGACCTCGAAGAGGCCCGGCAGTTCGGAGCGCTGCACGCGTTCGATTTTGGTGGACGGATACAAGTCTTTCAGCTTGCTTGCCAGGGCATCGGCCGATTCATCCGCCGCGCGGGTGACGGACGTTGCAAGGCAGAGGGTAGCCAGCAGTGCAGCGGTGGCCATGGGACGGTAGGTAGCGATCATCGAAGACTCCTGTCTGGATTCGGTAGAAATGGTGTTGGGGTGGTTTGATTTGGGTCAGGGTTCCAGAGGCTTCTTCTGGACCTCTCGCCCCCGGCGCCAGATGTCGGTGTAGGTATCGGGCGATCCGCTGGCACCTTCCGTCTCAAGCGAGAAGCCCTTGGTGAACACCACATCCACGGTGCGTCCGGCATCGACCTCGATGATCGGAAACATCTTCTCGGCCAGCGTGATGTAGTACTGGGACAGGCGATCAAGCGCCTTGCCCACACCGGTTCCGATACCGGCCTGCAATTGCTTGCCGGTATCGACGGTCCCGATGGTGCCGAGGGGACTCGTTGAATAAGTCGTCGCACTCTGCTGGAACGCCTGACCAATACCGGCGCCGATGCCTGACACCAGCGCATTGGCCAGGACCTGTCCCTGCTTGCTGACCAGACGACCGCGCATGCCGGCCTTGCCATCCTCGCCAACCACATAGCCTTTGACCGGGACATCGATCGCCCGACCGTCATGCCGGATACACGAGAGCGATTCCAGCCGGATGTAGGCACGTTCTGAACTGATATCGCCGTGACTGGCCCCCAGCGCGTGGCATTCCTTGATCTGGAAACGGTAGCGATTGGGCAGGAAGGCGTTGTCCTGCACCCGCATGAGCACCGGATGGGGATTGCTTTGCGCTTGACCGCCGGTCGGCGCATCGAGGCCACCGAGCAAGGCCGCACGGAAGAACGATCCTGAGGGGACATAGCTGCGTACCTCCTTTTTCGGGTCGGACTTGGCGCCTTGACTCGGTACGGACAATCGGGCATCGCTAACCTCGAACGAGGCGATGCCGGGTGGCCGTGGAGGATTTGCAGGGTCCATGGCAACGTCCATCTCCCCAGACTTTCGATTCGGCAGGCCGGCGGCCAACGGAGGTCCGGGTGGGGGTGGCAAGGTCACTGACGGCATGGCGCCCGGTGCGTCCAGAGGTGGCATCGGTGCCGGCGGTAAAGGCAATGTCAGCGCCGGCGGTACCGTCGTCGCCGGTTTCTTGTCCAGCGTATCCACCTGTTGCCGCAAACCCTGGATCATGTCCTCCATCTGGCGCATCTGTTCGGCGCTTTTACTCATCCAGATGTCACGTGGGTCGGCCTGCGCGCCGGGCGCTGTGATCGGCATCGGTTGCGGCCGAGATTGAACGGCGCCTTGCGGAAGTTGAACCGGCTTGTCCCATATCGCCACACCGCCGAACACCAGCAACAAAAAGCTGCCGATTCCCAGTCCCAGGATGAGGTACTGGCGATGTTTGGGCGACAACCGGGCGATGGCGCCCGACACGCGCGAGGTCGCTGGCTCAGCCATCACGCCCCTCCAGCACCACAAACACCTGGGTCGCCTCACCGGGTTCCAGCTCCAGCGCTTCGACCATGACCGCCAACACGCCACGGCGATAGAGTTCGCGTTCGTCGATGACCATCCGGGTTTTTGAAACGTTGGTCAGCTGATACTTTTCTCCGAGCAAGGAACCTTCCAGCGTGCGCACCAACACCATCCGGGCTTCATTCCACAGCGGCACGATCTCCAGACGATCACGCACCACCATGTCTTCCGGTTCGGCATCACGCGAGAGCGCGAGCAGGACACGCCGAATGGCGGTATTGCGCGGCTCGTCGGCTCCATTGGCCACGGCCTCCTGTCGCAAGCGGCTGCGGTCACGGATGACCACCGTTTCGGCCGGAACATCCTCGACCTTCAGGTTGAGCTTCCAATGCCGACCGGCATCGTCGGCGACAAACAGGCTGATCATCGGCTTGTCGGTGACCGGCTTCAGGTAGGCCACGCCGGTTTCCTTGTCGGGATTGACCTGAAATTCACCCTCGACACCCTGAATCCGGCGAATCTTGCGACCCTCGATGCGGATCAGGCTGGGTTCGCCGCGCGAAATCGTGGCGGTCAGCCCATCGTCCGGACTGCCTTCCAGATACTGACCGGCGATGACGGTGCTTGCGCTACCGAGGAATAGCAGCGCCACCAGACGCCACAGGCATTGCAGCGCTGCTGGCAGCACCGAATGGATCCTGATCGCTGGTTTCCTTGAACTCGGATACATGGAGTCTCCCGTTGAGATAGCGAAAGCCGACGACATAGGCGGTCTGCTTTTCGGCAGCCTTCTTGTCGCTGACCCAGGTTTGCAGCACGCCGGAGAGCGCCACTTTCATGGCGTTCTCGTCGACCGTCATGGCCTGTGTGGAAAACTGGGTCGAGGCGTTGTTCTTGCGAATGAAATCGGCACGTGCCCCGAATTCGGCCTGCAAGCGGCCGTACTCGCTGGGGGCGGCATACTTGAGGAACTGGTTCTTTTGGTAGTCGGCGACGTGGGGCGTGATGTTCAGCGCCAGTCCCGCATACCAATAGGCCATCTCCTGCAAGTATTCGGTGGAGACCTTCTGCCCGCTCACCCAGAAGGACGTGTGGATGTCAGGGGGAACCAGAATGGTCCGTTCCGTACCGGCAACGGTGAGCGCGGCCCCTGCATTGGCCAGCAAGGCGAGAACGAGACCGCCAACCGCAATCCGCATGAAGTAGATTTCGTTGCGCTGGTTATCCCGATCGGCAGTGAATCGACTGAATTTCATGGCTCAGCCCAGGAAGAAGCGGCAATGGGAGGGTGGCGTGGTGCGTGCTCGGATCACGATCCAGCTCGGCAGCCACCAGTACAGAGCGTGCAGTGCGAATTTGGGATGCTTGCCGGTCTTCAGACGCCCGTACTGCCAAGCCACCAGACCGCCAAAAATCATCCCGGCCATCATCACGCCCGATACCACGCCCATGCCCATCACGAGCAGGAAGAGAATGGCCTGATCGAAATCCCACCAAAGGAAGCGCTCCTGCGCTTCCAGCGATTTTGGGATGTAGCCGATCTCTTCCATTGCGAGCTCAGATCGTTGCTGTCAGGATGCCCGACGCGATGGTCGGCGCGTACTGGAGGAAGACGGCAAAGCCGATTCCGGAAAGGATGGCGATCGGGTTCAGCCGAGCCAGGGAAAACAGCGCCCCCAGACCGATGGCGGCCACGGCCGCCGCCTTGCCGAAATAACCCTGCACCAGACCAGTGAGCCAGGTGTAGAGACTCTGGAACTCGGTACCGGTCGTACCGGCCAGTGCCCCGGTGGCGGCGCCCAGAAGAACGAGCGCGAGGACCGCCCGAATCCATTCACGACTGTTTTGCATGACTGCTCCCTTGTAGGTCAATAAAACACTTGATCAACCAGCCCAGCCCCAGGCCGACGGAAATCCCGCCAAGGTGGGCTTCGAAGCCGTTTTCGATCGGCGATCCGGGGGCCAGAATGCCGATGGCGATAAAGCCGCCGGCGATGGCGATGTCGCGGATGAATCCGCGGGTATGGGGTAACTTCACTTCATTGCGCTCCCTGCTTGTTGCCAACCGCATCCCGTCCCAAGACGCGATGCACCAGACGAACCTCGACGCGCCGATTGCGCTGACGTGCGCTCTCGGTCTTATCGCTGTCCGCAAAACAGCACGCTCCCTCGGCTGACAACACGATGGGAACCTTTACCCCTTCCCTGAGCAGCCAGTCACGAACATGCTCTGCTCGTTGTCTTGCCAGACGGTCGTTGACTGCTTTCGATCCGATGTCGTCGGTCCGGCCATCGAGTTCGATCCTGGTCGCGGCCTTTACGACGGCTTGCAGGTCGATAATGGTTTTGAGGCCCTGCGGCGTAGGCAAGGCCTTGCCAAACTGAAAATGGACGGTGCGCTTCTCGACCGTCTCCTGGGGTAGTGTGACCTTGGGGGTTGCATCAACGACCTTGCCCGAATCAGGTGCTTTCTGCGAACGGAAGGGAAGATCCACGACCGCCGGGGACTTGCGAGTAGGTGGCGGACACTCGGTTTCAGGACACGCCAGAAACTGTCGATTGATCCAGCCGATGGCATGGCGAACCGGATCGTGATTGGCCAGCTCAGGCGCATTGGCGCATCCGGACATCAACATCACCATACCCATCGAAACAAGTGCGCGCATAAGGATCGCCTTGCCTTCAAGGCCGCTGCCACACGATGGGCATAAACCACGCGTTTGCTCGGACTCTTGGCGTTGTAGGCGCCGATGGCCTCCCATCCATAGCCATGCGCACGTATGTTTTGTGCCAGAATCCAGGCACCCACATGCGTGTTGAGGCATGGATCGATCAGTGCCCTACGGTCAATGCCATGGGACGCCAGCACGCGCAGCCAGCGACTATTGATCTGCATATGCCCGAGATCTTCGCTGCCGTCGCGATTCATATTCCTGGCAAGCGGGTTCCCGTGGGATTCAACCTGTGAAATGGCGCTCAGCAATACCGGAGAGACACCGTATCTCGCTCCGGCCTGCTCAAAGCAATTGGCGTGTCCGGTAACGGAAAGTGACGCAAACAGGATGGCAACGGGCAAGCGATTCATGGCCCGCATGGTAGGGACCGAATGTCACCTTGCGTCGCCGAAATGTGACCTTTACGGGCGCATTTCGAAGATCAACGAGGGTTGAATTCGACGTAGAGCGCGCCCCACGTATTCGATATGATGTCGGTTCAGCATGCCGCAACGCCAAGCAAGCAGCGCGCTCATGGCCATCATTGGCGCAATCTGGATCATCCCGGCAAATCATCTGCAGCCAATGCAAAACCCCTGGGCTTAAAGCCCAAGTCACGCGCCGCCTCTATATGGTCAAACACCAAATCTCGGTTCATCCGCTCTGCCATGGCCGCTGACCATTGCCGATAACGTGGCAAGCAGCGCAATATGCTCACCGCCAGACGAAACACCCAAAGCGGCACGGTTAGCAAGCGCGGACGGCGGCCCAGGACAACAAAGATACGCGCAACCATGTCACGGTAAGTGAGCGTCTCGCCACCAGAGATGTTGTAAGTACGGTTTGCCGCGTCAGGTGCCTGCAAAGCGGAAACACAGGCCACCGCCACATCCTCAGCATGAATGGGCTGGCGCAAACCTTGGGCTCGACCGAGGACAGGAAAAAAACCAAAGCGGCAAATGAATCGTGCAATCTCGCTAATATTTTTATCTTGGCCCAGGCCGTAGATCAGCGTAGGCCGCAGAATCACCCACTCGATGCCACGGCTTTTCGCCCACGCCACAAAATGGTCTTCAGCTTCGATCAGGTGCGCCGCCACAGCAGTTTCCGCCGTATCGCCAGAGCCGACTTTTGTGAAACGACTGGTGGAAGACAGCGCCACAACACGGCGCGCCCCGGAGGCTTCAATGAGGGGGAAATACTCTGGCAGCACCCAAATGGGCGCAACACAAATCCAGTGATCCAGTTGATCTGTATTCGCGGAGCGTGAATCTGACAGATTGCGCCAAGCAATACCATCGCCAACGGGTTTAATTGACTGCCTGGAAAACGCACAAACCCGAACGCCACCGTTGATCAACAGCGGAATCAAACATTTGCCGACAAGGCTGGTCGCACCGAGCAGGCCAGCATTGGCATTAGTCACGTACCAGCCCCAACGCTTTACCCATACGGCGAGCTGTGTGATAGCTGGCAACCAAAAGAAATCGAAGCCAGACCCCAACGGACACCAACCACATGAGAACACCTGGGTACTGATGACGGAAAAGCTTCCGGTAAAACCGCATCATTCCCTTATGTTTGTGCCACTCCACAAAAATCGGCCGGGTTCGACTACACACCCCCTTGTAGTGAAGCATTCGGGCAGCGGGCACAAAGAGGATTTTCCACTCGCCGCGACGAAAACGTATGCACCAGTCCAGATCTTCACAGTGCATGAAATATTCTTCATCCAACAAGCCTATCTCTTGCATTGCCTCGCGTCTAACCAGCATGCATGCACCGGAAATCGCCTCCACCTCGATGGGTAACTTCGGCAAAGGTTCTTTATGCAGATGAAAGTCAAAAAACAACTTGGGCCATCGCTCGGAAAACCGCGCCAGCCCAAATGCC
>SXGS01040962.1_pt1 | contig 23032 bp, 17 predicted proteins | sample 3174681 | NCBI WGS metagenome assembly SXGS01 (sample SAMN11356861, study PRJNA531348) | freshwater metagenome | isolation source: freshwater sample F1-80 | place: China: Fuxian Lake, Yuxi | collected 2017-12-25
ACCGGACGAGGATGACATCGCGTCCCGGGCCCCGTGCCCGGGACGTCCCGCGTCCGGGACCGGACTGGGGGTGTCACACGAGCGCACACCCTGACTCCGTTGTGATGAGGCCGCCGGAGGAGCGGCCCCCGATGGGCCCGGTCGGTCCCGTCGGACGACCTTCCGAGGAGTCATCATGCTCACCCCACCCGCCCCCACTCCCCCGCCCCCCATCGACCTGCTCTCCCGGATCTCCCTGGGCCGGGGCATCACCCGGGGCGGCGTCACGCTGATCCCGATCTTCCTGCCGGGCCTGGACGCGCCCCGCGTCCTGACCGGTGACGGCGCTGCGCTCGAGGTCGCCGAGATCGAGTCGGCCTCGGTGCCCACCATCCGGGTGACGAACCCCGGTGCCGACCCGGTCCTGCTCGTCGAGGGTGAGACCATCCGGGGTGGGCTGCAGCAGCGGACGTTCAACGTGAGCGTGGTCGTTCCCCCCGGCAGCACCCTGGAGGTCCCGGTGTCCTGCGTCGAGGCCGGCCGGTGGTCCGGTGGTCGCGAGTTCCGCAAGGGCAGGTCGTTCGCACCCCGGGGGGTCCGGCGGAACAAGCAGCGCGGCGTCCGGGACCACGTCGAGCGATTCGGCGCCAAGCACAGCGACCAGTCAGCGGTCTGGGCCGGGGTCGACGAGACCCTCCACGCCTGCTTCCTCGAGTCACCGACGCGGAACGTGGCCGATGCCGATCAGGTCCTGGAGCGCGACGACCACCGGCGACGTGCGCTGGAGGACCTCACCCGACGCGGGCCGCTGCCCGGACAGTGCGGTGTGGTGGTGTGCCACGGCAAGCAGGTCGTGGCCGTCGAGTTGTTCGGCTCGCCCGAACTGCTCCGAGCGCAGTGGACGCCGCTGGTCCGCGGCATCCTGCTCGACGCACCCGACGAGGTCACCGGGCGTCCATCGCTCGACCGGGCCCTGCGGTTCCTGGAGCGGGTGCAGCGCGCCGAACGCACGGTCGCCCCGGGCGTCGGGCTCGGCGAGGAGCACCACCTGCAGTCCCGTCGGGTCCAGGGCCAGATCCTGACCTGGGACTCGAACGTCCTGCACGCCAGTGCGTTCGCCCTGGCTGCCTGACGCGAACGGGTGCGCCGTTCGCCCCGGGGCCCGTGGGCCCCGGGGCTCAGGTCGGGTGCGGGTGCTGCGGTCGGGTGGAGCCGCGGTGCTCGCACCCACTGGTGCAGGTCTCGTGCACCACGACCCGGCTCAACCCGGGGAGCTGGTCCACCAGCCGGTCCCAGACCCACTCGGCGAGCCGCTCGCTGGTCGGGTTGTCCAGACCCGGCACCTCGTTCAGGTACCGGTGGTCGAGCTGATCGAACAACGGCTGGAAGGCCGCCGTCAGCTCCGCGAAGTCGCAGACCCACCCCGTCGACTCGCCGACCTCGCCGGCCACATGGACGGCGATCCGGAACGAGTGGCCGTGCAGGCGCCGGCACTTGTGTCCCTCGGGCACGTTCGGCAGCAGGTGCGCGGCCTCGACCCGGAACTCCTTGAAGATCTCCACCGGCTCGCTCCCGACTCGGCTCAGGGGATGCCCAGATACTTGTGGGTCTGCAGGCTCAGGCGCCACCGGGGGTGCTCCCGGCAGTAGCGCACGGCCCAGTCGGTGTTCGCCCGGGCCACGGCCGGGTCGGGGTCGTCCATCGGCTGGACCAGGCGGTGGTCGGTCTCGATCCCGGACCATCGCTCGGGGTCGCCCCGATCCTGCGGGACGACGACCTTGACCTCGTCGGCCCGGTCGACGACCACCTCGGCGTCGGCCTTCGGGCTGACGCACACCCAGTCGACGCCGGCGGGAACCGGCAGGGTCCCGTTGGTCTCGACCGCGACCGTGAGCCCCCGGCCGTGGAACTCGTCGATCAGCGCCGGGTCGAGCTGGAGCAACGGCTCCCCGCCGGTGCACACGACATAGGGGTCGCCGCCGGACCCGAACCCGTCGGCCCAGCACCGGGCGACTGCATCGGCCAGCGCGGCAGCGTCGGGGAACACGCCGCCCCCGGGACCACCGGTCCCGACGAAGGCGGTGTCGCCGACCCGGCAGATCGCGGTGGCCCGGTGCTCCTCCCTCCCGGACCAGAGGTTGCACCCGGTGAAGCGGCAGAAGACCGCGGCCCGGCCGGCGTGCGTGCCCTCGCCCTGGAGCGTGGGGAACAGTTCGACCACCCGGTAGGCCATGCTCAGCCCGGTCCGTCGAGGGCGGCGTAGCGGGTCGGGTCGGCGACTCCCGCCGCCTCGAACCCGGCGGCCCGGAGCAGGCACGAATCGCAGGTCCCGCAGGCCGCTCCGGTGGGATCGGGGTCGTAGCACGAGGTCGTGATCGAGTAGTCGACACCGAGCGACACCCCGAGCGTGACGATCTCGCCCTTGGTGAGCGACACCAGCGGCGCGTGCACGGTGGTGCGCACGCCGTCCTGGACCGCGGCGCGGGTGGCGAGGTTCGCGACCGACTCGAAGGCCCTCAGGAACTCGGGTCGACAGTCCGGGTAGCCGGAGGAGTCGCCGGCGTTGACGCCGATCACGCTGTCGGCGGCGCCGAGCACCTCGGCCCAGGCCAGCGCCAGGCTCAGGAACACGGTGGTGCGCGCCGGGACGTAGGTCGTCGGGATGGACTCGGCCGCAGCGGCGGCCACCTCGGCGACGTCGGCGTGCCGGGGCACCGGGTCGGAGGTGGTCAGCGACGATCCGCCGAAGCGACCCAGGTCCAGGTCGAGGACCTCGTGGCGCACCTGCACCCCGCTGCGGCGCTCCTGATCCGCCACCACCCGGGCCGCCGCCTCGAGCTCGACGGCATGCCGCTGGCCGTAGCGGAAGCTGAGCGCGTGGCAGTCCAGACCCTGGTCGACGGCCCAGGCCAGCGCCGTGGCCGAGTCGAGCCCGCCCGAGACCAGGACCACCGCTGCACCAACCACGGCCGAACGGTACCCCGGTCGCGGTCCGGGACCGTCAGCGAGGGCGCGGCCCCGGTCCGCTCACGCGGCCTCGCTCCGACTCAGGTCGCCGGGGGCGGCGGTGCCGGCTCACCCCGGTCGAGGGGGTGCGGGATCCCGAACTCCCGGAACATCGGGATCTGATCGGTCGTCAGCGCGTTCACCTGGGCCACTGCGCACTGCTGCGGGTTGGTCGGCTCGTACCAGGCGGGCCACAGGTCACCGATCTGGGGCATGTTCGTCTGCGCCAGCATCATCGTCTTCTCGGTGTCGAACGGCGGCGAGCCGTCGAGCGGTTCGAGCCGGAAGCGAACGACGCTGCGCAGGTAGATGTGGTTCACGATCATCCCGGTCGGCTGCACGGCCGTGATCATCGCCCGGGCCTTGGCTCCGGTGGTCTGCAGCTGGTTGATCTGCTCCTGCTTCCCGCGACTCCGGCCGAACAGCGACCGGCGGACGAACCAGATCACCGCCACCGAGATCACACCGGCCACGACGAGCGAGATCACGATCTGCATCGCGATGGCACCGCCCAGACCGGCTGTCATGTCGTTCATGCCGGGCATCGTCGCGCAGGACTGGGCCACCGCGTCGGACCGAATGGCCCCGGGCGACGTCCCGGCCCCCGGTGGCGTGTCCGCCGCAGCCCGATGGGGATGCCGGACGGGCGGCGACTCAGCGGCTGGAGGTCCGCTCCGACACGCCGAGGCGGCGCTGGATCGAGGCCGACAGGCCGGGCAGGAGACCGGAGAACTTGGCCACCGCCCGGAGCTCGGGCGGGGCGGCGAACACCTCGGCGTCGCCGGACTCGACGGCTCTGACCACGGCGTCGGCCACGTCCTGGGGGGACTTCGTCCGGACGCCCGGGGGCAGTTCGATGTCGTTCTCCGCGAACATGCCGGCGTCACGGATGAACCCCGGGGCCACCAGCGAGGCGTGGACCGACGTGCCCAACAGGTCCTGGTGCAGCGACAGGGTGAAGCCGCGCAACCCGAACTTCGTGGCGTTGTACATGCGGGTGTTGGGGGTGGCGACGATGCCCGAGAGCGACCCCACGGTCACGAGGGCCGCCCGCCGGCGCTCGGCCAGCGCATGCTGCACGAACGCCAGCGACATCTGGATCGGGGCCCGCAGGTTGACGTCCAGGACCAGGTCGGCGCCATCGGCCGTGGCCTCCTCGAGCGGACCGTCGTTGCCGATGCCGGCGTTGAGCACCAGGACGTCGCAGCCGAGGGCCTCCTCGGTCAGTCGGTCCACGTCGAGCCGGTCGGCCAGGTCGGCGACCACGACCTCGCCACCGGTCCGCGCCGCCAGATCGACCAGCAGTTCCCGGCGGCGGGCGGTGAGTACCAGCTCGGCGCCGCGACGGGCGAGCTCCGAGCAGATCGCCGCACCGAGCCCTCCGCTGGCTCCCGTCACCATGACCCGCGCGCCGCGGAGATCGATCCTGGGTTGGTCCATGGCGGCACGCTACCCGGCCCCGGTGCGGGGACACGTGCCCGCTGACAGCGACCGCCCGTCGGGCGCACGCTGGTCGGACACGCCGCCCGCAGGGCGGGTGGATCGGCCGCAGCGGCCTCACGACGATGAACCGAGGTAGCCGTGACACCGACCGACCGACCCGAGCAGTCCCCGAGCCCCACCGCTGGGGACTCCGACCAGACGACCGGATCCGGGGCGACCGGTGGCGAACCGTCGGGGGAGCACCCGACCCGGGCCACCGAGCACGTCCACCTCCGGATCCCGCTGGAGCATCCGGAGATCCCCTCGGAGTGCGTGTGGGCCGTTCCACTCGGCCAGGGCCGGTTCCGGATCGCCAACGTGCCGTTCCTGGTCCACCACGTCGGCCTCGGCGACGTGGTGGTGGCCGTCGAGGTCGAACCGGGGACACTCGAGTTGGTGGAGGTGGTCGAACACGTCCACGTGGCGTCGTTCAGCTTCGAGCTGCCCCGCTCGGCCGACCCCCGGGAGTTCCTGGAGCGGGCGGGCGCCATCGGCATCGCCTCCGAGGGAATGGGCCGACGGCTGTTCGCGTCGAGCGCCCACCGCTACGACGCCGCCGAGCGGTTCGAGCGAATGCTGGAGGACGAGGCCGAGTGGTTCGAGCGGTTCGCGCCCGACGGGCGGCTGCTCCGTCAGTTCGGTGATGCGCTGCTCGAGCCCTGAACCAGCAGGCCCGACCACCGGGCGGGTCGGGGAGCGCCCCGTGGCGGGCGCGCCTGCCCGGGCCGCGACCAGGCCCGGGGGCGCAAGCAACCCCGGGAGACGGGCTCAGCCCGAGGGGACGGGCTCAGCCCCAGTTGATGAGGTCGAGCGCGACTCGATCGGGAAGGCCGAGACGCGGGTCGACGATCGCCCGCCGGATGCCCGAGGCGTACATGGAGGCGAGCTTCCGCCGGCTGGGGTCATCCGCAGCGCCCCAGGCCCGGGCGCACTCCTCCCACGCGGACTCCACCTCGGGAGGCCACTCCCCGGGCTGCTCGCTGAGCGCAGCCCGGGTCAGCTGGGCGGCGGACCGGCCTGACTCGACCGCCTCGCGGAACCGCTCGGCCGCGGACGCCGCCGTCCCATCGACCGACGAACCGGCCGACGAACCGGCCGATCCGGCCACGAAGCGCAGATCCGACACCGAGTAGCCCGACGGAACGACGATGTCGGCCGACCGTGAGCCGCCGTCGGGCGTCCCGGGGGCCAGCCGGAGGCCGGTCGACTCCGCAACGGGGGCGAAGGCCATCTGGAGCAGGTCGGAGGCGCGGAGCACCCCGATCCACTCGACGTCGACCGAGGCGGGGACGGCGACACGCAGGAGCAGGTCCTCGACCCACTCGACGGACACGGCGTGGGCCTCCTGGCTCCCGTCGGGCTGCTCGACGAGCAGCTCCGCCGTCTGCACCCGGGGCCACTCGGAACCGGCCCGGACGGCCGCAGCCAAGTCCGGGAACCCATCCCGGTACTCGAACGCCGGGAAGTCACTCTCCGGGAAGTCAGCCATCATGGCGGCCACGGCGAACTGGTCCGACCCGCTCTCCGGTCCGATCGCGTCGTCGACGCCCGTACCATCGAGCAGTCGCCGGGCGAGGTTCCCGAGGTTGGGGCGATCACCGGCGACCCGGGTGATCGCCACCGACAACTCCTCGCGCACATCCTCCCGCAGGAGGTCGAGCTGCTCGGGTCGCACCAGGGGGGCGAGCCCTTCGGCCATGTCGAGCGCCGGTCCGTCCACGGGGTCGAACACGTCCAGCTCGGGAACGAACCGCAGCTGACCGGCGAGCGTGACCGCGGCAGCGATGCGCACCAGGAGGGGCTCGGACCGGCTGGCGGACACATCGGCGGACACGACCATCGCCCCGGCGAGGGCCGCCAGCTCCATCGGACCGCCCGACCGGCGGACCGGGGTCCGATACGGACGAGGGGGCGTCCGATCGGCGGACCGCCGCCGGGGTGCGTCGTCGTCACCGAACTCGGCTCGGGCCTGCAGTTCATCGGCCCCCGGACCGAGCAGTCGCCTCACGATCCGCCAGGCGCGATCGGTTCGATCCGGCAGGTGGATCGCCACCAGTCGCGACGGGTCGGCCTCGTCCACCGTCCAACTGCTCCCGTCGGGGAAGGACACCACGGCCGTCCCGGCCGGGCCGGGCACGTCGAAGTCGAGGTCGACGGACCCATCCGGCGCCACGTGGACCTCGGCAGCGCGCGACCGGGCCTGCCCCACTCCGGGGTCGTAGATCCAGCTGCCCTCATCCACGAGGTTCCACCTCACCACGTTCGGCGGCGCGTTCGTACGCGGCCCGTACCTCGGACACGATCCGACGGATGGCCCGGCTCCGGTTCTGGCGGACGTTCGCCGGGGCGTCCGTCACGCACAGCTCCCCCCGTCCGGCCAGGTGGAGCGCCTGCCAGCCCAGGACCTGGAGCGCTTCGGCACGAGGCCTCGGGAGCCCGTTGAGCGGGCCGTCGGCGGTCGCCAGGGTCACGAAGCTGAGCGTGGCCGACAGCAGCCACGGTTGCCACCCCTGCCGCTGCGCCTCCAGTTCGAGCTCGATCCGGACCGGGTCGCCGTCGTGGCGGTCGCCCAACGGCCACGGATCCTCGGGCTGGTCGACGACGGGTGCTTCGTCGACGAGGACCTCGGGGTCCCTGTCCGCCCGCCGCCATGCGCCATTGGCCACGTTGCGGACGGTTGTGATGACGTAGCCGACCGGATCAACAGGTGCGCTGCGGGCCGGCACCGAGAAGTAGGCGTGGAGCTTGATGTACGCCTCCTGACACCACTCCTCGGCGACATCAGGGGCAACGCGGTACTGGTGGGCCATGCGCTGGATGATCCGAGCGCGCTCAGGCCCCTCGAAGACAGCGAGAACGGCATCGCCCGGACCACCGTCCCCGTGTCGGCCGACTGATCGGTCGTCCGAGCCGTCGGCTCCGGGCTCGGACGATCTCCGGGCGGCGCTCAGGACCGCCGCCCCGGCCGTCGCACCGAACATGCCCGCCAGGGCCTGTCCACTGCGCCCACAACTGCGGTGCCGCCGCCCCGAGGCCCGAGTGACCCCCGATCCGGGTCGAGCGAAGGGACACCCGGCAACGGGAGCCGGTCGACGAGTCGGATGTCGATGAGATGGCACCGGTGACCCGGGAGTGCGGGTCGCCGGCCGCCGGGGTTGGCGGTCGGGTTGTCGGTCGGGATTCCGGTCGGGTTGTCGGGGCGCTTCCTCACGCAGGCATCGTCGCAGACGCCTGTGACAGTGACACGGCACCCCGAGCGATCGGCCGGTCGCGATCACTCCGACGGGTCCTCCGGGTCCGCTGGACCGGTGGGAGCAACGGGATCGCTGGGAAGGTCGAGGCGTCCCCGCCGGGACCGGCGGGCCACGGCAACGCCGACCACCGAGATCTGGTCGGCGGTCAACTCGAAGATGGCGTCCTGGCCGAACTCGGCGGCGACCTCGACCGCCGTCTCGACCGTCACCCCCCAGACCAGGAAGCTCTCCTCCCGGTGGGTGCCGTCGCCACTGGTCCCCAGCGCCCGACAGAAGCCGGCCCGGGACCGGACCAGGGCTGCGGCGAGCCGGGCGTTCGCCACGGCGTTCTCACCGTCGGACCGGATCCGACCGGCGGGATTGGCGGCGGTGACCACGAACACCGGCGAGTCGAACGGCCACGCGGCCAGACCGTCCGGGCCGTTCAGCCGGCTCCAGGAGCCGGCATCCAGCTCGGCGTGCAGCACCGTCTGCTCGTAGTGGGCCCATCGGAACTCCTCGCCCGGCACGGCCGGTCGGCCTCCGAAGCGCACCGCCAGCGCCGGGCCCAGGTCGGCTGCGACCCGGCGGACCCGCTCGTACAGGGTCACGACCTCGGCGTCGTCGAGCGTCTCGGCGACCAGCTCACCCTGGACCGCCACCGTCCCCGATTCGACCGAGATCTTGGCGAGCGGTGTCGCCACGTTCAGTTGGTTGATCTCGGCCAGCAGGTCGGGGTCCTCCTCGTCCACCCCGGTCAGGACCTGGGCGAAGATCTGCAACCACGAGAACCCGTCGGTCGGAACCAGACGGGCGTACACCGGGACACCATCGGTGGCGAGCACGTAGTCGCCGTCCACGTCGCGGTGCCGGACCTCGTCGCCGAACAGCTCGGCGAGCTGCGACTCCACGTGGTCACGCACGAACCCGTCGGCGTCCAAGGGCATGAGGAGGCCCACCAGGTCGTCCTGGGTGACGAGCAACCCCTGGGACCGATCGGCCGGGAAGGAGAGCCGGACCTCACCCTCGCCCAGCGCGGCGACCAGGGCCCGCAGGGACGACGGCGACACCGGCAGGGAGGACCGCCCCGGTGACGGGGTCCGCAGGTCGAAGGTCGTGGAACCGAGCTCTCCCCAGAGCACGCTGAGGCTCACCCGGGTGCGGCCGCACCCGAACCAGATCATCGGCAGCACGAAGTCGTCCTCGTCCAGGATCACCGCCGGCGGGCGACTCACGACCCGGATCGCGGTCTCGAGCTCGGCTGCGTCGACCACGCAGTCGTAGCGCTCCAGTTCCCGCTGGGCGGAGACGATCGCGTCGACGTCCAGATCCGACCCGATCGTGCAGTCCACGGTGAGCTTGGACCCGGAGGCACCGACGAGTCGGGCCGAGTCGAGGTCCGGGTCCGGCACGACCGGCACCTGAAGCGTCACCACCCCACGATCACCTGCGAGTGCCGGCCACGCCTCGAGCAGTCTGGGTGGCACCAGGAACGTACCGTTGCCGTGGTCGACCGCACCGTCCACCACGAACAGGTGCGAGCCGTCGGTGGCCGCCCAGCGGCGCCGACCACCGCCCACGACCAGGTGGAGGCCGCCGGTCGGTGACCGCTCGTCGTCCCCGAGCGAGACCAGGAGACGGCTGACCACCGTGCGCCACTCGTACTCGCCGATCTCGAACTCGGCGATCTGGTCGTCTGGCGGCAACTCGTCGTCGTGCACCGTTGCGGCTCGCTTCCCCTCGTCTCCCCCGGACACCACCGGTCCGGAGCCCGAACTCCCGGTGTTCCGGGTTCGGTCCCGGCCTCATTGTGGCCCAGGGCCGTGACGACGCCGACCGGCACCCGTCCGGGCCGGGGTGTCACACGAGCGGATGCCCCGACTCCTCCGGTGCGGGGTCGCTCGATCGACCCCCGGACGGCAGATCGCCGTCGAGCCGGGGACGGCCCGGCAGTCAGAGAGCCGGGCAGGGCCCGACAGTCCGAACAGGAGGACCGACCAGATGGACCAGCAGCAGACCGGCGGCAAGCCGAAGAAGTCGAAGAAGTCGAAGCAGCAGGGGAAGAACGAGGGGACGGGGCGGGTGGATCGCGGCCGAAGCGGCGGGACCGCCACGCACTTCGTGATCCTGCTCGACCGCTCCGGGAGCATGGAGACGATCGCCGACGACGTCGTCGGCGGGTTCAACACCTGGCTGGCCGACCAGCAGCGTTCGGGCGACGACGCCGTGCTGACGCTGGTCCAGTTCGACTCGCAGGACGCCCACGAGGTGGTGATCGACGCCGCGCCGATCGCCGGGATCCGTCCCCTGGGCCGGGACCGGTTCATCCCCCGGGGCGCGACCCCGCTCCTCGACGCCACGGGCCGGGTGATCGCCATGGCCCGCCGTCGGGAACAGGAGCGGGCCGCCCACGGCCTGCCGGCCGAGGGGGTGGTCGTGGTCTCGATCACCGACGGTCACGAGAACCACAGTCGGGAGTGCACGGTGTCCGGGATCCGGGATCTCATCACCGAACGCGAGTCCGCGGGGTGGACGTTCGTGTTCCTGAGCGCTGCGTTGGACGTCTACGGCGAGGCGGGCGCCCTGGGCTACCGCGCCGGGAACGTGCAGGCGTTCCGGGCCGACGCCCTCGGCTGCGACATGGCCTTCCAGTCGCTGTCACATGCCTCTGGGATGGTTCGTGAGCAGCACCGGAGCGGGCGCACCGATTCGAATCTGGATCTCTGGGGAGAGGAGAAGCCAGCGGAGTCGGACCGCAACTCGCGCCGGAGTTGACCGCCGGTCCGCCGGCGGCGTCGGGCCCGGGGGTCGCCCCATTCCCCCGGGCCCGGCACCCTGCCGATGCCGACGGGGCTCGCAGACGGAGCGACCACCGCACCGGATCAGTCCGACGAGACACCACCACGCCACAGGAGGCCGAGCGATGAACGTGGACGAGCAGCGCATCGACGATCCCGGCGTGCCCGCATCCTGCGGTTCCTACCGAGACGGTCACGACCCGCACTTCATCCAGGTGCGCCTGGCCTCGAAGGAGACCGATCCAGGTGACCTCACCCGACTCGTCGACCACTGCACGGTCGAGCCGGACGGACGCATCTCGTTCGACCTGGACGGTCGTCGGTGCCACTTCTGGAACCACCGTCCCGACCGGGTGCGCCGAGCCCTCGACCGGGAGGGTGACTCCCTGGTCGAGGCCAGCCTGCGATGGCGGATCCTGAAGGTCTACCGGCCGGACCTGTCGAGCGCCTGGGTGTTCACGCTGGGTGAGGAGCCGACGGCCTGTGGCTCCCGCCGACCGGCCTAGTCTCCCGAGATGCCGAGTACCCGCAGGACCGCCGGTGTCGTCCTGATCGCCGCACAGGTCGCGGCGCTGGTCGTCCTCGCCGGAGCATGCGGCGGCGCCGGGGATCCCGACGGGTCAGGCACCCCGGGGACTGCCCCCGACCCGACGGCGACACCGACCTCGACAGCTCCACCCACCACCATCAGCACGGGAGACGGCACCACCACCATGCGCACCGAGGTGTTCACCGATCCGTCACGGCCGACCGGCACCACGCCCGGGCGGGTCCTGCCGACCGACATCCACATCCCGGGCGGACCCGGACCGTTCCCCATGATCGTCCACGCCCACGGCCTGGCCGGGAACTCAGGCAAGTTCACTGACCTGCTGTCGGCCTGGTCCCGGGCCGGCTACGTCGTGGTGGCACCGAACTTCCCGCTCACCACCGACGCGATCCCCCCCGAGCAGCGCCAGGTCGGCGACGTCGTGCAACAGCCCGCCGACGTCCGCTTCGTCACCGACCAGGTGCTCGCCATGAACCAGCCGGGCGGCGCGCTCGAGGGCCTGATCGACCCGGACCGGCTCGGCATCTCCGGCCTGTCGCTCGGCGGCGCCACGACCTACGCCAAGTTGTTCCACCCCTGCTGCGTGGACGAACGGTTCCGCTCCGCCATCCTCATGTCGGCGTTCCTGTACCCCCAGCCCGGCGGCGAGTTCACCTTCGACCGCGAGTTCCCGGTCCTCGTGTTCGCCGGGACGGCCGACACGGCCATCCCGTACGCACTGCAGCAGGAGGCCATCGCCCAGCTGCCCGGTCCGACCTGGGCGGTGACCCTGACCGACGGCAACCACTCGTGGCCGTTCGAGAACACGCCGTCGCCCCACGACCAGGTGGTGGTCGACACCTCGCTGGCGTTCTGGGACGGCACGCTCCGTGACGATGCCGCCGCCCTCGAACGGATCCCAGCCACCGCCGACGTCGCCGGGCTCGCCAGCGTGGCGGTCACCCCGTAGCGACGAACCGAGGCGGCCCGGGAACACCAGCCCCGGGGGAGGTCGGTCGGCCGGACCCCGCAGCGGTTTACCGACAGTCCACCGGTATCGTTGCAGCTGACTGGGCTCCAACTGCGCTCCGGTCATCGACCACCGTCTGTTCCCGCCGCCCCGCCGTCAGGAGTTCCGCACCATGACGAGGTCCACCAGAACCGGCACCACCACTCCTCGACGCGTCATGGCGACCGCCTTGGCCGTCGCCCTGCTCGGCTCACTGCTCGGCGTCGCCACGGCGGCCGTCGAGGGCGTCGGCCCGACTGCGCTGGTTGCGGACGCAGCACCGGTCGCCGGAGGACTCGGCTACACCGCGCTGGCGGCGCCCTGCCGGGCCGTCGACACCCGGGCCGTCGGTGTCCCCGGTGGCGACCTGGTCGCCAACGAGATCCGCAGCTTCCAGATCCGTGGCACCACCTCGCTGGCCGGCCAGGGCGGCAACGCCTCCGGATGCAACGTGCCGCCCGCGGCACAGGCCGTCGAGGTGTCGATCACTGCGGTGAGTCCGATCGGTACCGGGTTCGTCCGTGCCTACCCTGCCGGCGGCACCGTTCCCACGGCCACGTTCATCAACTACACGAGCGGCCGTGGCATCACGAACACCGGGACCGTCCCGCTCAACACCGCCCAGCCCCAGGACCTGGGGATCAAAAACTTCGGCGGGACGATCCACGTGATCGTGGACGTGCAGGGCTACTTCGTACCGTTCACCGGCACCAGTTACGTCCCGTTGGCCGCGCCGTGCCGGGTCGTCGACACCCGCAACGCCGGCGGCACGCTCGCCGGGGGCACCTCTCGCGCCTTCCAGGTGGCCGGCAGTGGCGCGAACTTCGCCGCGCAGGGGGGGACAGCCAACGGGTGCGCCGTGCCCGACGGCGTGTTCGGCATCGAGGTCTCGATCACGGTCGCCTCGCCGGCGGGCACCGGCTTCGTGCGGGTCGCCCCCAACGACGGCACCGTCCCGACCACCACGTTCATCAACTACAACGACGCCACCGGCATCACCAACACCGGTGCGGTGACACCGAGCAACACCCAGGCACTCGACCTGTTCGTCCAGAACTTCGGCGGGACGATCCACGTGCTCGTCGACGTCCAGGGCTACTTCACGGACAGCGGCGACGGCACCCGCTACCAGACCGTGACGCCGTGCCGGACCGTCGACACCCGCAACGCCGGCGGACCGTTCACCCCCGACCTCACCCGGACCTTCCAGACCGCCGGGGTGCGCGGCGAGTTCGTGCGCCAGGGCAGCGGCAACCCGACCGGGTGCGGGGTGCCACAGCGGGCGACCGCCGTCGAGGCGTCCATCACTGCGGTGTCACCCATCGGGTCCGGCTTCACCCGACCGGCTCCGGCCGGAACGGTCCCGGCGGCCACGTTCCTCAACTACACGGCGGTCGGCGGGATCACCAACACCGGAACGGTGCCGCTCGCGGGCGGAGGACTCCAGGACCTGGCGGTGAAGAACTTCGGTGGCAACGCCAACTACATCGTGGACGTCCTCGGCTACTTCGAGCCGCCGGAATCGGAGCCGACCACCGTCGAGCAGGTCGTGGGCGGCAACGACCACTCCTGTGAGCTCCGGTCCACCGGCGACGTGTGGTGCACCGGAGCGAACAGCCGCGGCCAGGCCGGGAACGGCGGGTTCACCGGGGCCCGTTCGCCACGACGGTCGGTCGGCATCCACGACGCGGTGCAGCTCTCAGCGGGCAGCAACCACACCTGTGCGCTCCGAACCGGCGGCACCATGAGCTGCTGGGGATTCAACAACGTCGGACAGCTCGGCGGCCTCCCGGGTGGCGACAGCCCGGTGCCGGTGGAGGTGTCCGGACTCACCGGCGTCGTGCGGATCACGTCAGGCGGCGACAACACCTGTGCGCTGCTCAGCTCCGGGCAGGTCAGCTGCTGGGGCCGGAACCAGGACGGACAGCTCGGCCAGGGCACCACGGGCGTGAGCGGCGGGCCGGGTGCGGTCACCGGCATCACGGATGCCATCGACATCGCGACGTCGAGCGATCACGCGTGTGCGATCCGCAGCGACGGCTCCGCTGCGTGCTGGGGTGACAACTCCTCGGGACAACTCGGTGACGGGGGCGGAATCGACGCCTCCGATCCGGTGTCCGTCGTGAGACTGATCGACGGGGCGGCGATCGATGTCGGCGCCTTCCACTCCTGCGCGCTGCTCCTCGACGGGACGGCCGCCTGCTGGGGTGACGGCGGGACGGGCCGACTCGGCAACGGATCCGTCGTCAACGTCAACACGCCCACGAGCGTGCTCGGCCTCGCCGGGGTCACGGCGATCTCGGCAGGCGACAACCACACCTGCGCGCTCCTCGCCGTCGGCGCGGCGAACTGCTGGGGCTCCGCCGCGGGTGGTGCCCTCGGCAACGGATCCGTCACGAACCTCAACGGTCCCGCCGCGAACGTCACCGGACTCGCGGGTGCGGCGTCCGTGACCGCAGCCCTCGACTTCAGCTGCGCCGTGCTGGATTCAGGCGTGACCAACTGCTGGGGCCGCAACGACGGCAGCGCACTCGGCGACGGCACGATCCTCAATCGACCGGCTCCGGTGGCTGTGAGCGGTCACGACGGCGTCGTCGCAGTGGACATCTCGGAACACGGCTGCGCCGTCCTGGCCAGTGGCGGCATCGAGTGCTGGGGGGCGAATGCGACCGGCCAGTTGGGCGACGGTTCCACCTCCACCCGGACCACGCCGGTGAGCGTGATCGGCATCACCGACGCCACGATGGTGAGCGTCGGGACGAGCCACACCTGCGCCGTGCTGTCGGACCGGACGGTCCGGTGCTGGGGCGGCAACTCATCCGGCCAGCTCGGCAACACGAACGCCGGCGTCGGCGTCTCCAGCCCGGTCGAGGTGACCGGACTGACCGAGGTGGTCGAGGTTGCCACCGGAAGCACCCACACCTGTGCCGTCCGCACCGACGGCACGGTCAGGTGTTGGGGGTCGGGCGAGCTCGGCGAGCTCGGCAACAACGCCACGAACGACAGCACCGCACCGGTGACCGTCAGCGGCCTCACCGACGCCTCCCACGTGAGCGCCGGGTCCGAGTTCTCCTGCGCCAGCACGTTGTCCGGAACCGCCGCATGCTGGGGCTCGGACGATCTGGGCCAACTCGGCGACGGCACCCCGGGCGCACCCCGGTCCGTTCCCGCGGTCATCGACTTCAACACCGACCCGCCGGACGTGATCACCGACATCACCAGTACCGGCGGACACTCCTGCGCCATCGACTACGGAGGGACCCCGCACTGCTGGGGGTTCAACGGGAGCGGTCAGCTCGGCGACGGAAGCATCGTCAACCGGAGCCTGCCCGTGACCGTCCTGGGCTCGCTCGTGGCCGTCGGCGTGGACGCCGGCGGGACCCACACCTGCTTCCTGCTCACCGACGCAGCGGTTCGCTGCGTGGGATCCGGAACCGGTGGCCAGCTCGGCGACAGCCTCTCGACGAGCAGCCTGACCCCGGTCACCGTCGGACCGCTGAACCCGGCCACCACCGTCGCAGCCGGCAACGAGGTCTCGTGCGCGACGACCGCCGCCGACAGCGTCGCCTCCGGGTCCGCCTACTGCTGGGGGGTTGCGACGAACGGCCGTCTGGGGAACGGCTCGTCGACCGACAGTCCGGTCCCCACCGGCGTGACCGGCCTGTCCTGAGCCCGGGCGAGCGTCGGGCAGCAGATCGATCGGTCCGACCGAGGACCGGAGCGTCCGCAGGCCCCACTTGCTGGACCTCCCGCCGGGATTCCCGATCAGGAACTGTCACCTCCATCCAACGTCCGGGTCTGGACCAGGACGGCAGGTGCACGTTGCTCGGGGAGATCACCGTGAGAATTCGACTGGAACGATCAACCGGCCGACGGCGTCGTGGAGGCGACGGAGGGACCGGCCACCGAGCCGTCGACCATCCCCGTGGCGACCTCCTCGACGGCACCCGACAGCCGACCGCGTGTACGTTCCGTACGTTCCGTGCGACGGACGATCCGGGACACCACCGAGGGAGCGCGTGATGCGGCGAGTACCCCGATTCCACCGGGTCATCTCGATCGTGGCCGCCACCTGCCTGCTGGGATCACTCCTCGGTCTGGCCACGGCGGCCGTCGACGGGATCGGACCGGTCGCACCTGCAGCGTCGGCGGACCCGGTGGCGGGTGGTCTGGGCTACACAGCCCTGCCCACGCCGTGTCGCGCCGTGGACACCCGGGCTGTGGGGGCGGTCGGCGGCGATCTGGCCCCCGGGGAGCAGCGGCCGTTCCAGATGCGCGGCAACGTGACCTTCGCCGCTCAGGGCGGGTCGGGGTCGGGCTGCGGGGTGCCATCGACCGCGACGGCGGTCGAGGTGACCTTCACGGCCGTGTCACCGTCGGACGCCAACGGGTTCGTGCGGGCGTTCCCCACCGGATCGGCTCCGGGGGCGACGGTGGTGAACTACACGGTCGGTCGGGGCATGACGAACACGGGCACCATCCCGTTGAACACGTCCCAGACATTGGATCTGGGTGTGTCGAACGCCGGGGGCACGATCCATCTGATCGTCGACGTCCAGGGCTACTTCGCGCCCTCCGGTGGGGCGTCGTACGTGCCGCTGGCGTCGCCGTGTCGGGTGGTCGACACCCGGTCCGGTGGCGGGGTGATCCCGGCCGGTGGGACGAGGGCGTTGCAGGTGGCGGGCACCGGTGCGAACTTCGCGGCGCAGGGCGGGACCGCCGGCGGGTGTGGGGTGCCGGACGGGGTGTCGGGTGTCGAGGTGTCACTCACGGTGATCAGCCCGGTGGGCACCGGGTTCGCGCGGCTCGCACCGAACGACGGGACGAACCCGAACGCGGCGTTCGTCAACTACACGGATGCGACCGGGATCACGAACACCGGCAGCATCACCCTGTCGAACTCCGAGGCCCGTGATGTGATCGTCCGGAACTTCGGTGGGGCGATCCAGGTCGCGCTCGACGTGCAGGGCTTCTACACGACCACCGCCGGCCAGGGCACCCGCTACCAGACGATCACCCCGTGTCGGACCGTCGACACCCGCAACGCCGGCGGCCCCCTCGCCGCCGGACAGACGAGGGTGTTCCAGACCGGCGGGGACCGGGTTGATTTCCCCGCCCAGGGCACCGTGAACGCGACCGGGTGTGGGATCCCACAACGCGCCGCGGCGGTCGAGGCGTCCCTCACCGCGGTCACCCCGACCGGCTCGGGGTTCACGCGTCCGGGTCCGGCGGGGAGCATCGCGACGGCGACGTTCCTCAACTACACACCGGTCGGCGGGATCACCAACACCGGGACCATCCCCCTCGCACTCGGTGGCGCGACCGATCTGGGGATCACGAACCTCGGTGGCAGCGCCGCCTACCTCGTCGACGTCCTCGGCTACTACGAACCACCCGCCGCGTTCCCACGCTCCGCCGAGACCATCGCCACCGGCGGCCGGCACACCTGCATGATCGTCGGTGGCGACCGGGTCCGCTGCTGGGGAAACAACTCGTTCGGACAGCTCGGCGACGGCACCACGTCCAATCGGACCACCCCCACGCCGGTGTCCGGATCCTCGGGCGTCGTCGACCTGACCGAGGTCGTCCAGATCGCCGCTGGAGCGAACCACACCTGCGTCCTCATCGCCGACGGCACCGCCCGCTGCTGGGGAAACAACTCGTTCGGACAGCTCGGCGACGGCACCACCACCCAACGCCTCACCCCCACCACCGTCCCCGGCCTCACCGGAGTCGTCCAGATCACCGCCGGCGGTTCCCACGCCTGCGCACTCCTCGACGACGGCACCGCCCGCTGCTGGGGGAACAACGACTTCGGCCAACTCGGTGACGGCACCACGACGCAGCGGCTCATCCCCACCACCGTCCCCGGCCTCTCCGGAGTCGTCCAGATCACCGCCGGTGAGTCCCACGCCTGCGCACTCCTCGCCGACGGCACCGCTCGCTGCTGGGGTGCCAACGGCGACGGCCAGCTCGGTGACGGCACCACGTCGAATCGGACCAGCCCGACCGTCGTGCCCGGACTCGCAGGAGCCATCGCCCTCGGCAGCGGGGGGCGACACTCCTGTGCCCTCATCGCCGGAGGCACCGCCCGCTGCTGGGGGCTCAACTCGGTCGGCCAGCTCGGCGACGGCACCACGTCGAATCGGACCAGCCCGACGGCGGTCGTCGGCCTGAGCGGGGCCGTGCAGATCGCCGTCGGCGCAGGCCACACCTGTGCGCTCCTGCCCGACGGCACCGCTCGCTGCTGGGGGTTCAACTCGAACGGTCAGCTGGGCGACAGCACCACGACCGACCGCGCCCTGCCGGTGACGGTGCCGGGGTTCGCCGGCGCCGTACAGATCGCCGCCTCGACGACTGTCGTGTTGGACGGCATGCACACGTGCGCCGTCCTGGCGGGGGGAACCGTCCGCTGCTGGGGGGCGAACGGGTCAGGCCAGATCGGGGACACGTCAGTGACCGACCGACTCTCCGCCACGACGGTCAGCGGGCTGTCCGGAACGGTCGAGGTGGGCAGTGGCGGAAACCACTCCTGCGCACTCCTGGCCGATGGAACCGTCCGCTGCTGGGGAGAGAACTCCGGCGGCGCGCTCGGCGACGGCACCACCACTTCGCGTCCCACCCCAGCGGTCGTGTCCGGTCTCACCGGCGCCGTCCAGGTCACCGTTGGCACAGCCCACACCTGCGCCCTCATCGCAGATGGAACCGTCCGCTGCTGGGGCAGCAACACCGATGGCCAGCTCGGCGACGGCACCACTGATGAGCGCCTCACGCCCACCACCGTCTCCGGCCTCACCGGCGTCGTCCAGATCACCGCCGGCGGCGCGCACACCTGCGCCCTCCTGGCGAACGGCACCCGCTGCTGGGGGGCGAACGGGCTGGGCCAGATCGGCGACGGCACCGTCGCCGTCCGACGCACCTCCCCCACCATCGTGCCGGCGCTGACACCGGTCCCGAACATCTTCGGAGGAGCCGTCCAGCTCGTCGCCGGTGGCGGCCACACCTGTGCGACCCTCACCACCGGGACGGTCCGCTGCTGGGGGCAGAACTCCTTCGGCCAGATCGGCGACAACACCACCACCCACCGCAACGTCCCGACTGCCGTCCCGGGGCTCACCGGAGTGGTCCGGATCACCGCCGGAGATATCCACACCTGCGCCGTCAGGTTCGACAGCACGGGCCGCTGCTGGGGAAGCAACTTCACGGGTCAGATCGGTGACGGATCGACCGGCACCGACCGCACCACACCGACCGCCGTGTCCGGGCTCACCGGTGCCACCCGCGTCAGTGCCGGTGGGGGCTTCGCGTGCGCGCACCTGGTGGACAGCACCGTCGAGTGCTGGGGCGACAACACCTACGGCCAGCTCGGCGACGGCACCACCACGCTGCGCCTCACGCCCACCGCCGTCTCCGGCCTCACCGGCGTCGTCCAGATCAGTGCCGGCGGCTACCACGCCTGTGCTGCCGTCGCCGACGGGACAGCCCGCTGCTGGGGCTACAATTTCTTCGGAGCGCTCGGTGACGGCACGAACATTCAGCGGGAGTCACCGACACTCGTGACCGGCCTCCCCTGACCCCACTTCCGATATAGGGGTCGCGCGCGGGGGACGTGTCGCGCGTATCAGCCGCAGAACGCTGCGACCCGGTCGGCGGTGACCCGTTCAGCGACGATGGTCGGCGCAGCGGATGGCCGCAGCACCGAGTTGCGCGATCCGCATGTCACCGACCGGGGTGCCGCTCCCCCGGTTGCACACGTAGGCGACGCTGAGCTCACGGGTCGGGTCGCACCAGGCGCCCGATCCACCCAGGCCGAAGTGGCCGAACGCCGTTCCGACGGTTCCCGTGGTGGTGAACACCCGGTGGTAGCCGAGCCGCCAGTCCATGGGCATGACCAGCACCAGGTCGCTGCCGCGACCCCGGACACGTGACATCGTCCGGACCTGCCCGGGCGACAGGATCCGCACGCCGTCGACCGCACCGTGGCCGGCGATGGCCGCGTACAGCTTGGCGAGCGACCTCGCCGTGAAGAACCCGTTGGCCGCCGGGATCTCGGCGTCCATCACCTCGGGTGAGGCGAACACCTCGTCGACGCCACGGGGCGCGAGTGCGTTGGCCAGTCGCCGTGTGTTGACCGGGCCCGGGAGCGCCGAGACGACCTTCCCCATCTGCTTGGACACCCGCTTCTCGATCCGGCGCAGCGGCTTCCACGGGGACCTCGGCAGCGACAGCGGTTCGAGCGGTGCGACCCGGTGGCGCTGGTCGGCGGGCAGGCCGACGCTCAGGCCGTCCAGACCGAGCGGCTCGGCCAGCTCGGTGCGCACCACGTCACCGACACTTCGACCGGTCACCCGTCGGACCAGCTCACCCGCCAGCCAGCCGTAGGTGAGTGCGTGGTAGCCGTGCCGGGTGCCCGGTTCATAGGCCGGGGTCGCCGCAGCGAGCGCAGCCGTCATTCGGTCCCAGTCGAGCATCGCCGTGGCGTCAGGAACCAGGCTGCGGATCCGGTGCAGGCCCGCCGAGTGCGTCATCACGTGGGTGACAGTGAGACGCTCCTTGCCGGCGGCGGCGAACTCGGGCCAGTAGTCGGCGACCGGCGCGTCCAGGTCGATCTCGCCCCGGTCGGCGAGCACGTGCACCGCCGAGGACGCCACCCCCTTGGTGGTCGAGAAGCACATGGCGAGCGTGTCGCGCTGCCACGGGATCGGACTCCCGTCGACGTCGGTGTCCTTGGTCCCGCCCCACAGGTCGACCACCTTGACACCCCGGTGGTAGACGCTGATCGCCGCGCCACCGGTGGTCCGTGCCAACTGCTTGCGGAACGCTGCCCGCACGTCGTCGAAGTCGTCGTGGACCTCGCCGGCGACCGTGCCGTGGAAGGACACCTGACCGAGGTCGGTCGCAACGGGCTGCGCCATAGAGGTTTCCTACCCTACGAATCGGCCCGATCCGGCTGGGTGATCCTGCCCCCCCGTGTCCCACTCCCCGGCTCTGTGGTGCGAGCTACATGGATATCCATGGAGTTCGCACCACAGAGTCGGCAACGGGCGGGGTCAGGCGGGAGCGCGGGTGGCGCGGAGCACCGGGTCGGCCAGGGCCAGCAGACGGTCCGCCGCCCGCATGGTCACCCCGCCCACACCGGGCGTGGAGGAGTCGACCAGGTTGCCCATCACCTGCAGGGTCACGTTGGCGATCCCCTGCGTACCGACGGCGAAGCGCAGACCGGTCCGCAGCAGCAGCGGGTGACCGATCAGGAACGAGAACCGTCGACCGGTGCGCAGGAACGCGTCGAAGCGCTCACCGATGATCCGGTCGTAGCGCACCGGGACCGTCACCGGGTCCTCCAGGAACAACCGGGCCGCCAGCATCCCGGACTCGAGGCCGTAGTCGATGCCCTCGCCGTTCATCGGGTTGACCAGCCCGGCGGCGTCGCCGATCGCCACCCAGCCGGGACCGTGCCGGCGCACCGTGCTCATGGGCAACCGCCACGCACGCGGCCGCTCCAGGTCAGGACCCAGCCCCCAGGACTCCTGCACGAGCGAGCGGTAGCTGTCCTGCAGACGGTTGAGGTTGAGCTTCTTGAAGCCCCGCATGGTCGACAGCGCACCGACGCCGATGTTCACCGTGCCGTCGCCCGCCGGGAAGATCCAGCCGTAGCCCGGAACGGCGGTGCCGGACTCGTCGCGGAGCGTCAGGCAGGCCTCCAGGTACCGCTCGGCGTGTCGGGGTGACTCGGCGTAGGTGCGGATCGCCAGACCGAACGGTTCACGCTGGTCCCGCTCGGCGCCCAGCAGTCGCGCCACCGCGCCCGGGGCGCCGGCAGCGACGACGACCAGGTCGCCGCGCCACTCCTGACCGTTGGCCCGCACACCGACCACCCGACCGCCCTCCAGCACCGGGGTGGCCTCGTGCTCCCACCGCAACTCGGCGCCGGCCTTGTCGGCGAGTTCCATGAGCCGCAGGTCCAGCCGGCGGCGCGGCCAGACCGCCCCGTGCGCCGGGAACGGTGGGATGCCCGGCCAGTCGAGCTGGCGGACCGTGCGGTTGGCGACCATGCGCAGGCCGTCGATCCGGTGGGCGTCACCGAGGTCGACCCCGAGCTCGCCCAGCGCCGCGACCGCCCGGGGAGTGAGGCCGTCACCGCAGATCTTGTCCCGCCCCGGAAGCCCCTTCTCGAACACCGTGACCCGTGCGCCAGCCTCGGCCGCGACGATCGCCGCGGCGGCACCGGCGGGTCCACCGCCGATCACCAGGACGTCTCGCTGGGTCACGCTCACCTCCACAGTCTGCGGCCTCGGGACCCCGGTCCGGTAGTCCAGGGCGCGGACCGGCGCTCCGGCGTGGTTGGATGCACGGATGGAACACCGATACCTCGGCAACAGCGGCCTGCTCGTCAGCGCCATCAGCTACGGCAACTGGATCACCCACGGCAGCCAGGTCGAGGACGAGCGGGCCACCGCCTGCGTCCACGCTGCGCTCGATCTGGGCATCACGACCTTCGACACCGCGGATGTGTACGCCGAGACCCGGGCGGAGGACGTGCTCGGCCGGGCGCTCGAGGGTGTGCGCCGGGAGAGCCTCGAGATCTTCACCAAGGTGTACTTCCCGACCGGACCGGGCCGGAACGACCGGGGCCTGTCGCGAAAGCACATCATGGAGAGCTGCCATGCGTCGCTGCGCCGGCTCCGCACCGACCACATCGACCTCTACCAGGCGCACCGGTTCGACACCGAGACCCCGCTCGAGGAGACCATGACGGCGTTCGCCGACCTGGTCCGCCAGGGCAAGGTCCACTACATCGGCGTCAGCGAGTGGACCGCCGAGCAGCTGCGGGCCGGCAAGGCGCTCGCCGACGAACTGCGCATCCCGTTCGTGTCCAACCAGCCCCAGTACTCCATGCTCTGGCGGGTGATCGAGGCCGAGGTCGTGCCGACCTCCCGCGAGCTCGGGATCGGTCAGATCGTGTGGTCGCCACTGCTGCAGGGCGTGTTGACCGGCA
>SXGS01698554.1_pt1 | contig 23029 bp, 14 predicted proteins | sample 3174681 | NCBI WGS metagenome assembly SXGS01 (sample SAMN11356861, study PRJNA531348) | freshwater metagenome | isolation source: freshwater sample F1-80 | place: China: Fuxian Lake, Yuxi | collected 2017-12-25
GGATGTGGTCAACCGGCTGCGCAACCTGTTGAGTCAGTATCCGTTGAAGGGTGAATCCACGCTCGTCGTCGACGCGACCGGCCCCGGCGCTCCCGTGGTCGACTTCATCCGCGCCGCGCGCCTCGGGGCCTCGCTGATCCCGGTCTCGATCACCGGCGGCGAAGCGGCTCACTACACCAACGGCGCGTATCATGTGCCGAAGCGTGCACTGCTCTCGATTTTGCAGATCCTGTTTCAGAACCGGACTCTCGAGATCGCCTCTTGCCTCGAACTCGCGGACCGGCTCCGTGTCGAACTCACGGACATGCGCCCGTCGAGCGAGCACCACGGCGACCTCGCGATGGCGCTCGCCTTGGCGGCCTGGCAGGTGCATCAACGCCGTCTGCGTCCGGCCGGGTCCTGATTGTTCCAGCGAAGCGAGGACGATTCCGCGCACGTCTTCCGGCGTGCGAGCCATCGCGTGTGTCGACCGCTCCCGTGACCGCGGCTGCAAGCGTTAGCGAGCCGCTGCGTTACTGAGCCGCGCGCGTAAGCGAGCGGTGCCGGACGATCTGGTCCCGCGACGAAATTCTCCTACTTTGGGGCCGAATCGTTGCGTTCCCCCATGTGGGGATATGCTTGCTGGTGTTTTTATGATTTTAGGATCATAATATCTGATATAAGGAGACTCTGATATGCGCTCCATAATCCTCATCGGCGCTTCGTTCGCGGCGACGGCATTGTTTGCGCAAACGTCCACCTGGACGCAGGTTGGAATCGGCCAACCCGGACCCTCCGCGCGCCATTCCGGCGGCCTGGCCTACGACGCCGAACGCCGCGAAGTGGTGCTGTTCGGCGGCAAGACCGGTACTCCCGACAACAACGAAACCTGGATCTGGAACGGCCAGACCTGGGCGCAGCGGTTTCCCGCGGTCTCGCCAAACGCGCGCCACGGCTTTGCCATGGCGTACGACCGGATCAACAAAGAGGTCGTGCTCCACGGCGGCTACGACGCCGGCGAGTCCACCGAATACCACGATACCTGGACCTGGAACGGCTCCGAGTGGCAACTTCGACCGGCATCCGTGCTCCCCGTGTGGTACGGCACGCCCCCGGTCATGACCTGGGATCCCGTCAACGGCCAGATCGTGCTGTTCAACGGGCTGCAGGATTTGTGGGGATGGAAAGACCGCCAATGGCGGCTCATCGGCAACTATCCATCCGGTCCTTCGGTGCGCCGCGGCAACGCCGTTTCGTGGGACCCCGCGTCGAACCGTCTGCTCGTGTTCGCCGGTGGAAGCCCGTTCAACAACGAGACATGGCTTTGGCAGCCGCCACCCGCGGACTCGTGGACGAAAGCGGTATTGGCCGAGTCGCCGGTATTCCGCTACAACCACACGCTCGCGGTCGATCCGTCGTCCAACCGGATCCTGCTTTTCGGCGGGAGCGGAGACGGCGGCTTCCTCAACGACACGTGGCGATGGACAGGCGCGGCGTGGATTCGGCAGAGTCCGCTATCGCTGCCGCCAGCCCGCTGGAAGGCCATGATGGCGGCCGACGAGGCTCGTGGCACGGTGGTTCTGTTCGGCGGACAGTTGGCGAACGCGAACCCGGTCAACTATTCCGACACCTGGGTGTGGTCCTCCGGCGCGACCGGCTGGTGGCGGCTCGACGACGGCCGCGGCTCCGCAACCGCCGCCGATTCGAGCGGCAACGGACTGACCGGCGCCTTGGTCAACTCGCCCCTGTGGATCACCGGCAGGGTGGGCGAAGCGCTCCGCCTGAACGGAACCAACTGGGTCGACCTCGGCAACCCCGCCCCCTTGCGCGACCTCGGCGCGGTCACCGTCTCCGCCTGGATCAAGGCAAGCGGCCTCAACAACAACACTTCCATCGTGGAATGGGACTCGGGCAGTTGGGACTTCTACTCGCTGCAGTTGAAGGACGGCGGAACGCCCAGCCTGAGCGGCTTCCGCTTCTCGGTCCGTACCAATCAGGGGCTCCAGTCGGTGTTCCAGCAGCGCGACCCGGCCTACTGGCCGACGGACTGGTACATGCTGACCGGCAGCTTCGATCCCGCGGCTCGGGTGATGAAGCTCTACTTCAACGGACAGCCGGTCAACACCGTCCCCTTGGGCGCGGGCGTCGCACTCGAAATGGCGGCGTTCGGCACGCAGAAGGTGTATATCGGCGGAGGTCCCACCTCGCCGAACTTCATCGGCGATGTCGACGATGCGCGGATTTGGAATCGCGCGCTGACGGACGCGGAAGTCGCGGCGCTGTACATCCCTCCCCCGGCGCAGGTTGCTTCGCTTTCGCTGACGCCTTCGACGGTGACCGGCGGAAGCGGATCCACCGGTAGAGTCACGCTGACCGGCGACGCGCCCTATGGTGGAACCACCGTGGCGTTGACCAGCAGCGATCCCGCGGCCACGGTCCCACCCACGGTGCTGGTGCCGCAGGGCTTTTCGTTCCAGTCCTTCGCGATCACGACTTCGGCCGTGAGCGCCCAGAGAATGGCCACGATCTCGGCCACCTATGGCACGACCGCGCAGGCGGTGCTGACGGTCAATCCCGCAGGCATTGGGCTCGGCCTGGCGCTCGACGTCGCGCCCGCCGCCGTCACCGGCGGAACAGCCGCCACGGGAACGGCCCGCATCGCGCAACCGGCGCCCGCCAGCGGCGTGGTGGTGCTGCTGTCGAGTTCGATTCCGGTGGCCGCATCGGTCCCATCCAGCGTGACCATCGCCGCGGGCGCCACCTCGGCGAACTTCGCGATCGCGACGTATCCGGTGGCAACGCAACAAAGCGTGACGATCACCGCGCAGAGCGGAGAGATCGCGACCAAGACGCTCGTGGTGAATCCGGCCGCTGGTGGATCCACTCCACTCGGGTGGTGGAAACTCGACGAAGGCTCGGGCTCGAACGCGGCGGATTCGAGCGGCAACGGCAACAACGGAATCTTCGGCGGCTCGCCCGCGCCGTCCTGGATGGCCGGACGAGTAGGCTCCTCCGCGATCCAGTGCTCCGGCGGCTACGTCGACGCGGGCGGCAAGGGAGGCTTGGCGCTGATGACCGCGCTCTCGGTGTCCCTGTGGATCAAACCGGGGCTCATCAACGACAACGCTCCGGCGCTGGTCTGGGAGAACGGATCGTGGGATCTCTACTCGATCACGATCAAGGACGCCGGCTCGCCAGTCCTCCGGGGCGCGACCTTCACGATCCGCACCGCGCAGGGTCCGGTCTCGTTGTTCGCGCCGATGCCTTCGTGGAACACCGATTGGCAGTTGATCACCGCCACTTTCGATCCGGCCTCCCGCCTGATGCGGCTTTACCGGAACGGACAGCAGTGGGCGGAGACTACAGCGCCCATCGGATCGGCTCTCACTCCTGGTCCCTACGGCGACCAGAAACTCTACTTCTGCGGCGCGCCGGGGCAGCCGTTCTTCGGCGCCGCGGATGACGTCCGCGTGTACGGCAGGGCGCTGACGGAATCCGAGGTGGCCGCGCTGGTGGGACCTGCTCCGAGCGGGCTCCAGTTCCAGATCGCGCCCGCCAGCGTCGTGGGCGGCGCCAGCGCCACGGGCACGGTGACCATCGGCGCGCCCGCCCCTGTCGGCGGCGTTGCGATTACGCTCACGTCGGCGTCGAACCCGGCGATCGTCTCGTTCCCGCCCACGGTCACGATTCCGGCCAACGCCACCTTCACCACGTTCACTATCTCCACCGTTCCGCAGACGGCGCCCCAAGCGGTGACCATACGCGCGACGCGAGGCTCCGAAATCGCCGAGGCCGGGCTCGCCGTGCTGCCCAGCGGTTCGGTGACCGGGTTGGCGGCCTGGTGGAGGCTCGACTCGAGTTCGGGCATCACGGCATACGACGCAAGCGGCAACGACAACACCGGTACGTTCGCGGGCTCGCCGTGGCCCACCTGGATCCCGGGACGCGCGGGCACGACGGCCTTGCAGTGCGCCGGCGGCTATGTCGACGCCGGATCGAAGCCGGTCCTCTCGTCGATGACCGCGGTTTCGGTGTCGGCCTGGGTGAAGCCTGGCATGGCCAACGATGGCGCACCGGTCATCGTGTGGGAAAACGGGTCGTGGGACCTGTACTCGCTCACGATCAAGGACACCGGCTCGGCCTCTTTGCTGGGCGCGACCTTCGGGGTCCGAACCGTGCAGGGCTGGACTTCGCTATTCGCCCCGCTCGCCACGTGGAACGCGGAGTGGTATCTGATCACCGCGACTTTCGATCCCGCGGCGGGCGTCCTACGGCTCTACCGCAACGGACAGCCTTGGGCCGAAGGCGCCGGATACGTGTCTCCGCTGTCCGCCGGTCCGTTCGGCGACCGTAAGCTCTACCTGTGCGGCGCGCCCGGCCAGCCTTACATCGGCGGCCTGGACGAGCCCCGCGTCTATTCGCGGCCGCTGACTCCAGCGGAAGCAGCGGCGCTGTACACAGCGCCTCCCGCGGCGCTTCAGGTGACCGTCAACCCCACATCCGTCATCGGCGGAACGCGCGCAACCGGCACGGTTTCCATCGGCCTGCCGGCGCCCGGCAACGGCGTACCAGTCGTCCTATCGACGTTGAACCCCGCGGTGGCCAACTTCCCTCCGGGAAACACGTCCTACACGATCACCATTCCTTACAACCAGACATCGGTGAACTTCGACATCGACACGTTCCCGCAGACTTCGGTAACAGACCGCGGTGATTCGCGCGCTTCGCGACGCCGAAACCGCCGAAACCACGCTAACGGTGAATCCAGGCGGACTGTCCGGCAACCTGGTGGGATGGTGGAAGTTCGACGAGGGCGCAGGCGCTTCGGCGGCGGACTCGAGCGGCGCGGGCAACAATACCGTGTTCGCCGGCTCGCCGTTGCCTGGCTGGACGGCCGGCCGCTTCGGACAGGCGATCCAGTGCGCGGGCGGCTACGCCGACGCGGGCACAGGCTCCGGCCTCTCCTCGATGAACGCGCTCACCGTGTCGCTGTGGGTGAAGCCGGGTTTCGTCAACGACAACGCACCGGCGGTGGTTTTCGATACCGGCTCGTGGGATCTCTACTCGATCACGATCAAGGACAACGGCTCGCCATCCCTGCGAGGCGCCACCTTCACCATCCGCACCAACCTCGGTCCGGTCTCCGTGTTCGCTCCGATGCCGGACTGGCTCCCGATCTGGTATCTGCTGACTGGAACCTACGATCCGGCCACCGGAGTCGTGCGCCTCTACCGCGACGGTCAGCCCGTCGCCGGGACAACCGTGAACGCGCGGCTGGAACGCGGTCTGTATGGCGATCACAAGCTGTATCTGTGCGGCGCGCCCGGACAGCCGTTCGTGGGCGGGGTCGACGACGCGCGCGTCTGCGGATCGGTGCTGACTCCGGCCCAGATACTCGGGATGTACATTGGCCAAGCCCAGAACTGGTCGCGAATCTCGCAGCCCGGGCCTTCCGCGCGCCACTCGGCCGCCATGGCCTACGACGGCGAACGGCGGGAAGTGGTGCTGTTCGGCGGCCTGAAAGCGGGCAATGTCGAAAGCAACGAAACCTGGGTCTGGAGCGGCAGCGCCTGGGACCCAGCGATTCCCCGCGGTTTCGCCAAGTCCGCGTCACGGATCGGCGATGGCCTATGATCGCGTGTATCGCGAGGTGGTCCTGTTTGGCGGGTATCCGGGTCCAGACGAGTCCGGCCCGAATCTGGTGGCCGAGACCTGGACTTGGGACGGCGTCAACTGGCAGCGCCGGACACCCGCCCGCACGCCGGCCGTGGCGACGGGCACGCGGCTGGTCATGACGCCTGACCCGGTGGGATTCCGGTTGCTCCTGCCCGGCTGGATCGGCCTGTGGGCGTGGAAGGATCGCGAGTGGAGCGAGGCCGCACCGATGCCGAGCGTGCTGGTCGACCTCCGCGGCGGATCCCTCTCCTGGGATCCGCTATCCAATGGGCTGCTCGTGTTCGGCGGCGCCTCGCTCACCGGATCTTTCGTCGAGGGTTCGCGGATCTGGCAGCCTCCGCCCATCAATTCGTGGAGGGAGGCTTCGGACCCGCCACAGGCGAGCCTTCGAGTGGGACCTTCCGCCGCGCTCGATCCCACGGTGAACCGGGTTCTCCTGTTCGGCGGGCTCTATTACGAATACGTGGGGCCGAACCTCGTGCGCACGTTTTTCAACGACACGTGGCTGTGGAACGGCGCCAACTGGATCAAACAAACGCCGGCGGCGTCGCCGGACGCCCGCTGGAAGGCGATGATGGCCACCGACGAGGCTCGGGGCCAGATCGTCCTGTTCGGCGGCGCGGACCGCAACGACGGCGTTCTCGGCGATACGTGGATATGGCCTCGGTAAAAGAGCGATGGAGGTTATATGCGCTCCCTGTTTCTGCTCGGAGCCGTTCTCACGGCTCCGGCCCTCTTGGCTCAACCGCCCACTTGGACCCGGGTGGGGCTTTCCTCGCCCGGACCCTCCGCTCGCCACTCCGGCGCGATGGCGTTCGACGCCGCGCGCCACGAGGTGGTGCTCTTCGGTGGGCGAACTCTCTCCAACGACTTCAACGATACCTGGGTTTGGAACGGCTCCGCGTGGACGCAACGGTTCCCGGCGGTCTCTCCGCCGCCCCGGCATAGCTTCGGCATGGCATACGACCCGGTGAATCGCGAAGTGGTGCTCTACGGAGGTTACGATCCTTCCGAAGGCACGTCGTATCGCGACACTTGGACGTGGGACGGCGTCAACTGGACCGTCCGGCCGTCGAGCCTCCAGCCGAATTGGAATACGCCCGTGGGGCTGTCCTGGGATCCGGTGGACCAGCAAGTGGTGCTGTACGCCGGCGTGGCGGAGTTAGCCGTCTGGAAGAACCACGATTGGACCCTTGCCGGCTCCTACTCCTACGCGCCTTCGTGGCGCAGAGGCGCCGCCAGCGCCTGGGATCCCGTCACCAACCGGCTGCTGGTGTTTGGCGGCAACGTGACCCTGAACGATTCCTGGCTCTGGCAGCCCCCGCCCGCCAACTCCTGGACCAACCCCACGCAGCCATCGCCCCCCGAAGGCCGGTACGTGCATAGCATGGTCCAGGATCCCTCGTCCGGTCAAGTCCTGTTATTCGGCGGGCACAATTACACCTTGCCGCCGCCGCTCTATCTCTTCGAGGATACCTGGCTGTGGAACGGAGCGGCGTGGGCCCGGCAGTTCCCGGCCACATCGCCGGACCGCAGGTGGAAGACGATGATGGCCGCCGACCAGGAACGCAGGCAAGTGGTGCTGTTCGGGGGTGAACAGGCCGGCATCCTTTTCGCCGATACGTGGGTCTGGCCGTCGGTGGGCGCTCCGGATCCGGCGATTTCGCTTTCGGCGTCGCCTTCCCTGGTGACTACCGGCGCCGAGACTACGTTCACGATGGTCCTCTCGAACGGCGGGACGGCGCCGGCTTCCGCGGTCACGGGAACGATGAATGCGCCGGCGGGGCTCACCGGGGTGGGGCCGTCCTGCATGGGATCCACATGCACCACGACCGTTCCGTCGTTGGCCGCCGGAGCATCGGCATCGGCCGGACACCGCGCGTCGCTTTCGTGCGCGCTGGCGGGAGGGCTGAGTCTCAGCGCGACGGCGAACGTCACCGCCGCGTCGGACAGCAATCCGGCCAACAACAACGCCGTCGCGGGCATCGTCACCGTGAATCCGCCGCCTAGCGTCTCGGCGCCGGCGGGGATTTCAGTGGGAACGGGATCCGCCGCCACGGGTTGCGGCGCAGTGGTGGCGAGCCTCGGCTCGCCGGCGGTGTCGGACAACTGTCCGGGCGCGACGATCGCCACCTACGGCGTACCCGCCGGCAACTTCTTCCCGGTGGGTTCCACTCCGGTGACCTACGCCGCCACGGACTCGGGCGGCGCCACCGCATCGGCGATCCAGACGGTGACGGTCGCCGACACAACGCCTCCGCGGGCTGGCGCCATCTCGGTGGACAAACCGGTACTGTGGCCGGCGACTCACAAAATGGTGTTGGTAACGCTGGCTTATGGAGTCTCCGACAACTGCGCGGCCACCGCGGCCTGCCAGTTGACGGTGGCGAGCAGCGAGCCAATCAACGGCACGGGCGACGGCAACACGAGCGCCGACTACCAGGTGGTGGACGCCAGGCACGTGTACCTGCGCGCCGAAAGGGCCGGCGGCGGCAACGGACGCATCTACACTCTGACCGTGCGCTGCACCGATCCGGCGGGGAACGCGGCGGCGCGGACAGCCACCGTGACCGTGCCCAAGAGCCAGGGCAACTAGACGGATTCGAGGGCCTGGTCGAGATCGGCGATCAGGTCCTCCGGGTGTTCGAGCCCGATCGACATCCGCAAGAGATTTGGCGGAGTCTTGGTTTTCGGACCTTCGATGGACGCGCGATGTTCGATGAAGCTGTGGGGTCCACCGAGGCTGGTGGCGCGGGTGAAGACGCGGACCCGCGCCGCCACTCCCATCGCCTTGTCCTGGCAGCCGCGGATCTGGAACGACATCATGCCGCCGAACGCGTCCATTTGCTCGCGAGCGGCGGCGTGCCCCGGGTGCGATTCCAGACCCGGATAGTGCACGATCTCCACCTTCGGATGCGACTCGAGGAAACGCGCCACCTGCATCCCGTTGGCGCAGTGGGCGCGCATCCGCCAAGGCAAGGTCGAGATGCCGCGCATGGTCAACCAGCAGTCGAACGCCGACGGGATCATGCCGCCGAACCGTTGCGATTTTCGGGCGCGCTCGAACAGGTAGTTCTGGTGGCGCGTGATCAGGATGCCGCCCACCACGTCGCTGTGTCCGCCGATGTACTTGGTGGTGGAATGGACCACCATATCGATGCCTCGATCGAGTGGACGTTGCAGGACGGGCGTGGCAAAGGTGCTGTCGCAAATGGTGATCGCGTTGGCCTTGCGGCCGATCGCGGCGATCTCCGCCAGCGGCGTGATCCTCAACAGGGGATTCGACGGCGTTTCGACCCAGATCACCCGCGTGGACGGGCGGACCGCGGCGGCCACGGCGGCGGGATCGGTCATATCGGCGTAGTCCACCGCGAAGGTCCACTTCGGAAAGATTTCGGCGAAGATCTTCTTCCAGCAGTAGTAGACGTCCTCTGGCGCGATCACGTGGTCGCCGGGTTCCAACCCTTGCACGATGGCGGTGGCGGCGGCCTGGCCAGACGAGAAGGCGAGCGCGTCCGTCCCGCCTTCGAGCGATGCGAGGCATTCCTCGAGCATGGCGCGATTGGGATGCTCCTCGCGGGCGTAGCCGAAGCCGAGCGGATAACGGCCGTCGGCGTCGCGTTCGAAGGTGCTGGTGAGGTAGAGCGGCGTGTTGACGGCGTGGGTAGCCGGGTCCACGCGGCGGCCGGCATGGACGGCGCGGGTTTCGATTCGCATCAAGTGCCACGCTAGCACGCGCGATAAGATGGGCGGCGATGGTCCGATTCGCCTTGCTCCTGGTTTTGGCCGCCGCCGCCGCAGCGCAGTCTCGCGTGGAGTTCGATTCGGGGCCGCCAGAAAAGGCGCTGGTTCCCATGCGCGATGGCGTCACGCTGACGACGCTGGTGTACCGCCCCATGCGTGGCGGACAGCCCGCGCCCGGCCGCTTTCCCGTCATCCTCGAGCGGACTCCGTATGGCGCGGAGGGCATCGAGACCTGGGCCGGGTACTTCGTCCGGCGCGGCTATGTCGCGATCGGGCAGAACGTGCGCGGACGGTACGGATCGGGCGGCAAGTGGCGGGCGCAGATGGACGATCCGAACGATGGGCACGATTGCGCCCGGTGGATCGGGGCTCAGCCGTGGTTCCTGCCGGAGAACCAGGCGGGCGGGATCGGCACGGTGGGCACTTCGTACGGCGGCGCGACGCAGCACGCGATCGCCCTCGGACGCGCGCCGCATCTGAAGGCGATGATCCCGGTGGACGCGATGTCCAACTACGGCCGGTTCGGCGTGCGGCACAACGGCGCGTTCGAACTGCGGTTCTTCAACTGGATCTTCTCGCTGGGAAACAATCCGAGCCGGACGCGAGCGGCGGATTTCGGCGGCTACTATCCGGTGGACGATCCGGCGGCTGTCGCGTTGCTGCGCACCCTACCCGACCGGGTGCCCGAGTACGTGCGCGCGCTGCCGCTGCGGAAGGGAACGACGCCGCTACGGCTGGTCCCCGATTACGAGGACTGGCTGATCGAAGCGATGAGCCATGGGGATTACGACGACTATTGGAAGAACTCCGGCGCGAGCGTGGTGGATCACTTGTCCGAGTACAAGGACATCCCGGTGTTGCATGTCACCGGCTGGTACGACACCTGGACCGCGCAGGTGGCGAACATGAATTTCGTGGAGCTGGGACGGACCAAGAAGAGTCCGCAGCGATTGCTGATCGGCCCGTGGGTGCATGGCGGCCAGACCGCGCATTCGCACGGCGAGGCTGAGTTCGGCGAAGAGGCGGGGCTCGACTTCAACGCGGTGAGGCTGCGATGGTTCGACCACCACCTGAAAGGGATGAATACGGGCGTTGCCGGCGACAACCCGGTCCGCATCTTCGTGATGGGACCCGGCCAGAGCCGCAAGACTTCGGACGGAAAGCTGCTGGTGGGCGGCCGGTGGCGCGACGAGCGGGAATGGCCGGTGGCGCGCGCCGCGGCGACGCCGTACTACGTCCACCGGGACGGCACGTTGTCGACGACGAAACCCGCCGCGGCCAAGTCTTCCACCACCTACACGTTCGATCCCCGCGACCCGGTTCCCACCGTCGGCGGACCGCTGTCTTCCGAGGGACTGCTAGCGCCGCGCGGCGCGATGGATCAACGGTGCCGGCCCGACCTGTGGCCGTGCAAGGGCGGGTCGTTCCGCCATTCGCAACGGAAAGACGTGCTGGTGTTCCAGACGCCGCCGCTCGACCGCGATACCGAGGTGACCGGCAGGTTGATCGTCAAGTTGTGGGCTTCGTCGAACGCCGTCGACACGGACTTCACCGCCAAACTGGTGGACGTGTATCCGCCGTCGCCGGACTATCCGGAAGGAGTGGAGCTGAATGTGGGCGACTCGATCGTTCGAGGCCGCTATCGAAAGTCGTTGGCGCGCGCCGAGATGCTACGGCCCGGCGAGCCCGCCGAGTTCACGATCGAGATGTATCCCACCTCGCTCGTGTTCGGCAAGGGGCACCGGATCCGCCTCGATCTGTCGAGCAGCAACTTCCCGCGTTTCGATGTGAATCCCAATACGGGAGAGCCGCTCAACGCGAACAGACGCCAGGCCGTGGCGGAGAACACCGTGCATCACGACGCCGCGCGGCCCACGCACATCGTGTTGCCGCTGATCCCGCGCTAGCCGCTACGACGGCCTCGGACGGCCCTTCATCAGATTCTGGATTTCTGTTGCCGTCACCCACGGACTGCGGAGCGCGAGTTCGACAGAGTAGTCCTCCTTGCGTCCACCGCCCGCGTCCACGCGGATCAGACGGTTGACGTAGTTGCCGCCGACGTTCTGGACAACATCGTCGTGGAGTTCGAAGTTGAGCGACGAGGTATCGACGCCGATCTTCTTCAATTCGTCAACGATGTAGGGGATCGGATTCTCGTAGTCCTTGTACGACAGGGTGCTCGAGCCCAGCAGGGGGAGCCGCTCGCCGGTGGCGTCGGGCTGACGCAAACTTGCCGCGGTAATCAATGGCCGCCCCGACGGACCGAGAACGGGCTGTGGCTGGGACTGCGGCTGTTGCGGAGCCGGCGGGAAGATCGGCAAGGGCGGCGGCTGGACCGGAGCCGGCACGAACGCCGGCGTCGTATCGTAGCCGGTGGAGCGCGCGGGTTCGAGCCCGCCGCGCTTCACCAAGGGCTCGAAGCGATCCTGACGCGACGTTTTCGCGATGATCTTCGCATCGAAACGGTCGGCGGCCGGCGCCGCGCCGCCTTGGCCCAACGCCGCCTCCTTGGGAAGGCGGCCGCTCATGACGTCGCCGAGCGAAAAGGGAATGTAAGCTGCTCGTTCTACCATGTGAAAAGAGAAAACCTCCGAGCGAACCTTGAGCAATCCGATCGCCAAATCGATCGACGCCGCGGCGCTGATCGCCGACTTGCTGCGGCATGAACCGTTCGACGCCCACGAGCGCGCCATGACCGAGGCAGTGGTCCAGTTCCTGCGGAGTACACCCGAACCCTTCTCCTCGACCAACCAGGCCGGGCATATCACCGCGTCGGCTTGGGTGGTACGCGAGGACGGACTGGTCTTGCTGACGCATCACACCAAGCTCGACGCCTGGTTCCAGGTCGGCGGCCATGTCGAACCGGACGACGAGTCGGTATTCGCGGCCGCGCGGCGGGAAGCACTCGAGGAATCGGGGTTGACCGAGTTGCGTCCGCTTTCCCCGGCGATCTTCGATGTCGATGTCCACCGCATCCCCGCGCGCGGTCCAATGCCCGCCCATCTCCACCACGACATCCGTTATCTGTTCGCGGCCGTCGTGGACGAACCGCTCCGGCGCGGACCGGAGTCGCGATCGCTCGAGTGGGTCGCGCCCGGCCGGGCGGCGGAACTGAATCCGTCGGAGTCGGTCCAACGCATGGTGCGCAAGTCGCAGCGGCTTGCCAAGGGGATCGCGCCGTGAAGTGGCAAGCGCTTCACAGAGCATGTTGGGCGGGAGATGACGTCGAGGTGGAACGCCTACTCGACGCCGGGGCGAACCCGAACCAGGTCGCGCCGACGAACTGGAGGCAGACGCCGCTGGGCCGGACCTTGGAGTTCCGCATCACGCACCCCAAGCACGCAGGTCACATCCGGACGGTTCGGGTGCTGCTCTCGAGAGGCGCGAACGCGGCGGTTCGCTCGACGTATCTCGACATGACGCCCGGGGAGCTCGCGTCTTTTTGCGGGCTCGAGGAAGCGGCGGAGATGCTCCGCGCCACGCCGCCGGCCGAGCCGCATCCAACGGGCATTACGGAGCTATGGTTGGCCGCCGCGTCGCGCCTGCCCGAACCTGCCTTGCTCGACGCCGTCAACCGGCTGTGCGAGCGCGAAGACGTCCATGTGATCTGGCGGCAGGCCACTCCGTTGATGATGGCGGTGGGCCACGCGGGCCATTTCCGGATCGCGGACCGGCTGCTCGACGCGGGCGCCGGTCCAGCCCAAGGGACGTCGCTCCTGCACGCCGACTGGCATTTCGAGCACTTGCGGCCCGCGTTACGCTATCTGGCGCGCGCGGGATGGAATCCGAATTCGTGCGACGCCAGGGGACAGACGGCGCTCCACAAGGCGGCCTTTTGCGGCTATACAGCCACAATTCGCACGCTGCTCGATCTCGGCGCGGATGCGCTGGCGAGAGACGCGCGTGGGCTCACGCCAGCCGCCGTCGCCCGGTGTCGCAACAAGGCGGCGGCGGCCCAGGCGCTGTCCGGCGCGGGTCAGTAGATCAGCTTCAACCCCAACTGGATGATCCTGGGGGCGCCGGCGGACCGCCAAGTGCCGAACGTCGCGTTGTTCACCGTGTTGTCGAATTGATTGAACTGCGTGTGATTCCACACGTTGAACAGTTCGCACCGGAACTCGAAACGGGCGCGCTCGCCGGCCTGAAAATCCTTGACGATATTGAGATCCCAATTGTTGGTGGGAGCGTCGCGGATGATGTTGCGACCCGAGTTGCCGAATCTGCCGCGAGCGGGAATGGCGAACGCCGCCGGTTCGAACCGCAGCCGCCGTGGACCGCCGGGCGTGAACCCGCTGGGAAAGGGATTGCCCACCAGGTCGGCGCGCTGCCCACCGTTGCCGACATTGGCCGGATCGGCGGCCACCAGCACGCTCCACGGGTTTCCGCTCTGGAACTGCGTGATGCCGGAAAGCTGCCATCCACCCGCCACGCGCCCGGCCACGCCGCGTGAGGCGAACCAACGGCGGCCGGGGCCGAACGGCAGGTCCCAGATGTAGCTGGTCACGAAGCGGTGCGGCACGTCCCAGTAGGAAAGCCCCTTTTCGGCGCCGCGATTGTAGGCGTCCTGCGCTTCCGCCGGCTGCGCGCCGACATTGCCCGCGAACGACGAGTTGTCAATGGACTTCGATCCGGTGTACGCGGCCAGGAATGAGAGCCCGTTGGAGAAGTTCCGCTCCAGCCGCGCGATGAAGCCGTGATAGTTGGAGAATCCGTCGCGCGTGATCGTGCCGGCCGTGGGGGCGAACGCGGGAAACGGCAACCGCGACGCCAGCGCCGTGGGACGCGCGGGATCGGCGTCCAGCACGGCTTGATTCGGACGGTGCCGCCAATCGAGCTTGGTCCCTTTCGAGCCCATGTATCCGATCTCGACGGCGAGATTCGGCTTCAACTCCCGCTGCAGATTGAAGCTCCACTGCTGCACGTAGCCGGTCGGCAGGTTGCGAGCCAGAGAACTGAATCCGATGTTGCCGACCGTCACCTGGTCCGGGAACAGATTCGACCAGGTGAACAGGGGCCGCCCCGCGTCGTTGGTCAGCGAGTGGTTGAGCACGTGCGGGAAGTTGAACGTGCCGAACAGGACTTCGTTATTGGAGTTCGAAGCTTCATAGAAGATGCCGTAGCTGCCGCGGACCGAGTTGCGCCGCGAACCGAACGGCCGCCACGCGAAGCCGAACCGCGGCGAGTAGTTGTTCTTGTCCGGCGGAACCAGACCGCGCGAGGCGAGCGGCTTGTCCGAGGGCAGGAAGCCGCGGCCGGGAACGTAGTAGTCGGAGCGGCCCGGATAGATCAGACGTCCGCCGGGGAACGACGGGTCGAAGATGGACCGCTGATCGCGCGAGTTGACCCACGGCGATCCGTACTCGTAGCGAAGACCCATGCTGAACGTGAGATCGGAGGTGACCTTCCAATCGTCCTGCACGAACCACTGCCACAGACTCATCCAGTTGACGCCGTCGGGTCCGGGAGGCGCGACGCCGCCGGCCGTGCGCGGAGTGCCGAGCATGAAATCGCCGATGGCGTTGCCGCTGAACAGCCCCTGGAACGCGAACGTACCGTTGGTGGCGCCGATGTTCCGGATGTCGAGCATGTTGCGGCGCATGTCGGCGCCGAGCTTCACCGTGTGGGGGCCGCGAATCCAGGTCAGGTTATCGAGCAGCGTATATCCGAGCACGCGTTGCGTGATCAACGCCGGGCCGCCCATGCCCGCGAAGCCGGTGATGTTGACCGACGGCAGCGCGTTGAAGGCGCCGCCTCCCTTGCTGAGCAGGTTGCGGAATCCCAGTTGTTCGGCGATGTTCCTGGTGAACTCGAACGCCGGGCCCTGGTTCAGCTTGTGGCGATTGTAGTTGGCGCGCAATTCGTTGATCAGCGACGGCCGGATCACGTGGTTGTGGCCGAGAACTCCGTTCTGCTGCCGCGACAGACCGCTGGTCTGATACTGGGGCCGGATCACCGCGTTGTACGTCTCGTTGTCGTTCACCGTGTAGCGGACGAAGAGGTTGCTCGAACTCGACAGGTTGTGATCGCCGCGGAGGGTGAACTGATCGAATCCGTTGCGAGTGCTCACCGGGTTGACCAGATTGATGCCCGGGCCGAACGCTCCGCGCGGAGCGTCGCTCACGGCGGCGTACTCGAGGAACTTGACCGTGGTGGGATCGAATCGCGACGTGGGAATCCGCCGGCCGGGAAAGGGCTGGTTGGCCGCCGCCGGATCGTTGAGCGCTCCGGTGACGCCGGTGAAGTCGCCCGACACCTCGGCTCGCGTGGGAACGGTGGCGAGTTGCGTGACGGGATTCCGTTGCCGGACGCCTTCGTAGTTGAACAACCAAAACGTGCGGTTGCGGCCATCGTAAATTTTCGGCAGCGCCACTGGGCCGCTGACGGTGCCTCCGAACTGGTTCCGCCGCAGCGCCGGCTTGCGAGCGCCGTCGAAGAAATTCCGCGCCTGCAACCGGTCGTTCCGGACGAACTCGTACAGCGTGAAGTGGACCTTGTTCGCGCCCGACTTGGTCACGAGATTGACCTGCGCGGCCCCACGCCCGAACTCGGCGTTGAATGTGTTGCGCTGGACCTTGAACTCCTGGATCAGATCGATGGACGGATTCACGAACGTGGTGTTGGCGTTGGAGTTGGTGTTCGAGGCGCCATCCATCATGAACGAATTCGACAACCCACGCGTCCCCGCCACCGAGAATCGTTCGCCCGATCCGGCCACCGGCGCGATGACTCCGGGCGCGAGCGCCGCCAGTTGCTGGAAGTTCCGGCCGTTGAGAGGAAGCTGCACGATGCGCCGGTTATCGATCACCGTGCCTTGGCTCGCGGTGTCGGTTTCGATGAGCGGCGCCGCCGAGGCGACCTCGACGGTTTGCTCCACCGCGCCCACCTCGAGCTGGATATCGACGCGAGCGCGTTGATCGACGGTCAACGGCACTGCCGCGACCACGGCTCGTTTGAATCCCTTCGCCTGGCAGGACACCTCGTAGATGCCCACCGGCAGGGCCGGCGCCTGGAAGTTGCCCGCGCCGTCGGTCTCCACCACCCGTTGGACGTTGGTGGCGGTGTTGCGGATCTCGATCCGGGCGCCGGCGATCACCGCCTGACTACGGTCGGTGACGACACCCAGAATCGACCCGAATAACGACTGCGCTTTCGCGGCGCCAACGCCGGCGAGAAGCGGGAGAAGCAAAGCGAGAACCGCGCGTACGGACATGGTGCTGGGATTTTACCGCAGCGCGACTCCGGCGGGCGCCTTGAGCAACGGCCTCACCCCGAAAGTCCGCGACGCACCCCTCGAGCGGGCGTGAGAGGAACTGCCGCCTCGACGCACTTACTCTATATGGGACGACAGGACATCGCCGGGAAGCGCGCTTTCGCCGTCGATCCGCGAGGCATGCTCCACCTGGTGGGCAGGCTCGACGTTTCGGTGGAGGCGGCCGTCATTGCCGCCAGCCCGGAATTGCTGGTTCCGCCGAAGATCGCCGATCTGGTGTTCCTGGTCGACGCGGGTGGGCGTTCGACGGTCGAGATCCTCGAGGCGTTGGCTTACTGGGACGAACGCGAAGTCGAGAGGATCGCCGCCCGGTATGCGGCGGCGATGCTGCTCCCCGAGCATCGGACCCGCGCGATCTTCCTCACGGTGATGCTGCTGCAGCGGAAGGCGCTGGTGGACAGGCTGCCAGCCACCTTCGAGATCGACCGCGAGGGTGGAAGGCTCAGCGTGTATCCCCACTACGTGAGGATGTGGGAAGGCGACCCCGGTGAGGTGCTGCGATTGGGTCGTGCACCGCTGCTACCGTGGGTCGCGCTGATGGATGCGGCGACGATGGATCAGGTGGAGCAGGCCGGCCACGGCGTGGAACACGACGAGGAGTTGTGGGCGCACTTCACGATCCTCGCCGGCTTAAAATATGAAGGGGAGCGGCTCGCCGCTCTGCTGAGGAGGTTTGCCAAGATGATGACCATACAGATCGCCGAGCAGACTCCGCTCGGAAAGCAAATCATGGAGCGCGGTGTCGAGCGCGGGGGGCATCACGCCAGCGAAGAGGCCGTGAAGCGGCTCCTCCGGCGTCGATACCCCGCGCTCGAATCCGAGTTCGCCGCCGAAGGTCTCGATACCCGCGCCCTCCAACTCCTGCTCGACTCGCTGATCGACGCTCCCGACGAGGCCGCCGCCCGCCGCGCCTTGGCTACCGCCAATCCCTGAGTCGCCCCGGGCGTGAGAGGCATTGTCTCCTCAACGCCCGAGCTACCGTGGGTCGCGCTGATGGATGTGGCGATCCTCGCGGCCGAACATAGGAAGGGGAGCGGCTCGCCGCTCCGCTGAGGAGGTTTGCCAAGATGATGACCGTACAGATCGCCGAGCAGACTCCGCTCGGAAAGCAAATCATGGAGCGCGGTATTGAACTCGGTGTTGAGCGCGGCTTTGAACGCGGCTTTGAGCGCGGTGTCGAGTTCGGGGAGCATAACGTCAGCGAAGAGGCGGTCAAGCGGCTCCTCCGGCGTCGATACCCCGCGCTCGAATCCGAGTTCGCCGCCGAAGGTCTCGATACCCGCGCCCTCCAACTCCTGCTCGACTCGCTGATCGACGCTCCCGGCGAGGCCGACGCCCGCCGCGTCTTGGCTGCCGCCAAGGCCTGAGGCACGTCGAAAGTGCTCGACGCACCCCTCGACCGGGCGGAAATCGCCGGAAAGCGCGCCTTCGCCGTGGATCAGTACGACATGCGCAGCCCGAGCTGGATGTTCCGCGTGCCGCCCGCGCCGGTGATCGCGCCGAAGTTGGTGGCGGCCACGTTGCCTTGCGGAGCGTCGAACTGGGGATGATTGAAGGCGCCGTACAACTCGCAACGGAACTGGACGTTCACCCGCTCGCGGATTCGCTGGCTCCGGCTGAACGAAATATCCCAGGTGTTGATGCCCGGCGTGCGGAGCCGGGGCTGGGTGCGGGAGTCCGATCCCAGCGAATACAGCGGCGCCGCCGCGAAGGCCGAGGTATCGAAGTAGCGGTCCAGCGTCCGTTCGCCGGACGGCAGCACCGGATCCTTCAGCCGCAACGCGGTGGCGCCGACGCCAGGGAGGCGGGTGTTGTTCGGACCGGTGATCACGATGGGGAGTCCAGCGCCGAAGGTGGTGATGCCGCTGACCTGCCACGCGCCGATCACCTTGCTCCTCAGCCCGGTCTTCGGCAGCGGTAGTTCATAGATGTAATTCATTACCAGGAAGCGCGGCCGGTCGAACTCGCCGATCGAGCGGGACAGCGACAGGTTGTTCGGATCGATGAAGCCGGTGCGTCCACCGAACCGCTCCTGCACGTTGTCGATCTGCTTGCCGCTGGTGAACGACGACTGGAAGCTGAGGCCGCGGCTGAACTGCTTGTCGAAACGCGCCGTGAAGGCGTGATAGACGGAATCTCCCACCGCGTCGCGGAATCGGGAAACGCCCGTGTAGTGGTTGAACGGCTGCAGCAATTGCGACCGCCGGACCTGCTGCGTGCTGAGCGCGCCCGACGTGATCACACCGAAGTAGGGGTTATTGGCCAACGCGTCCAGGCCCGCGCCCAGCGAGAGGAATTCGGTGGAAACCGCGGTGCGCGACCGGTTCACCCAGATCCGCTGGCCGCGGCTGCCCACGTACGCCACCTCGACGATGGTGTTGCGGGCGACGGTCCGCTGGATGTTGAAGTTCCAGGTGTGATTGTAGGGCGTCACCCACTCGCGGAACGCCGTGCCGACGGTGCTCCCGACGCCGTCGAATGGGGCGTTGAAGAAGCCGCCCTGAAACGAACGGGCAAGCGTGGCGCCAACGGGCGGCGTATTCGGAGCGGCGGGAGGCGGTCCGAGGAACACGGCCGTCGAGGCCAGGAAGCCGCTACCCAGATCGCTGGCGCCCGCGCCGACTCCACCGCTGCCGGGGAAGAATGACAACGCGTAACCGGTGCGGATCACGGTGTTCGGCATGACGGTCCACGCCAAGCCGACTCGCGGCGAGAAGTTGTTCCGGTCGGGGTCGGACTGGTAGCGGGAGTTGCCGTCGCGGCCGGTGAACCGCAGCAGGCCTTTCTGCTTGGTGAGCGGATCGGTGAAATCGGGATCGAAGAAGCCGAGGTGATTGAACCGGTCATTCCACGGCGTCTGATACTCCCACCGCATGCCGAGGTTCAACGTGAGGTTCCGGCGGATCTTCCAGTCGTCCTGCACGTACCATGCATAGTAACGCTGGGACGTGGCGAGCGAGGGATCGTCGGAGATCTGGCCGCCCGTGGGAATGCCGAGCAGGAAGGACGCCACGCCGTAGCCCGCGGTTGCCGTGGCGGTCGCCGGGTTGGGTCCTTGGGTGAAGGCGCGGGAGAAAGCGTATTGGCCGGACGGACGCTCGGGACGGAAGATATTGAATGTCTGGAAGGTGAAGTTGCCGCCGAACTTCAGCGAGTGGCTCGATCGGATCAAGGTGAGGTGCGCCTGGGCGTCGCGATTCTCCTCGGCGTCGGTGAAGAAGGAGGCGCGATCCGGGCCAAGGCTCACCGAGTCGGTGATCTCGAACCGGGGGAAGACGCGCTGCTTGGCGCGGTCGAACAGGGACTTGGGGAAGCCGAGTTGGGTGAAGTCGTAGCCGGCGCTGCGAGGTTTGGTAATGATGACGCGCCGGGTAGTGGAAAGACGGAACTGGCCGATGAAGTCGGGGCGGAACGTGACGGTGTCGCTGAGCACGGCGTATAGCGGCTTGCTGTCGATCTGGCCCTGCTCGCCGTTGACGCCCTCGCCGGGAAAGGCGACGTTGATGCCCGGAGTGAACTGGCTGTTCTTCTGCTTGCCGAGCGTGAAGAAGAGGCGGTGCTTGGTTCCGAGGTTGTGGTCCAGACGGAGGAAGAACCGGGAGGTGTCGTTCTGGCGCGAATTATTCAGGACGAAGTTCTGCACGAGCGTCGAGCGGTTCGGCTCGGGGATCAGCTTCAGCGCGTTCTGCGTGATCGGCTCGAAGCGGCTGGCGGGAATCCGGTTGTCGGGGAATGGCGATCGGATGAACTGGCCCGCGCGATCCGGATCGGGGACCGTGGTGAAGGGGTCGTACACGCGGATGATCTGATTCGCCGCGGTGACGGTGCGGGAGAAATCGCCGCCCCGTTCGGCGAGCGTGGGAACGGTGGCCAGGATATTGTCGGGCGAGCGCTGCGGAACCTTCTCGTAGTTGAAGAAGAAGAACGTCCGGTTGCGTCCGTCATAGAGCTTGGGGATCCGGATGGGTCCGCCGATCGCGGCTCCGTACTCGTTGCGGCGGAAGGCGTTGCGCGGCAGTCCCACGCGGTTGCTGGTCCACGAGTTCGCGTTCAGCTTGTCGTTGCGGAGAAACTCGTAGAAAGCGCCGTGCCATTCGTTGGTGCCGGAACGGGTGGCGACGGTGAGCACACCGCCGCCGCTGCGGCCGAACTCGGCGGAGTATCCGTTGGTGTAGACCTTGAACTCGGCGACCGTCTCGAGCGGCGGCGTGTAGGCGATGTCGTTGGTGGTGGAGTTGCGCGTCTCGGCGCCATCCAGCAGGATCTCGCTCGTATTGGACCGGCCGCCATTGATGATAGGACCGGCCCCGGCTCCGCCCTTCGGCATGACGCCGGGCGCCAGTTGGAGCAGCGAGTACGGATTGCGGCCGAGCAACGGAAGCTCGACGATCTGCTTGGCGTCGATGGTGTTGCCGAGCGCGAACGACTCCTGCTCGAGTTGCACGGCGCGCGCTTCGACCGTGACTTCCTGCTGCACGCTGCCGGTCTTGAGTTCGACGTTCACGGTGGCGGTGAGGCCGACGGTGAGCCGGATCTCGGAGACGCGCGCGCGTTCGAAACCGGTTTGCTCGACGGTGAGTTCGTAGTCCCCGGCGGTCAAAAACGGGATTCGATAAGAGCCGGTGGAGTTGGTTTTGGTCTCGACTCGCACTTTGGTGCGGGCGGCGGTGGCGGCGACGGTGGCGTTGGGCACTCCGGCGCCGGAGGCATCGGTGACGATGCCGGTGATGTTCGCCTGTTCGATCTGGGCGAGGGCTAACGGAACCCACACGAGTAGCGAAGCGACTTTGGACCTCATGTCCCGACATTGTAGCCGGTGCGCGACCGCGCGGGTGCAGCCTCGAGGCCTCGGAACGTGTAAACCCGCGGGAGGCGCCGCGGCTGGGCCGTCCGCGCTACCGCCGGGGGTCGCGCCGATGGAGAATGGCGCGTGTTTCGACGCTCCCGACGAGGCGGCCGCCCGGCGACCGCTGGCGGCGGCCAAAGCCTGAGCCGACGGTGTAACCTCGAGAATCCTGGGCGGACCCCCTCGAGCGGGCGTGAGAGGAATCGCCTCCTCAACGCACTAACTCTACGTGGGCCGCCAGGACATCGCCGGAAAACGCGCGTTCGCCGTGGATCCGCGCGGCATGCTGCACTTGGTGGGACGGCTCGACCTCTCGGCGGACGCGGCGGTGACCGTCGCCAGCCCGGAACTCCTGGTTCCGCCCAAGATCGCCGATCTGGTCTTCCGGGTGGACGCGGGCGGCGGCTCGACGGTAGAGATCCTCGAAGCGCTGGCCTGTTGGGACGAACGCGAGGTCGACAGAATCGCCGCACGGTATGCGGCGGCGATGCTGATCCCGGAGTATCGGCCACGGGCGATCTTCCTCACGGTGATGCTGCTGGAACGAAGAGCGCTGTCGGACCGCCTGCCGGAAACCTTCGTGATCGACCGCGAGGGTGGGCGGCTGAACGTGTATCCCCGCTACGTGAGGATGTGGGAGGGGGACCCGCTGGAGGTGCTGCGGATGGGCCGTCCCGCACTGCTACCCTGGGTGGCGCTGATGGATGCCGCCACCGAGGATCAGGTGGAGCACGCCGGCCATGGCGTGGAGCACGACGAAGAGTTGTGGGCTCACTTCACGATTCTGGCGGGGCTAAGATATGAAGGGGAGCGGCTCGCCGCCCTGCTGAGGAGGTTTGCCCAGATGATGACGGTTCAGATCGCCGAACAGACTCCGCTCGGAAAGCAACTCATGGAGCGTGGGATTGAGCGTGGGATTGAGCAAGGGGAGCGACACGCCAGCGAAGAGGCGGTCAAGCGGTTCCTCCGGCATCGATACCCCGCGATCGAGTCCGAGTTCACCGCCGAGGGGCTCGATACACAGGCTCTTCAACTACTGCTCGACTCGCTGTTCGACGCTCCCGACGAGGTGGCCGCACGGCGAGCGCTGGCGGCGGCCAAGCCCTAGCTTAGCTTAGCTAGCTAACTTAGCTAAGCGGCGGTCAAGCAGTTCCTCAGACCCTCCACCCGCTGCTGGACTCCCTGTTCGACGCGCCCGGCGAGGGAGCCGCCCCGCAAGCGTTGGCGGAGGGCGCCGGGGCCGCCCCCGGTGCGCCGGCTATACTCGGAGCATGAAAGCCCCCGCGATCGCTATCCTGGGAGCCATGGCACTCGCCGCGGCCGACTCCATCCACCAGTTCACCCTCACTTCCATCGACGGAAAAGCAATGCCGCTTTCCGAATTCAAGGGCAAGGTTGTTCTGATCGTCAACGTCGCCAGCCAGTGAGGGTTCACCCCACAGTACTCCGGTCTGGAGTCGATACACAGAAAATACGCGGACAAGGGTTTCGTGGTTCTCGGCGTTCCGTCCAAC
>SXGS01569170.1_pt1 | contig 23026 bp, 15 predicted proteins | sample 3174681 | NCBI WGS metagenome assembly SXGS01 (sample SAMN11356861, study PRJNA531348) | freshwater metagenome | isolation source: freshwater sample F1-80 | place: China: Fuxian Lake, Yuxi | collected 2017-12-25
AACAACTACCCGGACCGCAGATTGGTCCACAGCTAGACGCGACATTTCGGACTCCTTTCCGTTAATTTGCGGAAAGAAGTCTCGCTAAAAGCGAAATTCAATACTAGACCAATTCCCAGCAGTTAAGCGGGACATTGAAAATAATAGTTGTCTTGGTGTGGAGGAGTAGGATGGTCGGTTTTGGGTGGCTTGTTAAACCACTCTGTCCCTTGGGCTTGGCAAGGTTCACCCGCTAGGAATTCTGCAAGCTTGTTCCAGCGCGGGTTGCTGCGGTAGTTCGCGAAAAACGCATCGCCTTCCATGTGCTGCATTTGTTTGAGAGTCTCGGGTTTGCTGCGGTCATCGTAGAATGCAGACTCCTTGGGCAAGCTAGGTACTACATCTCGAATGTAGCGTTCCAGTTGCGCCTTGAGTTCCGCTAATTCATCCAAAGACAAGAACTGTCGAATTAATACGTAGCCATCGCGAGCGAACGCAGATTTTAGTTCCGCCGTTAGTATTGAATCACACGTCATTAGCTCTACCTATTCATGCCTGCGGTTATGAGGACGGGTTACAGTATCTCTCGATAAAGGAAAATTCTCGCACAGCCAGCGATTGTGGATCCGCGCGGGCTACTTGCGACTTAGGCGAGCGGCAGAACGATTCTCACCAATACAAGCCCGATGCGCAAGCGAGTGGGGCAATCCAGGCGTATGTCAATCCAGGCTCTCACTCGCTTGCGCTTCGGGCTTGTACTGGTATATTCCCATCTGCCGCTCGCCTTAGGACTTTCCATCGTAACGTCATAGCGAGCCGTGCGCCAATTGGCGATTCGCTTGCGCGACTATATCAATTCCTACTAACTCGCTCCAGGCATTCAGCAGTCGGAGTGTAATCTCGCCAATGGCTCCATCGCCGACTGGCAGGCCGTTGAATTTCGTCGCTGGCATGACGCAATAAGGCGTGCTAGTAAAAAACACTTCGTCGGCGGTATACAAATCGTACGGTAGCAGATCCGCTTCCACGATAGGAATATCGAGCTGCCTTGCCAATTCAAATACTGTCTGGCGACTAATACCTTCTAAGCAATTGGTCGTATGAGGCGTGAAGATCTTATTATCATGAACGACGAAGATGTTGCCGCCCTTGTTCTCCGCGACGAAGCCGTTGACATCCAGAATTACGCCTTGGGCCAGGGGATCGACTAATTTGACCTCAATCTCCGCGAGCGTGTAGGCCATGCGGCTGCGATTCTTGATGCGCGCGTCCAGAGACTGCGACGCAACAATTCGGCTCATCGCTGTAACAGCATGGCAGCCGACTTGGTAGAAGCTAGCCCAACTACGCAAATCCATTGGCTGGGTGAAGACCATGACTGTCGCGCTCGAACGTTGAATGGTTGGATCTGCTCCTGCGATCGATCGCCCTCGCGAGATATTGTGCACCAACCAGCAATCGTCGTCCTGCCCGAGAAACGAACGGTTTGCGTCCAGGACTTCGAGCGTAATCTGCAACATACGTTGGGCATCGCACCCTGGATCTATGCGAGTGACTTTGAGCGATTTGTAGAGTCGGACGATGTGCTGTTCCAACTTGAACGGTCGATGGCCGAAAGTACGCGTCGACTCGGTGACAGTATCTCCCAGCATCACGGCACTGTCGAAAATAGAAATGCGAGCTTCATTTTCCGGGACCATTTCGCCACAGAGGTAAACCAGTCTTTGCTTCATGGAAAGTAACTTTCGGAGAGTAGAATCGGTTCCGCGCCACTTGCTCAAGGATTAAACTTGCCGTTAGAGCACATCATTTCGCATTCGGTAAAGCCGTCAGGCCAATTTGTACCTATTTTGAACTCGAATTGACGGTACATCAAGCCACAACTACTATGGCAGCTTATCGAAATCGGGCATTGAAATCAAACTCGCCGCCCCACGCAAGCAAATGGATAATGGTTAGTCAACTTGCCGCAGGATAAGACGCATCGAATTAAATTTTGGCTGTTCGCATTCGCGGCAATCGCCGTGCTGGCGCTGTCGATCAATGGTACTTGGCGAGCATTTCGAGACGGCAGCAATCGCATTGAAGATTGGTTGCCTCGAGGATTTCAGGAAGCTCGTGAGCTGGAGTGGTTTCGCCAGCAATTCGGTGGTGATTCGTTCTTGATGATCAGTTGGGACCGCTGCGAAGTAACTGGGGAATTAGATCCCTCGCAGCCGAGTGTCATGTCGGAATACAGCGACAGGCTGCGCACGGCGTCGCTGGGCGCCGGGCAGGCCCCTTTTTTTTTCGCAGGTGATTTCTGGCGAAGATGCACTGCGCCGACTAACGGATACGCCGATCGGCATTTCTCGCGACCAAGCGATTGGGCGTCTGCAAGGTTGGATGTTTGGTCGCGATAGAAAAACTTCGTGTATCGTTATCGTATTATCCAAGGAAGGCTCGGAACATGACCGAGAGGCAATTGATGCAGTTTACGCGATAGCCAAGGAATTACATCAACCTGAGATCCTCTCGCCAGAATCACTGCATATTGCTGGTCCAGCAATTGAGGCATTGGAGATTGAGAATTCGAGCCACAAATTCTTGATTCCACTGAATGTGGCTTGTTATTTCGTGAGCTCGCTACTCATGCTCTTGACGTTTCGGAGCATCCTGGTGACGGTTGTCATTTTGGCTAATGCGATTGTCTGTCAGTTGTTATTTCTGGCCACTGTCGGATATTCGCCATGGTGCAAGTTGGATTCGATTCTGTTAATTGCTCCCTCGCTGATGTTCGTATTGGGTGTGTCGTGCGCAGTTCATTTGGTGGGATACTATCGAGACGCGGTACGCTTACATGGCCATGCGCGCGCTCCTTGGGAAACGTTGCGCTCAGCAGCGGCTCCTTCATTATTCTCCTCGCTGACCACAGCGGTTGGATTGTTGTCGTTAGCGATCAGTATGCTGGTGCCAGTCCAAAATTTTGGCATTTATGCAGCAATTGGAGTCATGCTGGGCTTGTTATTGATGGGCACGCTTCCCTGGCAGTTGCGCTATTTCATTCCCGAGCAGTGGGCTGTGGCATTGATCGACGAACATCGTCGTTTTCAGGCTCTGAGTCAACGAGCGGCGACCGGCATTGGCCGAAATCTGTGGGTGATACTGGGAATCAATTTGGTCATATTTGTTGCGGGAACAGCCGCCTGTTTGCACATTCGCGCGAAGATCAGAATTCACGATTATTTCTTGCCGGGATCGAAATTGGTACAGGACTACGCATGGTTGGAGGATCGCATTGGCCCGTTGGCTCCGATAGAAATTGTTGCCAAAATTGCCAATGGAACTGCGTCGCCTTTGGTGGATCAATTACTACTTGCCGAAGAAATTCAACAGGTTGTCGCCAATTCACCGGGCATTAGCGCAACCGCTTCGGCCTTGAATTTCGCTCCGAGCCTCACGACTTTGAAGCAAGCCAGTTTGCGAGGCGTCGCGCAGCGAACGCTGCTGGCGAAGCGCTTCGAAGAAATTCGCGATACCTTTGTGGAATTGGGGTTCTTGCGTACGCTCGGCCCCGACCACTTATGGCGAATTAGTGCGCGCGTGTTTTCGGCTGACAAGATCGACTATTCGGCGCTGATTGCCAAGATGAAGCTGGACATCCAGGCGCGAGTGACTGAGGTGGCCGGCACCACTGCCGACAACCTTGAAATTGCGATTACTGGAGGTGTGCCAGTTCTTCAAAAGGCCCAGGACCAGATGTTGGACGATTTGATCAGCAGCTTTATTTGTTCGCTGGTCCTTATCTGGGGTGCAATCGCTTTGTTGTTTGCCGCATGGGCCTGGATGGACCTGCCACAGAAAAACACAATTTCCCTATTGAAGCCTATGTTGGTTTGTTTAGCGGCTGCATCCCTGGCGATGATTCCGAATGTGCTGCCCGTGGTGGTAGTTTTTGGCGTGATCGGTGCCATGGGAGTGAACGTCGGTATGGGTTCTATGTTAACGGCCACGGTCGCGATGGGAATCGCTGTCGATGATACTCTACACTTCTTGACCTGGTACTATCGATCGCGGCGAGATGGCCGAACGCAAACGCAATCGGTTTCGGACGCTATGGAGCATTGCGCCAAGGCCATGATGCAAACGACCGCAATTTTCGTCTTTGGCTTGGCGGTCTTTACGCTAAGCCCCTACTTGCCCAGCGCTCGCTATGCAGCCATTATGTGTTCGATGTTGTTTATAGGATTGATTGGCGATCTGATTGTTCTACCAGCGATTCTGTTGAGTCCAATGGGGCGAGCATTTGACCTTGGAATTTCACGCCGTGCTGTTCCAAATACAAGTCGGCCCGATCCTTCCCCATAAAGCGTTCAATACGCTTGGGATCGGTGCGCAATAAATCGACAACAATCAACACGACAACAGTATCGCTAAAGTTCGGATCGACGCCAAAATTGACGGCTTCCGCCCCCAGTTTCAAATAGTGCTTGAGCAAAACGGGAATCTTCTTCCGCTCAATGTCAGCCAGCACGGCATCGACATCTTCCGCAGTTTCTAAACTATCGAGTTGGCTCGGTAACAAGCCGTGCAGGGACTTGCTGCGAAAGGGAAATACGGGCCGAGCCAAAGCGGCAAGGTCTGCCCGAAACAGTTTTCTGCCCATAAAATCGACGATTACTTGCCGCGAAGTATTGTTGTACAGGCGACTGATACTCACCAGTCCAAACAACGAGTGCAGGTGCGGGTTCTTCCACACAAACTCGGCAATCCCTTGCCACAAACCCAGCAACACTTCAGAACTTCGCTGATATTCGACGCTGACAAACGAACGGCCCATTTCCAGAGAGTTGCCTAAGCGCGAAATCAGTTCGGGACCAAACTTGAACAGTGAATGCGTATACAGTCCTTCAGTGCCAAATTTATCGACCAGCTCCGCCGCAGGTGCCAAACGGTATGCTCCCGCAATTTCAGCGCGCTGTCGATTCCAGGCAAACAAATGCAAGTATCGCTGATCGAACTGATCCAAATCGACTGCTTTTCCGGTGCCTTCACCTGCTGCGCGAAATGAAATCTCACGCTGACGCCCAATTTCCGCAAGAATCAATGGTATCTGTTCGGCAGGCGCACAATAAAAATCGACGCTTCCCTTGGTAAGCAATCGATGTTGCGCATTTAAGTTGGCGATTTCCAGTTCCAGCAGATGTTTATCCGGGCCAGGAGCGATCGCAGTTTCGTGTTGTTCGGTGCACTCCGGAATCTCTGTTGGCGACATCGGTCGCGCGTCCAGCAAGTATGTGCGGGCGCGTAAATAGTCAGTTGCTCGTGTTCGATTCTCGAATTGACACAAACGCTCTTCAGAAATCGCGTTGCCGATGCGAACATGCACTAACTTGCCTTGTTTTGCACCGAATTCACGTGGCAAAAGCGCAGTTCGCAATCGTGGATAGATTACGCCAGCCAACTGAAATAACCAACTATTGCGCCCTTGAAAATAGATCGGTACCACTTTGGCCTGACTGCTGATCGCAAAACGAACTGCGGTTTCACTCCAGATTGGATCCCTAACTTGCAATGGATTGAGTTGCAGATGCGAAACGACCCCGGCTGGAAACATGGCCACCAATCCACCTTTGGCGAGCCAATCGATAGCAGCACGGCTAGCAATCACGTTGCGAGCTCGTGCTTGAATCCTAACGAACGGGTCCGCCGCGATGACCATCGGCCGCAATTCCGGAATCCTCTCCACCAGAAAATTAGCAAGAATCCTGGCATCTGGGCGAATCTGAGCCAACAAATCGAACAGAACCAATCCTTCAATCCCACCGAATGGATGATTCGCAACGACGACCACTGGACCCGATTTGGGTATTCGCTCCAGCTCGTCCTCATCGACCTGCCACTGAACGCCAAATCGCTTCAATACCCGCGCCGCAAATGACTGTTTTGTTTCGATCGACTCTTCTTCTCGCAATGATTGGTACACGCGCGCAAGCCTATCCAGCCCTAGTAATCGCTCAATCGCCCACTCGAATCGACGAGCGATGAAGCGTAAAGGCGCAGCGTGGATCTGATCATGCCAAGTGATACGAAACGGGTTCGAAGTTTGGTCCATCATTTCAGAATTGGGGCGCCAGCCTTTTCCTAAGCGAACGTTAGGGACGACATCCTGTGACAATTCGATGAGCCCGACTCAGAATGCTGCGACAAATCGCAGTCCAATCGATATCAATGGTAATCTCTCGGTGCATCCCGAACAGACTACCTAGTTCCCCAATTCCGTCTTAAATCAAGCGACACACCCCCCGTTATGGCTGTCGTCGTGTCGCTAAAACCACCTCTCGGACTACAATATCCCGTTCAACGCGGGCGACTAGCGAATGGCATCCATTCACTATTTAACCATTCGCCACATACAACTTGCGACATTTCATTCGGCATTCGCCCTCCGCCATTCCGCCAGGGAATTTGAAGATGTTTTATCGAGTATTCGGATTGCTTTGGTGCTGGTTAACCTTAATTTCGCTCGATTCCGCCAGAGCCGAAATCTCGTTGGACGGAATAAACCCCAACCATTGCGTGGCGATTGGGCGAGTTAGCGGCTACCAAGCATTTCGTGCCAACATCGAGGCTTCAGAGTTTGGCCAGCTTTGGAATTCTGCAGAAATGGCACCGTTCCGGGGTCATCTTCCAATTTCACGGCGCTCTTTCGCCGGCGGAATGCTCAAGAGATTTGGTTTGTCGGAAGATTCCTTTGAGACACTTGTACAACGTGAAATTGTCATTTTCGTTACTAGCCCTCCCGAATGCGGAATTCGCGTAAGCTGCATAATTGGGGCTGCAAACGATTCAATCACTGTCGATTCGGTAATTCAAGCTGCCATCAATGATCTTCGAAGGCAGGGTGGGCAAAAAGTCGAAGCACCTTTCCCAGTACCGGTAACTGTTTTGGTTGCTCCCAAGGAATCGGTCCCCAAGATCTTTGCCAAGTTCGCCGACTCGATTCTGATCAGCGACGACCTGGAAGCTGCGCAGCATATCGCGCAACAATTTGCAGCTCGTCGCGAGACTGGGCGTGCTTCTGGTACGGTTTCTAAATTAGTCGAAGGATTGCCCAAATCCCAATCGCTGGTTGCGACATGGATTTGCGATCCCAATAAGTTATTAGGCTCAATCGACGCCAGACGAAATCGCATAGAGCACAAATCCAATCGTAAAGGGACACCGACCAATTCGGGAGAGAAAAGCAGCGTCGAGAATTGGTTGCGCGAGAGCCTAACGGGCATCAATTCTGTCGCGGGAGGTATTTCGGTTGAAAAAGCTGGTGGGTTTCGCGGTGAGTTAATCGTCGAAACCGAGCGGAAACCAGCCGGATTGATGAAACTATTTGACGCCCCTGCCGGTGATTTACCGATTCCAGAATTTGTCACCGACGATGTCAGCCGAGTCGCTGTTTCCCAGTGGAATATCGCATACGCGATCGAGCGATTTGGGAACTTGTACGATGAGCTGACAGAAGCTCCGGGAGCTTTCATGCAGACGATCCGTGACACTAAACAAGAACTGAATGTTGATCTCGAAGGCGAACTGTTCCCGGTTTTGGGGCCTCGTGTAACGGTCTTGGGGCGCTATGACACGCGTTCGAAATCAGAACAGTCGTTAGTAATATTTGATATTCAGTCACCGCAAACGAACTCGACGCACGTTGCAGAGATGGTTCGACGTCTGTTCGCAGATGATACCGAGACCAAGCAAACCAATATTCCTGGCCAGCCAAACAGCCTTTGGGAAATCAGTTTTGCAGTAGGTGACGAACGTACTTCGTTCGCAAACGCTGGCTTGATGGTCGCTGATGGAAAGCTCTGGTCGGCAACGCATGCGAGCTTCATCCAAGAGATCTTGCAAACACCGAGTCGCGAAAAAATTCACAATGCCGCCGATTATCGGCAGGCTCATGGAGTTGGTTCAAAAAACCAGTCGGCCAGTACCGTCTTGCGCAGCTTTACGCGAATCGATCGTGATATAGAATTCACGTACAATACGCTGAAATCAAAAGGGCCAGGTGGATTGCACAACCCCGGTAGCGTCGTGGCACTAATTTTTGCCACTCTGCTTGGCGCGACTGAAGGGAAAACTCAAGTTAGATTCTCTTTGTTACCAGAATTTCACCAAATTAGAAATTATCTGGGCTGTACCAGTTGGTCCGTTGACCATCATGAAAGTAAGTGGCGAGTTCACTATCAAGTGTTTCCCAAGTCATCCGTCCATTCGAATCAGCCCGATAAATAATGGCTGTGAGCGAAACACCGAAAACTCCAATCAACCGGCATGCATTGAGAACCCTCGGCACTCGACGACGGCAAGCCATTTTGCAAATACTGAGAAGTTCGCTCGCACCTGCTAAAAAGCTTGCAAGTTGCCTAGTTTTCTTGTTGGTTGGCTCGTTACAACTATTGTGCAGCGCGCAATCTCGGACGGACATCGATTGGATTTCACTGCTGGACCAGCAACCGTACACTGCTGCATCAGCGGACGCGCTGAGCAAGAGCCAACACGATACTGCTCTCGCAATAGTTGGTGTCGAGAAGAGAATGGCCCGCGAAGCTCATGGCGAAAGTTGGCGGACTCATCTTCAGCTTGATGCGTTATCGAAATCGCTTTTGGGCGCTCGGGAACAAGGCCAGCTTGATCTCGCCGATAGCGAAGTAATCGAACAGACATGGCGTCGCATGGTGGGCATCGCCGCTGGCTTGGAGATGCCGGAATTGATGGAATTGCGTCGATGTTTGTCGAGAACAATTTTTCTGCGGCGAAGATTCGCAGCGGACGGCAGGCTGCGAGACGAATGGGGTCAGCGCCGCCAAGAAATTTCACAAGCGCTGGCTGGAGCAGGAACTAATCTCTCGCTTGACCATCACAGGCTGTTATCGCCAAATCTGCGCTGGTTGGTTGTCCATGAACAATTACAACCGTTGGTGAGTGCGATCCGGTCCACGTGCTACCCCAATCTTGCCGTCGATCTTGGCACGGACGCTATTTTACAACTATCTACTCGAAATGTTTCTCAGTCGCGACCAGTCAACAAGCACTTGCACGGAATTCAGATCGTAGGATTAGCTCAGTTCGCTGGATCGGCTCGATTGCTGCCGATCAATAGCGATCGTTGCTTTCAGGGAAAAATCCAGCTTGATGGCCAAGTTGCCACGCAACTGCATGGGATTCGTGGAAGGCTGGAATTGGCTCTCTCGAGCAGCACTTCCGTAACTTCTCATGCCAACTTGGTTAATCGCGAGACGATAATATCGGCGTTCCCCAGCCACAGTTCAGCGCACAGCACCTTGTGTAATCCACGAGTTGCCGCGCGTCGCGATGGGCCGATCGCGAGATTGGTTGAGCGCATCGGACTGGCTAGAATCATGGAACAAAGCGCGGAAATCCGCGAATCAATCTCGGACGAGGTAGCGCGCTTGGTCAGCGAGGAATTTGATCGCCAAGTAACTGAAGAGGTCGCCGATCTACAAAGTACCATAAACCGTTCGTGGCTTGTATCGGCCGATCGACTCGATATCCGCCCGGCGCTGATTGCGTCAAGTTCGACTGAGAGCGGGGCCCGTTGGTCGATGTCTATCCATGGCCAGTCCGGGCTAACGGCAAGCACACCAATTTCTCAACGCGACGACGCGAATTACGTTGCAGTCCACCTGCACGAATCTCTATTGAATCGCATTTGCGAGCGCGTATTTGCTGGGGTTCGCATCAATAGCATTGCTGCGGCGCTTGATTCGGTCGGGCTGAAGAAAATTAGCGCACTGCCAGCCAAGGACTTGCATGTTCGATTTTCGGAAGACGCCCCTATTTCATTTCAATTCGATGTCGATCCATCGGGTGGCAATTGTGTGTTAATGAGAGTCAGCGGTGCAGGCTACGAATTTGATGGTTTGAAACTGGTGGCCATGGATTTCTTAGTTCGCTACGGAATTGGCTCTTCAGGAGAAAAATTGAGGTTGAGTCGATTGGGTGCGATTGAAATTTACCCGCCGAAGAAAGGGCGCAGTTTGCGATTCATCCAGCAACGCAATATTCTTGCCAAGAGGCTCGACAGGGATTTTCCTGACGAATGGTCGATCAGCATCGAAGAGATTCTGTCGCGTGCCAGCTCATCGACCAACTGGCCAGAATTGTGGATTGGCAGAATCCAGATTGATAACGGCTGGCTAAGTGTCGGTGTGCGAAAGTAATTGAAACGCGGCGCGTCCAACGAGTTGTCGCGATTTATCTAACGCACCGGCGTTTCGGATGCTAGCCAACTTCAGTAGACTACTACAAGCACGCATGTTACGCGCCGACGGCTTTGGTAGCTTCGGTATTAAGTCTGCTGGAGATCATCAATGACTGAGCAACCAGAATCAGCTCAAGTTGCTTGTTCGGCTTGTGGGTCTGAGTGCCTTGCAACCAGCAAATCCTGTTGGCTCTGCCACGCGGATTTGGCAAACTCGCAACCGATCATCACAGCCAGCGTAGTGCTAGAGCATCCCACCAAATCCACGGCAGACCCTATTCTTACTGGGCTGACTATTGCTTGCGTTTGTTTTGCGTTGTTGATCGGTATCGGAATTGTTCAATCAGACCCGGGCATGTTGATTCCCTATCTGATTTTCGTTACTCCCGCATTCATCGCCACAGGAGGGCGAGCGGCGTGGGCGCGTTTGAGCGGAAAGCAATTGTCCGGCTCGCAGTTGTTTCTAACTTTTATGGGTTCCATGGCGATGATCGTCGGCCTATTTGGCATGTTGATCGTGGGTGGAATCGTGGCGCTCTTCTTAGCATGTCTTTCGATGGCGACTAACGACTTTCGCTAAGTGAATACTGGATGGCATCCATTCCTCATTTGATATTCGCAATTCGCCATTTGCAATTCTCCAAACAACAACTATGGATCTGCGATATCCTCTGATCATGGCAACGGCGCTCGTCTTGTGCGCTTATTTGTTGCGCATTCGAAGGGATGCAGTGCCCCTCAAGGCCGGCGAGAGGCTGGCCGTGGGCATTGGAGCATTTTGTAGCGCGATGCTAGGCGCAAAATTGCCTTTCGTTCTGGCCGACTGGGAAGGTCTATTGTCGGGCGCCGTGTGGTTCTCCAGTGGCAAGACGATAATGTGCGGCTTGGTTGGAGCATACTTCGGCGTCGAGTTCACTAAGTGGGCTTTGGAAATTCGCGTTAAGACTGGTGACTGGTTCGCGATGCCAGTCGCAGTCGCTGTAGGAATCGGACGGATTGGCTGTTTTGTTGCGGGCTGCTGTTACGGCACTCCGACGGAATTGCCTTGGGGAGTCCGTTTCGCAACCGCAGATTTGCTCGAAGGAGTTGATGCGCCTCGGCATCCAACTCAACTATACGAGTCATTTTTTCATTTCACCATGGCAGCAATCCTGTGGCACCTTCAAAAGAGCGCAATTTGGCCAGGGCATTTGGTGAAGTTCTATATTATCGCCTATCTAGTTTACCGCTTAATTTCGGAAACGATTCGCCCCGAGGCGCGTGTGCTGGCGGGTCTAACAGGCTACCAATGGTGCGCGATCGGGTTGATCCCCGTTTTCGCTTTCTTGTGGTATCGCGATGCGCAACGAATGCGTGAGAGTGTATCGCAGCTACCGGCACGCTAGTTCGCGGGCTGAACAGTGGTGGTTGTGCGAGCCTCCGCCACGATCGACGATTCGCTAACTGAAATGGCTTGGGCGGTGATGTTGATTTGCTGAGGTACCTTAGGAGTCAACTCGACCGAATAGTCGATCGTCTCATCAGGGCGAATAGTGTTTATCGTCTGAATGATGATGTAATCAATATTGTCCTGGCCGCGAACAAAGTTTGGTGAAAGTTCCTCTCCGCCGCGCGAGACACTGACTACGGTACTGCCCTGCGGTAGAGTTAGACGAATAAGGATGTTGTTCAGCAGTCGGTCTTGGTCATTGGTAACGCGCACGAAATACCGGATACGACCGCCAACGGAGACCGGATCATTTGTATCACCTACGCTTAGCTGAAGTTTCCCGGATCGAGGCGTTGCTGGAGCTTGCGGTGACACTGGCGCGCCATCAACTTGGCGAGTTATGGTCACAATAATCTGTTTACTGTCGCTAACTCCCTGTTTGGATTGCGCGGCAACTTGGATCGCCGCCTGGGCGACTTCATTGAGCGCCAAGTACGACAGCCTTAGAATTGCAACTTCGCCGGGGTTCAGATCGGGAGCGGACCAAATCACAGTAGCTCTATCGGCGGCGAGATTGACTCGTCCGTGATTCTCCGTATTGTTCTCCGATGGCTGGAGCGCCATGTCCGCCAAAATGTTCGCAGTGATGCCAGTTAGCGGAACTTCACCGCGATTGACGATTTCGATTTGTGCTAGTGATTTCTGACCAACGGTCATCGAGTTGTTGAATCGAATGCTGGTTTCCAACCGAGGTAATTTCTCCCTCGGTGGTTTGCCGACAACGGTCGCGTTGCGTTCTGCCAGTACTGCGCCGCTGCTGGATAGCACTCGGAGTCTGGCCCCCAACTTTCCTTGCTGGCGGACGACAAAGGATATGCCATTGTTGAACGATGCACCGGGTTGCAGCGTGGGGATCTCTTGTTCCACTTTGTTGCCAGTGGAATTCTGTTCGGGCATCACTGCATCGAGATTTGTGTCCGACTCAATCAGTAGTTTAGCGCCTACCAGTACTTGCCGGCCTCGATTGACGACATCGATTTCGTAAACGATTTGCTCGCCAACCTCTTTTTCGGCTATTCCGCCATCGGGTTCGAATCGAACATCGATCTCCGGTTGCGTGACTTCTGTTCTTACTTTTGATTCAGCGTTGAGATTGGGGTCGCCGATGGCATTGAATACCAGATCAAATACTCCCGGCGAATCGGCTTGCAGAGTTATTACGATGTTAATTTCTTGATGAGCGGGCAAAACGCCTTGGTCCCAAACTCGGCCGCCTGATATTTCAACATTCTCTTTCGGAATAGTTTCCAAGACGCGCGTCCCAGCGGGCACGAGCATGCGAAGCTGGACATTCTCAGCGTCCAAGTCGCCAGGGTTCGCTATTGTGACGTTATAGGTTAGAACCTGACCGGGCGTCGCATCCGGCGGTCCATTGGCGCGCAGTTCCAATCCTGGCGAGCTAAACGTGACCATTGCTTGGCCTCGTCCCAAGGGTAAAGCGGGTAAGTTATCAGACGGCTGTTCGGGGCGGATGATTTCGATGACAACTGGTGTTGTACCGCGAGCGCCAGCCTGCGAAACAATTCGTACCGGAGCGTTACCTCTCTGGTCCACCAGCACTTGTGTGACGTTCTTGCCAGGATCGGATGGGAAGGCGGCGATGCTGGGATCGACAATGGTGTACTGCACGATCCAGCCGGTTGCAGGGACAAAGTTCTCCGATCGCGTCACCCGCGTGACCAATTCGATTGTTTCGCCAGTTCTAGCAACTTGCGACTTTGGCATTTGCGAATCTACGTCCACCCAATAAATAGTTGCCGTTTGCCGACGTTGATCCCAGATCTCGCTCTCGGGCGCCAGCACCGTGACACGGCTGACACCTTCGCTGGGTGACGAGATGCTAAGCCACGTGAGTCCCTTGGCCAAGAAAATATCGTCGTCACATGAAGGTGTGCCGCGCGTGATCGTCGTTTCGCGCGAACTGGTTCGTCCATGCGCAAAATCAACGTCGAGTTTCTCGACTTTGGGCCTACCTCGCAAGCTTGAACAGAGCTTGCCTTTCATATCGTCGCCAACTTCGATGAACTGTCCCACGCTGTCGGGAGACAACATCCATTCCAGAGGTTGTCGCTTGACAAGATAACCATCTTTGCCACACAAACCCGCCAACAAGACAACTTCGCCACCCACCGGAGCCAAGAAACGGGTCTCGACTAATTGGATCTCGCCCGATTTTCCAGGATGCTTGGGCGCGAAATGTTCGTGCAATTGTGCCAGCTTGCGTCCACTGAATAAATTGCAGAATCCATCTGGCCCGCCGGCGGCTTGTACACACGGCGCCGGCGTCAACGGAGTTGGAAAAGCGGATTGAGGTACGATACCAGGTTGATTTGCGTCTCCGTGGAGTCTTGGCACGGCCAGTGTTGTCGTGTTAGGAAACGGCAAGAAAATTCGCGAACCGTTGGGATCGATCGCTGGCAAGTTAATCCTTGCGCAACCTCCCACAGCGATTAAAAGGGCCAGCAGCAAAATCAGCGTGCACCGAGACGGCCAGCGCATTCCTGGCGAATGGTTTTCCCGCACCGAATCGACTTGTCCTTGTCCGGCCGACATAATCCCGCGTCGCCCACCAATTCAGAATTTGCTTCCTAGAGATTCCACCAGGAGAACCCTAGCACGTGTGCGAGTGCCAGCGCGAAAATCTGTGTAGTTGCGCGTGAAGTTGACATGAACTGAGCGGCGGCTTTTCCGAGATTAACGATTATTCGTTGTGAAATGCCCCACTACCGGACAGATGTATCAACAAAATGCGATCAGTTTGATTTTGGTTTCACGCATTTTCGTCGATAGTTTTACCAGTTATTATAAACCAAAAGGATTCCAAACTTGATCAATGCTCGCGTGAATTCTTCTGAACTCCATCCTCATGCTCACTTAACCAAAATGCAACTGTAAGCTCTATGCACACCGAATCTTCCGGGCGTTGATGTTAGACTAGTTCACTGTGACTTGGCTAATGAGTTGCCAGTCGGTCAGGTTATCAAACTGTATTCCCAAGGTTGCGTACAAGGTAATTTCCGATGATCAGCAACTGTAAACGAAATGGTTTTACCCTAGTGGAGTTGCTGGTCGTGATTGCGATCATCGGCGTGTTAGTGGGATTGTTATTGCCAGCAGTCCAATCGGCTCGCGAGGCGGCGCGCAGCATGCAATGCAAGAACAACCTAAAACAACTTGGCTTGGCCCTGCACAATTATGAAAGTGTGCACAAGAAATTTCCGCCAGGTGTTATCTGGGGATCGGCTACAGCAAATTTTACGAATCCGCGTTTGAACTTTCATTGCCAGTTGTTTCCGTTTATTGAGCAGAACAACGTGTACGGATTGATCAATTTGCAGAACTTCGCGGGCTCGACAGGTGGAGCCTGGTTCACGTCGACTGCGAACATCCCCGCCACGACCGCTCCAATGCCGCACTTGCGCTGTCCATCGGATAACGCGACGCCTCAGTACGAACAGCCGACGGTGCGCATCCTGTATTACCGCAGCAGTTATTTCGGTGTCTGGCATGGATTCCAGACCAATGATGTCCTTGCCGCTTCGTACGGTCGATCAAACGCTCCGAAGGCTTTTTTCGGAGCAAACGTCCCCATCCGCATCGCCGAGATTACGGACGGTACATCGAATACGATCGCCATCGCTGAGGCGCTTGGCGGAATGGCTCAAACCGACGCGCGCGGATTCGTGTGGGGCGATCAAGCTGCGTTCCAATTCCTGTTTGCCGAACTGGCTCCGAACAGCCGCCTGCCAGATCGCTGTCCCAATGCCGCTCAAGGTTGCCGCTCAGTACCTAACAATGATCGTCATCGACCGTGGGTGGCCGGAGCGGCTGGAGCCGAGACGTGTGCCGCACGCAGCTTGCACACCGGTGGCGTAAACGCCGTGCAGGGTGACGGTTCAGTGCGGTTCTTTGGCGACTCCATCGACTTGGCAACCTGGCGTGCCCTAATGTCGATCAGCAACGGTGAGGTCATTGGAGATGTGGGTTCGTAGTCTGCTCCTTCAAATCAGGCAACTGCGATAGATACGGTTCGCTCAATTATTGACCAATCAAGTCAGGCCGAGCACTGCTAGAGAATCGCGATAGATCATTTCTTCGATCTTTGCTTCGTTCAGCCTCGGTAGCGCGGTGCCCGCGAGCATCAAGTTCAATCCGCGCAGACCTTCGAGCGTAGCGTTGACGGTAGTAAACGGATAATCGGTGCCAAAGAGTACCTTGTCCCACACGCCGTATTCTTGGACCAACATCAGGCTGTGATAAAACTGAAAGGGGCGGTAGTGCAACGCGCTAATGTCGGCATAGACTCGCGGATGTTTGCGAATAACGGCTACGCATTCGCCTTCGTATGGGTGCGCCAAATGCGCAAGGATCATCGTGACGTCAGGATGTCGTATTGCGACTGTATCTAGATGGCGCGGCAATGTACATTCGAGCGGTGCTTGACGAACAAACGTCGTTCCGGTGTGCAGCAGTACAGGCAACTGATGTTTAGCCGCGTATTGCCATACAGGCTCAACCAGTGAATCATCGGGACGAAATCCAGCGTACATCGACAACAACTTGATGCCGCGCAGGCCGAGTTCTTCGTGCCCAACGCGCATTTCACGCTGCCAATCGGGTTGGGTCGGATCGACCGATAAAAATCCAATCAAGCGATCAGAATGCTGGGAAACGTATTGAGCCACATGAACGTCGTTGACCCATACGCCACTCAATTTGGCTTTTCCACCAAACACGATCGTGCGCACATCGGGAACCGAAGCGGCGCAATATTCTTCAATGCGAACCGTCAAATCAACTTCAACGCCGGCTCGCGCCCGCGCCGCCTGTCGACGAAACTCGTCGGAGAAATCGCGAGGATATTGCCAAAAATGGCTGTGAACGTCGATGATCATGGCAGGTCAAAATAGATTACGAGTGAAGATGGATGATGCGATAAACCAAGTTGCGGTGGAGACTATTGAGCCGGCGTCGGCTCTCCATGGAGTTCTACCATTGTGTGTTTGCGGAAGAGCAACCAGAAAAAACCCGCTGCAATCAAGATACAAACGTAGACGCTGAACATCGGGTCCCATTGTGCTCGTCCGGAAAGTCCTCGACTTTGCTGGTAGTCGGCAAAGACGCCGACGAACCAGAGCGAGATCAATGCTCCGCCAGTACCCATCATATTCATCAGACCAAACAACGGCCCAACGTGTTTACCCGATTGCTCGATCGCAGACGACCACCATGATGGCAGCGCCAATTGAGTGCAAAACAGAGAGACAGCAGTGAAGCTCGCAAGCCACTCAACCGTTTCACAGCGTACGGCGATAAACAGCGCCGCGGCACCAGCAAAAAAAGTGGACGCGCAGAATAGTCGGCGAATCAGGTTTGCCGATTCCCCGGCGCGGATGATGCGATCGGCAATGATACCACCAGTGAAAACACCTAACGCTGCTCCGCCGAGCGCCAGCGAAGCCAGAAACCCGGTTTGCGAGTTACTGATCGAATGCGCCGAGGTGAGATAGGAAGGAAACCAATTAAAGTAGAAGTACGAATTAAACGAGCTGCACGTAATGATGGCGCTCAGTATCCAAATGCCCTTGTTCTTGAACACGATTGACCAAGGAACCAGCTCGTGAACAGTCGGAGCAGACATCCCTCCGCCGCTGCGAATCGTTGCCAATTCTTCGGAGCTAACCCAACTATGTTGGTCGGGAGTGTCCCGGAACCAGATCCAAAACCCAGTCGCCCAAATAATTCCTATCGAGCCAAATACAGCAAAGGTCCAGCGCCACCCAATATTGTCGATCAGCCCAGCAGCCAAACTGGGCGACAGAGCGCCGCCAATCAACGACGCGGCCAGCATGATCCCTTGCACTCGCCCTCGCTCGTTCGTCGGAAACCAGCGAGTCAACACACGTGCAGCATTGGGGTACGCACCAGCTTCACCAGCTCCAAAGAGAAATCGAACGATAAACAGAGACAGAAAATTGGTGCACGCACCCGTTGCGGCCGTGAAAATTGACCACCAGATCGTGATGCGAGTCAACACGCGCCGCGCACCGATCAACTCGCCCCAGCGCCCGGTCGGCACTTCGAACACACCGTAGGCAAACTGAAACGCCATTGCCAGATAAGCAATCTGCGTGTTACTCAGTTCAAATTCTTTCTTGATAAATGGCGCCGCTTGTCCCCAGCAAATTCGGTCCAGGTACAAGATCGCGGCCATCGCGCACAGCCAAAAGACCACAAACATCCGCGCTCGCGACGGCCTACCGCCTGCGCCACCAGTCGTAGAATCGACCGTAGATTCGTAGGGATTACTATTGCCGCTTTCGGCTATATCATTGGGACCGTTGGATTCGTTTCGCATTGCGCACATATCCTCGGTTGGCGATTCTTGCGGCGAGAGTAGAACAGTTGTCCTCAACTGTTCATAGCACTTAGTTTCGGCGCTACTAAGGAATAGCCGAGAAATAAGTGTCAGGTACCTTTTGTGCGCAGCACCCGAAGGGCGAGTTTCTCGCAAAAGGTACCTGACACTTATTTCTCAAGCGATACTAACGGTTAGCGACAAATAACAGCTAAAGAAAAACAGTCGAAGGCAACGTGTTCATACTCTTAGTATGACCGCGCTCAGGAACGGGACGAATTCTAATTCATTCTCGCCTGCCGTGCGCACCTCTGGCGGAAAATTTTGCATCGGCACCGCATTGAGAAACAGCTCCTCGCGATTCAGGTATGGATGCAACCAGCTCAAAAATCGAGTAACATTTGACTCCCCGCCCAAATCGAAACCCGCGTCACAATGGAAGGAAGAGGATCATGTTGATTGGCTACGTAAGTGACCAACGCTATGTAGCTTTACCGGACGTTTACCTCGAGTTTATCGACTCCAGCGGTAATAGTTGGGAGGCTCGCTCGCGGGCAAGTGGCTCGGTACATCTCGATCTGCCACCTGGCGACTACAGAGTCATTCTGCAAAAACCAGGCTTCGGCGCGAAGTTCTCTCGCGTGATTGTACCGCTCGACCAGCCACACCAATTTCGGCTGCTCGCCGATAGCCTGTTCGGATATGCATGGCCGAAATGGGTTCGGTCGGGCGAAGAAGCTGAATTTCGAGTGCATGCAGTCGAACAATACAAATTGGAATTGTGGCGCTATGGTTGGGAACCGGAATTTGTTCACGGTTTGGGTTGGCATGACGAGCATGGTCCGCGCGCTACCATGCAGGTCACGCCCGACGGCGACTATACGCAGACGGGTGCTCAGTGGAACAAAGTTGGCTACGTTAGCGCTGCCCATCGGCAGTTCGTCAAAGCGCCCGAGCGCAGCGGGCTGTATTATTTCCGGGCATCGACCAACTCGGGTTTGCAGTTCTCATTTCCTTGGATCGTCGCACCTGCTCAACCGAGTGCCAAGATTGCGCTGCTGGCATCAAATATTACTTGGAATGCTTACAACGCGTTTGGCGGCCGGAGCAACTATATTCACGCGGATCAACTGCCGCTGACGCCCACCGTGAATTCTCGCTTTGAACTGCGGCGCTATCAGAGCGCCGAACACGGAACTTGGGGCTACTCCGAGTACGCTCCGCTGTCATTCGATCGTCCCGAACCATTCAATCACATCGATTTTCACGAGCGAATCACCGACCCGATCGAGGGTAGGCAAGCGTGCCATTTGGCACCCGCAGAATGGCGACTGGCAGGCTGGCTAGAACGTCATGAATTTGCTTACGACTATTATGCCGAAACTCAGTTGCACTCAGGTGTTCTTGACCTGTCGGCTTATAAGATCTTGATTACTGCGGTCCATCCCGAGTATTGGACGCGGCACATGTACCAGCGAGTCAAGCACTGGGTATTTGCTGACGGTGGCAAGTTAATTTACTTGGGCGGAAACGGACTTAACTGCGAAGTCGAGTTCGACCAGCAGGGCAATATGACTTGCCACAATGGTGCCATTACCAGTTTGTGGAGTAGCGGCATGGGCGGGCACGACAGTCGCTATGCGATGCGCCACGAATCGGAAGCCAATCTACTGGGCGTAGTTTTCACGCAAACTGGAATCATGACAGGTGCGCCATATCGTGTCATCGATGCGGCCCACTGGGCTTTTGCTGGCACCGGGCTCAAGGACGGAGACATCTTTGGCCAAAAAAGCTTGCACGTGCGCTGTCCAGGAGGCGCGTCTGGTCACGAAACTGACAAAATATCCGCTCAGTCGCCCAGCAATGTCCAGAGGCTTGCAAAGGGGATGAACATCGATGACGGAGGCGCGGAAATCGTGACGTTCGATACGGCCAGCGGTGGCAGCGTGTTCTCTGTTGGTTCGATCAATTACTGCGCATCGCTTCCGATCGATCAGAATATTTCTCGTATCACACAAAATGTAATTAGCCGCTTCTTGGAGTAGCCGCATGAAGATCACTCAAGTTGAATCGATCCCAGTTTGCGTCCCAATGAAAAAAGGGATGTCCGCTAAAACCGCTCACGGCGAGCATATCACTAGTCCTTACGTCATCGTGCGCGTGTCTACGGACGACGGCCTGGTCGGCTTGGGTGAAGCGACCATTTCCGCACTTTGGTCGGGCGAAACACAAGCGGGAACGGTGGCGGCGATTCGAGACTATATAGCTCCGGCAATCGTGGGCAAAGACCCGCGCGATATCACCAGCATTCGCCGATCGATGGACTTCATGATCAAGCTGAATCCCTTTACCAAAGCCGCCGTGGAAATGGCGATGTGGGACATTGCTGGCAAAGCGGTAGGATTGCCCGTATACCAATTGCTGGGTGGAAAGGTCCGCGACTCGGTTCGCATCAAACTGGTGATTTGGGCACGTGACATCGCCGGTTCGCGCGCGATGGCTGAACAGCATTTGGCGCTCGGAGTTACGTGCTTGAAAGTCAAAACTGGCCTCGATCCAATAACCGATATCGCGCGTGTCCGCGCAGTGCGCGAAGTGGCTGGCCCCAATATGCCGATCACCATCGATTCCAACTGTGGCTGGACAATTCAACAAGCCAAGTACTGCTTGCGCGAGTTAGCGGATGTAGATCTACTGTTGGCAGAACAACCCATACCGCCTGGTGATCACGTCGCCATGGCGGAATTGCGTCGCGAGTCTTTCGCTCCGATCATGGCTGATGAGAGCGTATTCACATTGCAGGATGCGTGGCAGTTAACGATCCATCGGGCTGCGGACATATTCAGTGTCTACCCTGGTAAACACGGTGGATTGGCCGCCACCGCTGAGATTATTGCCGTCGCCAAAGCCGCTGGATTGCGCTGTACGATCGGTAGCAATTTGGAACTTGGCATTGGAACTGCCGCTATGTTACATATTGCGGCAGCGTTTCCAGAGGTCGATACGGATGCGTTTCCTGCTGATACCATTGGGCCTTTTTATCACGATCACCATCTCATTACTCAGCCCTTACAGCTTGGACCGCCTGCTGCATTGGTACCTCACGGACCAGGCTTAGGCGTCGAACTGGATGAAGCCGATTTGAATCGCTGGCGAGTTTAGGTCGCCGCATGCCAGCAGCAGCTTGTCCGTTATGGCAGGATCATCAAAGTAGCGGAATTCGTCAAGAATTTGCATCAACTGCCGGCTTGCAAGTGATACCGTGAATTCGTTACTCGATGCGAAGCAATTCCGCGACGATCGCAATTGGTGTCCATGTTGTGTGCTGTGACGGGATACGACTCAGTCGCATTGAAGCCCAATGCAGGGTGTATACGCTGGGTTGATATTCGCTGACTCGGCGCAGCCGTGCAGCCTACCTAGTGCGTTGATAACGCACTAGATTGGTAGGATCTTTCGAATTGTCTATATTCCTGATGCGGCTAAAATGGTTTGGAAGCATGTTTCGTTGCTAAAATTCGATCAGAGAACACATAAATGACAACCAAAGAAAAAGCGATTTCTTTGATTCAATCACTCGGTGACGATATCTCGCTCGACGATGTGATCGACCGACTTTATTTACGCCGAAAAATTGAACTTGGAATTGCTCAGGCCGATGCCGGAGACGTATTGGAACACGATGCGTTTATGGATGAGCTTGAGGCAGACGATGCCCAGTAATTTATACTGGACTCGGCAGGCACGAGAAGACTTAAGGGCGATTTGAGCGCATATTGCACGTGATGCACCAGCAACAGCTACGGCCTACGTGCGAAAACTTCGCGCGACAGTGGAGCGGCTGAGGCAATTTCCATTCTCGGGAGAAGTCGTACCCGAACTGAGACGAGAAGACTTGCGAGAAGTTCTGCAGGGCAACTATCGGCTGATCTACCGAGTATCGGAAATGCGACTTGACATTTTTGGCAGTCTTTCACGGTTCTCGAATATTGGACCAACGAGACGTTCGAGTCGAGGAGTGAAAAAACTAAATACTACAACGAAACTCGGGTATTCGGTTCATGGCACGTTCATCGCACCTTTTCTCACCCGCGAAACCTCGTTTAACGAACGTGGGAAAAGCTTCCAGCTTGTCAACCTGTAGCGGAGTTTCGCCATTGCTTGCACAAGATATTGACAAGCTGGAAGCTTATCCCACGTTCGTTGAACGGTATTGGGGTTAAACGAGGTTTCGGCTACGCCATTGGTCACCTGGGCGAAGTTTTGTTATGAGCTATACTGGCTGGTCGAGGTGAATGTCCGGTGCGAGAGAATTCTGGTGAGATCCAATTGCGGTCGATTCAGAATCGCCGAAGGTGCAAATAACCCTGAACCGCTCAGGCAACATGGAGCGCCGGAATGATACGCCTTCTCTGGAGAGTGACGAAACGCGATCCGCGAGGCTGTTTCTGCATTTCGAGTGCAAGCTAAGCAATATCGCGAATCTGTGGTCGACGCCTCATTCCGCTGGCGTTGAACACGTTCGTCCACCGAAGGGGAAAGAAGTTGCATCAGCAGCTTTGGATCTCTCAGGTACAACGGACAGAGGGGTAACGTACCTTTCGTTACCTACTATCTTTCTGGAGTTGCTGTACCGTGACCAGAGCCTCGCTATCTCCGTTTGTCGCTCGTCATATTGGCCCCCGCGATGACGAACAACTGCACATGCTGAAGAGTTTGGGCTTTGATTCGCTGGACCAGTTGACTCGCGCCGTCGTTCCCGGCAGCATTCTCGACGAAGCTGATATTGATATTCCCGCGGGCGTCAGCGAGGAAGAGGCTCTCGAGGAACTAAGTCGAATCGCTTCGAAAAACAAAGTGCTCAAGTCGTTCATTGGCCAAGGGTATTACGGGACGATCACGCCCAAAGTCATTCAGCGCAATGTCCTCGAAAACCCAGCTT
>SXGS01546314.1_pt1 | contig 23014 bp, 11 predicted proteins | sample 3174681 | NCBI WGS metagenome assembly SXGS01 (sample SAMN11356861, study PRJNA531348) | freshwater metagenome | isolation source: freshwater sample F1-80 | place: China: Fuxian Lake, Yuxi | collected 2017-12-25
GCAGGCAGGTCAGTTACAGCCCCACCTTGGGGGACCCGCCTTCGCCGAGGCTTCGGCGGGGCGGGTGCGCCCCTGTCCTCCGAAGCCTTGGCGGAGGAGGGTTCCTCGCGTCTTGCATCTGGCCTGGCAGCGCTCCCGCCACAATCCGAAGTTATTTTTGCACGGACCCTAACCCCCCTGAGGCAGCGGGGGTGGGAAACGGGTTGGCGATTGTTCAGCCTCAACGTGGGAGGGACGGGACTAATGGGGGGGGATGAGTATTAAAAAGTCCGGTTGACCCTGTTTCCGATGTCCTCCAATGTCGTGCGAGTCAAATAGAATCCAGGCATTTATGAGCATTAGGAAGAGCCTTTTTTTCAGCGCATTGATCGCGGTGTCAACCGCCGCTGCCGTGGGGGCGGGGCGGCAGTTGAAGGGCCAGCACGCCCCGGCGGCCACTCCGGCCCTATCACCCGCGGACGCGCAAAAAAAATTCAAAGTCCCCGATGGATTCGATGTGCGGTTGTTCGCGGCGGAGCCGGATGTGGTGAATCCGGTGGCCATGACGTGGGATGGTCGCGGCCGGCTTTGGGTGCTCGAGTTGTATGAATACCCTCTTGGAGCCGCGGTTGGAACCAAGCCGCGGGATCGCGTGAAGATCCTCGAGGACACCGACGGTGACGGGCGGGCGGACAAAGTCACGGTGTTCGCGGACGGTTTGAACCTGGCGACAGGCCTGCTCTTGGGCGATGGCGGCGCTTATGTGGGGCAGGCGCCCGAGCTTCTGTTTTTGAAGGACGCAAACGGGGATGACGTCGCGGACGCCAGGACGGTGGTGATGACCGGATTTGGATTGGAGGATCGGCACGAGCTGTTGAACGGATTCACTTGGGGGCCCGACGGTTGGCTTTACATGACACACGGCGTCTTCACGCATTCCAAAGTGAAGCGTCCCGAGGAGCCGGCCGGAGACGGCGTCACCATGAACGCGGCGGTCGCCCGTTTTCATCCCAGGACCAAGCGCTTTGAAGTATTCGCCGACGGCACAAGCAATCCATGGGGTGTCGATTTCGATCGCGAAGGGAATGCCTTTGTCAGCGCCTGTGTGATCGACCATTTGTTCCACACCGCCGCGGGCGGGTTGTACGTGCGGCAGGCGGGGAGTCCGTCGCATCCCTACGGTTACGAGTTGCTGCCCTCGATCGTGGATCACAGGCACCATATGGCCGCCTATGCTGGGGTGCAGGTTTATCAAGGAGACCAATTCCCTGAAGAGTATCGAGGAACGATTCTCCTGGGGAACATCCATGACAATTCCGTGCACCAGGATCGACTGGTGCCCAACGGCGCTTCTTTCAAAGCCTCTTTCATCCAGGATTTCGTGAGGGCCAACGACGGCTGGTTTCGTCCCGTGAGCACTCAGGTCGGGCCGGACGGCGCCGTCTGGTTGATGGATTGGTATGACAAATATCCTTGCTACCAAAACGCCAACGCGGATCCGGAGGGGGTGGACAGGGAAAGAGGGCGCATTTGGCGCGTCGTGTACACCGGCGCCGAGCGCGGCAAAAAGGTGCCGCCTCGCCCGGCAGGCCTTGATCTGGAAAAAGCGGCGTCCAGCGATTTGGTGATCCTGCTCGCTCACCGCAATGCCTGGCAACGGCGCATGGCGCAACGGTTTTTGAGCGAGCGCCGCGAGGCTGCGGCGCGCGAGCCGTTGCTGACCTTGTTGCGCCAGGGCAAGGAACTCGAGTCCCGGCTCGCCGCCCTCTGGACATTGCACGGATCGGAACAATTGGACGAAACGCTGTTGGACTCGTTAAAAGCCGATCCAGAGCCGGTGATTCGGGCCTGGGTGGCGCGCTTGACGGGCGAGCGGCCCGAATGGGCTGAATCGGGCGCCTCGCGATTGGAGACTTTGGCCAGCGACCCCAATCCAAGCGTGCGGTTCGCCGTGGCCGTCGCGGCCCGCCAATTCGTTTCCGGGAGCTTGACGGTGAACACCCCGCCCAAGACCCAAGGAGTCGTTCCGACGCAGGCTATCGCCAACCTGGTGAGAGCTTCCGCGGACGGTCAGGACCGCTTGGTTTCGTTCATGATTTGGATGGCCAGCGAGCCGATGGTGGCGGCCGAGCCCGCCGGGGCGCTTGAGTGGATGGCTGAGAACGGCATGGCCACGATGCCGCTGTCGAGAACGTTGATGGCCAAAACGGCGAGGAGATTGAGTGACACTCGGAAGCCAGAGCTCCTCGATCGGGTGGTTGAATTCGTGCTGGAGCTCCCCGAATCCGCGGCCATGCTGGCCATCGGCGCCTTGGACGGCTTGATCGAGGGTCAAAAGGGCAAGGGAATTCTGCCCGGCAAACCCGTGTCGGCGTTCCTCGAGAAACTCGCTGGCCACCCAAACAAAGAGGTTGTTTCGCGCGCGCAGCAGTTGGGATCGATGTGGGGCGATGCCAAGGCCCTGTCGGCCATGCTCCTGAAGATTAATGACGCGAGCGCTTCGGACGCGGACCGTGTCAAGGCACTCGCGACGGCGCGCCAATTGCGAAACGAAGCTTCCCGGGACGCGGTGATGGAGTTGTTGCGTTCTGGGAACTCGGAGGCGCTGAAGGTCGAGGCGATCCGCGCGCTGGCGGAAATCGGGGGTGATCAGGTAGGGGAGTTCTTGATCGCGAACTGGAGATCGTATCCTTCGGCCCAGCGACGGGCCGTTTCCGAAACCTTGGTCTCGCGCTCGGGATGGGTGGGGAATCTCTTGGCGGCGATCGAGCAGAAAACCATCTCGGCCGGGGATCTGCCCGCGACCGTGGTCAGGTCTTTGGTGCAATCGAGAAATGATAATGTGAGGAACCGGGCCTTGATCGCGATCGGCCGCGTGCGCGAAGCGAATCCGGGCAAGATGGGGGTGATCCTCGAAAAAAGGAAAGTGGTTTTGTCTGGAGATATCGATCGCGCGGCAGGGCGCGAGGTGGCCAAGCGGACATGCCTGGTGTGCCACAAACTTCACGGAGAAGGAGCGGATATCGGACCTGATCTGACTGGCGTGGGACGTTCGACGCTCGACGCGTTGCTCGCGAACACGATCGATCCCAACCAGATCATCGGCAAAGGATACGAAAACGTGGAAGTGGAGACCAAGGATGGACGCACCGTGAGCGGCCGGTTGGTCGAGGACACGCAGGTGAGGGTGCGGTTGCTTGCCTCGGGGCCGAAGGAGGAGGTCGTGGGACGTCCCGACATTGTCTCGCTCCGGGTGTCTGAATTATCGGTCATGCCAGAGGGTTTGGAGCAAATGCCGGACGCGGATTTTCGAAACATGATTTGGTACATTCTGAATCCTCCGCAGGACAATCGCCCCATGACTCCAGAGCTGCGCAGGGAATTGGTTGGCGAGGAAAATCCCGGGGCTGAGATCCGGCCCGCCGGGGATGGTGAGTCGGTGGCGCTCTGGAATCCGAGCTGGAAAGTTCAAGCGCCCGATTTTGAGGGGACACCCGTGAAGCTCCCTGTGTACGCGGGTTTGAAAAACGTCCTGGTGACGCATCCGGCTGATTCCAAGCAAACGGCCTGGCTGGAGCGCGTCGCCGATCTCGGAGAAGCTTCGAACTTCGTAATTAAGGTCACGGTCGCCGCCCATGAAAAAGGAGATTGGGAGCTTCGAATCGTCGCGGATGATCGTGTGTTGCTGAAGCGCGTCGTGAGTCCCGAGGGGGAGCGTTGGAAGCATTTCCAAGCCGACCTTTCCGAGTTTGCTGGAAAACGGGTTCGTTTGCGGCTCGAGAATGCGGCGAACGGCTGGGAGTATGAGTTTGGGTATTGGGGAGCCGTGGAACTCTGGGATGCGGGCAGAGTCGCTCGCTCGTCTCTTCAGAAATGAATCAAATAATCGCGGGGGGATGCCTGCTTGGTTGGTTCGTCCAGGTGCCAAGTCGTGTCCAGTACGACCATCTAGCATCATCCATGAGGCGAAAGTCGCGCGTGATTATTTCCACCGGCGGTGATTAGATCTTGGCGGACCGGTGTCTATCTCACAGTGGCAGGTTCCGATCAAGCGAGCAAGCGAGTGACCGTCGATGGCAAGTTTTTCCGCCTCGACGGTCGCAAGTTTTTCGTGAAGGGCGCCACCTACGGTCCGTTTCGCAAGAACGCCGAGGACGAGCCATTTCCGTCCAGAGACCGAGTTCGGGCAGATCTTTTGCTGGCGCGCTCGGCCGGGGTGAATGTGCTGCGCCTTTATGATACGCCCCCAGGGTGGTTTCTTGACCTCGCGCTGGAGCATGAAGTTCGCGTCCTGGTCGATCTGCCCTGGAATAAGGAATGCTGCTTCCTCGACACTCAGGAGCAATGCCAGGAAGCCTTGGAGACGGTGAGGCAATACGCCGCGGCGTGCGCGGCTCACCCAGCGGTGTTCGCGATCAGCGTCGTCAACGAGATTCGACCCGACATCGTCCGATGGAGCGGCGCCGACACCGTCTCGGAGTTCATCGACCAACTGGTCCTGGAGGTCAAACGGATCGATCAAAACTGCCTGTGCACTTTTTCAAATTTTCCACCCACCGAGTATCTCAGGCCGCGATCCCTTGATTTTCACGCGGTCAATGTTTATCTGCACCACCCGCGGCCGTTCGAGAATTATGTGGCGCGGCTGCAGAGCCTCGCGGAATCGAAGCCTTTGATCCTTGGGGAATTTGGGATCGATTCCCTGCGCGAGGGAGAGGCAGAGCAAGCTTCGATTCTGGACTGGCAAATCCGGAAGGCGTTTCAACAGGGGTTGGCGGGGGTGGTATTGTTCAGTTTCACGGATGAATGGCACAGGGACGGACGGGACATTGACGACTGGAAATTTGGGCTGACTCGGATCGATCGATCTCCGAAGCCGGCGTATGACGTCGTGAAAGCCGTGTTCGACTCAGCCCCCTATCTGCCGACAGAGCGGCTTCCGAGCGTGTCGGTCGTCGTGGCGAGTTACAATGGGGCGCGGACTCTCCGAAGCTGCCTTGAGTCGCTGACCCGGCTGAACTATCTGGATTACGAGGTGATTTTAGTGGATGACGGCTCGACGGACGAAAGTTTCGCCATAGCCAGTCTGTTCCCCACGGTGAGAACCATTCGGCACCCCGAGAACCGGGGGCTGTCCCAAGCGAGGAACACGGGCATTCTGGCGGCGCGCGGGGAGGTGGTGGCTTTCACCGACTCTGATTGCCGCGCCGACGAGGACTGGCTTTTCTATTTGATGAACGATCTGACGCGCAGCGGGTGCGCGGGGATGGGAGGGCACAATTTCCTGCCTCCTGACGACTCCTGGCTCGCGGCTGCGGTGATGGCGTCTCCGGGCGGGCCGGCCCATGTGATGCTGACCGACCGGCTCGCGGAGCACATTCCCGGGTGCAACATGGCGTTCTACAAGTGGGCGCTCATCGAGGTGGGGTATTTTGATCCCGTGTTTCGCAAGGCTGGGGACGACGTGGACATTTGCTGGAGGCTGCAGCAATTGGGTTTGAAGATTGGGTTCAGCCACGCGGGGTTCGTGTGGCATTATAGGCGTTCGACGGTTTTGGATTATCTGAAGCAGCAGCGCGGCTATGGTGAAGCCGAGGCGATGCTGGTGCGGAAGCATCCCGAATACTTCAATTGGTTCGGAGGCAGCACCTGGCAGGGACGCATTTATTCCGCGGCGAAGCCGGCCATCACGATGGGGGGGGCGATGATCTATCATGGCCGGTTCGCGACGGGGATGTTTCAGACATTGTACGCGCCCCAGCCGGCCTTGATGCTGATGATGGCGACAAGCCTCGAGTACCACGTTTTGATCACCTTTCCCCTGCTCGTCGTGGGGGCGGTGCTGAATCCATTGCTGTGGTTCGGAGCCGCGAGCCTGGGCGCCTCGTTCAGTTTGTGCGTCGCCGGCGCGCTGCAAGCGGAGATTCCGCGGAAGCAGCTTCGGATCTGGTCCCGGCCCTTGGTGGCATTGCTGTATTGCTTGCAGCCGGTGGTGCGCGGGTGGGCCCGCTATCGAGGACGGTTCCGCGTGGATCTGGTCCCCCTCGAAGCTTTCGAGAATTTGAACTCGGTGGATTTGAAGTACAAAGGCCGGGATTTTGGGTCCATCGCGTTTTGGGACGAGAGATTGCTGGATCGGGGCGATTTGCTCGGCTGTTTGCTTGCCGAACTCGAGAAGAAGGGCTGGCAGCATCGAGTCGACGGGGGCTGGAACAATTACGATGTGGAGATCTTTGGCACGCGGTGGAGCCGGCTGCAACTCACGACCGTGGCGGAGTTGTACTCTGGGGGAAAGCAAATGCTGCGGTGCCGGCTAAGACCTGCTTGGACGTTTCTGGCCCGCGTTGTTTTTTGTTTGCTGACGGCGGCGAGTCTGATCCTCGTGGGATTGCTCGGCGGCAGATGGCCCTGGTTGAATCTGGTGTGGATCAGCTTGCCCGCGTTCGTGTGGTGGCTGCACGTGGAGCATCGCACCTTGCAGCGCCTTGTCGCCTTGTTTGTCGAGCAGGCGGCACTGAAGCTGAAACTGCGCAAGGTGGAGGGATCAACGAATCGAGGCCGGCGACCCTGATCCACTTGATTCCGCGCCGGAACCGCGTGGCTCTTCCCACGAAGCGATTGCTTCCGCACCGCTAGATCCCGCGCGTTGTCCGCCTTTTTGAAGCTTAAATCGGCTGTTGGACTTCGTGGAGATTTGCTACAGCCTGGAGGAGAAAGGTTTGACGAAGAACGAGGCATATCCCTGGTGGATCTGGTGAGTGATTCCGAAAAACTTTATCGCCAGGATCTTTCGAATATTCGACAGGGGCACCTGCGGTTTTAAGGATCAAGTCAACGTGCCGAGACGCCAGGTGATGCGAGCGGCGCCGCAACGGCGCTTGATGCGCGCTTGCCGTGCTGGTAATTTCCGCGCTCCTGTAATTCTAGAGACGGCGGTTGGGCATGACGAAGAGTCGCTTTGGCCAACCGTTGTTGGCAGGATAAAACACGACGACACCATGGACTACAAGAACACACTGAACCTGCCCCGCACCGAGTTCCCGATGAAAGCGGATCTGGTGGCGCGCGAACCGGCGCGTTTGGAGAAATGGCAGCGGGAGTCGTTGTACAAGCAGATCCAAACGCGGCGCTCGGGCGCCCCGAGATTCGTGCTGCACGACGGGCCGCCGTTCGCGAACGGAGACGTGCACATCGGCACCGCGTTGAACAAGATCTTGAAGGACTTCATTGTGAAGCACCGCACCTTGCGCGGCAATCGCGCGCCTTACGTCCCGGGGTGGGACTGCCACGGCCTGCCGATTGAGTTCAAAGTGTCCCAGGAATTGCGCAAGACGGGCGACACCCAGGGGGATGCGGTGAAGCTGAGGGATGCGTGCGAGGCTTACGCGCGCAAGTACATCGCGCTGCAACGAACGCAGTTCAAACGATTGGGAGTGCTCGGGGATTGGGAGAATCCGTATCTGACCTTGGACAAGCGGTATGAGGCCGAGGAACTGCGCCTGTTCGCGGATATCGTGGAGAAAGGCTATGTCTACCGGGGGAAGAAGCCGGTTTACTGGAGCATTCCATGCCGGACGGCATTAGCGGAGGCGGAGGTCGAGTACCAGGATCACGTCAGCCAAAGCGTGACGGTGAAGTTTCCAGTCGTGGGGCATCCAGGGACCTTTCTCTTGATTTGGACGACTACGCCCTGGACCCTTCCCGCGAATCTGGCGGTCGCCTTCAACTCCACCTTCAATTATTCCTTGGTTCGCGCGGGCGACGAGTTGTATCTGGTGTCGGCCGTCCTCCTGCCCGAGCTGGCGAAGCGCTGCGGCTGGGAAAGTTATGAAATTGTCCGAACCTTGTTCGGAGACCAGATGCTGGCGATCGAGTACCAGCATCCTTTTTGTGATAGGCGGGGCCGGCTTTTTCCTGGGGACGGGTTTGTGGAGAACACCACGGGAACAGGGCTGGTACACATCGCGCCAGGGCACGGGATGGAAGATTACAGCTTGGGCCTTCAACAGGGGCTCTCGATCTACTCACCCGTGGACGACGACGGCTGCCTGGCGTTCACGTCCGATTTGCCCGCCGACCAGCAGATGCCAGCTGCGTTGGTGGGAAAATCCATTTTGATGAAGAACGGCGCGAGCGAGGCAAACACGGCGGTGCTTCGTGAGCTCGAGGCGAGGGGCGCCCTCCTGCACCAGGAAGCCTTGACGCACAGCTATCCCCACTGTTGGCGGAGCAAGACGCCGGTGGTGTTTCGCGCGATGGACCAGTGGTTCATTCGTGTGGATCACCAGGGGTTTCGAACCGAAGCTCTCAAACAGATCCGGGAACGGGTGGACTGGGTGCCCGAATGGGGGCGGAACCGTATCGAGGCCGCCGTGAAGTCCAGGCCTGACTGGTGCATTTCCAGGCAGAGAGCCTGGGGCGTTCCCATCCCGGCCTTCTACGATGCCGCCGCGAATCCCATTCTCGACGCACGGGTAATCCGGCGGGTGGCGGATTTGGTCGAACAACATGGTTCGAATGTGTGGTTTGAAACGCCCGCCGGCCAGCTCTGGCAAAGGGTGCGACCCGAGAGCTGGGAGGGGCGCGAGGCGACGGCAAAATCGCAAGACACGCTGGATGTTTGGATCGACTCCGGTTCGTCGTCGCGCGCGGTTCTGATGCGCCGGCCCGAGTTGGTGGAGGGAGGGGATTGGCAGGCGGATATGTACCTGGAAGGAAGCGATCAACACCGGGGGTGGTTCCAGTCCTCGCTCCTGTTGTCGCTCGCGGGGAACGCCGCGCCCCCGTTCAAAACCGTGCTGACTCACGGGTTCATGGTGGACGCGGATCGTGAGAAAATATCCAAGAGCAAGCAAGGACAAGGAGGCTACGACAAACCGCAGACCGCCGACGCTTACGTGAAACGGCACGGCGCGGACGTGGTCCGCTTGTGGGTCGCTTCGCAGGACTGTCGCACTGACGTCGTGGTCAGCGAGGAACGGATCTTGAAAGTGGGGGAAATCTACCGGCTGTTGCGGAACAGTTTGCGTTATCAGTTGTCCAATCTCTTCGATTACGACCCTGCGGCGCACGCCGTGCCGTGTCCGGCGATGACGGGATTGGATCGTTGGATACTGGATGCGTTTCGCGCGCTTGAGTTGAAGGTCGACGAAGCCTACACGCGTTTTGAGTTCCACACGGTATACCAGCTTTTGAGCCAGTTCGCGTCCTTCGAATTGTCGGCCGTGTACCATGATGTCGTCAAGGACCGCCTCTACACCGACGCGGCCAACTCCCGGCGCAGACGATCCACCCAGACGGCGCTCCATTGTTTGGCGGGGGGACTGGCCCAAATGCTGTCGCCAATCTTATCGTTCACCATGGACGAGGTGTGGGAGTTCCTGCCGGGGCCGGATCGAGCCAGTTCCGTTCATCTCACCGATTGGGTTCCGGGGATCGGCGCCGGTTCTGGCGCGTGTGTCCTCACCGAGCGGGAGACGGCTCAATGGCGCGCGAGCTTTGCCTGGCGCGAGGGCGCCTTGGCGGAACTCGAGAAGCAGCGCCAGTCGAAGGCGATTGGCAAGAGTCTGGACGCGGAGTTAGTGATGATCGGCGGCGGGCCTGATCTGTCGAGACTGGTGGAGGATCGATCCTGGCAGGAGGATTTGCGGGAACTTTTCAACGTGTCCGCGTTGAAAGTGAAGTTGGCTGGAGGAGAAGGAGCCTCGGATGGCGTGACATTTGAGGCGCTCCACGCCGCGGGCCAAAAATGCGAGCGATGCTGGCATTGGGAAACCAGCGTGGGAGAGGATTCAAATCACGCGACATTGTGCTCTCGGTGCGCGTCCGCCGTGGGATGAACCGCCGCGTTCGGGCGGTTTCCCTGGCGAGCCAAGTGTCCAGTGTCAAGTGAAGTAGGGGGTGTATTCGGGCACTACGCTCTTGAGCCGGGTCTTGATCTGGTTGGCCTCCACTTCGTGCAAGTTCTCGAGGATGTCTTCGAATTGCTTTTCCACGGTCTCCAAGTTCGAAGGCTTGCAGACAAAACGCAAGATCTTGGGATGGGACGTCGGCGTGATGTTCTCGCCAACGTGACTCAACTCCTCGAACAGTTTTTCACCTGGCCGCAGCCCGGTGAACTGGATCTCGATGTCCTCCTCTGGCCTGAGCCCGCTGAGCTCGATCAATTGAGTGGCGAGATCCACGATTTTCACCGGTTTCCCCATGTCGAGCACAAAGATCTCGCCGCCGCTTCCTTGGGCGCCGCTTTGCAGGACAAGGCCGACTGCCTCAGGGATTGTCATGAAATATCGGGTGACTTCGGGATGGGTGACCTTGACGGGGCCGCCTGCGGCGATCTGCTTGTTGAAGATGGGGATCACGCTTCCCGAGGAGCCCAGCACGTTGCCAAATCGAACAGCCATGAATTTGGTCTTGCCTTCGCCGGGACCGTCCTGGCTCGCGTGCAGCGCTTGGATAAAGATTTCAGCGAGGCGTTTCGTGGCTCCCATCACATTGGTGGGATTGATTGCCTTGTCGGTGGAGATCATCACAAACCGGCCGACTTTGAATGCCAAGGCATGCCTCGCCATTTGCGCGGTTCCCAGGGTGTTGTTCTTGATCGCTTCCGCGGGCTGGCTCTCCATCATCGGAACGTGCTTGTGCGCGGCCGCGTGAAACAGCACGGCGGGCTTGAATTTCTCGAAGATCTGTCGCATGCGGGGGGCGTCGCACACGTCGGCGACGCAAGGGACCACGAGGGCTCCCGCGCCTGCTTCCTTCAGTTCCTGCTCGATTTGAAAGAGCAGAAATTCGGACTGCTCCACCAGCAGGAGGCGGCGGGGGTTGTACAGCGTGATTTGACGGCACAGCTCGCTCCCGATGCTGCCGCCGGCGCCGGTCACCATCACCACTTTGTCCTTGAGAATCTGGCGGATGTTTTCCGTCTCGAGTTCCACGGGTTCCCGGCCCAGCAGGTCCTGGATTTCCACTGAACGGAGCTGGCTGACCTTGATTTTGCCGGTCGCCAACTGCTCCAGGGAGGGGACGGTTTCAAATCGGAGCCGGGTTTGCTGGAGGATCTTGACGATTTCCCCGATCCGCTTGGCTGGAGCGGAGGGCATGGCGATGATGATTTCCTCGAGTTGCAGATTGAGTTTCGGGTTCAGCAACGCCTCCGGGCTTCCAATCACTGGAATGTTGTGGACCCGTGAGTGCCATTTTTTCTCGTTGTCGTCGAAAAAGGCGACGGGGATCAGCCCCAGTCCGCGCTTGGTCCCGAGTTCGCGCGCAAGGCTCGCCCCTGCGTCGCCGGCTCCTATGATGCCGACCCTGCGAGCAAGCCGGGAGGTCCTGCTTTGGGGCGAGAGAAACCGCTCTCGAATCAATCGAAATAGCAAGCGGATGCCCGTCAGCGCGATGAACGAAAGCAAAAAATCCAGCAGGATGACGCTTCGAGGGGGGTGGTAAATATCGACTCCTGAAATCCTGAGAACAACGAACACCGCGGACGCGCCCGCCATGGCGTAGAGCAGGCGAAGCATGTCCGGAATGCTAAAATAGCTGAGGAGGCCCGAGAACTGCCCGAACGCCATCAAGAAGGCAAACTTGACGGCCGTTTGCGTCGGCCAAAGCCAATAGAAATCCTTGCTATGCTCGGGCGGGACCTTGAAGTCGAAGCGCAGTTGGAACGCAAGGGCATGACACGCCAGCATCGCTATGGCGTAGAGAATGATGAGACCCGTGATGCGAATCCAAGGCGATCGGTTGGTCAGTAGTTGTTTCACTGGGCCCTCCTCCTATAGCAAATTGGGGGGCGGGAGAAAAGGATTTCCAGATGCCTGCATGAACTCGGTTGCAAAGATTCGGGAAAACGCGGCTTGAAGCGAAGGTGGCTCTCCCCGCGGATTTGCGTGCGCGCTTGAGATGGGGCGACACCTAAGATACAACTCCGCCTTATGGAACCGGAACTCCGCCCGCGCCGCTATCACAACCTCGCTTTGGTCGGATTCATGGGGGTTGGGAAATCCTCGGTGGCCCGGCTGATCGGCTCTCAGATGCACATGCAGGTGGTTGATACGGACGAGTTGATCGAACAAGCCGCCGGGGGGATGAAAATCTCCGAGATGTTCGCTCGGTTTGGGGAGGCGGGGTTTCGCGAGCGGGAGCGGGAAGTGGTTCGGTCGCTGCGCGATCTCAGGCGGGTCGTGATCTCGACGGGTGGGGGTCTCGTCACCAACCGGGAGAACATGGCAAGCTTGAAAGAACATTCATTGGTGGTTTGCCTCTGGGCTAGTCCAGAAGTGATCTGGGAGCGAGTGCGGCATCAATCGAGCCGGCCTTTGTTGCAAACAAGCGATCCGCGGGAGCGAATTCGCGAGTTGGTCGCACAACGGGAACCCTTTTACCGAGAGGCGGATGTGATGGTGAGCAGCGAGCGCCGCCAGTTGCACGAGGTGGCCCATAACGTCATCCACCAGGTCCGCCTGGTTTGCGGAGGCGTGTTCCCCAGCCCTCCGCCGCAAACCAGCAGTTGACATTTTGAGTTTTGACAAGATGGGGACGCCTGAATGTGGCTCTGAGCTCGGTGGGGGCGCCGCGAGAAATCCTCGTGTCTGCGAAGTCCCGGCTCGTCCGTGCACCTTGTGGTGCGATGACTTGGCCGCCGGTCTCTTGAAATTCGATCCGGCGAACTGCCGGTTCTTCGCGGATTGGTTGGCGTGGGCGCGGATCCGTGGATGAGGGCGCAGGGAACTCGACCCCTCCCGTGAAGTGATAGAAGTCGTCCAACAAAAAAGAAGATGGACGCTTGGAACGAGTTCGTCGAACCTGTTGGAAACAACTGAACCCTATCGCACACGCTGCTCGTTTCCGATGCCAAAAGACCGCACGCCATCCAAGTCATCTTCGCCAGACAGGAAGCAGGGCGTTTTCGCGTTGGACCGCGCCCGGCTTTCAGGGACCCTCTGGATTGCGCGAGCGGGCCTTCTGCTGGCGGGGGGCGTCGCGGCCTACCTGCTTTGGCATGCTCTCACGCATGATCGCATTGGCGGATGCGGCCCCGGCTCGCCGTGTGATCGCGTTCTGGGGAGTCATTGGGCTTATTTGGGGCCTGTTCCCGTGAGCGCGCTAGCGTTGCTGGCTTATGGCATCTTATTGATCACCACATTCCAGCTGGCGCTTCCTCAGACCCCTCGATTTCGCGCCAAGCCTTGGCTGCTCACAGTTTTGCTCTCCAGCGCGCTCATCACCGCGGCTCTCTGGTTTCTTGCCCTCCAATTGGTTCACATAGGCGCTCTGTGCAAATTCTGCGTGGCAGCTCATGCTGGAGCGGTCGTCGCGGGCATTGCGTGTCTCGCTGTCGCTCGCCGATGCCTCGCCAGCGCGAATCCCGCGTCCAAGCCCCAGTTCTGCCTGAAGCCATCCGCGGCCATCGCGGCGTCTCTCGCCGGCGCCGCGTGCGTTGCCGTGTTGGCGTCCGCCCAAATCACTTTTCCCCACCGCATGAACTTGGTCCGCGTGCATAAAGGCACGTTCAAGCTTGACCTGCGCGAGCTTCCCAAACTCGGCTCGGAATCGGCCACGCGGGTGTTCGTGAGCCTGTTCGACTACACATGCCCGGATTGCCGCGACATGCACAAATTGCTCGCCTCCGCATTGAAGCGTTACGGAACTCAGCTCGCGATTGTTTCCTTGCCGGTGCCTTTGGACGCCCGTTGCAATCCCGTGGTGAGAACCACGCAAAAAAAACACCAGCAAGCGTGCGATTATGCCAAGCTGGGTCTCGCTCTTCGCCGCGTCAGCAACGCCGCGTTCCTTCAATTCGACGAATGGATTTTTGAGCCCCGCGATATCCCCACGCTCGATCAGGCCAGGGAAAAAGCCCGCCAGATTGTGGGTGAGGAGCCGCTGAAGGCAGCCCTTTCGGATCCCTGGGTGGAACGGACACTGCAAACCAGCGTCGCTCTTTACGAGCAAAACGGCAACATCACGAGTTCTTATAGGATGCCCCAGCTCGTGATCGGCGACATCGTCAACCTGGGCCGCCTGACCCGCCCCGAGGATCTTTACCAGCTGCTCGAGAAAAATCTTGGCGTCACCCCTCCCCCTTAACCGCCACAACGCAGCGACAGGCAGGGCTGCGTGGCGAATCACCCGCTCGAATGCCGCAGTTTTCCATGCAGGCACGGGTCATTTTAAGTTCGCCGCCAGTCGCATCCAACGGATGCGTCCACCTCTCGCCGCCTTGTCATGGCTTCGTGGCCAAGGGCTTTTTCGCGCCGCCCGAGTTGGGAAACGCCAAGCCCCCCGCGGCGCCTGGAGGTTCCACACCATGGCGAACGCTGGGAGGGGCAAAGGATGGATCTGGCCCGCATCCATGAAAGCCACCGGTTCGGGCGCGACTCCCGCCGTCCTCAGGCTCATACATCACCGCCATACCCGGCTCACGGATGGCTCAAGCAACGCCCTCCATCCACTCATCGCATGACCGCCGCCGAGGCCTGAACCCGGCGCTCTCGAGACGCCCAAGTTTTTAAAATTGAGATTGCGCAAGAACTTACAACGGATAGTCTAAGTGCGAATACTTCTAAGGCCTCCTTGAACTATGCATTTTGGCGTCGATTACCACCCTGAGCACTGGGTCTATCCCTTTGCTGGAACCCAGGAAAACCCGGAGGCTCGATGGGAGCGCGATGCCCAGCTCATGGTGGCTGCCGGCGTGAATGTCGTGCGACTCGGCGAGTTCTGTTGGGGCCTTTGCGAACCCGAGGAAGGCCTCTTCGATTTCGCATGGATGCGGCGGGCGATGGATGTTCTTGCGTCCCACAAGATTCAGATCGTCCTCGCCACGCCTACGGCGGCGCCTCCGTTGTGGCTGGCAAAGCAACATCCCGAGATTTTGCCCAAGGACGAGCGCGGTCTTTTGCTTCACGAAGGCACGAGGCGAGCGGTCTGCCTGAACAGCAACATCTTCTGGAGCTACTCAAACAAGATCGTCACGGCCATGGTGAAAGCCCTAGGGGATCATCCGCAGTTGATCGCGTGGCAGTTGGACAACGGCATTGGGGGCCACAAAACCGAGGCTTCCTTCAACGATGAGACCCGGAACGACTGGCACGCGTGGCTCAAGGCCAAGTATGAGACGATCGAGAACTTAAACACGCTTATGGGCCTCCGGTTCTGGGGGCAGATCGTCACTGATTGGAGCCAAGTCCCCATGCCCATGGTGGCTCCGACGGTTCATAACCCCGCACTCCTGATCGATTGGCTCCGCTTCTCCAGCGACACTTGCGTGGCGTACATCAAAATGCAGGCGGACCTGATCAAGAGTCTCACGCCAAACATCCCCGTCACGACCAATTTGCGGGCGCTCTCCAGAAACTTCGACCACTTCGACATGGCCGACGTCCTGGATTTCGTCTCTCTCGACAGCTACGCCACCATCAAGTCCAAACCCGCGGAAAACGCCTACGAAGTCGACATGATGCGTTCGCTCAAAAAGTCGGCGGGCAGAACTCCCGACGGCGAGGAAGGTTTTTGGGTGATTGAACAGAAGGCGGGCAACGTCAATTGGCAGGATGTGAACTCCCTCGTCGCCCCAGGGGTTGTTCGATTGTTCACCTACCAACTCTTGTCGCGCGGGGTGACCGGCGTCCTCTACTTCTTCTGGCGCCAGCCGCGTATCGGATCGGAGCAGTTCTATGGCGGTGTGCTCACCCACGACGGCCGGGGCGAAAACCGAGTGTATCGAGAGATCAGTCAAATAGGCGAGGAAATGAAATTGCTCTCGCCCGTGCTCAAGGGAACCAAAGTCGTGGCGGAAACGTGCATCCTCTGCAGCCATCCAAACGAGTGGTCGCTCAAGTTGCCCATGCAGCCCAACAAGTACTTCAAACAGAGAGATCACTCGGTCTTGTTCTACAGCGCCCTCCACGACCGCAATATTCCGGTCGACTTTGCCCGCCCCACGGACGACCTCTCCAAGTACAAGATCGTTTTCGCCCCGTCGCTTCACCTGCTGGCGGGCGGAGAGGCTGATTTGCTCAAACTCTACGTGCAGAACGGCGGCACGCTCGTCTCCACTTTCAACACGGGCCTCGTCGACGAACACCACATCGCCTCCGACACCGGATTTCCCCATGATTTGACGGATCTCTTCGGTTTGGAGGTTCCCGAATTCGACGCCCTCGCCCCGAACCAGGAAAACCACCTTGCCTTCAAAGGCTCCTTTCCGGCGACGCACATGCACCCTGCCAGATTATGGTGCGACCTGATCGAACCCAAAGGATGCCAGGTGCTCGCCACGTACTCGAGCGACTTCTACGCGGGCGTTCCCGCGATGACGATCAATAATTTCGGCCTCGGGAAGGCCGTGTACATCGGCACCATGAGCCACCAGCATTTTTATTATGATCTCGTTGGATGGCTTCGCGAAATGTGCGAGCTGTTCCCATTGCTGAAAGTGCCTGATACCGTCGAAGTCGGCATGCGCCAGAAGGACGGAACCAAGATCTATTTTCTGTTGAACCATCAAAACGCACCGGTCCGAATCACCTTCTTCAAGCCCATGCACGATTTCTTGACGGGCAACACCTTCACGGGGAATTACGATCTCGCGCCCCACGGAGTTCTGATCCTGGACGAAAACCAGGCAAAGGGTTGACACGTTCGCGCGTCCAAGAAAGCTTTTCGTCCTGATGATGAGAGCCGCCTCCGGTTGGTCTGAACGTCCTCCGCTGGCCGCGAGTCTGACCCTCTCGCCTCAAGAAACAGTTTTGGCTCTGTGGCGGCAGACAGATCTCGGTCCAGTTGAGAAAGCCCTGAGATCAGGGACCCAAGCGGCCTCCCAGATCATCCCCAAAGTCCTCCAAAAGCTCAGCATCGACAAGCGCCGGTCCGAGGCCGAGATCGCTCGTGTTTGGAACAACCTGATCGACCCACAAGTCACGGCTCACGCCCAACCATCAGGCCTCGTGAAAGGAACGCTCTTCGTCACGGTCAGCAGCCATGTCTGGCTCGATGATATCGTCCGATTCCGGCGCCGCGAGATACTTCAAAGACTTCAGCACAGCTTCGGCAAGGAGATAGTAAAAAAGATTTCTTTCAGAGTCGGATAGGTGCCCGACGTCTAACAATGGGTGGTGCATTCGTTGGGCCTCTCTCTTGTGGATCCGGTGAGTGATTCGAAGAACTTTATCGCCAGGAACTTGCGAAGATTCGCCTTGGGCAACGGCCGTCTGAAGGTTCACGGCTCTCCTGGAACCGGATGCCGCTCCGCCGGAGGAGCTGCCTGCGGAAACAGTTGGCGTTTGTTTCTTCTCCCTGCTTAGTTGAGAGCATGCCACGCAAAGCAAACCGGGCGATGCTCGCATCACAGTCAAAACCTCGCACGACTGTTGGCTTTCCGCTGGTCTCGGAGCGGCCGTTGGAGGCAGGTCGGTTATCCCTGAAAGCACTTTCGCAATCGAAGCTCTACTTGTTATTGTTTTGCCTCGCGGCGTCGATCGGGGCAAACGGCGCCGACGGGCAACCAGGGGCAGGGCGCCAGGATTCTAGAGTTCACGCTTGGATCAACCAATATTGCGTGGATTGCCACGGCGAAGACAAGAAATCCGGCGAACTGGATTTGCAGAGCGTCGGTTCAAATCCAGTTGGAGGTCACCAGGAAATTTGGGAGAAAGTCGTCCGAAAGCTCCGCGCGCGGCAAATGCCCCCTCCCGGAAAGCAGCGTCCGGACGAGGCCACTTACAAAGAGCTGTTGACGCGTTTGGAAGCCTCCCTCGACAGCGCGTGGGGGAAGTCTCCGAATCCTGGGCGAACGGCAACGTTTCGCCGCCTCAACCGCGTCGAGTACCAAAACGTCATTCGTGATCTCTTAGCGCTCGAGATCGACACCTCTGAACTGCTGCCGAAAGACGACGCCAGCCATGGGTTCGACAATGTGACCGTAGGCGATCTTTCACCGACGCTCTTGGATCGTTACATCACGGCGGCGCAAAAGATCAGCCGGTTGGCGGTCGGAGCTCCGCGGCGAGTTCCTGGTGGCGACACCTTTCGTCTCCGGGCTGACATCACTCAAGAGGAACGCGTGGAGGGTCTGCCCGTTGGCACTCGCGGCGGCGCATTGATTCCCCATACGTTTCCCCGGGATGGCGAATATGAAATCCAGATCAGGCTGACGCGGGATCGAAACGAGGTGGTCGAAGGGCTGATAGAAGATCACGAGCTGGAGGTGTTGCTGGACCGGGAGCGGGTGAAACTCTTCACAGTGTCCCCACCGAAGGGTCGCAATAAGAACTATGAGATCGTGGACGCCCATTTGAAGCTGCGCCTCCCGGTCAAAGCAGGACGGCACGAGCTTGGTGTGACGTTCTTAAAAAATCCATCGGCGTTGATCGAAAACAGACGCCAGCCTTACAATGCTCGTTTCAATTATCATCGGCACCCGCGCCTCGCGCCCGCCATCTACCAGGTTTCCGTCAATGGCCCCTACAACTCCACCGGGCCCGGCAAAACTCCCAGCCGCGACAGGATATTCGTGTGCCGACCGGCGAAATCCGCCGAGGAAACCCAGTGCGCGGAGCGGATTTTGTCGACTCTGATTCGCCGGGCCTATCGCCGGCCTGCGACCCGCGAGGACATGGAGCGGCCCATGAAATTCTTTCTAGAGACGAGTGCCCAGGATGGGTTCGAGGCCGGCATCGAAACGGCCCTCAGCGCCATCCTCGTTAGTCCACAATTCCTCTTTCGGGTTGAAAACGATCCTTCCCCAGCGCCACCGAACACCACCTACCGCATCAGCGATCTGGATCTGGCGTCCCGGCTTTCATTCTTTCTGTGGAGCAGCATTCCAGACGACGAACTGCTGGACGCCGCCGCGAGGGGCCGGCTTCGCAAGCCCGCGGCCATTGAAAAGCAGGTTCGGCGGATGCTTGCGGATCCCCGCTCTCAGGCATTGGCGAGCAATTTCGCCGAACAATGGCTGCATGTGCGCAACCTGGAATCCATCACCCCCGACGCTAGGCTCTTTCCTGATTTCGACGACAATCTCCGGCAGGCTTTTCGCCAGGAGACAGCGCTCTTCTTCGCGAGCGTCTTGCGTGAGGACCGCGGCATTCTGACGTTGCTCAAGGCGAACTACAGTTATTTGAATGAACGCCTAGCCAAGCATTACGGCATTCCGCATGTTTACGGCAGCCGATTCCGCCGGGTCGCTCTCGAACGGGAATCCGAGCGGGGAGGCTTGCTGCGCCAGGGAAGCGTGCTGACGGTGACATCCTACGCGACGCGCACCTCTCCCGTGCTTCGAGGCAAATGGATCCTTGAGAACATTCTTGGCGCGCCGCCGCCCAATGTGCCGGCGCTGCGGGATAACACGGTGTCCGCTGCCCTCTCCGTGCGCGCTCGGTTGGCCGAGCACCGCGCCAATCCCGCGTGCGCCTCCTGCCATAATGTCATGGACCCGGTTGGTTTCGCCCTTGAGAACTTCGACGCGGTGGGGCGCTGGAGAAATTTCGAAGAAGGACTCCCGATCGACAGCGCCGGAGGACTGCCTGATGGCAGCCAGTTCACGGGCGTTTCGGGCTTGGAGCAGGGCCTGTTGGATCGACCCGAGATTTTCGCGGGGGCTCTGACCGAAAAACTGCTGACTTACGCCTTGGGGCGCGGGATCGAGTATTATGATGCCCCCGCGATCCGCAAGATCGTCCGCGAGGCCCAGCCGAAAGGTTTTTCTTTCTCGTCAATCATCATTGGAATTGCTAACAGTGTCCCATTCAACATGAGGAGAACGCCATGATTATTACCAAGAAGTTCCTTCCCCGACGGACATTCCTGCGCGGCATGGGCGCCACCCTTGCGCTGCCTTTGCTCGACGCCATGATTCCTGCCGCGACCGCCCTGGCCAAAACGGCGGCGAACCCCGTGCGCCGCCTTGGCTTCGTGTTCATGCCCATGGGTTGCGATATCACGAGATGGACTCCCCCGGGGAACAACCTGGATTCATTGCCGCCGATCCTCAGCTCACTCGCCCCGGTCAAGGACCACGTCAGCGTCCTCACGAATTTGGAGCTGCAAAACGCTTATCCAGGCAGCCACGCTACTTCCAACTCCGCCTTCCTGAGCGCCGCGAAAGCGAAGCTGACGGAAAGCGCGGATTATTATTTGGGAACAACGGTCGATCAAATCGCCGCGAAGCAGATCGGCCAGCAGACGCAACTGCCGTCGCTCGAACTCGCGATGGATTTGCTTCAATTGGTCGGCCAATGCGACAACGGCTACTCGTGTGTCTATCAGAACAACCTTTCATGGTCATCACCGACGACGCCGCTGCCTGCGGAAGCGCATCCTCGCATCGTCTTCGAGAGCTTGTTTGGGGAAGGGGGCACCATTGCCGACCGGCAGGCCGCGCTGCGAAAGAAAGCCAGCTTGCTGGACTGGTTCAACGAGGACATCGCCCGATTGAACCGCAAGCTCGGTCCGGGTGATCGAGCCAAGGTCAGTCACTACCTCGACACGGTTCGCGAAGTGGAACGGCGCATTCAAAAGGCGGGGGTCGATGCGGCGGAGAATCCGCTGCCCGATCTGGATCGCCCGGTGGGCGTGCCCCCGGCTTATGCGGATCACGCTCGGCTGATGTTTGACTTGCAGTTGCTGGCGATGCAAGGCGATGTCACACGGGTCACCACTTTCCAACTGGCGCGTGAAACCAGCAATCGCACCTATCCGGAGATCGGAGTTCCCGATCCCCATCACCCCTTGTCCCATCATGGCAATGATCCTGAAAAAATCTCGCGCATGGCCAAAATCAACGAGTTCCACGTGTCGCTCTTCGCCGAATTTCTGGGGAAATTGAAAAACACGCCGGAAGGGAACGGCACGCTTCTGGATCATTCACTCTATCTTTACGGCAGCGGAATCGGAAATCCGAACATCCATGACCATACCAACCTTCCCATCCTCGTCGCCGGAGGGGCGGCCGGAGGGATGAAGGGTGGACGCCACATCCGCTACGACAAACCCAAACCCCTGGCCAACCTCCATCTCACACTGCTCGATAAAGTCGGCGTCCGGCTCGACTCATTCGCCGACAGCGACGGGAAGCTCAAAGAGTTGCTCGAACCGCTTCCAATTTAGGGCCTCGTGGAAATGTCTTGGATATCGGCCTCGCTGCTCCTCCTTATCCGCTGGCCCGGTGGCCATGAGGTTTTCGTGAAGAAAGTCTCCCAATCACGCGCCGGAGTCTTGTTAGCCTTGCTGGTTTTGGGCATCGCCGCCCCCTCGGCGGCCTTGGGTGTCTCGTCTCCCATCGCGGACGCGGTCGAAAAAGGAGATCGGGCGGGCATCCGTTCGTTGCTCGAACAGCGGGTCAATGTGAACGCGGCCCAAGCCGACGGCATGACGGCGCTCCATTGGGCCGCTTATCTGGACGACGTGGAGATCGCCAGAAGGTTGGTGGAAGCGGGCGCCTCAATGGATGTGAAAACCCGTTATGGCGTGACGCCACTCTCGCTTGCCTGCCGGAACGGAAACGGGGACCTCGTGGAATTGCTGCTGGCTTCCGGAGCGGACGCTAACTCCTGCTTGCGAGGCGGGGAAACGGCCCTCATGACGGCTGCTCGCACCGGCCGAATCGGTCCGATCCGAGCGCTATTATCTCGTGGCGCGGCTGTCGACGCGAAGGAAAAGCGGGGGCAAACCGCCCTGATGTGGGCCGCGGCGGAAGGTCACGCGGCGGTGGTTCAACTGCTGCTGGAAGCGGGCGCGGATTTTCGCGCCCCATTGCCCGACTCCGGATTTACCCCTTTCTTGTTCTCCGCCAGGGAAGGCCGAATGGACGTGGCCCGCATTCTCCTCAAAGCGGGTGTGGATGTGAATGAGGCGATGCAACCCCGAAAGCCAGCCGGCAAAGGCCCGAGAGCCGGAACCAGCGCCTTGATGCTGGCGGTCGAGAACGGACATTTTGAACTCGCCGTCGCTTTGCTTGAGGCAGGCGCGGACCCAAACGATCAACGGTCGGGATTCACTCCGTTGCACGCGATGACCTGGGTTCGCAAGCCGAATCGTGGCGAGGACGACGGAGACCCAGTGCCCTTGGGGTCAGGGAATTTGACTAGCACCCAGTTCATCCGAAAACTCGTGGCTCTCGGCGCCGATGTAAACGCGAGGCTTCTGAATGGGAAAGGAGGCCCGGGCCTATTTAGCAAATCCGGCGCGACTCCATTCCTGATGGCCGCGGCCACCGCGGATGCCTCTTACATGCGGTTGTTGGTCGAGTTGGGCGCGAATCCTTTGATCGGCAATGCCGATCGCTGCACACCATTGATGGTGGCCGCGGGAATAGGAGTCGGGGCCGCTGCCGCGAACGAAACAGCCGGCGAAGAACATGAAGTGCTGGAAGCCGCGCAATTGGCACTGGACTTGGGTGTTGATATCAATGCGGTCGATGCGAACGGAGAAACCGCCATGCATGGCGCCGCCTACAAGAATCTCCCCAAGGTGGTCCAATTCTTGGCGAATAAAGGGGCCAAGATCGAGGTTTGGAACCGTGCCAACAAATACGGTTGGACGCCGCTGTTGATCGCCGAGGGGCATCGGCCTGGCAATTTCAAGCCCTCGGCGGAAACCGTCGCCGCGATTCATGCGGTGATGCGGGCCGCGGGGGTGACGCCCCCCGCTCCTGGTTTCGGTCTGGGCGCCAAGCGCAAGGAAATCTACGAATAAAGCCGGTGATTCTGGACGATTGGCCGCCTCTTCGGTGTGATCAGCGACATGAAGTCCTGGGTGAGAGCTGCTGGCGGACACGGGGCTCTCGTTGCCGCGGCTTAAGGTCCGCCCAGACTCATTTTGGTCTATCGCGCACGGGGGCAGTGTTTTTCATCTGCTCGTACGGATTACAAAACTATGGGAGCAATGCCCCCGACATTCTCGTTGCGCTAAAAGAATCCTTGCAAAGGAAGCCGCTCACCTTATCGTGATTCTTCCTGCCGGTTTCGGTGCGAGCGTAGCTCAGTCTGGTAGAGCATCACCTTGCCAAGGTGAACGTCGAGGGTTCGAA
>SXGS01056485.1_pt1 | contig 23006 bp, 19 predicted proteins | sample 3174681 | NCBI WGS metagenome assembly SXGS01 (sample SAMN11356861, study PRJNA531348) | freshwater metagenome | isolation source: freshwater sample F1-80 | place: China: Fuxian Lake, Yuxi | collected 2017-12-25
CGGCCGGAGTCGCATCGCGCAAAGGAAGATCGACGCCTGCGGCTCAGCATTCGGGCGGCCTGGAAGAAGAGCCGACGTACGTATGGCAGCCACCGGCTCCACGAGGATCTCAGGGAAGATGGCGAGAAGGTGAGTCGCAAGCGGGTGCTGCGGCTGATGAAGAAGGACGACGTTGTCGGCAAGCAGCGGCGTCGGCGCTTCGTGGTCACGACCGACAGCAAGCACGGCCTGCCCATCGCGCCCAACGTCCTGGACCGGAGATTCGAGGTCAGCCACCCGAACCGGTCATGGGTGGGTGACATCACCTACCTGCGCACCAGCGAGGGGTGGCTCTACCTCGCGGTGATCATCGATCTTTTCTCCCGACGGGTGGTTGGCTGGGCGATCGAGGAGCACATGGAAACGAGTCTTGTCGCCGATGCCTTGGCGATGGCGCTCCGTCGTCGTCACGTCGACGGCGAACTGCTCCACCACACCGACCGTGGCAGCCCGTACGCCTCCGCCGACTACCAGAAGCAACTCGACGCCCGGGGCATCGTCTCTAAGTGCTTATGACCCGGACATCTTCAGTGCTCTCTACAGGCCCCCCACCCCCGGCTTGAGCGAGCCGCCGGGACGCGAAATCCTGCGCGAGTTCGCCGACACGCCACGACACGGGGGAGGAATGCTGATGAAGATGCTCTCACTCTACGAAGAACAGGTCTACGCACTGCTGCGGATCGTGGTGGGGTTTCTTTTCTGCTGTCACGGCTTGCAGAAGATCTTCGGGTTGTTCGGCGGCGCGCCGGCCGAAATGCCGCTCGGGCTGCTCTGGACCGCGGGCCTGATCGAGCTCGTGGCCGGCGCGCTCGTCGCCCTCGGCGCCTACACACGTCCCGCGGCGTTCCTCGCCAGCGGGCTCATGGCCGTCGCCTATCTCATGGCCCATCAGGCACAGGGTCTGCTGCCGATCGTGAACCGGGGCGAACTCGCCGTCCTCTACGCCTGGGCTTTCCTCTACATCGCGACCCGCGGCGACGGCATCTGGAGCGTGGGCGCGATAGTCGGCCAGGGCGGACTCGAGCCCGCTTGACGGTAAGCGGCGGACCCGTCACCAACGCCCCCGTACCGTGGGAAGCCTCCTCTCCACGGCCGTGGGCGCGACCACCTCCCCCGCACCCGCTGCACAGGCTAGCGTAAGCGGATGCAGCGCACCGCCCCGATCTACTACGCGCTCACGATCGGTTCGAATTGGGGCTGGTTCCTCGGTCCGTTCTACCCGCTCTTCCTCCTGAGTCTCGACCTCTCCCTGACCCAGGCAAGCGCTGTATTAGCGGCCTACTTCATCACGACACTCTTGTTCGAAGTCCCCACCGGCGCCGTGGCCGACGTCTTCGGCCGGCGCGCGGCTTTCCTGCTCTCGTGCCTTGTCCGCGCCAGTGCGTTCCTGCTCTATTTCTTTGCGGACAGTTTCGCCGACTGCATCGCCGCAGAGATGATCGACGCCTTCGGCACAGCCCTCTCGAGCGGAGCGCTCGAGGCCTGGGCGGTCGACCAGACCCAGGCCGAGGGCGACGCCCGGCCCACCACCCGGCTCTTCGCCCGTGCCAACACCTGGATGCGCGGCATGATGGCTCTCCTCGGCCTGGCCGGGGTGGCCGTCGCCAGCATCGACTTACGCCTGCCCTGGCTCGTGGGAGCGGCCGGCTACAGTTCGACCTTCGTGTTCGCCTGGTTCTTCATGCGCGAGACGCGCGGCTCCGCTGCCGTGACCGCGCCAGCACACGCGAGTGAACTCAGTGGATTGACTACACGGGCCGCCACACGGGAGCACTCGCTCGGAAGTCTCCTGGCCACCGCCTCCGCGAGTGTCGCACGCACGCTGCACGAAGCACTCGGCGAGATCCTGAGTTCCGCCACCGTGCGCGTGCTCTGCCTGCTGACGGTGGCCACCGCGTTCAGCGTCATGCCCGTCTACTTCGCCTGGCCGGCCTTCGTCCGCGACCTCGTCGACAGCGAATTGCTGGTCCTCGGCCTGGTGTGGAGTGCGATCAGCCTGGCTTCGGCGCTCGGCAGCGCCACCGTCCCGCGCGCGCTGCGCGCTGCGAACCGACCGCTCGTCCTCGCCTTGACCGAGGCCTTGCGTGGAGTCGGCATCGGATTGGTCGCGCTGGCGACCTCTCTGGGTCAGGCCACCCTGGGACTCGTGTTGCTCGAGTTTGGGCTCGGCCTCTCGAGCCCGATCTTCCAGGCCTGGGTCAACGAACACGTCGGCAACGAGAGGCGCGCGACCGTGCTCTCGATGGTGGAGATGAGCTTCACCAGCGGTGCGGCGGTGGGTCTCCTGATTCTCGGGCGAGTGGCCGAGGTGCACGGCTTCCGTACGGCTTGGTTGATCTCGGCGGCGCTGCTCGTCGCCCTGGCACCCACATTCCTCTTGATGCGCTGGCAGGAGCCGCCTGTCCCTCACGCAATCCCCCAGCCCTCCGAACCGGGGCTGCCGGGCTGACGAGATGGCTCACCCGAGCTGTCCGTCAGGTGCCACCACGGGCCGATCGAACACGAGCTCGACCTTGCCGAGCTGGCGGCTCTTCTTCAGGCGCCACCGCGGGCGCCCGTCGCGAGCAACGCGGCGAGATCGGCGCGGCGGATCTTGCCCGAATCCGTGAACGGCAGCTCCTCGGCGGTGCATACTCGAATGGTTTCTGGAATTTTATACGACGAGAGCCGCTGGCGCAGGGCCAGGCGCACGGCACTCGGGTCGAGTTCGGCGCCACGCGCCGGAACGATCGCCGCGGCAACCCGCTCGCCACGCCCGGCGTCGGGGATGCCGGCGACCCAGGCCTGCGCCACGCCGGGCAGCTCGCGCAGCGCCGCCTCGACCTCGGCCGGCGAGACGTTGGCGCCGCCCGTCTTGATGATCTCACCGAGCCGGCCCGCGAAGAAGAGCCAGCCGTCCTCGCTGAGATGCCCACCATCACCGGTGGCGTAGAAGCCGTCGGGCAAGAATACTTCCTCGCGCTCCCGCTTGTAGAGCCCCTGCATCAGACTCGGACCGCGAACCGCGATCTCGCCGATCGAACCGGCCGGTAGTGGGGCGCGGGTCTCCGCATCGACGATCCGGTGCTCGACGTCGGGCAGGGCGCGTCCGAAAGCCCCGCGCAGCCGCTCCGGCAACTCCCCCGTTCCCACCGGAGCTGCGGCATGAGGGCCACACGTCTCGGTCATGCCGAGCGAGTTCGAACGCAACCCGGGATCGCGCGGCCGAAGCGCCGCGGGGAGGAGGTCCAGCAAGCTGCCGCGCGCGATCGAGGAGAGATCACGCCGGGCGAAGCTCGGGTGTTCGAGCATGGCGCGGGCAAAATGCGGCCAGCCGATGACGACCGTGGCCCGCTCGGACTCGAGAAGGTCAAGCGTCGGGCCCGGCTCGAAAGCGCCGTGGGTGAGGAGCGTCGCGCCGGAGGCGAGCTGGCCAAGCATAGAGACGACGAAACCGCCGACCCAGAAGAAAGGCATCGGCGAATAGAGTCGCTCGCCCGGTCCGAGCTCGTACACCGCCGCCATGGCCCGGGCCTGGCGCACGACCGCGCCATGACTGTGCACGACCCCCTTGGGATGGGCGGTGCTGCCCGAGCTGTAGACGATCGCGAGCCAGTCGGCGGCGGATACCTCGGACTCGATCGCCGCGAGCAGATCAGTGGGCGTAGCCTGGCCGCCGCCGAGGTCACCGCGGCTCTCCGTGACGACAAGCTCATCAACCCGCTTTTGATCATCGTGTACATCTCGACCAACGACGCCGCCGCCGGCTACGGCGAGATCGGCAACCAGCGCTTGCCCACCGTGTGCATCTCGACCAGCGGCACCGCCGCCACCGGCTCCAACGAGATCGACAACCAACGCTTGCTCGCGGTGTGCATCTCGACCGACGACCCCGTCGCTACCCCCGGCTGCGACGAGATCGGCGACGCTGCCGCGCAGCCAGCCGCGCTGGGCCGCGACGCTGACGCGGATCTGGCGCAGGTAGGGATGGCTCGGCAGCGCGAGCGGGCGCTCGCCACGCGACTCCGCCAGTCCGGGCAAGGCCTCCTCGAGACGCTCGAGATAGTCGTGGCCGCGGAAGGCCGGCGCGGTGAAGAGTCGCGCCGCGTCGGCGTGACGCAGCGCCCAGGCCAACTCCGGCCCCTGCCAGAAAGTGTTGCAGGGCACGACCACCGCGCCCACGCGGGCCAGGGCAAGGAAGCAGACGACCCAGTCCACCCCGTTGGGGAGCAAGAGCGCCACACGCTCGCCCTTGACGATGCCGTCGGCGACGAGCCCGCGCGCCAGCTCGGCCGAGCGGCGGTCGGCTTCGGCACAGGTCAAGCGTTCGCCGTCGGCGACGATGAGAACCCTCTCGCCGTGCCGCGCCACGGCTTCCGCGAGCAAAGCCGGAATCGAGAGTGTGCTCACGAAATCGTCCCCCACGCGCTCGGCTGGCGGCGCAGAAACATATGGCTCTTCAGGTTGGCGACGACGTACCCGGCGTGGCGCAGCCGGTTGCGCGGCGGTGGCGGCCACATGCGGCGAGCGATCGAGGGCAGCGAGTAGAAGCGACGGTAGGCCTCGTCGAATCCGCTGCGCAGCCGCGCCGGCGTGATCCCGGGCGACTCGATCAAGAGCGAGGCGTAGTCGTAGTGCGCCCAGTCGTGATCCAGAATCCGCCCCTCTTCGGCCATGCGGTGGTGAAACTCCGTACCGGGATAAGGCACCGGCGTGAAGAACTTGACCAGCGAGACACGGGTCTCCTCGAGGAACTCCACCGTCCGGCCAAAGACCTGCTCGTCCTGCCCGTCGAGGCCCAGCATGACGAGGCCAATCACCTGGATGCCGCGCTGGCGCAGCCGCCGGAGGTCTTCGGCATAACCCGATGGGCGGTTGAAACCCTTGCCCACCCGCTTGAGCACATCGTGGTCGATACTCTCGAGCCCGATCGAGAGCGAGACACAACCCGAGCGCGCCGCGAGATCGAGCAGTTCGGGATCACGGGCGATCTCGATCGTGCACTGGCTCGTCCACTGGATGCGCTCCGGGATGAGCGCGCGGAAGAGTTCCTTGGCCGCTGCGGGATCACCAATCGGGTTGTCGTCAAGAAACAGGAGATTGACCGCACCCATAGATTTGTAACGCCGGACATCCTCCAGCACGCCCTCGATGCTGCGGGTCCGGTAGCTGCGCTTGTAGAAGGTCTGCACCGCGCAGTAGCTGCACGGCAAGGGGCAACCGCGCGAGAACACGAGCGGCCAGTGGAAATACTGCCGATAGAACGCGCTCCGGCGAAAACGCGCCCGGTCGACGAGCTGCAAGTCGGCCGGGTCGAAGCGTGGAATCGCATCGAGATCGGTCCAGGCCTCGGCGCGATAGATCCCGCCCCCACGCCCAGCGGCGAGATCGTCAAGACATCTCGCCCAGACGCGCTCGGCCTCGCCGACGACGATGGCGTCGGCGTGCGCCAGCGATGCCTCGGGTGGCGCCAGCGAGACCCAGGGTCCACCCAGCACCACCCGCCGGCCACGCGCCCGGAAAGCGTCGGCCAACTCGTAGGCCCGCGCGATCTGCGGCCCCATCGCGCTGATGCCGACCACATCGCAAGGCTTGTCGAGATCGACCTCGGCGATCAGCTCGTCAACCAGCTCGACCTGCCACGCCGGCGGCGTTAGGGCCTTCAGGGTCGGCAACGTGAGGCCACTCGTCCAGTACTGCGTCGCCTTCACCAGCGAGCCGTCGCGCAGGCGGTGCGTCGGCGACACCAGATAGAGACGCATGACTTCTCCCTACCAGCGGCTCGTGAGCCAGACGAACCCGGACTCCCCGAGCCAGGCGCCGGCACAGCTCAAGAGGACGAGCAGCAGCACGACGCGGCGCAGAAATTCGGGCGGGCTCCGCAGCGAGAAGGTGACCGCGAGGCGCGCGCCCGCCACCATCCCGGCCGAGAGCACGATTCCCGGCAGCCAGAGCACTTGCCCTGCCAGTGCGAAAACCACGAGGGCCAGCAGGGTGAAGAAACCGATCGCAAGGCTCTTGAGCGCGTTGGCGGCGACCAGATCGTAGCGCAAGCGCCCGCAGAGCACGGCGAGCATCAGCAGACCGACCCCGGCCTGAAGCAGGCCGCCGTAGAAACCGACCGCCAGCAAGGCCAGCCGGGTCGACGCGGTGGGCGTGCGCAGGCGCCCCTCGCCGGGATGGGGGGCGAGAATCCCGGGCCGCAGCAGGAGCAGTGCGGCGAGGCCGCTCGTCACAGCCAGCATTCCGGCGCGCAACCACGGCGCCGGCAGCCAGGCCGCAAGCAGTGCACCCGCGAGCGCGCCGAGGAGAGTCGGCACGATCACGCTCGACGCCGCCGCACGGTCGAGTCGGCCGGCCTGGTCGAAGAAGGCGCTGCCGGCAAACGATTGGATGACGATCGCGACACGGTTGGTGGCATTGGCCGCGTGCGGCGAGAGGCCGAAGAGGAGCAGCACCGGCAGCGTCAGCAGCGAGCCCCCTCCGGCGAGCGTGTTGATCAGCCCCGCCGCAACACCCACCACCGCGAGCGCCGCCGCGGACCCGAATTGCATCTCCCAGGCAACCACCCCTCACCCTCCCCGCAACCCGACGAGAGCATGAACCGCGACCACGGTGGAAGTCAGGCCGAGCAGGAGGAGGACGAAGCGGCGGAACGCCGCCGCGTCGAGATGGCCCACCAGGCGGTGTCCGAGCCAATTGCCCGCGAGCAGCAGCGGCAGTGCCGCCCCGGCACGCTCGAGAGCACGCGCGTCGAGCACGCCAGAGACGGTGAACGCGCCGAGCGAGAAGACTCCGTTCAGCAAGAAAAACGACGAGAGGGCGGAGCGGAAACGCGCCGTCGTGAGACCCGATGCCTGGAGGTGCAGCACGATCGGCGGGCCGTTGATGCCGCAGGATGTCGAGAGGACCCCCGAGACAAAGCCCGCCACCAGCGTCACCCGACGGCGAGGTTGCCAGCGGAGACCGAGCGCAATCGATGCGGCCATGAGTGCTGTGACGGTACCGACCAGGATCCGCAGGGCGTCGGGTGAGATCCCGAGCAGGATGCAGAGCCCGAGCGGCATCCCGGCCACGCTGCCGGCGAGCAACATCGCAACCAGCTTCCAGGGCACATCGCGAAAAGCATTGCTCGCAACCAGTGCTGCATTGGTGACTCCAAGCAGGGCACAGACCGCGACCGCCTCGACCGGAGGCAAGACCAGCGAGAGCATCGGCACCGCGAGCAGGGCGAAGCCGAAACCGGCGATCGTCTGCACGGTGCCGGCGAAGAGCGTCACGCCCGCCACAAGCGCCCAGAGGGACAGACCGGTCATGCCCGCCAACGCTAGCAGTTTGCTCCGGCGACGCAGACGGGTCGGACGCAGAAGGGTGTCGTCGATGACCTTCAGCGACAAGGTGCGGCGGCCGTAGCGCCATGAGGACTGCTGACGGGCGCTGCTCGACCGCGACCGAAGTCTGCACCGGCCCGCCATGACGAGGGGCCGACAGTTGACTGGAGCCGGGGTCGCGCCCGAGTCACTTCCTGACTTGACGTCGCAACGACGGGCCGGCCGCTGGCGGAAGCTGCGGTCGCGTCCGAGTCGCTTCCGGACAGGACACCGCTTCGCCGTGACAACGGGCCAGGCGCTGGCGGGGTATGGTGCGCGCAGCAGGGTCCGGCACCGCGGTGCGGGCTGCCCGGCTCGGCTGTGCCCGCTCCCGGCGTCGTTGCCCCGTACCGGGGATCCGCTACCGCACGTGCCGTGGCGTGCTGGGCGATCGGCGACGTGCAGGGTTGCTGGCGGAGTCTCGAGTCCCTGCTCGCGACGATCGGATTCGCCGACTCGCGCGACCGGCTCTGGTTCACCGGCGACCTCGTCAACCGGGGGCCCGAGTCGCTCGAGGTGCTGCGCTGGGCGGCTGCTCACGACGGACGGATCACCGCCGTGCTCGGCAATCATGATCTTCACCTGATCGCCGTCCATCTCGGAATCTCGCGCTTGCGGCCGCGCGACACCCTCGACGAGGTCCTCGAAGCGCCCGACGCCGGCGAACTCATCGCTTGGTTGCGTGCTCGCCCGCTCGCGCACCGCGAGGGCCGCCATCTCCTGGTCCACGCCGGACTGCTGCCGCGGTGGACCGAGGACGACGCCCTCGAACGCTCACGCCACGTCTCGGCCGCTCTCCACGACGACCGGGCGGGCGACCTCGTGCATGGCCTGCGCTACGAGACCACGAACCTTGATCCAGATGTGGTGGCGCGCGCCCACGACGCCGCGGTCCTGACGCGACTGCGCGTCTGCACGGCCGAAGGCGTGCCCGCGCTCGGGTTCAAGGGCCCGCCCGCAGACGCGCCGGCCGGCCACCGGCCGTGGTTCGACCACCCGCACCGGCGCGATCCCGAGACCCGCGTCGTGTTCGGACACTGGGCCGCACTCGGCGGGCCACATCTTCTCCCCGGCGCGATCGCCCTCGATTCGGGATGTGTGTGGGGCCGCTCGCTCACCGCCCTGCGCCTCGACGACGACCGCATCGTCCAGCAAGCGACTCTCGAGCCACCGCGACGCGACGGTTGAAGCCGGGCCACAAGAGCCTGCGGGGGCATCCTGCGCTGCCGCCGCAGGCCTGGAATTTGGCTGAAGCCGAGCCACGAGTGTCGGCGTCTGCCGGGGGACAACCCGCTCAGCCGGCGAGCACGCCCTCGGCCAGACGCTTGACGTCGGCCGCGTCGACGCGCCCCTTGTGGGTACGCATGACGTCTCCCACCACCCGGCCGATCTGCCTGGAATCGCTCGTGCCCAGCGCGGCGATGCGTTCGGTGACCAGGGCCAGGAGTTCGTCCTCGCTCATCCGCACCGGCAGGTAGCGCTCGCAGAAAGCGATCTCGAAATTCGCCTTGGCGCTCGCCTCGACGCCTCGAGCCCCGGCTTTCTCGAGTTCAGGCAGGGCCTTCTGCACCTGCTTGCGGTAGGCCTCGATCACGCCGATGAGCAGCGCGTCGTCGACCGCGCCAGAGAAACCCTTGGCGGTAACAGCCTCGGTGAGACGCGACTTCAACATACGGACGACGTCCAGCGTCTGCTGGTCACGCGCCCGCATGGCCTCCTTGAGCGTCCGGTCGAGATCCTCGGCAATCGCCATCCGCAACTCTCACTGACAGGGGTAGGTCGATTCCGGGATCGCCTCGGGAGCCTCGGCCCTGGGCGCGTCCAGCACGCAGGTCCCCGGCAGGTTGTTGATCTGCACCTCGTACTCGGTCGAGGTCTCGAGTCGGCTGCCGGGATCGCCGAACTGGCCGAAATCAGGGCAGCAGACCTCGTAGTAAAGCCAGAAACGGTTGCGCTTGGCTCCCTCGACCACCTGACCGGAGGGCAGGACGACAGTACTCCCCGTGGTCACGGTATTGATCTGATCGATGGTGGTGAACGTCGCCGTGATCTTGTTGGCGGGACACGAGGTCTGGCCGACGGGGCAGGTCTTGACGTTCGGGATCTTGAAGCGGGCCGTGCATCCACTGACCGTGTTGACCGGCGGTCCGCACACCGGAGCGGTCTTGGCCGCGACGAGGGTCTGCAACTCGCCCGTGTCGATGTTGTCGATGCGCATCGCGATGTAGTCGATCAGGCGATTCCAATCGCCCTTCTCGACCATGAACCGCCCCATGGTGTCGACGTCGCCGAGCACATCGCGGCACGGCCCCGTCCAGCACAAGATCGCGTTGGGCGGCACGACGGGCTGCGGCGAAGGCGATGGCAGGGGGCGACGGCTCAGGGTGTGGACCGGCTCGCAAGCGTACGCGGTACGCGCGGAGCCCGTGAGCAGCGGCACGACAAGACCGACCACTGCCACAAGGGTTCGCAGAATGAGAGAGCAGGGCATCGGGACCTCCAGAGTTCGGGGCAACCGGGCTGGCCGGATGTCGGGTCTTGCTCTAGACGATTTCTCGACAAAACCAAAGAGAGGCAGCACGGCCCGCCAGTCCCCCACCCGACTTGCGCCCACGGCGGCCCCGGCCCACGATGCCCGAGCCCCCCACATCGGCCGCGAGTTCGATTCCATGATGGCTCTCCCTCCCTTAGGCCCCCGCCGCAGCACCCCCCCGACAGCCCGTGCCCGGCGACGCCCGGAATTGTCCCGAGGCGAATTCTCCCGGAACGGCCGAGCGGAGGGAAGCGCGGTTCTGTGGTTGCTCGTCCTGCTCGCCGGAGGGGTGGGCGCGCCGCCGAGCCCGGCTGCGGGCCTCGCCTCCCCGGCAGACAGCCCGACGCCAGCCGCGTCGGGGATCCCCTCGACGCATCACGCGGCCGCGCCGCCCACCGCGGATCGCCCGTCCGGGATCCTCTCCCCGCACCACGCAGGCCACGGCGCGCTGGCCGGCGCGTCCCATGCCCCCGAGCCCTTCGCCCAACACTTGCCACACGCGCTGCTCGAGCGACCGGTCGCGTTGGAGGACGGACTGGGGAGTGCGGGGATCCAGCAGGGTCTCGGGTCTGGCCTCGCCGAGCCGCGGGCTGCGGCCTATCTCCGTCAGGGCCTCGCGCACCTCCACGCCTATCGCTGGATCGAGGCGGCGCGCAGCTTCCACGAGGCCGCGCGGCGCGCCCCGGCGACTGCACTACCCCATGTCGGCCTGGCGCGCGTCCATGACGTGCTGCGAGATCATGCCGGCGCCCGCCAACACCTGGAGCGCGCCAGGAAGCGGGCCCAGCCCGCCGATCAGGCCCACATCGACGCCATCGCGGCCCGGCTCGTCGCGACCTCGGCCCCCCCCGAGCACGTGGCCGAGGCACAGGCCCGCTATCGCGACGAACTCGATCGCCTGCTCGCCGCACGGCCCGACGACGTCGAACTGCTGCTGCTGCGCGGCCAGGTCGAGGAGCCCGGCCCCTGGGGCAAGGGACAGAGTGGTGGCGAGAGCGGACTCGAATTTTATCGGCGGGCGCTCGCGCTGGCACCCGACCACCCCGGTGTGCAGCACTACCTGACCCACACCCTCGAGAATCTCGGCCGCCACGAGGCTGCGGCAAATCATGCCGCACGCCTCGCCGCACTGGCCCCGCGCTCACCACACGCGCGCCACATGTACGCCCATCTCCTGCCCCGGCTCGGCCGGTGGGATGCCGCCATCGCCGAGTTCGAGGCGGCCGAGAACCTCGAGCGCGAGTGGTACCAGCGCGAAGGCATGTCGCCCGCCGACGACTGGCATCACGTCCACAATCTGACCTTGCTTGGCGTGGCGCATCTACGCGCCGGCCGCCCCGCGGTCGCCGAGAGCTATCTCCGTCGTGCGTTTGAGACGCCGATCCCCGACCCACTCGCGCGGAGCTGGCACACCGCGTACCCAGAGTTTCTACTGGTTCAGGACCGGCCCACCGAGGCCCGCGTCGCGGCCGAGGAACTCGCCGCCCGCGGCGACCCGCTCTCGGCGGTCGCGGGTGGGGCGGTGGCGACGGAAGCTATCCTTGCCAGCGAGGGACCGGCGGTGGCCCGCACACGCCTCGCCTTGGCCCAGCGGGCGGCGGACCAACTCGAGCGGGCCAGCACGGCAGATCCCATGCGCGAGGCGATCCGGGCCGTGGCCGACGATCACCTGATCTTCGCCGAGGCGCGCGTGGCACTGGCAGCGGGCGAGCCGGGCGCGGCCGCGCGGGTCAGGGAGCTGGCGCAGACACTGCGCAATAATCCGACATTTGACGGCTGGAGCACGGGCTGGCTCCGCTTGCAGCGCCTCGACGGCGCGGCCACAGAGCCGGCGCCGCCCACCATGGCGCCCCGCGGGCAGGTCCGCTAGCCGGCCCGTCTGCTGCGATGCGCCGTGACTCCCGACCGCTCCGCCTCAAGAGGTGGATGGACCGCTTCAACGAGGCGTTCTGCCGGCGCGTACTCGTGCCGCAGTTCGACGCGATCGGAATCGAACCGGACTTCCGCAACCCGCGCTACGTCGAACTGGTCGGTCCACGCATCCGTGTCGGCGATCACTTTCACTGCATGGCGACACCCGACGGCCACGTCCGGCTGGTGACCTGGCCCCAGACCGAGGGGAAGATCGACATCGGCCACTGGGTCGCGATCTCGCCGGGTGTGCGCGTCAAGAGTGCGGCCGCGGTCACGATCGGCAACGGCTGCATCCTCGCCGAGAACGCCTACATCACCGACGCCGACTGGCACGGCATCTACGGGCGCATCTATCCGCCCGGCGAGTGCGCGGCCGTCGTGCTCGAGGACGACGTCTGGATCAGCGACCGGGCCACTGTGCTCAAGGGCGTCCGCATCGGGCGCCGGGCGATCGTCGCTGCGGGTGCGGTGGTGGTGAGCGATGTCCCGGCCTACACCGTCGTTGCCGGCGTGCCGGCACGCCCGGTTCGCCAGCTCGACCCCGAGGGCCCGTGGGTCACGCGCCGCGACATGTTCGAGAGCCGCGGCGCGGATTATCACGCGCTGGAAGAGCGACTGGTACGCGAGTTCCTCGGGCCCAACACCTGGCGCGGTTTCCTCGCGAGCCTGCTGCGGCCCGGCCCGGATGATTGATTCTGGATTTAGGAGAGAGCGTCTGGCGACTGCCGCACGAGATTGGCTCTGACGAAATGAGAATCCCCGCCATGGATGCACGCACACTGGCCGCCGCCCGCGCTTGCAAGGGCTTCCTCGACGAGGCGGAGGGCCTGCGCTTGCACGAGCTGGCGTGCGCCCACGCCGGGCTCGGGCCAATCCTCGAAATCGGAAGCTACTGCGGCAAATCCACCTGCTGGCTCGGCGCGGGCGCACGCGACAGCGGCGGGCTCCTGCTCTGCCTCGACCATCACCGCGGCTCCGAGGAGCACCAGCTCGGCGAGGGCTACCACGATCCCGATCTCTTCGACGCCGCCGCCAGTCGCGTCGATTCCTTGCCTTTCCTGCGCCGGACGCTGCACGAGGCGGGCCTCGAAGACAGCACCGTGCTCCTGGTCGCGCCCACCTCGCGTGTGGCGGCCTTCTGGACGACGCCACTCGGCATGGTCTTCATCGACGGCGGGCACAGCCTCGCGGCGGCGCGCGCCGACTATGCGGGCTTTGCCCATCACGTGGTGGCGGGCGGCATCCTCGCCATCCACGACCTCTTCCCCGATCCCGCCCATGGGGGACAGGCACCGATCACGATCTACCGCGAGGCCATCGCGTCGGGGCTCTTCGACGAGCTGCCGGCCACCAAGACCCTCGGCGTGCTGCGCCGGCGCGCCTGACCCCGAGCACGGCCCCCAGAGGGCGGAAGCGGGCGCAGGGACGGAGCGCGTTGCGTGGTTTCGATCATGGACAGAACGCCACGATTCGATCACCTTGTGGTTCGATGCGCCGTCGCTACCGCCGCACCCTGGCCACTCTTGCCGGCGCCCTCGCTGGCGCTCTTGTCACTGCCCCCCCGGCCACCGCGGCGACTCTCGAAGTCCGCCAGACCGCGCGACGGTTGCCGGCGCGGGCGAGATCGATCTCGACGGCGCGCCCCGCCTCGCGGGCCCGCGGGTCGACATCGGCGCCGACGAACTCACGTGCGGCGACAGCACCGTCAATCCCGGCGAGGCCTGCGATGATGGTGGGACGACCGACGGTGACGGCTGCGACTCGAATTGCACTGCGACCGGGTGCGGCAATGGCATCGTCACCGCCGGCGAGATCTGCGACGACGGCAATACGGCGGTAGGCGACTGCTGTGATGCCGCCTGCGGCCCCGAGCCCGAGGGTGCGGCGTGCAGCGACGGCGACGCCTGCACGCCACAGGACGACTGCCGCGCGGGCGTCTGCACGGGCTCGACCACGCCCGGCACCGGCTGTCTCGCCGCGCTCATGAATTCACTGCTGCTCCGGGATGTCGCCGGGAGCTCCCGCGACCAGCTCACCTTCGGCTGGAAGAAGGGGGCTGCCTTGCCGGCGGACGCGCTCGCCGAGTTACGCGCCGGCACAAGCGGCATCACTTTCTGCTTGTACGACCGCCTCGACACGACCCCACGGCTCGCACTGCGGGCCCGGATCCCGGCCGCGCCGGGCTGCGGCAGTCCCGGCTGCTGGCGCCCGGCCGGCAGCGGCGTCCGCTTCGTCGCCGCGGCGGCGGGAAACAGCGACGGCATCGGTGCGCTCAAGATCCTTCCCGCCGCGGCGGGCGCATCGACGGCGCTCGTGGCGGGCCGCGGCGCTGATCTCGACCTGCCGAAGCTGCCGCTCGACGTCAGCGACGGCCTCGCCGTGCGCGTGCGGAGCGACGACGGGCTCTGCCTCGGCGCCGACCTCGGCACGGTCACGGTGAATCGCCCCGACTTGGTCAAGGCGAAATAAAGACCACCGCCAGGTTGGCCAGACGAGCGCCTACCGCCGGCTCTGACCTCACGCCGTAGAGCGCCGCAATCGTCTCTGCCGAGGCTACGGCCAGCCGACCCGACGCCGGCGCTTCAGGCCTCTGCCGGCGCCGCCACCTCGACGACATCGACGACGGCGGACTCGCGCACGAACTCGTCGCCAGCGAGTTCCCGGAAGAAGTTCGCGGTCGGCGAGCGGCCCTCCAGCACATCCGCCGCCAGCATCACCGTCGCGGCCGTCCACGGCGTCTGCTCGCCCTCGGGGTAGAGCTCTCGCGCCGGGTGCGTGACGCCGGTCCAGTAGCCTCCTTCGGGTGTGCGCAGCGGATGAACCCAGGAGAAGACCTGGCGGGCGCGCGATTCGAGGCCGGCGGCATCGAGCGCGAGCACGAGTTCGCACGTCTCGGCCACCGTGTACCACGGCTGATCGGCCACGCAGCGGCAGCCGACACCCTCTTCGACGTAGAGATCCACGTGCTCGGGTGCCTGCAGACGCGCCCGGGCTGCGGCACCGCGCAAGGCACCACCGAGGATCGGATAGTACCAATCCATGGAGTGACGACCGACCGGTTCGGCCAGATCGACCTTGTCGAAGCGTCCGATGTCGGTGCACAGAAGGTCGGCGAGCCTCTCGCGCGCCACGACCCACGCCGGCTGTGGCCGCCCCAGCCGCTCGGCGATCCGGATGGCGCACACCAGCGAGCCGTGCACGGACGACGAACCGGTCACCAGCGGCGCCTGCCACGGCCGCCCGTCGGCCGTCACGGCCCACGCAATCCCGCCGCAGGGAAGCTGGTGCGCGACGACGAAGTCGATAGCTCGCTTGACGACCGGCCAGATCTCGGCGAGGAAGAGGATGTCGGGCTCGGCCGTCTGGAGATACCAGGCCGCGGTCGCGATGTAGGCGGCGTGGTTGGTCTGGCGGGTCGACTCGACGATCTCGCGGCCGCGCAGCTCCATGGGCCAGCCACCGTCGCGTTCCTGGTGGCGCGCGAGCCAGCGCAGCGCCTGTTGCGCTGCCTCGTGGCAACCGCTCGCGGCGAGCCCCATGGCGGCATGGGCATGATCCCAGGGGTCCATCTTGCCATCGCGTGCCCAGGGCAGGAGCCCATCGGCCTCCTGTCGCGAGGCAATCCACAGGGCGGTCTGCTCGAAATGCTCCCGGCGCATCGCCGGTCGGCGCAGGTGGTGCGCGTGATGCGCGTGATGCGTGCTCATGCCGCTTCGCTCCTCGTCGCGTAGAAGACGACGCTCTTGCCGATGAAGGGGTTGAGCGCGTTCTCCAGGGTTCTCGTGATCCAGGGTTTCTGCATCAGGTCCCACACCAGCAAGCGATGGTAGAGCTTGACCGGCCAGGCGTCGTCGTTGTCGAGACCAAGCGCGCATTTGAGCCACCAGTACGGCGTGTGGAGCGCATGCGCGTAGCCGCTCTCTCGGACACGGTAGCCCGCCCGCTCGAGCAGGCGGGGGAGAAGGTCGCCGCGGTAGATCCGCACATGACCTCCGGGCGAGTTGCGGTACTTCCAGGAGAGCACCCAGCAGATCTCCTCCGGCCCTTCGCGCGGCACCGACACAGCGAGGGTGCCCCCGGGCCGCAGGACGCGCCGGATCTCGCGCAGGGCGTCCTCGTCGTGCTCGAGGTGCTCGAGGACTTCCGACACGATCACGCAGTCAAAGCTCGCATCGGCAAACGGCAGGTCGTAGGCGCTGCCGCGCATCACACCCCAGGCGCCTGCTGCCGTCGCCGCACCGCCGAGTTCGCGCGGCAATTCGTCCATCGACGCCATGCGCTCGCGCGCGCGAGCCGTCTCGGTGCGGCCGATATCGACGCCCACGCCGATCACACCGTCGAGAAGGCGCGTCTGCATGAGGTGGCGGCCCTCGCCGCAGCCGAGGTCGAGAACGCGCGCGCCGGGTTCGAGCCCGAGTCTCGCCATCTCGACCGTCAGCAAGGCAGCGCCCTCCGCGCGATCGCCTCGCGGTAGACCTCGACCGTCCGCTCGGCGGCACGCCGCCAGGTGAAGTTCTCGAGCACCCGCTGGCGGCCGGCCGCACCCATCTCGCGGCGCCGGGACTCGGGGCGGCCGAGCAGATCGAGCAGGCCACGCGCCAACGCTTCGGCCGAGCCCGGCTCGACCAGAATCCCACAGCGTCCGTCGGTGCCGACCACCTCCGGCAGAGCGCCGCCCGTGGTGGAGACCACCGGCACTTCGCTGGCCATGGCTTCGCCTGCGGGGAAACCGAAGCCCTCGTAAAGCGAAGGAACTACCGCGACCGATGCTTCGGCATGAAGCTGGGCGATCTCGTGGTCCTCGATCTTGCCCGTGAAGCGAATCGCCGCTTCGAGCCCGAGCGCGCGGATCCGGTCTGGAGTATCCGCCTGGGCTCCGGGAGCGCCGACCACCGTCAAGTGGGCCGCCGGACGCTCGCGCCGCACCTGGGCGAGCGCCTCGAGCAGGAAGCGGAAACCCTTGAGTGGCGCGTCCGCCGAGAGTGTCGCCACGATCCGGTCCGGCACGCGGTCGACGCCGGCGAGCGGCCGGAAGACCTCGACGTTGATCCCGTTGCCAACGACCCGCATGCGCTCGGCGGGCACGCCGTACTCGCTGACGAGATCCGCACGCGACGCTTCCGACACCGTGAGCACACGGTCAAGGCGACGCGAGACGCGGATCTGGCTGGGCAGGAAAGCCGAGTAGAAGCGCCAGTAGCCGTAGAGTGCGATCGGCTTGCGGGTCGACCCGTAGGCGATGCGGCGATCACGGGTGATCGGGTGATGAATCGTTGCCACGACCGGCACGTGCGCCCCCAGCTCGAGCAACCCCGGCCCGAGTGAGCCGTTGTCGTGGACGATGTCGTAGGGCACCGGCGCGCCGTTGGGCTTGAGACGACGCGACACGCGCCGGCAGAAGGTGATCGGTTCGGCGAAGCCGCCGGTGATGGCGCTCGCCCATTCGGCGAAATCGGCGCGGTCGCGCAGCGCGCCAAGACCCGGTTTGGCCCGGCGGCCGCTCGGATCGGCCCAGAGATCGAGGCTCGGCACTTCGACCAGGCGAGTCCCGTCCAGAAGCTCCGGATAGGGCGGGCCGCTGAAGACGTCGACTTCGTGCCCAAGCTCGACGAGCGCCCGGCTGAGCAGCCGGACGTAGATGCCCTGCCCCCCGGAACGGGGGTTTCCCCGATAGGTGAGCAGCGCGATGCGGAGACGAGCTTGGGACATGGATCGATTGCGCGCCGAGTAGGTTGGCCAGACCTCGGGCCGGCCGAGCCCCCCGGGCACGGAACTTCCCTCTCCCTGACCCCGGCCTCCCGACCCGGCGGTCGATACGGATCCCTCCCCGGCATTGCAACGACGCGAGGGTCCAGCAGCATCAGTCACACTTCTGGCCTAAATGATGACATCTACTCAACGCAGCGCGCCGTCGACGACCGCCACCGGGCGGCGCTCGCGTCCATGTCACAGAGGGTCAGCCCTGGTCGATGAAGTGCAGCCGTCGACGACCGCCGCTCGGGCGCGCTCGCGTGATGTTGGAGCTGATCAGCCCAACTCGAAGCGGTGCGGCCACCGCCTCATCACCCGCGCACAGGCCCACATGAATTGCGCTGATCCGGCAAATCGCTATGCATCAGCAGCACTCATGCAAACACTGCCCTTCAGACCGTGGTCGTCCATCGGGAAGAAGCTCCTCAACGGACTCACGGGCCTCTTGCTGATGCTCTTCATCGCAGCCCACCTTGCGGGCAACCTGACGCTGCTCGTCGGTACCGACGCTTTCAACGCCTATGCCGAGGGGCTCCACCGGCTCGGCGTGATCGTGCCCCTCGCCGAGATTGGCTTGACGGCACTCGTGGCGGCGCACGTGCTCTCGGCCGTCGCGATCTACAACGACCGCCGCGCGGCGCGAAACGTGCGCTACACCATGGTCGCCAGCAAGGGCGGCAGCTCGAAGCAAAGCGTCTTCTCGCGCAGCATGATCGTCACCGGAGGCGTGCTGCTGGTCTTCCTCGTGCTGCACGTCTGGCAGTTCCGCTTCGGTCCGAGCATCGCCGAGGGCTACGTCACGCTGCTCCACGGCGAACCGGTGCGTGATCTCTACCGGCTGGTGGTCGAGACCTTCCAGAATCCGCTCTGGGTCGTGTTCTACCTGGGCGTGATGGTGCTGCTCGGCTTCCATCTCCGACACGGCTTCTGGAGCGCCTTCCAATCGCTCGGACTGCTCGCGCCGCACACGCGGGCACTTGCCTTCTCGGCCGGCGGCGTCGTCGCCCTCGTGATCGCAGCGGGCTTCCTGCTGCTGCCGATCTGGCTCTTCCTCAGCGCGGATCCGCGCACTGCGGCTGGCGTCGTGATGGTGGTCCCCTGATGGATCTCGAAATCGTCGATGGCGATCTGAGTTCGGGTGCCCCCGAGGGCCCGGTCGAAACGCGCTGGGATCGCCACCGCTTCGATCTGAAGCTCGTCAATCCCGCGAACAAGCGAAAGTACACGGTGCTCGTGGTCGGCACGGGGCTCGCCGGAGCCTCGGCCGCATCCACGCTCGCCGAGCTCGGCTACAACGTCGAAAACTTCTGCATCCAGGACACGCCACGCCGCGCCCACTCGGTCGCAGCACAGGGCGGCATCAACGCCGCGAAGAACTACCCCAACGACGGCGATAGCGTCTGGCGGCTCTTCTACGACACGATCAAGGGCGGCGATTTCCGCGCCCGCGAGTCGAACGTCTACCGGCTGGCCCAACTCTCTGCGAACATCATCGACCAGTGCGTGGCGCAGGGCGTCCCCTTTGCGCGCGAGTACGGCGGCACGCTGGCCAACCGCTCGTTTGGCGGGGCACAGGTCTCGCGCACCTTCTATGCGCGCGGCCAGACCGGCCAGCAGCTTCTGCTCGGCGCCTACAGCTCATTGATGCGTCAAGTAGATGAAGGCCGCGTGCGGCTGCACGCCCGCCGGGAAATGCTCGATCTGGTGGTGGTCGACGGCCACGCCAAGGGCATCATCACCCGCAATCTGGTGACCGGCGCGCTGGAGCGCTGGGCCGGGGATGCGGTGTTGCTCTGCACCGGCGGCTACTCGACGGTTTACTACCTCTCGACCAACGCCGTGAACTCGAACGCGACCGCAGCGTGGCGCTGCCACAAGCGCGGCGCACTCTTCGCGAATCCCTGCTTCATGCAGATCCACCCGACCTGCATCCCGATGCAGGGGCGCACCCAGTCCAAGCTCACTCTGATGAGCGAGAGTCTGCGCAACGATGGTCGGATCTGGGTGCCGAAACAGGCCGGCGATGCGCGACGTCCCGACCAGATCCCAGAGGACGAGCGCGATTATTTTCTCGAGCGCATCTACCCCGCCTTCGGCAATCTCGTGCCGCGCGATGTCGCCTCGCGGGCGGCCAAGCACGTCTGCGACGAAGGACGCGGCGTCGGCGCCACCGGACTCGCCGTCTACCTCGACTTCAAGGACGCGATGGCGCGCCTCGGGCACGCGACGGTCGAGCAGCGCTACAGCAACCTCTTCGAGATGTACCGCGAGATCACCGGCGAGAGCCCCTACGAAGTGCCAATGCGGATCTACCCGGCACCGCATTACACGATGGGCGGACTCTGGGTGGACTACAACTTGCAATCCACGATTCCCGGCCTGCACGTGCTCGGCGAGGCCAATTTCTCCGATCACGGCGCCAACCGGCTCGGCGCGAGCGCGTTGATGCAGGGCCTCTGCGACGGCTACTTCGTGATCCCCTACACGCTCGGCAATTACCTCGCCGGGCAGAAGCCCGGCACGGTCAGGACCGACCACGCGGCCTTTGCCGCGACCGAAGCGACGGTGCGGGGCGGCGTCGACAAGCTGCTCGCGATCGACGGTCGCCGTACCGCGCGCGATTTCCACTGGGACCTCGGCCGGTTGCTCTGGGACAAGGTCGGCATGTCACGCGACCCCGAAGGCATCCGCGACACGATCGGAAAGATCCGCAGCCTGCGTGAGGAATTCTGGCAGAACGTCCGTGTGCCCGGTTCGGGCGACTCGCTGAACCAGAGCCTCGAGTACGCCGGCCGGGTGGCCGACTACCTCGAGCTGGGCGAGCTGATCGCGATCGATGCGCTCCACCGTGACGAGAGCTGCGGCTGCCACCTGCGCACCGACCACCAGTCCGCCGAGGGCGAGCCCGTCCGCAACGACGGCGACTTCAGCTACGTCGCCGCCTGGGAGCACAGCGGCGATCCGGGCCGCCCGCGGCTACACCGCGAGCGTCTCGCCTTCGACAACGTCCACCTCGCGGTACGGAACTACAAATGATGACGAGTGCAACGAACGGAACCCGCTCGTACACGCTGCGCATTTGGCGACAGAGCGACAACGCGAGCCCCGGCGCGCTGGTCGAGTACCGCGTCGAGGATATCGACGCGCAAATGTCGTTCCTCGAGATGCTCGATCACCTCAACGACACGCTCGAGCGCAAGGGCGAGCTGCCGGTGGCGTTCGAGAGTGACTGCCGCGAGGGCATCTGCGGGATGTGCGGCATCGTGATCGACGGCCGGCCGCACGGCCCGGTGCCCAACCTCACCACCTGCGGGCTGCGCATGCGCGAGTTCGAAAGTGGCGCGACCATCACCATCGAGCCCTTCCGCGCGAGCGCGTTTCCGCTGGTGCGCGACCTGGTCGTCGATCGCAGCTCGTTCGATCGGGTGATGCAGGCCGGCGGCTACGTGTCGGTCAACTGCGGCCAGGCCCCCGAGGCCAACGCGATGCCGATCGGCAAGGACGTCGCCGAGGCGGCGATGGATTCGGCCGCCTGCCTCGGCTGCGGCGCCTGCGTCGCCTCCTGCCCCAACGCCTCGGCATCGCTATTCGTAGGTGCCAAAATCCGCCAGTTCGCCCTCTTGCCCCAGGGCCAGGCCGAACGCACCCGCCGCGCCCGGCGCATGGTCGCAGTGATGGATCAGGAGGGCTTCGGCGACTGCTCGAACCACGGCGAGTGCGAGGCCGCCTGTCCGAAGGCGATCTCGATCGAGAACATCGCCGTGCTGCGCCGCGAGTACCTGCGCACGCTCGTGCGGCGCTGAGCCGGCTAGAGGAGGCGCGCCAGCGCCGAGACCGCGCCTGCGGTCGCGACCACCATGCCCCCGAGGCGGACGGTGATCCGCCGCTCCATGTCGGCGAGCCGGGCCTCGAGGCGAGCGCTGTGCTCGGCCAGGCGAAGGTCCAGACGCTTCTCCGTTTCGACGAAGCGCGCGCACGCCCTGATCGAAGCGTGCCTCCATCTGCTGGAACCGCGCCTCCACCCTCTCAAAACGCAGATCGATCCAGGAGAAGCGACTCTCGAGGCGAGCCTCCACCTCGATCAAGTCCGAGCGGGTCGCCAGTGCATCGGTCATGGTCGCCGCGAGCGCCTCGGCCTGTCCGCGGGCCTGTTGCTCGCTGAAGCCCGCCTCGCGCAGGCGACGTGCGTACGCAAGCGTGTCGAGTGCGATCGCTCCGGCCGCTTCGATTCCAGCCAGCAACGCTCGGCTCAATGAAGGGCGACTCAAGAAAAACCCCCCGCCCCGCCGTTCGCGTTCCTGGGTTGCTGACCGGTTCGGCCCCCGGGTGGCCAAGACGCGGCTCGACGGATCACACAAGGAGGGCCCGGCTCGTGGCCAAGGTCCGGGCCTCCGGCTTGGCGCGGCGCCGCCCGTCCACTACTCCGGTGCTGGCAGCCGTCCGCGAAGGTCCGGGGGGCGGAAGACAAGGATCCTCATGGCTGATCATCCCGTAAATCCAGATATTCGCTTGCTCGACGGGCGCTTCTACGCCGAGGATCCGCACCCGCACTTCACCTGGATGCGGGCCAACGCACCGGTCTACCACGACGCGGCCGGCGCGGTCTGGGGCATCGCCACCCACGCCGATATCCAGCGCATCTCGCGCGACCCGACGACCTTCAGCAACGCGAGCGGGATGCGGCCCGATTCACCACCGCTGCCCTCGATGATCAACATGGACGATCCCGAGCACAAACGGCGGCGCAACCTCGTCAACAAAGGTTTCACTCCGCGTCGGGTGGCCGACCACGAGCAGAAGATCCGTGAAATCTGCGCCGACCTGCTGAGCCGTGCCCAGCGCAAGGATCGCTTCGACTTCGTGCGCGAGGTGGCCGCCCCCCTGCCGATGATCATGATCGGCGACATGCTCGGCGTAGCGCCGGAGGACCGCGACGACCTGCTGCGCTGGTCCGACGACATGGTTTCGGGCACCTCGCTCAGCGCGCCGCCCGCGACCGTCGAGCGCGCCATACAGGCCTTCGCGGAGTACTCCACCTACAACCGCCGCGTGGTCGCCGAGCGGCACGCGCAAGCACGCGACGATCTGATCAGCACGCTGGTCCACGCCACGATCGAGGGCGACCGGCTCGACGATGAGGAACTCCTGCACGAGACCCTGCTCATCCTGGTCGGCGGCGACGAGACCACGCGCCACGTCATCACCGGCGGCATGCTCCAGCTCCTGCGCCATCCCGCCCAGATGGCGCTCTTGGCGGCCCACCCCGAGCGCATCGCCTGCGCCGTCGAGGAGATGCTGCGCTGGGTCTCACCGATCCAGAACATGGCACGCACCGCGACCCGCGACGTCGAGCTGCGCGGTCAGACGATTCGCGCGGGCGACAAGCTGCTGCTGCTCTACCCCTCGGCCAACCGCGACGA
>SXGS01105119.1_pt1 | contig 23005 bp, 22 predicted proteins | sample 3174681 | NCBI WGS metagenome assembly SXGS01 (sample SAMN11356861, study PRJNA531348) | freshwater metagenome | isolation source: freshwater sample F1-80 | place: China: Fuxian Lake, Yuxi | collected 2017-12-25
ATCCCGGTCATCTACCTCCGGCGGTTGCTTCACCGCGGTGAACTCGTCCAACCAGCCCGAGGCGTTTACGCCGTCACGGGACACGAGCCCACGCTGCACCACAGTCTCGCGATGGTCAGCAAACGGATTCCCCGGGGCGTGGTGTGCTTGTTGAGTGCTCTTGCTTACCATGACATCGGCACCCAACTGCCCTCGGTCGTCTGGTTGGCGATCGACCAGCGCTCACGCCCGCTGGTTACCACCGATCTTCCCGCCAAGATCGTCCGTTTTTCGGCCCAGTCGCTCGTCGAAGGAGTCGAGGAGCACAGTGTCGAAGGTGTCACCGTGAGGATCACCAATCCGGCAAAAACCGTAGCCGATTGCTTCAAGTTCCGAAACAAGGTGGGCTTGGACATCGCCCTTGAAGCGCTGAGGGACGCGTGGCGCAAGCGCAAGGTTACTATGGTTGAACTAGACCGTTTTGCCGCAACCAACCGTGTGACGAACGTGATGCGGCCCTACCTGGAGATGCTGACGTGAAGGAAAAGCCCATCCACAACTTGGCCGCTTCCGTCTACGACCGACTGCTCAAGCGGACCAGATCTGGCGCCGAGGACTTCCAATTCATGCTTATGCGCCGACCCAAATGCTCTGCCTGAACGTTTAACCCGTTCAAGATCGCCTCGGCGACCGGTTCCGGGAAGAGTTTGAGGATCTCGGCGCGCACTTCGTCCAAAACCCGGGGTGTCTGGTCGAGGATGTCGGCGATGATGGAGCGCATTCCAGGCATGCCGCACCGTTTGGCTGTCTCAAGCTAGTGACGGCATTCGATCTCGGCCATCCGGTAATGGCGATTCTTGCCCAGGACTGCCATGGCCAAGGTTGCCTTTTGCGCGGACAGCTTCCCGCGACCGTGTCCGATGACCGGATGGGCCGACAGCACGTCATAGCGCGGGGTGAGTTCGTAGTCGCCCTGCGGCAGTAGAAAGAGGCTGAAGTTCTTCGCATGCCCATCGATGGCCGCCAGCAGCCAGAAGATCACCTGGGTACGCAGGAAGCTCGTGCGGTCTTCGTCGGCCCGGAGGGACCCCTGCAGGAGATCCATAATCTTCAGGATTCCCGGGCCACCATCGACCTCGTATTTGAGGTGGGGAGGCGTCGCCGTGGCCTGGCACAAGTCCTCTTGGGGAAGACGCAGCCATCGGGTTTTGTCGGATGACAACCGGCGGTCGAAGCGTTCGACTACGAGCACCTGATAGTCGCCGAACCGCCGAATTTTCGACTCGGCCAAAGACCAACCCGCTCGCCGTTCATCCAAACGGACAGGGCTCTGGAATGACGAGGACGGGGCATGGGTCACCACTCGGTTTTCTGGCCGTCGGGACCTTTGGGACGGACCACCAGTTCGAGATCCAAGGTCGAGAGGATCCGGTAAATTCGGGATAGGCTGGTGGTCGTGGGGTCCGACTCGATTTGTGAGAGTGCTGCTTGGGACAGGCCGCAATGGGAGCCGACCCCCTTTTGGGTCAGTTGCCGTTCATGACGGTATCCTCGAAGAATCGCCCCCAACTGCTCGGGAGTCCGCGCAACGAAATTAGTCATATTCGTTAAAGTAAATAACACTAGGAAATATCGTAAACAGAATAAACTAAAGGTATTCAGTTTAAGGTTTCAAAAAACAACGCAGCGCCGTGCCGAGGAAAACCGATGCCGGTGCAGCCACCCGATGCCTCTCACGTCCACGGCGGAGACACCGAACGAGGCCAGGTCACCGCCACCCGGTTCGGTGGGCGTTTGATTTTGCCGTTTTGGACATTTTCCCTGGCCGGCCGACAGACGGCCTTCAATGTGCGGCCGACGGTGGGACGTTGGTTCGTGTAGCGCGCTTGGATAGAACCGCGTTGCGCCGCTGTTCCTGTTGTTTCAGGTATTCGTCCCATTCCACGACCGGGACATTGGTGATGTCACTCCCCACCAGCACAACGGCGTGTCCGCCGAATCCATTCTGTCCGCGCTCATCGTATTGAGATGGGTGCATCGAAGCAAACAGGATGGGGATGTCCTGGACACCTTTGAGAGTGCTTGTCCGCTTCCGGACTAGTTGGAGGTTTATGCCGAGGCGGTTAGATCAATTCGTGAAGGTTCCCATCGGCGGCTCCAACCATCCCTGAACCCACCCTCGCCCCCGCAACTTGACCCGCACCCGTGGCCGCGAGACCTTTGGGGCCTGTTCATGACGAAATTGTCCCGCGCCCTCCGGCCCCTGCTTTACGCCCTGCTCCTGGCAGGCGGGGGCGGGTTATGTGGGTTGCCTGGGTTGTCCGCCTCGGCCGGGTCCGACTCCGAGGTGCGGTTCGGGCCGTTGGCCGAGGAGTTCCCGCTGACGCTGCGCACCGGGCAGCGTGGCGAGGCGCTGGGGCCGCTCTTCTATTGGCAGGAGACGCCCGAGGCGTGGGGTTGGGGATTTTCGCCCTGGGTGTCCTACCAGCACGAACCGGGCGTTGAGCGGACGCAGGCTGAGTTTCTCTACCCGCTGGTGTCCTTCGACCAGTACGGCTCGCAGTACCGCTTCCACATCGTGCAGTTCGTGAGTTGGAGTGGGGGGCAGAGCACTGTGGGTCCGGACAAGCGGCGCTTCACTCTGTTCCCGTTCTGGTTTAGCCAGCGGTCCGACGACCCGGCCGAGTCGTACCGGGCGTTGGTGCCGTTCTACGGCCATCTCAAAGGCCGACTGTTCCGCGACGAGGTGCGCTTCGCTGCGTTGCCGCTCTGGATCCAGACCCGCAAGCGCGACGTGGTGACCGACAATTATTTCGCGCCGTTCGTCCACGTGCGCACTGGGGCCGCCCAGGGGTGGCAGGTGTGGCCGCTGTACGGCCAAGAGCACCGCGCGCCGCTGGTGCGAACCAATGCCTTGAGCGACCTGCCCGAGGTGGTGCCCGGCCACGAGAAGCACTTTGTCGTCTGGCCATTTTGGATCACCGACCGCCAAGGCATTGGCTCCGAGAATCCGGTCACCAATACCTTATCGTTGCCGTTGTTCTCAAAACAGCGCTCCAAGACTCGCGACAACACCACGCTCCTGTGGCCCTTCTTCACCCACACTGTGGACCGGGAGCGCGATTTTGAGGAATGGGGTGCGCCGTGGCCCTTCATCGGGTGGGCCGATGGTCCCGGAAAACATGCGCGCCGGGTGTGGCCGCTCTGGGGTCGGGCCACCAATGCCGAGCAGCAGAGCGAGTTCGTGCTGTGGCCGTTCTATACCCACAAGCGACTGCTGACCGAGGACCTCGATCGCGAACAAACCCGCAGTGTGTTCTACCTGTGGGTCGATGTGGCAGAGCGCGACCGTCGCAATGGCGCAGAGTACCGCCGTCGCTCGCTCTGGCCGCTGTTCCATCATGCGCGCGATCGGCAGGGGCGTGAGCGTTTGCAAGTGCTGGCAGTGGCCGAAGGGGCCTTCCCGTCCAACGAAGGCATCGCCCGTAGTTGGTCACCAGTGTGGTCGCTCTATCGCCACGAACGGGATGCCAAGACGGGTCGGCAGAGTCGGTCGTTGCTGTGGAACTTATGGCGTCAGGAGTCGGGCCCCGAAGGCGTGCGCAATGGCCTGTTCTTCGGGTTGTTCCACTGGGGGAACTCTGTGCCGGAAGTAAGCGCTCCAAAACCGAACGCTCTGAATTCGAAGGATTCAAAACCGAACGGTCCGAAGCCGTAGCCGGTTTGACGTCCGAAGCGGGAATTTCCTCGGAGTGCTCCGAGGGCTCCGAGCGCCCCGTCTAGATCCGTTCGCCGCACTCCTAATAGCCTGTCTGAAAATGGGGAGGGGTTCTGTTTGGGAGGGAAGGGTTCGATTGGCAAGGCGCGAGGAGGAAGCAGACCCGCAGCGGTCTGTGACCGACAAGCAACGCCGCCAGCGGGCACTTCCCTCCCCATTTTCAGCCAGTCTCTAAGCTCTTTAACCTCCGGCGAGCACTGTCTCGATCTTGTTCTGCAAATCGGCGCTGATGCCTTCCACCGGCCGTTCGGCGTCGATGAGGTCGAAGCCGTAGTGGCGTTGCATCCGCCGGAAGGTGTCGCGCATGCGGCTCTGGTACTGCAGGAAGCTGTCGAACATGTCGCGCGACAAGCCTAGGTCCATGCCGCTTTCCCAGTAGTCGAGTGCCTGTTGCTTGGCGAAGACCCGCTGGACCAGTTTCTCGGGCCGCACCTCCAGGTAGAACACCGCATCGGGAACGAGCGCGATGCCGTACAAATTGCGCAGCCACTTCTCATCCACTCCGCGGACGAGATCGCGGGCCATCAAGGTGTAAATGTAGCGGTCAGCCAGCACCATCGAGCCCGCGCGCAGGGCCGGCAGGATGGTGTTCTCGAGTTGGTCGGCGAAGTCGGTCGCGTAGAACAGCGAGAGCGTGGTGCGCGAGAGAATGTTGCCTTGCTGGGCGGCTTCGAGTTCTTCGCTGACCAAGGAGGAGCGTTTGAGACCGACTTGAATGGTGTGGTGGCCCGAGGCCTCCAGCCACTGGATCAATCGGGCGATTTGGGTGGATCGGCCCGAGCCGTCGGCGCCCTCGACCACGATCAGTTTGCCGGAAAGTTTTTCGATCTCCACCCCGGGCAAACCCAGACCAAAGAAGCGCTTGGGCGTGACCTTAGGAACCAGCACTTCAGCGTCGTCCGTTGGGGAGAATTTGGGTTTCCTGGCCATATCTCGAATTATTTGGTGGCGGTGAAGGTGGGTAGATCGATCCGGGTCTCTACCAGGCGGCGGACGAGCCCCTGCTGCTCCTCAATGCGCTGGTTGGCATCCACGATCACGAAGTTGAACTCAGTGCTCATGGCCAAGTATTGCTCGAAGATGCGGCCCTGAAAGATGCGGAAGCTTTCGTACGGATCGCTGGAAAGGCCCAGGTCCATGCCCGCCTCGTGGTGTTTGAGGGTGGGTCGATTATCCAAGATGCGGTTGAGCGAGACTTCGAGATGCGAGCGGAAGAAGAAGGTGATGTCGGGCAGAGCGGCAAAGCTGTAAAGGCCGCGTACCCAGGCCTGGGGGCATCCGCGAACGACATCCCGAGCGAAGGCCGTGAAGATGTACCGGTCGCACAGCACTAAATACCCCGCCTTGAGCAGCGGCAAGAGTTGGCGCTCGTAGCGGTCGGCGAAGTCGGTCGCGTGGATGAGGGAAAACGTGGTCGGCGTCAGCAAGTTCTGCTTCTTGCCCTTGCTGGTGGCGCTTTTGACCAGTGCCGACGAGTTCCACTCGCTGAAGAAGACTTTGAATCCGCGCATCTCCAACCAGCGCTTGAGGAGGTAAATCTGGGTGGATTTGCCCGAGCCGTCGAGTCCCTCAACAGCGATGAGCCGACCCTCGAAGCCCAGTTCCGCGAACGTCTTCGTCATTTCGTTGATCACCCTAGCGAACGTCTCGCTGCGTGAACAGCGAGCAGTCGAAGGGGTGGAGGCCATCCTGCAATTCGGGGGTCGTTCTGGAAAATGAAACAGGCTTGAAGGTCAAACGGAGTTGTAACACCCTATAAACATGGTTGTTCGCAGAGACCCAGTTCGCGGCTATCGGCAGAATTTGGGTTTCACTCTCATAGAACTGTTGGTGGTCATCGCCATCATCGCCATTTTGGCCTCGTTGCTGTTGCCTTCGCTGGCTAAGGCCAAGGGACGGGCCCAGGGCAGTGCCTGTTCTAGCAATTTCCGGCAGCTTCAGATTTGTGCGCAATTATACGCGGATGACAATTTAGACACCCTCGCACCGAACGAGGCGTTCTTGTCCGGCGGTGGCGGTGGGCGGGAAGCTTGGAACATCCGCTCTACTTCCTGGCTTCAAGGCAATGCTTACACAGACACCTCCGCGTCGAACCTCGCGATCGGTGTCTTCTGGAAATACAATCAGACCCCAGGCATTTACCTGTGCCCTTCCGATCGTTCGACGGTCCGCGATCAGGGGTTTATCCGCCGCAATCGCAGTGTGTCCATGAGCATGTACATGAATTTGGTGACGCAGCCCTTGGATGAGAATTTCTCACGGTGCTGGCATAAGATGAGTCAGATCACCGATCCAGGTCCGTCACGGGCCCTGTATTTTATCGATGAGCATGAAAAAAGCATCCAGCAGGGGGCCTTCGGCATTAATGCACCGAATCGGTTAACCCTCTTCGGAACGTCGTTGTCGACCTGGATTAGTTTTCCCGGATTGCGGCATGCAGGCGCGGCGACGGTCTCCTTTCCCGATGGGCATACCGAGTCTTGGCGCTGGAGGGATCCAGCCACTTTGGCCGCGGCCCAGAAACCCACGTGGTTGGTACTTCAGCCTGGATCGGGTCCTGCTGATCTCGATCTCCAGCGTATCCAAGCGGCGGTGCCGGCTCAGGTGCCTATCCCGTGAGTGGGGTGAGTTGTGTTCTTCGGTGAGGGTGAAGAGTTTTGGGCTACTTGCGTCGCAGCGAGTTCTTGAGGCAGGATTCGTATCAATTCCCGGAAGGTCCCTGATTTTTTATCCCGACCATGAACATGCTCCATCGACTCCGTTGTCTGGCAGCCTTGCTGGCCCTCTCGGCTACCTCCTCCGATGCCGCTGAGTTGCCCGTGTTGCCGGTGCCCGATTGGCAACCCTTTGCTGCCCAGGTGCGCCGGGTGTCCGAGGCGCTGACTTTGGCGGGGTCGCCTCTCAACGCGAAGGAACGTGCCGACCTCGAGGCGGCCCTCATGGATAAAACCCCCGACAAGGCCCGTACCCGTACCCAGCAAATCCTAGATGCCCATGTGCTGGTGGTCGTGCAGGTCACGCCAGAGATGCGGGTCAAGGCCGCGCCGGGACCCGCACCGGCGGTCCTCCATGAAACGGGTTGGGTGACCTTTTTGGTGAAGGTCCACAACGAGGCAGGGACCACCTCGGCCCTCCGGGTGAGTAGTCCCCAGGCGGCCCGATTGCATGGATCTCCCGCCGAGACGGTTCCCGATCGATGGTTGGATGTGTCGCTGGTGCAGGCCGCTCCTCTGAAGCCGGAACTGGGGGGGCTTCCCGTGGAGTACCGGCTGGTTCAGATTTATTCCCGGGATGCTGGCCGTCGCGAGGCGAAGTTGATCTTCGATGTTGGCCAGGGTTCCCAAGATTTGGGTTTTCGCAGCGAAGTGGACGCTCTCTTCACCTGCCAACCCGCCGTCCCGGTGCATCTCGAGGTGCTGGATGAGCACGGCAAGCCCACCACCGCAGCTCTACTCATCACGGACACTCGGGGGCATGTGTTCCCGGCCCAGTCCAAGCGGTTAGCGCCGGATTTCTTCTTCCACCCGCAAGTTTATCGGAACGACGGCGAATCCATCGGTTTGCCGGCCGGCCGGTATTCGGTCGAATTCTCCCGCGGACCCGAATCGCTCATCCAGCGGCACGAACTAGAGGTAACTGCCGGTAAAACCAATCGCTGGCGCTTTCAGGTGCAGCGGTGGATTGATCCCTCCACCCGCGGTTGGATTTCAGGCGATCATCACATCCATGCGGCCGGCTGCGCGCATTATGAAAAGCCGACCGAAGGAGTCCTTGCCGCGGACATGATGCGTCATGTGCTCGGTGAAGATCTTAAGGTTGGGGCTAATCTCACCTGGGGGCCGTGCTTCGACTACCAGAAGCAGTTCTTCACCGGATCCGATGACCCGGTCAGTCGCTGGCCGTACTTGCTGCGTTACGATGTCGAGGTCAGCGGGTTTGGGTCCCACAACTCGGGTCATTTGTGTTTGTTGCGCCTGCGTCAGCAACTGTACCCGGGCGGTGACTCCAAGAAGCATTGGCCGACGCTGGGGCTAAACACCCTCAAGTGGGCCAAGGCCCAGGGAGCCCTCACCGGCCCGGCGCACAGTGGTTGGGGACTGGAGCTCGACTCGACCGAGTTGCCCACTCAAAAGATCCCACCCTTCAGCGGCATCGGTGCCAACGAATACATCGTGGACGTGACCCACAACGTGCTGGGTCCGGATGGTAAACTCGTGCCCGCGGTAGACTTCATTAGCACCGTCGACACGCCCTATCCGTGGGAGTTGAACATTTGGTACCACACGCTCAATGCCGGCTACCGCACCCGCATTAGTGGTGAGACCGATTTCCCCTGCATCTACGGCGAGCGCGTCGGTTTGGGGCGCAGCTACGTGAAGCTTCCAGAACGCTGGTCGTATGAGGACTGGTGCGAGGGAATCCGAGCCGGCCGCAATTATGTCGGGGATGGGCGAAGTCACTTGATGGACTTCCGCGCCGATACCGTCGTCATGGGAGAGCAGGGGAGTTCTCTGCAATTGGCCGAGGGACGCCCGGTGGTGTTCCGGGTTCAGGCCGCGGCCCGGCTCAACGAGCAACCGCAAGTCGACATCCAGAGGCGCAAGTTTAGTGAGCAACCGTACTGGCATATCGAGCGGGCTCGCATCGGTGCCAGCCGGAAGGTGCCGGTAGAATTAATCGAGAACGGCATCGCTGTTGCCCGCATGGAAATTGAGGCCGATGGAGCGCTGAAGCCCATCGAGATTTCTCATCCGGTGAAGCGCAGCGGCTGGTACGCCCTACGAATCCTGCCGAGTTCGCACACCAATCCGATCTTTATCGAGGTCGGTGGTCAGCCGATTCGCGAGCGACGTTCCATTCAGTGGTGTCTGGATTCGGTGGAGCAGTGTTGGAAGCAGAAAGAGCGCTTCTACATTGGGGCCGATCATCGTGAGGCCGTGGTGGCCTTTGATCATGCCCGCCAAGAGTACCGCAGCCGTCTGGAAGCCTCTCAACCCTAACCCGACTGGACGGGTGTGTTGTGCAGTGATGTGTGAGAAGCCGCTGACGATGCACGGCCGTGGGTCCCTGGGGAGGGACCCACATTGGAAACCGAGCCTAGGCCGGAGTCTCCAGCCGGTGTGATTTAAAAATCGGCCGACAAGGTCAGGCTGACCGTGATGCCGCGCTTGTAGCTGCGGAAGACGTACTGGTCGCCGTAGCGTTCTTCGCGGGAACCAAGGTCGTTGATGAGAGTTTGGCGGATGTCTGGATCCATCAAGTTGCGAGCGCCAAAGCGCATTTTCCAACGCCGTCCGAGACGCTGGTTGATGAAGAAATCGAGCGTGTTAATGGGTTGCTCGTAAATGTTCGGGCTGCCTTGGCCGCCATCGACCGCTAGTCGTTGGCCGCTGCGGGTGAAGGACACCGAGAAGGTGGTTCGGCTCCGGGCGATCTCCCAGGCGAGGTCGGAGTTGAGGATGTACTCGGGTTGGTCGAACAACGGACGGTTGTAGAGGCCTACACCGTTGCCCACCGGATAAAACACATCGACCTCGGAACTAATAAAGGCCGCGTTGCCGCCAAGAGTGATACCGGCCAAAAGAGGGTCGAGGCTGGCCATGTTCTTGCGCGCTTCAAACTCGAAACCCGACACGATGGCGCTGGCATTGTTGGTGAAACTCACGATGCCCGCGGCGTTGTCGGCGATGTAGGGCTCAACCGGGTTGAGAATGTTTTTTCGGAAGTAGGCCGCCGAGAGGAGTTCACCGGGTCGGGGAAACCACTCTACCCGCGCGTCGTAGTTCTCAATTTCCGAACGCTTGAGGTCGGCATTGCCGCGGTAGGCCAAGCCGTCGAAGGTGTCGAAGTATTCGAAGGGGGCGAACTCGCGATACGTGGGGCGAGCGATGGTCTGCGACCAGTTCAGCCGCAAATTGAGGTTGGAGGTGATCGGGAACACACCGCCGATGGAGGGCAGTATATCAGTCGTGGCGATGCGGCCGCTGGAGGAAGATCCTAGAATCCGGCTTCGAGGAAGCACCTCGGCCTGGAGGTCGGTTTGTTCGAAGCGGGCACCGCCCACGAGGCGGAACTTCGGTAGCACGAATAAATCGGCCATGGCGTACACGGCCGGAATCGACTGGGTTCCGTCGTAGCCATAGCCTTCGAAGGGCAATCCGGAGCGCAGGAAGGTCGCGTTGGGGAAGTAGTAAGCCGTGCGCGAGTTGGCTCCCGATCCGGTGGCGTTGGTGATGAATTGCTGGCCCTGGAAGTTCAGGACCGAGTTGGCATAGGCGGCCACATCGGGCTGATTGGCACCGGTGGTCTGGCTGATCTCGTACTCGAAGCGTTGTTCGCGCAATCGGCGCTCGGACTCGAAGACGTTGCCACCGACTTTGATGGAGCTTTCTAGACCGTTGCCGGGGGTGAAGGGGATGGTGAGGTCGCTGCGGAAGTTCCAACTCTTGTCCTGCGAGTCGCGGAAGAAGCGCGAAGGCTGATTGATGTTCGGTAACTCGGCCGACTGAGCGATCACGTTGGTGAGCCCGTTACCCGCCGGGGACAGGATCATTGGGAAAATGCGTTCGTCCGGGGAGTTCTCGCCGGTGCCGGAACTAGAGAAGCTCCAGTCCAGTTGGGTGGATCCCACTTCGCGGAATTCATGGCGACCCTTGAACTGGAAGTTGCGCAAGTAGCGCTCGCGGTAAGTCAACTGATCGATGCGGGTCCGCTCTTCGGATCCCGGTTCGAACTGGTTGATGGTTTGCCCGTTTTCCTCGGTGATATATTGCTGGGCGCTTTGGTTGTTGAGGAAGCTGAAGGACACTTCATGTCCGGGCATCAACTCCATCGCCATGCTGGCCACGGCACCCCAACCGACGTTGACGATCGACTGATTGCGTTGGAACTCGGAGGTGCGAATGAGCGGCCCCTTGTCTACCGGATCGGTGCCGTAAGCGTAGCGACCGCGGAAGGCGTTCTCGTAGAACTGGAACTGACGATCTTGATTGAAGGTTCCAAACCAGCCAAAGCGTCGGCCGAAGAGCCAAGTGGTGTCGCCGCTCGAGACCGCGAAATTGGAGTTCGGCCCCGGTTGGCCCATCGATGGAGCGAAGGTGGTGTTGTTGAAAGAACGCAAGGCCGCGTCGTACTTCTGGGCCAAGGCCTGCCGATTGGCCCCCTCTGCCTGCTGGGTGTTGTTGCGCCAAGGACGTTGAGCCTCGGTGATGATCGACGGATCGATGAGGGCCTTCGCGGGCAGAGCTCTGGAACCATCATCGAGCGCCCAGAAATCAGTGCCGCCACCTGGAATCTTTAAGAAACCCTCGTTCATCGTGGCCGAGCTGTTGAGCCCGGTTCCGGCCGAGACCGTGGTGAAGCCCTGAGCTGGGAAAGACTTGGTGACGATGTTCACTGCGCCGCCGGCAAATCCGCCCTGAAGATCGGGAGTGAAGGTCTTGCTGACCACTACCCGGTCGATCATGGCTGCGGGGATCATGTCGAGTTGCGGGGCCCGGCGTCGGGGGTCGGCACTCGGAAGCTCTGCACCATTGAGGGTGGCGATGTTGTACCGGTCATTCAGACCGCGAATGACGATTTGGCGGTTGTCTGTCGCCACCACACCCGTGATTTTTGTGGTGATTTGTGAGGCATCGCCGCCACCGGTCCGTGCGATTTGCTCGGCGCTGATGGCTTCTTGTGACGTGGCTGCGTTCTTTCGCTCTTCCAGCACGGCCGCCACGGTACTGGGTTTGGTGGTTGCCTCATCAAAGGCCGACTTGGCCGCGGTGGCTGAAGCGGTGGACTTAGAGGCTCCCAGATTACCTGCACCCGTACCGGGTTTGCCCTGGATGGGGCGGACCGGTGCGGCGTCGGGTTTGCGGACTTCGGCTTTAAAGAAATTGCCCGCGCCGCCGCCTTGGACGGGCGGCGCATCGGAACGGGCGGCCGTTGCAGTCGGCGGTGCGGCCGTGGCCGGCGCGGTGGCCGTCGGTGGGGCTGCCGTCTCCTCGACGATGTCGCTCGGTTTGGGTTTAGGGATCTCCGGTGAGGGTTCCGGAGGCTTGGGCTTCGGCTTGGGTTTCTCCGGCGGACGGATGCCGGTGATTTGATAAATCGCCTCCGGCACGAATCCGGCCCGGTGGGCCAAATAGCCCAGACCACCCAGGGCTAGGGCGTGGACGAGCATCGAGATGATCAGACTCGAGCGGTCCGTCTTCTTTTTGGCGTTGCTGGCCATGACGGTTCTTTATTTCGCTGCGCCCGCGGTGTCCGTCGCGAGGCCGATCTTGGTCACATTGGCCCGTGTGAGGATGTCGAGAACTTGAACCACCTTCTGGTAGTTCACGTTCTCGTCGCCACGCACCACGACGCTCAGGTCTGGGTTGCTCTTGCGGAAGCGGATGATCTCGTCCTCAAGCTTCTTGAGGGTGATGGGCTCGGCGTTGAAGTAAATGTTCCCCGCGGCATCGACCGTGACATTGTTAATGTCCTGTTTTGCTTGGTTCTGCGGCGGTTGCTGTGCGGCCGAAGGCAGGTTGATGTCGATGTCGTTGGTCGAGGGAGCTGTGGTGATGATGAAAATCACCAAGAGCACGAAGGCCAAATCCAGCAACGGGGTGATGTTGAGTTCACCCATCGCATGGTGATGCGATGCGGAATATTTCTTGCGTCCACGACGCCCGGCGGCAGCGCTCATGGGCGATGGGTCGGGTTTTGAGCCGGCTGACCGATGGTGATGTTCCGCAGCGCATCGGCGATTTCATCCGCCAGAGCACGGTTGTCTACGTACTGGTGCTCTAGGTCGGTCATCACCTCGGAGTTGAAATTGTCTAGCTCCTGGGTGATGCCGCGGATGGCGGTGATCATCAGGTTGTAGGCGAACATCGCAGGGATAGCCACGAAGAGACCAACGACCGTGGCAATGAGTGCACCGGCCACACCCGGGGCCATCGCAGTGAGGCTGGCGCTGGCCGCCATCGCGATACCGGAGAAGGTTTCCATCACGCCCCAGACCGTGCCTAGAAGACCGATAAAGGGGCCGCCTGAAACGGCCGTGGTCAGGATGATCATGCCCTTTTCTAGCGACAACGCCTCGGCGCTGACCGACCGCTCTAAGGCCACTTGAACCGACTGGAAGGACTCGACACTAATGCGCTTCTTGCCTTTCACGCTCACCGGGTTGTTCTCCAAGTGGTATTCCACTTCACCGCAGCCTGAGGCGTAGACCTCGAAGGCCGGGGCTCCGGCAAACTCTCGCTTGTCGCGGAAGAGGGTCATCGGATCCTTGGACTCTCGATAGGCGGCCAGGAACCTCTTGCTCATGGCGCGGGCCTTCAGGATTTGACGGCCTTTGGTGATGATCACCGACCAGGAGACCATCGATACCAGGATCAGGGCCGAGATGGTCATCTTACCCTCGATCGTGGCCTTCTCGAAAGCGAAGGTGAGGGCGTTGGCGAGGATGGGTTGGAACGGGTCCATGATCGATCGGTCTCTCGTTGAAAAAGTTTAGGGTGCTCGGCCGATTACTTCGCGGTGGCCCCAGCCGGTGCGTTTGTTCCGAAGAGGCTGGATCCGAAGTTGGACCGTTCGCCGAAGGACTCGACGGAGCCCTTCTGGATGCGTACCACGAATTCCTTAATGTCACCGACGCCCTTGTTAAGGAGGTTGTAGGTGAGGAACTCGACGTCGCCCTGGGCCGAAACGCCGTGTGGGCGCCCCAAAGTCTTCACGACCTCGTCGCGAGACATTCCTAGGGAGAGATGGTTGAGCTTGGCCGAGGAGGAGGCGCAGCCGACCATCCATGCGGCGGCAGCGCAGGTGGCGGCGAGTACGGTGATCCGGCGGATCGAAGCGTTCATGCAGGTCAACCTTTGCCGGTGCAGATGGCGGCAGTTTGTCGTGTGTGTGACAAATGCGCGACGAACTGCGCTCGAATTCGTTACCCGATCGTCGTGGATCCGGTACTGGAACGTTGAGATGCCTGCTGCTGTTGCCACTGAGTGGGCGCCATTCCGAACTGTCTTCGGAACCATGCCCGGAAGGCGTCTGCACCCTCGTAGCCGCAGGCCTTGGCCACCGAGGCGATGTCTGAGTCGGCTTGGGCCAGCATCGAGCAGGCCTTCACTTTGAGCCATTCTCGTTGTTGTCCCGGCAGGCTGCCGCCGAAGCGCTCCCGGTAGATCAGCAGCAGACGTCGGGTTTCACAGTGGCAACGGCGGGCTAATTCCTCGACCGGCATGGACATTAATTGCGCGTCAGTGAGTTGGTGGAGCAGTTCCTCCAGTCGATCCCCGGCATCCCGTGGTGAACCCACCGGTATGGAGGACTTGTAGGCAGGAGGAGACAGGACCGTGGACACCAACTCCAACAACCGAGCCCGTTGCTCCAGCGATCCGGTGTCGTGGGAGATGTGGGTTTTAGTGAAGCGCTCGGCGGCAGGATTGTCCCGGTTAAGAACCCAGGGCAGGGAGGGGTTGATTTGATCCGGATGGTCGATCCGGCGACGCTCCAACAGTGTGAAAACCCCGAAGAGTGTCGTCGGATCTAATCGAAACCAACGAAATGCGAGGCTGCCCAGTTGGCTGGCCCGCAGCCTCAGCAAACAGTTTCCGCCATGGATCGCGACCATCCCGGCAGACAGCGCCTGGCTCGGTGTTTCGCCCATCAGGTACGCGTCTCCGGATATTAGCCACAGGAAGGTCCAGCCTGAACCCGGAAAGTCCCACTCCTCGCCCCGGTTGAGGCGCCCTTCGTTGAGCAAGAGAGAGGAATCTGGACCCATCGTAATGGGTAGATCTTTGGGGCGACGCGTCACACGGTCATGACGTAGAGGAAACAGAACTGTGACATTTCACGCCGAGATCGAGCGCGGTCCGGCGACGGATATCCCTCAAAAGCAAAAGCCCCTCGCCGCAGGGGTGCGACGAGGGGTGATTTAAAAAACGGTCTTTAAAATCCGCTGGGGGCTTTAGCGTCGAACCGAAGCGCGGCGCCGGAAGAGGAGGGTTCCGAACCCAGCCAATCCTACGAGGCTGAGAGCTACAGAACTGGGCTCAGGGATGGATGAGTACTGGATGTTGTCGTACAAGGCACCCGAAGGCAGCAGTACCATGTCGACGCCGCTAATCGGTGCCGCCAAGGAGGCGGTGAAGCCTGGGCTCGTTTGATTGGCCGGAATGGACGCGAGCAAGGTGTTGCCAGTGGAACTGACTCGGTAGAACTGAATCGTTGCACCGGGGTCTCCATAGGTGTCCTTGTCCAGCGTCACCGAGAACTGGGCCAGCATTTGCGGTGAACTAAACCGCACGAGGGTCGGTTGGAACACTCCGTCGAGTGCCACCAACCCCGACGGGGCGCTGCCGCGGTCGTAGAAGGCCGGGTTGCGCACCAGGATAGGGCTCGAGCCGTCGAAGAGGCGCCAGCGTTCGGTGCCTGCGATTTCGTCGCCGTCAGTATTAAGGTCGAGAGACCATGTGGCCTCGCCGAAGCTAACACCCGTCGGCGCGGCCTGGTTGGCCGGTGTCCCGGAGTTCAGGGCATCGAAGGTGATTGAGATGGACTGCGCTTGGGACGCAGTCGCGAGGAGCAGGCCCGCCATCAGAGCGGCCGGAAATGAATGGTTGATCATAGTGAAAGGTGGTTCGGGAGAAGCGCCCGATTCACTTGGTCACCGGCACGCCGCCCAAGACGGCCTGCATGACACTGAAAAACACATCGGTGTTGTCGATCGTTCCACGGAACAGGCTCGCGCCACGTCCTTCGGCATAGACCGGAATATCCGAGGCCGTGTGAACCGCCGAGCTACCGGCTGCAGCGCTGGGCACCTGACCGGTGACGAGGAACATTCCGTTGGTGTCCCGGTTGATAGGGCCCGCCGGGTAGGTGTTCAAGGGGGCGACCTTGCCGAAGGGCTGCTGGCTGTCTTGCAGCGGCAGCGGATTGGTCAGCCAGTTTTCGTAGCGGTCGGCGTTGCCGGCGTAGCCGATGAGCATCTTGTTGTCCGGATCGGTGGTGGTCGGATAGCCGTCATCCGCCATCGTGTAGACCGGGAAACCGGCGTTCTCATAAACACCCACAACAGCCTCGCGAATCGCGTTGTTGGTGTTACCGATGCCTTGGGACAGTTCGGTGAGCTTGGCGTTGGTGACGCGGGAGGCGCCGATGATGTTGACGCCGGCGCACTCATGGTCGGCGCAAACGACGATCAACGTGTCGGGGTCGGTGGCCAAAAATGCCCGGGCGGTCGCGACGGCGCGGTCAAACTCCAAGGTGTCTAGGATCCAGCGCTCGGTGTCCATGGCGTGGGCCTGCTTGTCGATCGAGGCGGCTTCCACCATCAGGGTGAATCCGTTTTTGTTCTTCGAAAGCACTTGCAGGGCCTTGGCGGTCATCTCGTCGAGCATGGGCTGGTCGGGGAAGCCGTAATCATCCACGACGCTCGAAGCGCCGCGGCGCTTGTCGATCTTGTCCTTGGCCACGTTCATGTTCGAGAACGAGAACAGTCCCAGCAGGCGGGTGGTGTTCGAGGGCAGGAGGTCGAGCGAGGTCTTGTCTGGCGCGTAGTTAAAACCCGCCTTGATGAACTCGCTCAGCAAATCGCGTGAGGGATCGGAGGCACCCGCAGGGACTCCCCAGCGGCTGACGATATCCTGCGGCAGGACGTAGTCACTGGAGGTGGCGCGAGCCGATCCATTGGTGCCGGCGCCCAAAAACCATTTACGTCCGCCGCCCAAGAGCACGCGGAGGCCGCGGTTGGTCACGCCCTCGTCAAGGTATTGATCGCAGATGCCGGTGCCGGCGCCGCGGTTGGAGGTGTGGATGGCGAAGGCGGCCGGAGTCGCGTCGAACACATCGGCCGTGGTGACGATACCCATGGTCTTGCCCGAGGTCCGCAGCAGGTAGGCGCCCATGTATTCGATGCGGGGGTTGTCGAAGACGGCAGCCGTGTCATCGGGGAAGACGCCCTCTTCATTGTTGTTGGCCTTGTTGCCGGTAGAGTAGCAGTGGGCGCCCGGGGCGGAATCCGTGATGATCGAGTTCAACGAGTGAGTCTGGGCGATCGCCGTGTAAGGCATCGAATCGATGGCCATCTTGGAGTTGGCTTTTCCGAGTTGCACCCCCTGGCCCATGATCCGCGCGGCCGTTCGGTGAGCGATCCCGAAGCCATCGCCGATCAGGTAGATAACATTCTTGGCGCGCCGACCTTGAGGAACGGCAGCAACGACCTCGAAATTACCAAAAGCTTGCACGGTCTTTCCATCCGACTGGGTGGCCGACACGCTGAAGGTGTGGATGCCCGGCTTGGTGTTGGAGTAAGCCCGGAAGGCGACCTGAACACTGTTGGTCACGGTGACCTTGTCTGCTTTTGTGAAGCTCAGCGACTCGTCGCTCACGGGAGCGCCGTCCACAGAAAATACAGAGCCGGTGATCGTAGTTCCGGCATCCGGCCGAACGGTTGCCGCCAAATCAAAACGTTGTCCGGCGAAGAACCGGGCGATGATCGGAGGTGTGGTGTCGCCGAAGCTGAACAAGGCGCTTGGCGGAGTGAGTCGGGAGACCGTCGGATCAGCGGAGGCGGTTCCGAGGGTGCTCAGGGTTGCTGCGCAGAGGCCCAGCGAACCCACTAGTCGGGTTAGGGAGTGTTTCATGAGTTTGAGTTTGTACGGATGAGGACACGGGTTCGCCCATTGGCGGCCGTGGTTTCAGCGTCGGAGGCCCTCCGAAGCAGAAAGGGGGTTGGCAGGTGCGGCTTCGCCTTGAAGGTCGGGCGTTGAGGCCGTCGAGGTGGAGTTGTCGCGGTCCAGATGGAGGCGGACCAATGAGTGCCGTCCATCCGGTTCTTCGCGGTCGCCCACCTCCAGCCGACCGGTCAACAGGAACAAACCATTCGAATGCGGGGTCAGAGGCTGGTGACCTCGGGGAAGGAGCACTCGAACGACGGTGGGCGGCAGGTCTTCGGCCAAGCCGAACTCCACCTCGTTGCTGACCAGAGGCATCGGGGCCAGCATCAAGGTCCAAGGAGTGGGACGGCTTTGTTTGACTTGGTATCCGAGGATCCGGACTCGTTGGCCGGAAAGCTCCAGCAGGCGCGGCGAGAACTCCAAGCCCTTGGGCCCGATCGGGTTTCGGAAAAGCTCGTCAAAACGCAGGTCGGAAACACCTGCCGGGGCCTTTGGTAGCTGATCTATCCACGATTTTAGAGCCTCGGTGGGATGGCTGCGGGCAAGCACCTTGGCGGAAACCGGGCCGTTGGTGGCGTTGCTGCCTCGCAGACGTCGGATGGGGGTAGCGGATTCCGCCACGACCCCTTCGCCGAAACCCATCAGGAAGGCCAAGAGTATCCAAAAAGCTGCTTGCCGCCCAAAAAGCGACCGGTGCTGATCCATTCACTCACCGTGCCGTGTGCCTGTTACCGGGAAGTGTCCGTTCGGACAACGGTGGGTGACCTTTCAGTGACCGTCTGGTGGCGGTGTTTCTAGAACGCCATCCAAGGGATCTTGACCTGCACCTACAGACCGCTGGCCTCAAGCCAAGGCCGGGCCAGACGATTCAAGAGCAGGCCAGCCATGCGGAAGGCCATGCGCCGCCGTTCGGGCAGGTGGCGATCGAAGACTGCGTTGTATTCCACTGCGGGCACAGCACCTCGGCGGCGTTTAAATTCGCCCGCCCCGGAGCTGTAGTTGAGCAGTTGCTTCCGATCATTCACTTCGCGGTGGATGCCAAGAAAGAGTTGTCGATAGAGGCCCAATTCTGGTGGCAACGTGGTGTCGTAGCCGATGAAGGGAACCGTCGTGATGGTGGTGTCGATGGTGAAGTATCCCCAAATACCCACCAATCGACTCAAGCGATCGCGAAGGCCGTGAAACTCCAGCCAGCGACCGCGGATGGCCGCACGGACAAAGGCCTCGTCATAGTGCGGATTCAGCCAGGAATGCTTCTCCAGGTAGAGCATTCGGTAGAGCTCAGCAATACGAGCTGCATCGGAATCCAGGATTTCCCAGGGATGGACCCATCGGTAGCGGGTGTCACCGGCGAACTCCTTGCCGTCTCGGCGCAGCGTTGACGTGCCTCTCAATGGACTTTGACGGGCGTCAAAACAATGGACGATCCGACTGGTCAGCAGGCGGTAACCCTGTTGAATGAGCTGATCGGCCAGTCCTGGGGCGCCCACCTCGTCGACATTCCTCAGCACCACCGCATGCTCAGGAAACTCCCGCACCAACGAGCGGGTGATGGCTCCCACCGATCCCAAAAGCCCCTCAGGCGCGGGGTTGGTTGAAAACATCCAACTGTTCCATTGAACGGTACGATCGGCCATGGCACCGCGCAGGATCGCCTCAAAGGCCACCAGACCGAATCGTGCAGCCAGTCGCAGGGGACCGCTGGAAAAGTGGTTTAATTCAGCCCGCGGATAGTCGAGATATTGGGTCATCAGCGACACCGGATAGGAGTCGGTGCGTCGGCGATCGTGAACCGTGATGGGGCAGCCAAATGCGCCATGGGACACCCAGCCCGCGCGCCCATTCAGGTTCATCGCCGGGCGGAATGTTTCACCCACGACTTGCCGCCAGTAGGCGGGTGCCCCGAAGTCACCGCCTCTAATTGCTCGGACTGCTTCGGTGGACCAAAGAACTTGTGCCGAGGGCTCAGGCAGCGAGGTGTGCAATGTGGAAGCTGCCATAGGTGTGGACACGATCTCGACGGTGGCAATCGGTGGCCAGTGCCCGATCGTACCGGATCAATTCACCCACGCGGGTCGAGCTTCCTTGGTGGCGCACCCGCACCGGATCCACGAAATCAACGGAGACCCCCCCGGATCGCCATAAAATCCGCGCACCCGCACTGGCTCGATCTACAATGGCCTGCCATTCCTCGGCCAGTGCTTCGGGATGCCGGTGGCTCAGCCAGTCCATGTGATCGAGGAGCACGAATCGAGATAGGGGGCGGGTATGTTGGCGAAGAAAGCCGGTGAGACTGTTGGTGTGGGTTTCGATCCGGTCGGCCAGGCCGTCTTTTAGTCGTTGGAAGTTCGGTTCGCGCAAGTATTCCGGGCAGCAGTCCCGGGTGTAGCGCCCAAAAAGATAGAGGCGCCAGAAGTAGTTGTCGGTCACCGGTAGTCGTGTGCAGACCGTCTCCACACAGTCCTCCATGAAGGCCGCGATGTCTTGCCCGCAGGTCCGCTCCAAGTGATCCCTCTGAGCCGCAGGAACTCCCAAGAGGCTCAATGCGAAATCGGAGCGCAGGGCGCGGCGTATGGACGGTCGCCAGAACTTCTCACGGACGCGCCCGAAATAAATGGCGCGTTGTTCCTCCAGAGATCCGGCCGAAAATAGGCTTCGCAAGTCATCCAAGACTCCGGCCATCCGGAAGTAGCGCATCATGGACTTGGCAAAAACCCCGGTGGTGCCCCGGTGATAGAATGAGTCTGAAGTTTTGCGTCGCGCGAAAAAGTGGGTTCGATCATCCCAGTACTGTCGGGCGGACAAAGGAAGGTCACGCCGTAATCGTTGCTGGTACCACGCCCGAAAGGCGGGAGTTCCGCCGTCACCGAAGATCGCAAAAAACTCGTCGTGTTCGAGATTTCGGATACCGGCCAGCTTGAGCTCCAGCAGGGCATTTTGCCGGAAGTTCATGTCTACGGCATGAATCCGCCGAGGTCCGTCGAGCGCGTAGTCCAGAGCATTGCAGCCTGCCGACGTGATGAGGACTAATTCATCTTCGGCACCCAGGCTAAGGACTTCCCGATCGAGCCGGGGATCCTCCCAACAGGTGTTGTAGACCAGATAGTTCCCGTGGACATAGTTGAAGAGGGTTTCCGTCGTCCAATTGGCCAGGGTTCTCATGCGATTGCTCAGTGGGGAGTCTATCCGATCGGCGAGCAGCCCGGCAACGCCTCCGAGTCAATGACTCGAAAATGTCACGCCAATGAAGCCTCTTGGACGCATGGGGAGAACAGTATTGGGCATATGGGGATTGTTTCCTCCAGAACTTCTCTCTGGGTGATCAGAAAATACGCGGTGCTCGCCCTTGCTGCTCTGCGGCGAGAGGGAGTCTACAATGGGTTGAGTCAATTCGTCGCCCAATGGTCTTTTGATCGTCGACACGGCCTGTCGGCATTCCTTCCTCGGGAAGTCCGGCATGAAGCCAGCGAGCCGGAGTTTCGGATATCCGATGCCATGCAGTATCAGGGGGTCGATCCGCGACTGGCCCTGGAGGCCTTGAACTGGCTGCCGATGGAGTTGCGATCGAACGCGACGTTTGTGGACTACGGTTGTGGGAAAGGCCGAGGACTGGCCGTGGGTATCTTGGCTGGATTTCGCCAACTCATCGGAGTCGAAGTGTCCCGCGATCTGGCGACTCTGGCCGAACGAAACCTTCAAACACTCCGATTGAGGCATCCGGGGGTTCGCATAGAGCTTCAGACCATGGATGCGGTCCGCTTTCAGCCTCCAGAAGGTCCGTTGGTGGTGTTTCTGTACAACCCTTTCGTGGGTTTGACCTTGGAGCGCGTGGTTCAACGCCTCGCAGACCATGCGACCCGTAGCCCGGTTCATGTGGTCTACATTAATCCCCGGGGGCGCTCAGCCTTTCTGGATCATGGATTCCGGCAATGCGCTGCCTGGCCTGACTCCCAAGCACTCGTGTTCGAATCAGGTCTGGCGTCGGAGGCTTTGCAGTTCCGCGGCCTGGGTCATCCGTTCACGAGTGCCAGGTCCAGAGCTCCGGAACAGGGGCAAATCCTCCGAGAGTGAGACGCTCTCTCGTACCGGGTCCATGGGGGCTGGTCGGCGGGCTGAGCGTTCGGACCTCCGCATCCGTGTCCGGTCAGCGCTGGAGTCACCGCCCACCGCAGGGTCGTTCAGGGGGGTGTTTTTTGAGTCGTCGAGCCTCAGCAAATGGATGTTGCCTTCAAAATCCTCGGCCAGAGCGGTGCAACTCTCTACCCAGTCGCCGCAGTTGAGGTACTCGAAGCCCTGGACCGTCCGGATTTCGGCTCGGTGGATGTGGCCGCAAATGACGCCCTCGACACCTGCCTGACGCGCCAATCGTACCATCGCCTCTTCATATTGGGTGACGTAGCGGATGGCGCCCTTGGCTTGGAATTTCAAGTAGGCGGCCACCGACCAATATCCGAAGCCCATCCGACGTCGGAGTCGGTTGAAGTGCAGGTTAAATTCGAGGATCCAGTCGTAAAGACGAGCCCCCACGCGTTCGAGCAGTCGGTTGAAGAGGACCAGTCCATCGAGTTGGTGGCCGTGCAGCACAAGATAACGCCGTCCGTCCAAACCTTCGTGAATGGCACGTTCCACTAGGCGCACTCCACCCAAGTTCAAACCCAGAAATTGCTCCATGAATTCATCATGGTTTCCGAAAACGTAGGTAACCTGAGTTTGTTTGCGATTCATCCGCAGGATTTTCTGGATGACCGTATTGGCATCGCTGCTCCAAAGCCATCGCCGTCGGAGCTCCCAGCCATCGATGATGTCACCCACAAGATACAGGTGGCGGCATTCGTGGTTGTGCAGGAACGACAGTAGGAGATCCGCCTGGCTATGCTTGCTCCCGAGGTGGAGGTCCGAAATCCAGATGGCGTTGTACTTCATGAGGTCTGGCGGCTTCGTCGAGGCGAAGGCATGTCCCTTATGTTATTAAAGGTCCCGTATGCCGAGTCCAAGCTGGAAACGGGTCGTCACCTGAAATTTTCCATTGTGAATCCTGTTTGATGCCATCGGCGGACGGTATGGCGGAAGTACTTTCTCGGTGTTCGCATCCCAGGGAATAGACCTCTGGCGGACTTTACGAAAAAAACATCCAAGCGTCATGCGGTTGTCACATGAGCTCCGGAAGATTGTAAGAACTGCGGTGCTCAAACCGGTTCCGGTTAAAACGGAGTCCTGCAGGTTATAAATCATGAAAACTCGTCGAATCCCAGTCTGGCTGATCCTTTGGGTCACCCTTGCTTCCGCGCTGATCGGCACCCAGGTCCGAGGCGAAACCAACCGCATCACAGGTTACCTGTATGGCAGCCATAACTGGGTGGCGACCAACACGTACATATTGACGGGTTTCACGTACGTGATGAGCAACGCCGTCTTGAACATCGAGGCAGGCACGGTGGTCAAGGGAGCCTCCGGCACGGGAACCTCGACCAGTGCGGCGAATGACTTCGGCTGCTTGTTTGTTTGCTCCGGTGGCAAACTCAACGCCAACGGCACGCCGAATCGGCCCATCATCTTTACGGCGGTGGCCGACGATGTGAGC
>SXGS01281726.1_pt1 | contig 23004 bp, 22 predicted proteins | sample 3174681 | NCBI WGS metagenome assembly SXGS01 (sample SAMN11356861, study PRJNA531348) | freshwater metagenome | isolation source: freshwater sample F1-80 | place: China: Fuxian Lake, Yuxi | collected 2017-12-25
CGCACTTGCGATTCTGCTCGGGCAGCTCGAGTTTCGGATAGCCGATGTCCTTGACTTCGACCTTGCCCGGCCCCATGTAGACGACGCACCGATTGCTTGCCATGCCGCTCCTCCGGGAGTTTTGTCTCGTGGCCGATTCCCGCGTCCAACCCTTCGGTGGGCCCGGCCGTCTGGACGGGCTTGAGTGTATACAGACTTGACAGAAAGTCAAGTCGGCCGGGTGGGTTGGAAGGTGCTGAGCGGGCCAAGGATGAGGTCAGCCCAGTCGTAGACGGGATCACTTGCGTGTCTGGTTGTGGGTGTGTCACTCTTGTCATGAGACTGAGGTGCGGTATATGGAGTCGATCACGGCGCAATCCTTGACGGCCACGTTGGCACTGGTCGGCATGGTCATCCTAGTCGGGTCGCTCCTATCGGGCTTGGTCGAGCGTAGTCGGCTACCGCAGGTCGCCGTATTTCTGGCGTTGGGCGCCGCATTGGGGCCAGCCGGACTCGGCTTCGTCCAGCCCACGTTGGATTCTCCGGCCGTTCGAATCGTCGCGACGCTCAGTCTTGTGCTCGTGCTATTCACCGATGCTCTGAGCCTGAACCTGGCCGAGGTGCGCCGGTCGGCCGGGCTAGCGCTACTGGTGCTGGGGCCAGCCACCTTGTTGAGCGCCGGGGCAATCACGCTGCTCGGTTGGTGGCTACTGGGTCTGGCGCTGCCCGTCGCGGTCATTCTCGGTGCTGCCCTGGCCTCGACCGACCCGGTGCAGGTGCGTGACCTGCTGCGCTCGCCCGGTCTCTCGAGCGCCGCTCGTCAGCTGTTACGACTCGAGAGCGGGTTGAACGATGTGGTCCTGCTCCCAATCGTGCTGGTCGCGATGCTCTTTCTCGGCCAACACGCCGAGTTGACGGGGCTCGATTGGGCGCGGCTCGGTCTGAGCCTGCTGGTTCTCGGGCCGGGTGCCGGTGTGGTGGTCGGCCTATTGGGTGTCTCGACGCTGGAGATGGTGCGGCGGCGGATCGGTATTCGCCGCGATTACGAGTCGCTCTACTCCCTGGGCATCGCGTTCAGCGCCTACGCCCTGGCCGAAGCGGTCCACGGCAGCGGATTCCTGGCGGCGTTCGCGGCGGGACTAACGGTCGCCGCGCTGGATGTCGAGCTGTGCGACTGTTTCCTCGAATATGGTGAGACGACGGCCGAAATGGCGCTCCTCTTCACGTTTGTTTTGTTCGGTAGCTCGCTCATCTGGTCGGGGCTCGCGCTAGCGGGCGGAACGACGTTGCTGTTCGCCGCAATTGTGTTGCTTCTCCGCGTGCCGATCTTCGCGGCAACGCTGGCCCGCACACGGTTGGATCGGACGTCAGTGCTGGTAACGGCCTGGTTTGGGCCGCGTGGACTCAGCTCGCTCCTGCTGGTGCTGCTGGTGGTCTTCGCGGGCTTGCCCGGCGGCGATCAGCTCTTCGCCATCGCCAGCCTGGTCGTCTTGATGTCGGTCGTGCTCCACGGCGGATCGCTCGCCTTCCTACCCCGCTTGACGTCGCGGTCGGAAGCGGATGCGCCGGCGGTCGTTGGGGCGAGATCGCGCGCGTTGGAGGACCTACCAATGGTGTCGCTGGCGAGGACCGATCGCGAGTTGACTGGCGAGGTCTCCACGCCCGATGGGTCTTCGGACGTCCGGATGACGCTAGAGGACGTTCGCCGGCTCTACGAGTCGGGTGAGCCATTCATTATACTTGACGTTCGGACGGACCGAACCTACGACCCCAGCGACCAGCAAGTGGCTGGCGCCATTCGGATCAGTCCGGCCCACCCCGTCGAAGACATCCGACGACTCGATCTGCCTCGACAGGCCTGGCTGGTCGGCTACTGCACCTGACGCGCCGAGGCGACAAGCGCCCGGGTGGCGCGAGAGTTACAAAGGGCGGGTTGGCCGCGGTCCCGCGCGCTCGTCGGCGGCTGGACAGCCTGGCAAGAGGCCGGGCTACCGGTCGAGCCCAAGAGCCAAACGGTCGAGCGGACACAATCCCCTTAGCGCGGGCGTGTCCGCTCGGCGCTAGGCCGTGACCGCGTGGCCAGCGAGGCGCACCGCGCGACCCCGGTGATCGTAGATGTAACCGGCGGTCTCGAAGAAGCTGTACGGGATTTTCAGTCCAACCTGTCGCGCTTTCAGGAAGCTGATCGCCAGATCGGGCGGCGCGACGACGCCAACCGGCATATTGGCCGGCTTGGTGCCGTCGAACAGGATGTCGAGCAGGTACTTACTGGCCAAATAGCCGACATTGTCGTAGGTGATCCCGATCGAGAGCACCGCGCTGCCTGGTCCCTCTTTGACCAAGTCGGGCCAGGCCGACACCACCGGCACTTTGCCGGCAAGCTGAGCAATGAGTTCGATCGAATTGATCACCGCGGTCGTCCCGGTCGCGTAGAACACGCTTTTCTGGAAGCCCGGATCGTTGCGCTCCATGGCAGCGACCGCCGGCGGCACCTTGGCAGTAAACTCCGGGTGCGGGTTCATGTCGTCGGTGACGACGACCTCGGTCATGTTGATGCCATTGGCGGCCGCCACGGCGCGCAAGGGGATGACCTGGGCCTCCATGGTGCTGGTACTGCTGGAGGCGTAGAGGACACCGATGTGCTTGACCTCGGCGCGGACAGCTTGCAGATAGGACATCTGCACCGGAATCGAGACCGCGGTCGAGCAATAGGCCATGTTGGTGCCGCTGCCATTCACGAAGTCTTTCATCCAGCCGATTAGCACTGGGTCTTTCGTGAACAGCGACAGGGCGGGCAGCTTACCGTTCAGGTAAATCTCGTGGAGGAACTCGGTCGACTCGGAGCCCATCGGTGCGAGCAAATCGAAATTATTGGCCTCGGCGAACTCGACCGCCCGGCGCAGATTCTCAGTCTTCCGCTGAAAGAACCAGAACGAGAAGCTGACTGGAACCTGCTTCTGGTACATGACATCGAGAATCTTGCTCATGGTCGCATCGAACGGCGGCGATGCCTTGGCGAAGGGGATCATGACGGTCTTCAGCTTAGTGGTCGCCGGGTCAACGTACTTTGGCGTAAGGGTGAAGCGGGTGCCGTCAGCGGCATCTAGCTTGAAATGCCAATTCGCCAACGATTCGGGTTTCAGCGTGACCCACGACAGATCGGGCTCCGCACTGGCCGATTCCTGGGCGAGGGTCGCGTCGAACCCGCTCGGGAGCACCGGGTCGGCGGGTGCCGCCAGGGCCGCGGCCGGAGACGTAGCGAGCAGCAAACCGAGCCCGGCGGCGCCGCGCAGCGCCTGACGCCTGGTCAGCGAAAGATTCGAGCGAGCCATCCAGTTCCCCCTTTGACCACTACCTCGCCGGAGCGAGGACGGGCGAGCGCTGTCGCGTCGACAAGTAGAATAGGACTCCAAGGAGAATGACCGGGCCACTGAGCCAGGTGATCGAGGACGCGTTCTGCTGGCTGAAGAACAATAACTGTCCAACAATCAACGGTCCGGTCATATGGCCGATCCGCTCGAGAAATCGGTAGATCGAGTTGATGCCGTTGCGACCCAGGTCGACCCCGGTTCGGCTGGTCACGACATACGCGACGATGGGCGCGTTGATGAGGCCGTGAGCCAGGCCGATGAGCAGTGAGCCGACGACCAGGATGATCGGCACCAGTCCGGCGAGGCCCGCCGCTTCCGACGTTCCCCAGCCCATCACCCCAATGAAAGCGACGCCGATCCCACCGGCTAGCGTCCCCACGACCAGGGCATTACGCGGCGCCCCGAATCGATGCAGGAAGTGCGGCAGATAGGCACTCATGATGAGTAGACCGATCGGATAGAACATGATGATCTGGCCGATATCCTCCTGGGCGTAGGCCTGACGGGCCAGGAGGAGGGGCAAGCCGAACGAGATGACGCCGGTGCTGATTGCTTTTGCCGGGACTCCGACGAAGAAGACGGCATTGGTGAAGCTGAAATCGCGGATTGCTTCCCGGAGGCTAGGCATGAAGGCCGGGCGCGGATTGGCAGCCACGCCCGCGACGCTCGGTTCTTCGTCCTCGCGGACGTTGGGCAACAGAACGACACCGTAGATGACCACGAAAGTAGCCAGAACGGCCGCCAGCGTGAAGACACCGGAGAAGCCCATATAGGCGGCGAGCAGCGCCCCCATAGCCGTCCCGGCCACGACCCCGCCTTGGTAGAGGAACAGGAATCGCGACGCGCCGTGGGTCTGCTTCCCTTTCTGGGCGACCATCATCAAATAGGCCTGCGCGCCGGTGGCGAGGATACCGTGGGCGGCACCAGCGAACATCCGGGCCACGAATATGGCGTAGGGATTGGTGACCGTCGCCATCATGGCGAGGGACGTCAGCTCCAGGACGACGGCAGTAATGAGCACCGGGCGCATCTTCCCATCCTCGACCAGGCGGCCAACGGGCAGCAAGGAGAACGCCAGGGCGACGAAATAGACGGTGAACTGCAGTGAGACGATGCTCGAATCCATGCCGGTCGCCGCCGCCACTCGTTGGAGATGCTGGGGCATGAACGAGTTGGAGAGAGCCTCGACAAACATGCCGATGAATAGGAAAGGCTGGACCAGATTCGTCTCGAAGATGCGGCGCTCCTGGGGCGTCGATCGGGTGCCGTGGGGCATCGCGACAAACGTGTTCAACAGGTCGAGGAACATCATCGCCAGGAGGCTAGACGCAATGAACAGGACGAAGAAGTTCTTGGCGCTACGGAAGAGCCGTTCCAGGATGATCGATTGGGGAATCCCGGCCCGCACCGTTAAGGTGGTGACCCCGGCCGCTGTGGCCAGAGGGGCCGCGTATTCATAGTGATTCGCGTAGGGCTCCCAGCCGCGGCCTTCGCGCGCCCGCTCGGTGTGAATGAGCACCTTGTCGCCATCGGTGAGCGCCACGTAGCTGAGATCCGGGTAGAGCTCTTTATAGTCGCTGAACATGACGTCTAGCTGGGTGAAGTCATCGAGTTGGAGCCCAAGCTGCAAGGCGACCTGCAGGCGCTGGCTCAGAGAATTCGACAGCGCTTTCGTCTTGTCCCGAATACCGTCAGAGTAGATGTTGACCAGCGCAACGACGACGACGACCGCCATCAAGAAGAAGATCGACCCGTAAGCGACGACCAGCCGGCTCTTGATCTTCTCGGGATCGCGGTGCGTGATCGCGAAGGCGACCAGGCCGAACAAGATCAGGAACCCGATCCCACCCGGAAGCACGATGGTTCGAAAATAGGAGTCAATGTGCGCTTGCAGGACCGCCCGCGGCATCGTCAGCGATAACTCGCCAACTTTCTCGAACTTGTTCCGCAGATCGATCGCCACGCGATAGGATGTCTGGTTTTCGAGGACCCGAAAACGACTCCCCTTTTCTTGCAGAGAGCTCGCCTCAAAGATACTCTCGGTCGCGGCCTGACCTTCAGCCTGGTTACGGGCGTTGAGGTCGATGACTTTGCTCTTCGCATCCGTCATGACGATCGCACCGATGGTGCTATCCGACTCCAGCAGCGGCTGGGTCAGCGTCGCGAAGCCGGGGTAATCTTCGATTGGCAGACCGGTCTCAAGGAACGGATCGATCGCATTCTTGATGACCTCGCCCTGTGCGGACAGGCGCTCGATCTCGAGCTTGGGGTAGGATCGACTGGCTTCCCCATAACCGACGTACGCGAGCAAGCTCAGCGACAGGGCCATGATAACGAAGAGCCCGATGACTCGGGCTCGATTGCGGCTACTCGAGGCCTGGCTATCCATTCCCGACTACCACTCCTGGGGAACGGCAGCCTCGCCACGCCGTTTTCGTGTTCGGAGCATCGCGATGTGGGCTGAGGCAAGCGCCGTCAGCAGTCCACGCTACCAGCCCGACGGCCGGGCGCTCTCGGTCAATTTAGTATATCACGGCCCCTGTTGGCTGTCAACGACTGCACTCACAGGATTAGTCGCTCAATAGGAGTATTAGATAGGATGATGACAAAGGACTTAGTCTGCTCTTACATTAGGCCCAATGCGCGCCAGATGGGAACGCTCGCCACGACCGCGACCAGGCGAGCCAGGGCACTCAATCGTAACAGTGGCCGGGCTTGGGCCTGGCTAAAAAGCGTCCCCTTGGTGCCGGCCAACATCACCTGGAACGGCTGGCTGAGGGTTGGCAGAAAGGCGTGATCACCGGCGATGAGGATCACCAGAATCGCGGCCAGCGGGTTGAAGCCGTAGGCGATGGCGAACGGGATCGCGACAAGCGCCAGCAAGGGCGAGGCGATATTGAACGGGACGACGAAGTGGACGGCGAAAGCGGCCAGGGCGAGGAGCAAGATGAAGAGCATCGGATCGGCCGTTTGCCCCGGTAGGGCCGTTCGCAGCACGGCAGTCAGCCAGGTATCGATCTTCAACTGGACGAATAGCGGCCCCAGGCCCAGCAATATCCCCATATAGATCAACTGGCCCAGCTGGGCTCCGGTCCGGAACGTCGCCTCATCCAGTGCATTGACGAGTAACAGGATAACCACCACCCCGGCGGTCAACCAGGCGGGATCGATGCCATGGTACGACTCGGTCACGAAACCACCGACGAGGACCACCAGGACGGCCAGGCTTATCTTCTCGCCGCGCGCCAGCGGACCCAGGAGTTGCAGCTGGGTTTGGACCTTCCGATAGTCGACCGGAATGTGGACACGTGGGCGATAGAGGAGGAAGATGGCCGCGTATGCCATGACAAAGAGCAAGAGGTTCGGGATCGACGCGGCGACAAACCAGGCGCCGAACGTCGATTGCGTGTGCCACGGTTCCGGCAGCATCCCCCGGAGCAGTAGCGATATCGTCGATCCGGTGACGAAGACCGTCGAAATCTCGCCGAAGCCGAGGTAAGCGATCAGTCCGAGCGCGGCGGCCTCGGGACTATTCTTGGCGAAGCGGAGCGCGTCGGCCACCTCGCGGGCGGCCGGTGCCGCCATGGCGGACCGGGCGGTCCGACTGGCGATACCCGCGCTCAATCCGAGGCCGACCAGGCTGATCACCAGCGTCTGAATGACAAAGTTTGCCGGTAACCTTTCGAGGGATTTCAACGCGGCCCGGAACAGCAACCCCGATTGGGCGAGCGTCGCGCTGATCGCGAAGAGTCCGAGTATTTGCAGCCAGGTGCTCGTTCCAAAGCCCGCCAGCACCTGGCGCGGCTGAGTAACCGCGGGTATCGCCAGGGCGGCCGCCAGTGCCAGCGCGACACCGTGGTTGGGTAGAACCTCGAAGAAGAACAGCGGTAAGGTGGCGGTGATTGCCCCCAGGGTCACCAGACCAGCTCGACTCAGGCCCTCTGGGAGCGGGGCGAACCAACCGAAAGCGTAGATCGCGCTAGCCATCAGTAATCCGGTCAATCGGAGCCAGGATACGGAACGTTGGGAATTCTGCCGGCCCGATTCGACCGCATCGTCCTCTACGATGTGGAGGGCTGTCGGATGCGCGGCTGGGGGAATCCTGCCGGTGGTTTCCCCAGTTGATCGATCGCCGGCCGTGCCGCCATCGAGGAGTAGATTCGTACCAACGTTGAACGACGGATCGGCTCGACTCAGCGCCTCGGCCCAGCCAAGGCGTTGTTCGGTGCTGATGCCACCACGGACCGCCTCGGCGATCAAGGACGGAACGACAAACTCGGTTCCCTGGCGCCGCAGCAGGACATCCGTGCGCTCTAACTCACGCAACGCGTCATCGTCGCCGGCTTGCTGGCAGGCTCTGGCGATGGTGTCGATCGGCCAGTTGGGACGGAGGGCAAGCAGACCCAGGAGCCGGGCAGCGGCTGGCGTGACCGATTGGAGGCTGAGTCGGGCTAGCTCGTGCCCTTGGTGGCGGTAGTCGGTCGCCTGGCGCGTTGTGGACGCCAGGCGCTGGCTCAACGTTTGCTCGATACTCTCGGCGATCGGTCGCTCACGAGCGAGCAGGGCCAGGAACCGATCCGCACCGAGGCGCCACGTCTCGACGCGCGCCTGGGCAACAACCGACGCCGAGCGAGGCGCCCCGGTCAAGAGCGCCATTTCGCCGATCATCTCGCCGGCGCTGAGCAGGACCGGCGCGCTGTTGGCGGACGTTCCCGCGCCCGTGAAGACGCGCACGGTGCCCGATCGGATCACGTACAGGGCGTCGCCTGGATCGCCCTCGCGAACGAGGAAGGTATTGGCCTCGAAATCGACATCCTCGAGCTCGCCGGCGAGCTTGGCAAGCTCGACCCGCCCGAGGAGGGCAAACAAGGGCGAACGCGCGAGCGCGGTCGCCGAATCGAGGATAGAGCCATCCGCCTCGTCTTTGACGTCCATGCCCCTCCGTGTCGTCTCACGGCTGAAAAGGAAAAGGGGCCGGGATCGGCCCCGGCCCCGAGACAGACGCGTTGACTATTGTCGCGAAACAGCTATCGCCTGGATACTTAGTGGGCGGGGCCTGGGGGTTCTGGGAAGGGGATCCTCTGGGCGGTCATCTGCCGCTCGAAACTGCCAATCTCACGCACGAAAGCCTCGGGATGCAATGCGACTCGGCCCGTGAACGGGTGCTGCATGCGAAAGATTGACAGCAGTGTCACGCCGATCAGGACAGCCAGGGCGCCGGTCATGAGCGCCTGGGGTAAGATACGGTGGACGCCGTACATATAGGTATAACAGATTGTGATCAACCCACCTGAAATCAGGACCATCCAAAGCAGCGACTCGGTCTCACCGGAGCCGTAGGTGGTCCGGATTCGACGATTCTCCGCCAGCTCGTTCAAACGCTTTAGCATCTCCGCGTGCCAGTTGGCCTCGGCAGCGTCCTTCACTTTCATTGTGCGCAGGGTGTCCCAGATTATGTTGTACTGGTCGCGAGCCTTCTGGCTGGTCTCACCCCGGGTCATCAGGTTCCATTCATCGTCGGCCACGCGCTTGGCATAGAGGTACATGGCAGTGCGAAGCGTCATTTGTTCCGGCCCAGAGAAGGCCTGGACCTCTCGGTAGAGAGAGGCCATGGCACTCCCTTCTTTCTCCAGGACGCGTTCGGTTTCGCTAAACTGCTCCCACACCATAATGAAGACGAACGCCAATATCGCCGCGTAAATGACGCCGACGACGGCATAGATGAATCCGGCGACATCGTTGTGATGTTCGAGGACGTGATGGGGCACCAGTCGACGCACCGCGTACAGACCACCCAATGAAAACAGCAAGGACATGATCACGACGACGACGACGGCGACCGTCGGTTCGAAATTGAGTAACGCGTATGGACCCATCAGTTACGTACCTCAGCAGGATCATTGCGTCCATTCGACCAGGCATAGCATCGGGCGATCAGGTAGCTCATCGAGATGACATCGGCACCAGCGCAACGATCGCGGCGGGACCGACTTCGTCCCGGCACCACGCCGGGGATGCGCGCCATATTACCATGGAACCGGCTGCTGTGGGTTCGTTATACCTGTCGCCTAAGAGCGGCCAGCCGCATGGCGACGTCGTTACGGTGGTGAACGCCATCAGGCCCGCAGTCGAAGAGGCAAAGGGCCAGTTGGGCAATCTTCTTGATAATGCCGTCGAGTTCCTGGCCTAGCTAGTGAGGCATCCTATGAATCTGGCCGGTCTGTCCTCAAGCGGTGACAATGCGCGGGCAGACCCATTGGGCGCTAGCCGCTGGGGAGGAGTCCGAGCTGCTGTTGCTGGCCGAGGCGGTCTTCGGTGGCCCAGCGCTCGACGAGTTGGCCGCCGGCGAAGCGGGTGATATCTTGCTCCTGCCAGACGGCCCGGCGGCCGGTCGGCGCCAGGCCGAACAGGTCGCCCAGATGCGTTCCCGAGATGACGTAGCGGCAGGCGAGCTTGTCGTCCTCGGCAACCATGTCCAGGATCTCGATCCTCAGGTCAGGAAAGGCGCCCAAAAAGACGGTTAGACCTTGGCGAACTGGTCCCGGTCCGGGCTCTGGCGCGCCGTCATGGTCGACGAAGTTCGGCGCGAGGAATTCTTCGAGGCGGGATAGGTCGCGCTGATTGAACACCGTTTCTGTGTAGCGGCGCATGATGCTCTTGATGTCGTCGGTCGACATGGCTGGTCTCCTGCGATTGATGGGCACCGCCAGTCCCCCGAGGGAATGTGCCTCCCCAGACCGACAGACGGACTGGGAGGCGGTGGCCGGATCAGGCGGGGAGCGGCGGCGGGTTGGACTGGTCAGTATAGCCCTGGCTGATTTCGACGACGTTGCCCTCGGGGTCGGCGACCCAGACGGTGCGCCAACCGGGGATGAAGGCACCGAAGTCGAGCGGGCCGAGGGTCACTTTGGCATCGTCGCCCATCGCCGCCAGCTTGGCGTCGACGTTGTCCACCTGGAAGGCGAGGTGGCGAATGATACCCGGGTTGTGCGGGCCGTCACCCGATGGCGTGGACGCGGCGCCGTCGGCCTGAAAGATCTCAAGATATGTGTCGCCATTCTTGATGAAGACGATTTGCTCGGCGCCAAGAGGAATGACGCGCGCGCGCACGAACGCAAAGTGTTTCGTGTAGTAGCGCTCGAGCGCGATCGGATCCTTACAATTCAGGGCGATATGGGAGAAGACGAGCGATGCCACGGCACACCTCGGGGTACTTTTCCTTCACGTTCACACCAGGCTGGCTGGCGAGCCCGGGACCAGATAACGATTGACGCGATTGGCCTGGTCTAATCCCGGGTCGTCGTTCAGGACTGGCTGGCGAGTTTGTCAATGATGGCGCGCGCGAACATATGACAGTGGCCGCCGGTCCGCCCGGTGATCAGGTCGCCGTCGATCACGACGTCCTCATTGGTATAGATCGCACCCATGTTCTTGGCGTCGCCAATCAGGTTGTTGTGTACGGTGACTCGACGGCCACGCACGAGCTCGGGCGCCGGCGAGACGAGCCACATCCCGTGGCAGATGATCCCTTTGACGATGCTCTTCTCGGCGAACGCGCGCTTGATGAAGTCCACGGCCGGCGCTAGCTTGTTGACGTCCTCGGTGTAGCGTAGGCGATCGGAGACGATGGCTGACGGCACGATGATCGCCGCGAAGCTTCGTAGCGTGTCGTCGTCCATATTCTCGAAGCTTTCCGAGCATTCGAAGGGTGCCTTATACTCGTGGCCGGTGAACGTCAAGCGCGGCTGTCCCCACAGGCGGGACATGAAGTGGAGCTCGATTCCTTCCTCGGGGAAGCGGTGCTCGTAGTAGAAGATTTCCTTCTCGTAGAAGTCGCTCTCGATCAGGACGCCGACTTTTTTACCCGCGAGTTTCACGTTTCTATCCTTTTAGTACCGTTCCGCTTCGTGCCTCTCGGACAGATTGCGGACCGAGTCAGGCCTTACCGAGCTTATAGTCTTGCTTGATGAAGTCGGCGCAGCGCTCGGCGATCATGACGATGCCGGTATGGCAGTTGCCGGACTGGACGGCGGGCATCACGCTCGCATCGGCGACGCGTAGCCCCTCGATACCGTACACGCGCAACTTTGGATCGACCACCGCCAGGTCGTCGAGTCCCATCTTGCACGAGCCAGCCTGATGGTGGTACGAGTCGGCGGTGTTGCGGAGGAACCCTCGAATGTCATCATCGGTCTTGATATCCGGTCCGGGCATCAGCTCCTCGCCGGCCCAGTCGCCGAATGCCTTGGCCCCCATGATCTCGCGTGCCAGCTTGACCGCCTGGATCATGCGCTCGAGGTCGACGCGCTGGCCGAAGTAGTTCGGATTGACCAGTGGTTTGTCGAGCGGGTTACGACTACCGAGGCGGACCCAGCCGCGCGAGAGTACACGCTCCAGGCCGGGCAGGATGCTGAACGAGTTGGGGTGGCCCTGGCCGACGATGATATTGAAAGGTACGTGGACCAGACCGAGCTGGAGATCGGGTACGCCCCAGCCTTGTGGCTCCGACTGACAGAAGAGTGCCGCCTCGGAGAGGTTCTGGTTGCCCCGAGGCACCGGCTGCTTCGCCTCGCGGATCACCCCGGTCAGGACGTGGTTATGAAAGTTCTCGCCCACCCCGGGCACATCCGAGACGACCGGGATGTCGAACTCCTTGAGCTGGGTCGGATTGCCGATGCCGGACAACTGCAGGAGATGGGGCGACTCGATAGCGCCGCAGGAGACGATGACCTCACGGCGGGCGCGGGCGCTCTTGATCTCGCCGTTCTGGCTATACTCGACGCCGACGCAACGCTTGCCCTCGAAGAGTAGCCGCGTCGCCTGGGCATTCGTTTCGAGATGATAGTTCGGCCGCGACATGGCCGGAACCACGTACCCCATGTACGTACTGTAGCGCTTACCATCTTTGACGTTGATGTGGTGCCAGCCGACGCCTTCCATATTCGGGCCATTGAAGTCCTCGGTCCGCGGGAAACCGAGCTCGAGACAGGCATCAATGAAGGCGGCGGAAACCGGATTCGGGAAATGCTTACCGGCGTTGGTGACGGGGATCGGGCCCCCCTTGCCCGCCCAGGGACTGGTGTCGTCTTCCTGGTCCTCGAGCTTCTGGAAGTACGGCAGGCATTGATCGTACGTCCAGCCGGGCGCGCCGTTGTAGGCCCAGTTATCGTAGTCCCGCGGATGGCCGCGGATGTGCATCATGATGTAGAGGTTGCTGCTGCCGCCCGGGGCTTTGCCGCGCGGCTCGTAGGTCTGCCGACCGTTCAGCCCGGGCTGGGGCACACTCAGGTAGCCCCAGTCGATGGGGGAGCCGAGCAGGGTGTACCAGATCGACGCGTCGTGGACGGCCGGCGGCAGATCGGCGCCGCCCGCCTCCAGCGTCAGAACCTCAACGTCGGGCACCTCGGTCAGGCGGTTCGCGACCACCGAGCCGGCCGAACCCGTACCGACGACGACGAAATCATAGTCAGCCAAACGATCCTCCCTTTGAGCCATCCGCGCGCCGTACGGTAATCCCCGCTGATCGAACAACCGCCGACTACCGAAGTTGCTTGAGGAACGGCTCGAACGGCTTGCTGTCGTGGAAATTGGCCATGTAGGCGATCTTGCCGTTCTCGATTCGGAAATAGTTCATCACGTTGGCTTCGATCGGCTCGCCGGCGGCGTTGGCGGCCGAGATGTGCGACACCACGGCCGCTTCGTTACCGCTAACGATGATATTCTTGGGCACGTTCTGGAACTTCGAGTAGACGTTCTTCATACCGGCCATCATCGGCCGGAGGGTCGCCAGCCCTTCGATGTGGCCAGCTAGCTGCTCGTCCATGACCTGGTTTTCGGCGAACAGGTCGCACCAGGCCATCCAGTCGCCGGCATTGGCGGTCTGGTAGTAGCGGTCGATGATTTCTTTGGTGGTCATCTCGGTCGCCTCCGCGATTTCTACGAACTGTGCTCGGCGGTCGGTCAACGTGGAATTACGACTTAGGCATCACGCCAAGCTGCTGCATCAACCCGATCATGTCCATTTCGAACCAACTAATCGTGACCTTGCCGTTCTCGAACTTGAAAAGTCCCATCTCTTCGAAGCTCACCGATTTGCCGGTCGCCGCGATACCCATGAAGTTGCCCTGGTGCGTGCCGGACTCTATGAAGTAGGCGCCAACCATGTCGCCATTGCCGACCAGCTTCTCGATCTTCATGTTGAAGTCGGGGAAGCCCTCGAAGGTCATCTTCCCGATCATCTTGACCCCCTCGGGACCAGCCGGCAGCGTGGGCACGCTCGGGCAGGCCGCGTCGGGGGTGAAAACCTCGTCGGCGACTTCGAGCTTCTTCTGATTCCAGAACTCTTCGATGAAGCGGCGAACGATCTCTTTGTTCTCTTCGACAGACATTTTTTCTACCTCTCAGCGCGCGTCATGGTCGGGAGAACCCCTGGCCCCTTGTTCGGGGCGGGGTGATCCTAGCTGCTACCAGGCGTGGGAATGACGCCCATCTGCTGCATGGCGCCGAGCATATTGGCGATGCCCCAGCCCTCGACGACCTTGCCATCGGCCACGCGATCCATGCCAATCGAGGTAATTTTGACGCTCTTACCCGTCGGCTGGATGCCGTAGAACTCGCCGTTATGGGTCCCGTACCAGGTGTTCTGGATGAGCACGATGTCGCCCTCGGCGAAGATATTGTCAATCTCCATCCGACCATCCGGGAAGGCAGTGTGCCACCGTTTCAGCAACTCGATGATGCCGGCTGGTCCTAGCTCCATCGACTGGCCCGCGGCGTGGGCGACCATATCGGGGGAGATCAACTCGTAGGCGACGTCATACTGGCGGTTTGTCCACCCCTCGTCATTCCAACGACGGATGATCCGGATAGCTTCTTCTTCCTGTGGGGTTTGCGCGCGCCCTTCGGCCATGCGAACTCCTCTTGGGGAACCACTCCCCGCATCTTTGCCTGAATCCGAGTTAGACGGTCTGGCCCGGGCAGTGTTCGGCCGTGCCCGGGCCAGACCTGCTCAGCCGCCGACGCCGAGTTGGCGCATCATTCCGAGAGCGTCACCTTCGTACCAGCTCTCGACAACCTGCCCGCCGGCGATACGTAGGATCGCCATCTCCGACCACTCAGCCGTCTTGCCCGTCGCGGGGATACCCATGAGGTTTCCCTGGTGGGTTCCGCCTTGCAGCAGGCGCGCGGCGACCTGATCGCCCTCGGCGACCAGGTCGGTAATCTTAATCCAATAATCGGGGAAAGCACTTCGGAACGCATTGACGATGAAATTAACCCCATCTGGCCCCTTCGGCAGCATGGGAGCGCTCGGGCTGGTCGCCTCGGGGTGGAAGATCTCTTTAGTAACCGATAGGTTGCCCCGGTTCCACAGATCGTCGATCAGCCGACGCATCAGCTCTTTGTTCTCGTCGACGCTCGTCTGGATGCCGCCCGTGACGACTGGCGGAACGGGCGCTGGCGCGAACGGATCCGTACCCGGCGGGATCGGCACGACGCCGAGCTGTTGCATCAGCCCGACGCCATCGAAGTTGAACCACCCTTCGATGAACTTGCCGTCGCGCAGCCGGAACAAGCGATCGCCGACGTAGGAGACCCGCTTGTTGGTTGGCGGGATGCCCATGAGGGAGCCCTTATTGGTCGCGTTGATCGCGCCGCGAAGCATCACTAGTTCGCCCTCAGCCATGAGATGCGTCACGTTGAGGTGCTGATCGGGAAATGCGGCGCAAAACCATCTGATCGCCTGCCACAGCCCATCGCGACCTGGTGGCTGGGCGGGGAACGGATCGTGGTCGACGTAGTCATCGACGAATAGGTCGTCCATGTACTGTTTCGCCGCCGCCAAGTCGTCGCCCGATAGCAAACCGATATCCTTGACGCGGAATGAGAAGTCGTGAACTAGCTGTTTGTTCGACTGGACCGTCCCCATGGCCCCCGACCTCCCTCTAGAGTCGTCCGGCGAGTAAACTCACGGCTACCCGAAGCCAAGCCGGGGCACCGGGCACCCCTCTGGGTGCGGTCCCGGCGGCTCCCCCTAACCCGCGCAGGTAGGCTTCACAATGTATAGGCCCGACTCGGGCTCCCCAGCCGTCCGTCGTGCCTACTCGCGGTCACACAACGGCGTGCGAACCGTTGGAGCGCTGCTCGCCGTGACCGGGTTGTCGCCCGGTCACGGCGACAGGCCACTAGCTTGTGACACCCCCCCACTGACTGACGGCCTTGGCCTTCCTATCGTCGTCAGCGGCGGCCGCCGCCGGGCTGCCGGACTGCGCGGCTATGTAGTCGCGCATGATCTGGTCGGAACGCTCGTGCATGCCCTTGAAATCTGGCCCCATCAGGAAGTTGAAGTCGGGCAGCTGCTTGCCGGCCAGCGCCCACTCGAACATCGGCGTCTCTTCGATGAGGCAGTAGGTGTAGGGTCGGGCGACCTCGCCAACAACGCTGACAAAAGTATCGGTCATTTTCTGGAGCAGTTCCCGCTTCTGCTCGTCGCTCTGAAGGACCACGCCCTTGACCGTCTTGACCACGATGATAGGCATCTCAGCTCTCCTTGTCCGTTCCTGGGAACGCCTCGGTGTAGCCGCTCAGGCCCAGAATGAGTCGTACTGGGCGGTGCCGTCCCCGAAGATCGCTCCTCGGCCCGCGATGACCTTGCCGTCCCGCCAGCGCAGCACATGAGCCACGTCGATGTTGAGCTTCTTGTTGACGTCATGCGACCGGTGCCCTTGATTGTTGGTGATGTCGCACGAGTAGTCATCGTTGACCATGACCGTGATCGGCTTCATGTTGAAGCTGTTGGCGCTCAGCTCACCCACCTTACCCATGAAGGCGAGGAACTCATCGAGGCCGTACTTCCAGCCGGAGAGCTGATTGTGACCGGGAACCTGCCAGACCAAATCCTCGGACCAGTACTGATCGCACAAGTCTCGGCTGCCCGAGGCGAGTGCCCGATAGGCATTGAGCACGTGCTCGATGGTTAACTTGGCGGACATCGCGACCCCCCTAAACGACGTGTTAGTTAGCCCAAGCGGTCCGGGATACTCTTGAGCTTGAAGACGGTCCAGAAGTAGCGATCGACGTTGTGCTGATCGCCGGTGTGGACCTGGACCGCCGAGAGGCGACCATTCTTGACCTCGTAGGTTGTGCAAGTCGGGGAATTGAACGTCTCGTTACCAATCGTGCCGTGGCCCATGTGTTTTTCGACGACGGTGCCATTGTCGAGCTCGCCGAAGTGGACGTTATCGACCGTGATGCCGGCCTTGAAGAGCGCGCCGAAGAATGCGACCACCGCGTCGGCCCCCTCCATCTTCGCCGAAAGCGGGTGATGGCCGGGCATGGTCCAAGTAATGTCGGGATCGAAGAGCTCATTCTTGATGGTCGCCATGTCGCCCTTACCGAACAGCTCGTACATACGCAAGACTAGGTCTGTATTGGCCATCGTTTCAGTCTCTTCTATCTGTGGTTATCGCGGCGTACTGCGTTGGGTTGAGTAGGTGCCCCTCGTTGTCGTCCCGAACCGCCGATGTCACCTCCTCGCGGGCCGACCCACCCTTATTTGAGTCCAGTGAAATGCCGTGAGATCTTGCCGTCACGCAGGAGCAGCGCGTCGTAGACGCGTACCTCGCCGTACGTTCCCGTGATGACCGTCGCCTCGAAGAAGACCATGTCCCCGTGCTCGGTAAATTGGTCGGTCGACTTCACCTTGATGCCGCCAAGCGCCTTCAGGTATTCGCGAAAGTAGGTCTTGAAGACGTCCCGGCCACCCGTGACGACGCGCTGGAAACTCAGCAGGACCGCGTCCTCGTTATAGTTGTTCTCGATCAGACCATCGGCGTCGTTAGCTTCGATAAAGGCGATCTGGCGATCGTAAAGTTGCCGCGCGGAGCTTAATGGTTCCTGGCCCAACGGCCCTCCTCTTCTATTGGCCACCCGGCCCCTTGCCGCGTGGCTTGTGTGCTTGCGCCACGCACCGATCCGGAGCACCTGATCCCCGCGGGCAATGACCGCTAGAGCGAAGACGATCCGGGCATCGGATCGAGCGAGTCGACGATATACGTCACAATCTCGGGCTTGCCAGTGGTCGGCGATCGACGGACCACCCAGGTCTGGTAGGCATCGAAACCCAGCCACTTGCTCTTCGGCTCAGGTGGATTCCAGACCTTCGCCTGCCAATTCACGACGACCTTGGTGTTTAACTGGCCATTGGCATCAAGCTTGGAGGTGAGCTTCACCTCCTTGACCGTGTGGATCTCATCGAAGAAGATACGGATGACCCGCTCGTACCATTGGGCGAATCCGCCGTGGCCGCGGGCCGTCTCCTCGGGGAAACGCATCTCGAGGTCAGCGTCTGCCAGCAACGGCAAGAGCTCGGCCAGAGGCGCGTGAACGTCGAGCTTGCGGTACCAGTCTTCGGCGAACGACCGAACTTCGGCTTCGGTGAGTGGCGCTGTCGTCGTGGCCATGGTCGCTCCTTCGTGTGGCGCGTCTTCAGCCGTTGGCTCCCGTGCCCCCCCCGGGAAGCTGACCGGCTAATCGCGGACAGCTATTTGCTATTGACCGGACTTGTGATAGACGAAGTGTTCGGGTACGTCCGACGAAATGACCAGGTCGACCAAGAATGGACCGTCGTCGGCCAGCATCTGCTGGACAGCCGGCCCCACCTGATCGAGAGTCTCAACCCGCACGGCTGGCACACCCATGCCACGCGCCAGATCAACAAAGCCGATATCGGGATCGCGGATGTCGAATGGCCCGGGGAAGTCTCGCTCGGGCAGGCGCAGGTCGCGCCAGTACTGCTGCACGTTCAGCTTGAGCAGCTTGTAGCTGTGGTTGTTGCAAATGACGAACTTGGCACCCAGCCGATGGTGTGCGGCGGTCCAGAGTGCCTGGATCGTGTACATACTACCGCCGTCACCCGTGAAGCCGACCACCGTCTTGGTCGGGTTGGCCAGCTTCAAGCCGATCGCGCCAGGTATCCCGACGCCGAGTGATCCGCCGCGCGTCTGGAAAAAGGTGCCCGGCGTTTTCGGGGGTAGGTAACGTGTTAGCTCGGTGGAAGTCGTGAGCGCCTCATCGAAGATGATCGCATCGGGGGGAAGACGCTTGGCGAGCTCCTGGATGAACGGTGCCGCGCGCATCGGTGTCGCGTCGCGGCTGGCGATATCAGCTTGTAGCCCGGCGTTGCGTTCGCGCTCGGTCGCGGCACCGATGCGACTGCCACGCGCCCGAGCCGAATCACGCTGCCCCGACGACATGATTTTGTCGAGCTCATCGGCGACTCGACCAAGCGTGAGCTTGGGGTCAGAGACCAGGCCGATGTCGACCGGGAAGTTCTTGGCGATCTCGTAGGCATCGAGGTCGATGTGGATGACCTGGGCGCCAATGTTGAATACGCTACCAAGTGACGGGAACACCTCTGGGAAAACGTAGGTCCCTGAGATGAGTACGACGTCAGCCGCCGCGGTGATCGGGCGGCTATGGTCGCCGAACATGTGGCCGAGTTGGCCCCGGTACAACGGATGAGTCGTATCGATGTTGACTTCCGAGGAGTTGGCACCCCACACATCGGCACCGGTAAGCTCGGCCACCCGGGTTAGCTCGGCCTGGGCACCCGAGACCGTGATGCCATCGCCCATGATGATGATCGGGTGCTGGGCGTCGGCGAGAATCTTGGCGACCCGCGTGACCTGGTCGGGCTCGGGCGCGACCCGCGTCGACAGGAACGAACTGGGCACAACCGGCTCGTCGTTCGGCGCGTCGAGCACGTCGGCGGGCAGACAGACGAAGACCGGACCGGTTGGGGGCGTCATCGCGATCTTTATGGCTCGGCGGACAACCCTCAGCACCGAGTTGGGATCGACCACGCGGGTGGCCCACTTGGTGACCGGCCGTGCCATCGCAACCAGATCGGCGGCCATCTGGGCATCCATGGCGTCGTAACGGATGCCGGATTCACCGGCGATCACGACGAGGGGCGTCCCGCCGCGCTTGGCCTGGTACAGGTTCCCAATCGCGTTACCCACCCCGGGGCTGCTATGAATCTGCACCAGCGCGGGACGCTGGGTGCCGCGGGCGTAGCCGTCGCCGATCAACACGGCGATCGATTCTTGCAGGGTCAGGATGTACTTGAGCTGGGGATAGTCGCCGAGGGCGTCGAGGAACCCCTGCTCGACCGTGCCGGGGTTGCCAATCATGTATTCGAAGCCGTCGGCGATGAACTGCTCGATGAGGGCGAATCGTCCGCTCTTGCCCGCCATGGTCCTCGTCTTCCCTGGCAACGCCGTCGCCAGACGTTCTGGTTCGTGTCTACGAACGGATAGCGATCAGCAGCCAGCGATCACTGACTGCTAATCGCTCGATATAGCTGACTGCTCGTTACCAGCCCCAGCGGCGCAGGCCCTTCTCCAGAACTTCGACCAACTTCTCACCCGTCGTGTACGAGTCAGACGTCGAGCGGCCGGTGACAAAGGGATAGTCAACGATGCAGGAAACCTCGTGGCCGAAGTTGCCGTGGTACGCCCCGCCGGGTTGGGTCGCGTCGCGGAGAATGTATTCTAGCGGGTACGGCGGGGGGCCCATGTTGAAGTCGGTCCCCATGAAGCCGGTGCCGTCCTTGTAGTCGTACTCGAGGCAGTGGCCGGTGACGTGCTTGCCGGCAATAATGCTCTTGCGATCCTCCCAGTTACGGGAGAATGCCAGGCAGGTGACGGCATAGCACTCGGCCGCGATCGGCTTGTCCTGGCGCAGAAAGCCCATGATCAGATCGTGGACGCGGCGGTTGTTCACCATATCGACGATCGGGCCACTACCACCGACGAGCAACAAGGCATCGTATTGCTCGATGTCCTTCTGGATCTCGTCCAGGCCGTTGTTGTACTGCTCCAGCTCCCGCAAGTAGGTTGGGGAGGTGACGTACGGCCGCTCGGGCAACCAGGTCGAGAGGTTGATCGGGTTATCCAGGCGTGGTGACTTGTCGATCTCTCGGGTGCGCTGGGCATTGAGCGCGTTCGTCACCGAGCGACCGAGCGGTGGGTCGATGTAGTTTTCGTCCATGCTCGGCGGCAATGCCGGCGCGCGCTTGCCCTTGGCGGTGAAGAATGTCGTCTGATAACCGGCGTTGTCGAGAGTGTAGAGCGGGCCGATTAGCTCCTCGCCCCAGAACCCCCACTCGGACAGCCCACAGAGGATCTTTTTGGTGCCCATGTTGTCCCCCTTGTTCGCTGATAGCTCGTTTAGTCGGCTCCGGTTGGCGAGATGCGCACCCGGATCTGCGGGCGGAAGGCGCTGTCCGGGACGTCCACGGTCAGGGCATCCGCGTCGAAGGCGGTGTATGGCTGTCCGTCGACGAAGACTTCGCTGATCTTGATGCTCCCTGGCGGGAGGATGTCCGGCGACACGCGCATCGGGCGATTCTTGAAGCCGCCGCGGTGCGGTCGGAAGTAAAAGTCCATCGGCTGGCGCGTCACCAGCAGGTTCGTGTAGATCGAGGCCAGGTAGGCCAGCTCGAACGAGTGATAGCCGCTCATGGAGTGGCTACCCTTGAGTCGCTCGGTGCCGAGCAGGTACGGCAGGCCGTTGGCCTGGGTGTTGAAATAGACAGCGCCGTCGTCGTGGTCGAGGAACCAGGCGTTGTAGAACGCCGTCGATTCGCGCGCGTATTTCTTGTAGATGTCTTCCTTCAGAACGCCGGCCAGGATGTAGTAGGCCAGGATGCCCTGCTCCTGCTGCCACCAGGCCTTGCGGTCGTGCCAGACATAGCGGTGGAAATCCTGCCCCTTCTCGCGGACGCGCTCGACAACGTCATACCAACCACCACGCTGCTTGTCCATGCCGACGTCTGGCATCATCTCAGCGATCTTGCGCGCCAGGTTGACGTAGCTCTCCTTCGGTCGAAGAGAGTTCATACGCATCAGGTTCCAGGCGATCTTGAGGTTGTGGCCGACCACACCGCGGTTCTGCTGCCAGCCCCAGCTCTGATCCTTGCTCCAGTCCTCGAAAAACTTCTCCTGAACGAACGGGCTGTTTTCATAGTCGGGGAAGTGTTCGACGATCGTGTCGAAGGTGTACTCGAGGAAATCGGCGTACTTTTCGTCGCCCGTCGCCAGGTACAGGTTGATGAGGTAGGCTGGCGCATGATCGCCGACCGAGTTCCAGTTCTTGCGGCCGCGGTTCTGGCCAAGCTTCTCGCTGCGCGGGTCGAAAGTCGTCGGATCCAGGTGCGAGAAATAGCCCTCGCCTTTCGTGTCCTTATAGTAGTTCTCGAAGAGGTCGAGGGTCTCGGTGATATTGTGCATGATGTTGGACTCACCGGTCACCCGGTAGGTCTGGGTCGGCCCTGCCAGGGCGTAGATCTGCTCGTAGGCCGGAACGGCGTCATAGTCGTCGCCGAATAGCGAGCCAAGGAAGCGGTGCTCGGGCTCACCGCGTCGCGTGGCGTGCGTCGGGCTGTGTCGGTCAGCGTGGCGCGAGCTGCGAACGCGCCGGTGCGAGTCTCCCTCGACCTCAAGGGCGTGGTACCAATAGACGACGCCCTTCGCTTTGTCTTCCTCGCGCAAATGGTCGCGCAGATAGTGCGTGCCCTTCTCGGCCGCCTCCAGGTAGCGGTCGTCGCCGGTCAGGTTGTAGGCCGACGCGAAGCCGTAGACAAGGCGGGAGATCGTGTCGGTCTCTTGGCGGGTGTCGCCGGTCTTGGCACCGTTGATGTGCAGGCGGGTGCGGTACTTCTTGTAATCGATGGTGCCGCCCTCGAATTGCGCCCGCAAATAAAAATCGCCCAGCTGGCGAATCTGCTTGATCCACCAGTCCGGACGCTCGAAGGCATAGTCGCCAGGTACCTGTCCGGTGAAGACCAGATGCTTCGCCTCGAACTTATTGTCGCCGCCCTCGGGATAAAAGATGCCGTGGGCGAACGTGTACATGCCGGGTGTCAGCTGTGTCATCTGCGCAGTGCCGTCGATCCAGCCGTCGCCGAGGTTGCGCGGCCCTTCGGCGTAGGTTGTCGCGGTCAACAGGACATCATAGTCCCGACCGTCGGACGTCTGGATCGTTAAGGTACCAGCTCGCGGATCGGACTTGGTGATGTAGCCGCTGATGGTATCTGTAAAGGTAAAGTCGATCTTGTTGGCCATCATGCCTCCTTCGATACGAGCACGACGATACTGTGGTTGGTGACGTGGTAGGTGCCCTCATTGGCGGCACCGCGCTTCTGAGAGATGGGCGACGTCAGGTCAGGCTCGGTGAAGTCCTGGGGTGCGGGCGCGGCCGTGTCGACTACTCGATACCAATTCCTCCTCTCAACTGGCGGCACCTCGAAGTCGAGGTCCGTCCCGCACATGTTCATCATGACGTGGATGTCGTTATCGCCATCGAGACCCGCGATGGTGAAGGCCAGAACGTTGGAGTTCTGGTCTTCCCAGCCCGGAGAGTTCAGTTTGCAGCCGTGCCATGCGATGTCATTCAAGCCTCGCGCGGAGCTCTGGCCGGTGTAGAACTCGGGCAGGCGCAAGGCCGGGTGAGCCTTACGAAACGCGATCATCTGGCTGAAGAAGTCGAAAATATCGCGGTTCTTATCGAGGAGGCTCCAGTCGAGCCAGTTGAGCTCGTTGTCCTGGCAGTAGCCGTTGTTATTGCCTTGCTGACTGCGCCGGACCTCGTCGCC
>SXGS01341396.1_pt1 | contig 22996 bp, 9 predicted proteins | sample 3174681 | NCBI WGS metagenome assembly SXGS01 (sample SAMN11356861, study PRJNA531348) | freshwater metagenome | isolation source: freshwater sample F1-80 | place: China: Fuxian Lake, Yuxi | collected 2017-12-25
AGGCTTCGATTCGCCGACGGCGAGGAACTCCTTCGCAGCCTCGGGCTGCTTCTCGTAGAAGGCGCGCATGTCGGCGAGCGTTCGCTTCACAATCGACTGCTCCTTCGACGTGAGCGAACGCGACAGGAGACGTTGCGCCATCTCGTCAATTGCTTCTTCGTCGCGGCCGCGTCCATTGATCAAAGCCTGTTCAGCGAGACGGCGCGCGGCTTCGACGAACTGCGGATCGTTCAACGTCGCCAGCGCCTGCAACGGCGTGTTCGTCCGCTCGCGGCGGACGGAGCAAACCTCGCGGCTCGGAGCGTTGAAGATGTCCATCGAGGCCGGCGGTGCGGCGCGTTTCCAGAACGTGTAGAGGCTGCGGCGGTAGAGTCCGTCTCCCTTGTCCGCCGTGTATTTCTTCGTGTTGCTCTCGGGCATCGCGACGGCTTCCCAGATGCCGCCGGGCTGGTAGGGCTTCACGCTCGGGCCACCGATCTTCTCCTTCATCAAGCCGCTCGCCGCCAGCGCGTAGTCGCGGATCATCTCGGCGTCCATGCGGAAGCGCGGGCCGCGACTGAGGAACCGGTTCTGCGGATCTTTCTCCAGCTTCTCGGGCGTCGCCTCGGCGCTCTGGCGATACGTGGAGGAGGTCACCATCAGCTCGAAGAGCCGCTTCACATCCCAGCCGTGCTCCTGGAAATCCAGCGCCAGCCAGTCGAGCAACTCCTGGTTCACCGGCGCGTCACCCGTGCTGCCGAAATCCTCCGCCGTCTTCACCAGACCGACGCCGAATAGTTCCTGCCAGAAGCGGTTCACCGTCACGCGCGCGGTCAGCGGGTTCTCCGGCGAATTGATCCACTTCGCAAGACCAAGGCGGTTGGTTGGCGCGCCCTTCGGCATCGCGTGCAAGACGGCGGGCGTGGCGGCGGTGACCAAGTCCTTCTTCTTGTCGTATTGGCCGCGGAACAAAATGTTCGCCATCGGCATGGAATCCTTCTTCTCGCGCTGAACGTGCGTCACGGGATTGCGCGCGCGGATGTCCTCGCGCTCAGCTCGCAGCGCTTCGCCTTTGGCGACGAGGCCGGTGTAGCTTTTGTCGCGCGTGGTGATCCAGTAGTCGAAGAGCGATTCGTTCTGTTCCTTGGTGCGCTGGTCGGCGGCGAGCGCCAGGATTTCGCGCACAGGAACGGCGCGGGCGAGCGCCATCACTTCCTTGTCGGAGAGCCGGCGATCATACACGCGCACGTCCTGCAAACGTCCGCGCTCCAGCTCCGCGCCATCGACGCGCTGGCCGACGCGCAGGACTTCCTTCGCACGGATGCTGTTCTTCAAGCGATCCGTCTCGTAAGCGAGCGGAACCTCGGCTCCATCGACATAGATGCGGACGCCCTTGGCCTTGCCGGAACCATCGTAGGAGACGAAGACGTGCTGGAAGACCTTCTCCTTGATCACGTCGGCCTTGGTCGAAACTTTGATGGCGTCGCCCGGCCACTTGCTGACGAGATGGACGCTGAACTTCCGGTCGTTCTGATACAGATCCCAGCCGCGATACTCCGGCCCCTTCTCCATTCGCGAGATGACGCCCGCCTGGCCTGCCGCCTTACTCACGCGCACCCACGCGCCGTAGCTGAAGCTGTTCGTGCGCTCGAAGTCGCCCGCGTTGCCGAGGTCGAGCATCGCGCCCTTCTTCAAGACGAGCGCGGGACCAAGCTTGCCGTCCACCCATTCCTGATCGCCCTTGAGCGGCACCCAGCGCGTCGGCCCCTGCGCGACCGTCACGCCGTTGCTCTCGCGCGTATTCAGCGGCGCGTGGACGACGAGGTTGGAAATGTTCAGATCACCATCGAGGTCGGACGGCTTCGCACCAGCAAGCCAGCCATCGAAGGCGGGCTTCGCTTCGGCACGACGCGCGGCGATCTGGTTCGTGGTCGAGGAGATTTCGCCGGGCAACGCGACCCAGCGCGCGATGTCCTCGGGCGTCTGCACGACGAGAATGCTCGGCGTGGAATCCTTCGAGTTACCGTCCTTCGCGGGCTGCGTGGTGTTTCGGAAGAACGCTTCCATCGCGTAAAAATCTTTCTGCGAGAAAGGATCGAACTTGTGATCGTGGCACGCTGCGCAGTTCAACGTCGCGCCCAGCCAAACCCAGCCCGTGGTGCTCACGCGGTCGTTGGCGTAGTTGGCGAGGTTCTCCTCGTCGATGGTGCCGCCCTCGTTCGTGGTCGGGTTGCAGCGATGGAAACCCGACGCCGTCTCCTGATCCGTCGTCGGGTTGTCGAGCAAGTCCCCGGCGATCTGTTCCAGCGTGAACTGATCGAACGGCATGTTCTTGTTGAACGCCTTGATGACCCAGTCGCGATACGGCCACATCTCGCGGTAGTTGTCGAAGTGCAGCCCGTGCGTGTCCGCGTAGCGCGCGGCATCCAGCCAGTAACGCCCGCGATGTTCGCCCCAAGCCGCCGACGACATAAGCTGGCGCACGAACTTCTCGTAGTAATCCGGTGCCTTGTCCTTCACGAACGCCTCCACCGCTTCGGGCTTCGGCGGCAGGCCCGTGAGATCCAGCGAGAGCCGGCGCGCGAGCGTGCGACGATCCGCCTCGGTCGCGGGCTTGAGTCCCCTGCTCTGGAGCTTAGCGAGGATGAAGGCGTCGATGGGGTTGCGCGTGGGGAAGGTCTTCGCGGGAGTGTAGGAAGTAATCAGTGAATCAGTGTCCGAGCCGCCGCGACTCTTCTTACTGATTACTGACCCACTGTTCACTGCCCTACTGTCCCCCGGTACCCCCGGCTTCTCCGGCTTCACAAACGCCCAGTGACCCTGCCACGGTGCCCCCGCGAGAATCCATTGCTTGAGCTTCTCCTTCTCTTCGGGCTTCAGCTTCTTGTGCGAATCTGGCGGCGGCATTATGTCGTCCTCGTCCGTCGCTGTCACGCGCCGCCACAGTTCGCTCTTCGCCAGACTGCCGGGCATCACGGCGGCTTCGCGCTTCGCGGTCTTCTCGAAGAAGCCCTCCTTCGTGTCGAGTCGCAGGCCAGCCTTCCGTGCGCCGGCATCGGGGCCATGGCAGGCGGTGCAATACTCGGAGAGAATGGGCCTGATGTCGCGACTGAAGCTGACCTTGGAATCAGCGGCATGGACGGACACGGAGCCAGCAAGTGCCGGAAGAAGTAACACGGCGAAAGTGAAGGCGCGAGACACGGCATGCCGCCGGACGGCCAGCTTAGTCACTGAGATGCGATGACGATGATTCATGGCTTAGATGATGCGATCATGTTGCAGACGCCTGCGGCGATGGACAGCTTCAATCTCGGATTAAGCCCAGATTGGCCGATCCCGGCCGAAGTTTGCTCATCGCACCTCCGAACAAGGAATCCCGGTGACCGGCAGTTCACGCGCCCTGCCGGACAAAGAAAAACGGGGACAAGCTCGCGGCCTGTCCCCGTCGTGACAACGCTTCGGTTTGGTTAATCGAGTTGGACGATCCGGTAGAAGCGCTGCGGGTTGGCACCGAGATTGTCGGGGATGGTCAGCGTGTCGCTGTTCGCGAGCACCGCACTGCCGAGCGGCGTCCAAGTGGCGTCGGTCAACGCATCCTTGAATTCCACGCGGTAATTACGGCCGGCGACTGTGGCGAAGTTGAGGTTCACCAAGCCGTTGCCGTCATTCGCAATCGTTGCGCTTGGCGGAAGGCGCACGATGAGTGTGAAAGTGCGGCTCGCGCTCATCACGGGCGCACCGCTGTCCGTCACGCGAATCGTCACCGTGTTCGTGCTCGGCGCCTGGACGGCCGTGGGCGCGAACGTGAACTCGCCCGTGCCGCTGTTGACCGTCGCACCCGCCGGAGCACCGGCATCGAGGCTGTAGGCCAGTGTCTGCGCCGGGACATCCGTGTCTGCACCAGAGGCGGTGAACGTCACAGTCTGGCCGAGCGTGACGACGACATGCGCGATGGCCGCAAGCGTCGGCGCGGTGTTGGCCGTGCCGCCGAGCGTGTTCGGCCCGCGCGGCGTCGAAGTCGTCATCCGATGAATCGCCGTCGCGCCGTCCGCAAACCGGCCTTCGCTGATGTTGACGTTGTTCGTCTGTGAACCGAACGAAACGCCGTCGATCAACGTGAAGCCGTTCGGAGCGAAGAGCCCGATCTGCTCGCCGTCGCGCGAGAGCTGGAAGTTGACGTGGAGGTCCACGAGGTTCGTCGAGTTCTGGCCAGATTCGCCATCCGCCCAGACAAGGAGGAACCCGCCGGCCGGCACGACGCAGTGGCCGTTGGTCGGAATCTGGAATCCCGATGGAACAAGCAGATTGTCGGTCAGCCAGTAACCGCCGAGATCCACGGCGTTGGTGCCGGGGTTGTAGATTTCGAACCAATCATCGAAGTCGCCATCAGCGGGATCAGCGATCCGATTCGTGTTCGACGCCATCCATTCGTTGATGAAGAGCGTGACCTCGCGCGCCTCGTTCGAAGCGCCGGGCGTAGTGGCAAAGAACGTCTGCCGGTCAAACGGCTGGCCGTTCGGGAAGTCGCCGAAGGACAAGTCTGCAGCTACGCCGCCGTAGTTCAGATAGTCCGTGATCTGCGGAGCACCGAGAACCATCCGCACGAGCGCGACGGAACCCGTCGCGCTGTTGAGGCGGAAGCTGGTGTGCCAGTCACCCCCGGTGGATTGCCCCGGCTGGCCGTCGGCCCAGATGATGCGGAACGCGCCAGGCGCAAGCGTGCTGCCCGCCGGGAACTGCCACTGAGTGAGGTTCGTGTAGTTGTCCGCGAGCCAGTAGCCACTGAGGTCGATCGTGTTCGTGCCGCCGTTGAACAGCTCGACCCACGGCTCGATCTCGCCGTTGTTGTCGGCGATGCCGGTGGCGTTGTTGGGCTGCACTTCGTTCAGCCACAGCTCCTCGTAGGCAGGAAGGAGTTGCGTCACGGAGTTTGCACGGCCGGGCGTGAGCGACGCCGGACGGAACATGTATATGAAGTTGAAGCCCTGGCCAGGGTTCGATCGGAACGTGATGTTCGATCCGGATGTGCTCGGTTTGATCCAGAAGCTAAGCGTGCAGATGTTCGTGACCGAGGGGAACGGCGGGAGGAATTGCCGGAGGCTGGCCGACGCGCCACCTGTGCCCGCAGAAATGAGGCGCATGCTCGCGGAGCCGTCGCGGCTGTCCGACGTGGTGACGACCGAGTTGCTATGGTTGCCCAACAACGCCCAGTTCCCTTCCAGCGGAGACTCAAAGCTGCCGTTGACCAGCAGGTTCGGACCGACGCCCGCCTGGGTGCCAGTCACAAGCTTCAAATCGTCCACGAGCACGTCGCCGGCGGTATTCAGGAAGACGAAGAAATTCGTCCCCGGCAAGGCGCCGCCGGTGATGTTGCCGGTGAGGATCACGTAGCGCCAGCCCGTGTCCCGGTCGGTCCAGTTGCTCACGCGGCTGTTGTCCTGCGCGGCGTCGAAGAGCTGGAGCGCGGGGCCCTGGCCGTCCGCCAGCGGGGCCCACGGCGCGTCATCATCGTATTTCACCTTGTCCACTGTGACGAAGACGAGGTTCGAGGCGATGGTCGCGCCGTTGGTGGTGTAAACCGTCGTGGGACGCTGGAGAGTGAGCGTCTCGCCGCCGTCGTCCAATCCGCCCTCGAAGACGCCGATGGGAGCCGGTGCGCCCGCGTAGGCAGCCGCATAGGCAGCGCGGTTCTTGGCGAGGACGATGTAGCCGTTGTTGGCGATGAGGTGACCGGGCTCGAACGTAAAGTTGAGGCCGTTGACGCGCCAGCCGGTGAGATCAAACGCCGCACCGGAGCGGTTGTAGATCTCGACGTAGGACGCCTCGGGCACCTGCGGGTTGTACATGATTTCGTTGAAGGCCAGCGCCTCTTCCGGTGGCGGCACGACGCCCGTGTAAGTCACGGAGATGTTCGTCGTGATGGCCGGGATCGGACGGCCGAAGAAATCCTCACCCTGAAGCACAAGTTGCGTCAGGGGATCCTTCACGATGATTTGCACGACGAACGCCTTGGTGTTCGTCCACGTGATAGGATACGCGACGCCATTGATCAGGATCGTCTTTGCATCGACAGGAGCTTCGCCGGTAATTGTGATGAGGTTATTGCTTGTCACGATCGTGCTGGCACTGGTCAGACGGAGGGTAGCCACATCCTCGGTGGCAACCGCCGCGAGAATGCTGGACCGGGCGGTGTTCACATACGATTTGATAACGGACGGATTCGCGGGAGCCACGCCGCTGGCGAGATACGCGGCGTACTTGCCATCGAGAAGAGGGTTGATGGTGTCCGGCAGGAATGCGCCGTTGCACAGCTCCTTCAGCGCGCGCAGATACATGCGGCGGAAGACCGGGTTGTCGTAGAGCTTGGTCATGTTGCCGCCGCCACCAGAGCTGACGAACAGGTTCTGGCCGGCAGCCCAGGAGCCGCTGTTGCCGAGCACGATGTTCATGTCCCAGATGAGCAATTGCCAGCGGCCGTTGACCGGCTTGTAGCCATACATGTTCTGCGAATTCTGGCTGCCGAAGTGATCCCAGTCGCCCACGGAGTGGTGCACCGCGAACGTGCGCATCCATTGTTCCATGTCCGCGATTGCTTCCATGTTCGCCGTGTGGCTGGGGCCCTGGGGAGTTTCCGCCGCGTCGATGAGGCTGAAGACGTCGCCGTATTCGTTGGCCGATCCCTTGACGGCGCGGGAGAGGAAGTTGTTCCGGTAGGCGGCGAGCTTGTGGACGGGCACGCCGTTCGAGGGCGTCGTGAACTTCGTCAGCGTACACCAGCGTTGGTTCGCAAACCCGAGGGAACGGGCGCTGCCGTCGTCCACCTCGAACCACGGCTGGAGCTTGTAGAGGTTGCCCTCGTTGTCATCGGAGAAGCGCGAGTCCACGACGCTGTTGCCGGGAGTTTCCGTGTCTTCCATCAACTGGTTCGCGCCGCCGGGACGGATGCCGTTGAAATACATGTTGATCGCACGTCGATAATTCCAGGTCAGACCGAGCTGGCGCGCAAACCAGTAGGCCGTCTGCTCGCGCTGGATCGTCGTGTCGTCGAACGGTCCGTTGCCGGGCGCGTGAACCTTGTTCAGGTTGTCCGTGCCGAGGAAAAGATCGTCGCCAGGAATGTCGAATGAGTAATGGCCCGTGGTCGTCGGGTCGCCGCCGAACTGGTGATACGGACTGCCCGCCCACTTCACCGCCGCGAAGTGAATCGCGCGGAAGTTTCCATACACGAACGAGCACTGGATGCGTTCGTTGCTCAACGCGGGGCGGTTTCCCCAGGTAGCAAGATTGCCGGCCGTCATCCACATGCGGTAGGTGCCGAAGCCAGAGGAAATCACCGGGTCACCGAAACGCACAAGGCACTCCAAAGTCGTCGCAGCAGCACCCTTCGGGAACGTCACCGTCTGCGCCGACACCGCGCCGTCCGTCGCCTCGAGATGGAACGCCACCAGCGTGCCCGCGTTCTGGCCCGGGATCGTCGCACTAAACACGCCGTCGCCGGCAATCGCGTCGCCGCCCGTGCCCGCGTCGTTCATCGCCACCGTCGTGTATGTCGTCGCCGGATCGAGGCGGTAACGCAGACTCAACGACTCAACACCGTTCGGGTCATCCACCAGCGCGGTGACCACGACAGCCTGGTTGGCAGCCGGAACCACCGGATTGTGTTCCACTGCGAAGATCGCCGGCGGTGCGTTGTTCACAGCGCGGCTGTTGCGCGCGCCAGGCGTGCCGAGATTGGAGGGCAGTGCAAGGCGGCCAGTTGCCTCTGCATGGTTGCCGTGCAGACGGAAAAGCATTTCAGGCCAGCCACGCAGCCAGCGGACCTTGGCGCGCAGCGTCACAATTCCCGTCGGCACCGGGATCGGCACCACGCAACGGTTGTGAATGGCATCGCCACGAGTGCTTGTGCGCAGGTAGAGGCAGTTGCCGCCACCGAAACCGCCGTTGTTCGTGATCGAGGAGCGAATGTGCGTGCCGCGGAACTGCCACGCGCCCTTCCCCGCCGAGAAGGTGGAGTTCGTGGCCGAGATGGAGTTCAAACCTGTGGACGCAGGAATCAGTTCCAGGTTGTCCACGAGATATTCGCCTTCGCCCATTGCGAGGATCTCGAACAGGTTCGCCGTGCCGGCACCGTGGTTCATCGTGTCCGTCGCCTCGATGGTCGTCCAAGACGACTTGGCCGTTTCATCGCTGTCGGCCCAGTTGGAGGCCAGCCGTCGATCCGCGTTCGGATCGACGAGCTCAAGGCTGCTTCCGCCCTCGCTCGCCCACTGACCCCACTGGCCGCCGTTGTCGTAAGTCACTTCGTCCACGACCACATAAACCGTGTTGGTCTCCACGACACCGAGCGCGTTCGTCGAGATGTTCAGGCCGGGCATCGCCACCGCAACGCGTTCGCCACTGTTGGCCAGCGTGCCCTTGTAATCGCCGAAGGCGTTGTTCGTCGTCAGGTTGCCGTAGTTGGTCAACATCCGCGCGAGGTTCTTGGCGACCACCACGTAGCCGTCGGCAGCAATAACCGTGTTCGACGGGAACTTGTATTCGATGCCGGCGATGAACTTCCACCCGCCGATGTTCACGGCGTTCGTGCCCTTGTTGTAGATCTCGACGTATTCGTCGTCGTTCAGCGCGGTGATGGGATTGAACATGACCTCGTTGATCACGATGTCGCGGACCAACACCGGAGAGTTCGCCGCGCCAGCGGTCTGCGTCGCGAGCGGATACATCTCAGAACCGCCGTTGGGCTTGCGGCCGAAGGAGACGCCCAGCGCCTGCGCCTCGAAGCGGACGGAATCCAGAACGCTGGAACCATCGGCGTTGCGGAAGTAAACCGTCTCGCCACCCGCACTGAGGCCGAAGCCGAAATCCGACTGGCTCACCGCGAGGAAGCCGCGCGCCGGGATGCGCGTGTTCGCCGGGAACGCGTACTTGTTCGTGCTCGGCGCGTCGGAAAGCGTGCAGCCGGAGATGTCCACCTCGGCGTTGGAATGGTTGTAGAGCTCGATAAAGTCGAGAGTCTCCGAGTTCGCCAGGAACTCGTTGATCACGACGTTGTGCTGGGCGGTGAATCGTGCGCCGTCGAAGCCGCCGGGCGAACCGCCCACGCGCGCACTCTGGCTCCAAGCCCTGGCAGAATTCTCGCCGTAGGACGGCCGCGCCAGCACCAACGAATGGCCGGCGCCGTCCGCCGCCACCGGCCACGGGGCGCGGTTGTCGTACTCGATCTCAAGCTGGACGAAGTCTTCCCTGTTCCGCAGGCGCACCGTCCCGGCTTCCTTCAAGGAATTCGTGTACGGCCCCATGACGCCGCTGATGCCGTAGCGTGCCTGAATGTGGTTTGGGTTGCGCGCGATGACGCGGTATTCGCCGGCGCGCATCACCGTGTTCGCCGGGAAGGTGAAGTCGATGTCCCCGGAGATGCGGAAGCCGCTGATGTCTTCGATGTGCGGGTTCGAGTTATAGATTTCGATGAACTCCAGGACGTTGCTGGCCGGATCCGGCTGTGGGTTGTACATGATCTCGGTGATCGCGAAGGGAGTGCGGCGACTGGACGGCCCGGGAGGCTCGATGTCCGGCAACGACGTGGCCACTGTCGCACCGCTGGCCTGGGAGAACTCGCGGAACTGCGCCGTCACGGTCGGGAATGCGCTGTTGTTGGAGACGCCCGCGCTCACCGCCATGCCGAGATACACGCTCGGGGACATCGCAATGGTCGCAGCGCCGAGTTGATACCACGCCGTTCCGTCCACACTCGCGAATCCGGTGAAGGCGTTGCCCGCGCGCCGCAACCGCAGCCACGTGTCCGGAAAATTTACCGGATGCGAACCGCTGTTCGTCGTCGTGCCGCCGACGCTGGAACGGTGCTGGAAGAACGTGCCGCTCACGCTCGGCGTCGCGAAGGCCGCGGCGAAACGCGAGTTGCCAGTGAGGGTTTCGCGGGCCATCAGGCCGCCCTTGCTCCACGCATCCGCCAGGCTCAGGCCAGCGACGCGCACGCGATAATCGAAGTCACCGGTGATTTGCTGGTAGTTGAAGCTGAACTGATCGCTCGTGCCGAGAATGTTCGTGCCGCCCGCCACGATGTCATAGCCACCGCCGACCGACGTGACGCTGCCGGGTTGCGCCGGCCCGCCGATGTTCTGCGCGGCGAAATCACCGGAGGCGAGGGAGAAGTTCGCCGTCGCGTTCGCGGCAATGACGTTCGGAACCACGGCGCGGTCGCGGACGTTGTTCACCGTGAGAATGTAGGTCGTAGAGGCCGTCAGCGGAGACGTGATGAGCGCGATGGAACGGTCGTCATTCGTCATGTAGGCACCGGTGATCACGACCCCGTTGTTCGCGGCGTAGTTGGCGAAGTTCGTAGCCGAGGCGGGCTCTACGCGTTCGGAGTAGGACACGATGACCCGGTTAGTCGTCGTCGCGGCGACTGTTAGAATCGTCGGGCGCGTGACATCCGCGCCGCGCACCGGCAGCACTGCGGTCAGGGCCATGCCGAACACGATGTCGCTGCTGGCCACGCCCGATTGATGCACCTCAGCGGCGATGACATTGTTGCCGACCACGAGCCCAGTGCTGGAAAGCGTCAACTCTTCCGGCGTACCCTCCGCGCCCTGGTTGTCGGCGATGGTCAGGGAATTCCGCGGGCTGCCCACGCGCAGACTGGCAGCCTCGTTGCCGTTGAGGTAATACACCACTCCGTCGTCGATCAGGTTCGTCGAGATCAACGTCGCACCCGCTGCGCTCGCCGGAAGATCAAAAGTGGCGCGGAAATAGTAGGTGATGACCTGCGGCGACCCGAGCGCCAGGACCGTGCGGAAAGTATCGGGATAGGCAGCCGTCTCCACCGCAAGCAAGCCCTGGCCGGACGGCCATGTTGTATCCACGAAACCCGGCTCCTTCCACCCGGTGCCAAGTTCCTGGCCCGACTGATCGTATTTCCATGTCTTGTTGTAGCCGAAAAGATTCGTCGTGAAGTTCCCGAGGATGATCCCTGGATCCACGACCAGCTCCGCCACCGCACTCGTCGCGGCGCCCAGCGCGTTGCTCACCACCACGGAGTAGAACCCTTCGTCGGCGCTCTGGGCCGCATTGATGGTGTACGACGCGGACGTTGCGCCGGAGATCGCCACGCCGCCCTTGCGCCATTGGTAGCCCAGCGGCGCGGTGCCGTCGGCCACGACCGTGAAGGTCGCATTGCTGCCGATGAACACCGTCTGGCCGGTCGGGGCCGAGGTGACGGTGGCCGGACCTTCAGCGGCAACTACCGCCGTCGCAGCCAGCAGGCCGCAGAACGACAACGCGTGGAGGCATCCTGCCAGGAACTTCATTTTCATAGACTTCATGTGGTTGGTTGGGAGGGGGACTGGTTGCAAAAATGGACGGCGAAAGAATTACGACGCGGGAAAGACAGCGGCGGCGCGGGAATTGTTACAGTCGTGTGACGGCAATTCATCGCGAACGACGGCAACCTGTTGTGACCGGAAAGACTCAAGTGGTTCAGGAGTGTTTCGGCCCCCGGAAGGCGGAAGTTAAGAAGGGAATCCAACCGCGCGCTTCAACCCCCAAGGGCTGCTCGGTACAATACGACATGAAACCAGAATGGCCCGGATACGACATGCGGTTTGGGTATGGCAGAAGATATCGATCGCTCCGCCAAAGTCCAGCACAGAGCCGGAACGAGAACGCATCGGGACGCATCTCAGTTTCCTGCGGAATTAGTCGGAGAGACTCCAAGACCCGCGAAGGCTCGCGAGGTGTTCCCCTGAACACCGGAGCCCGGACCTCCCGCTCACCGCGGGCCTCTTCAGATTCAACGCGCCTGAACGGGAGCTCCGCGCTCCGGTTCATGCGGATGGAGTTCACTTCCGGGAACTCGAAAGCGTGAGCATATTTCTCCAAGTTTCGACGCCGCACGTTTCCCTCGACAGCCCCGCGCTGCTTCCGAATCATCCGCCCACCAACGCATGAAATCCTTCCGACCGTTCCCGCTCCTGTGGCTGGGCCTGGCCCTGACCACGCTTCCCTTCGCCGTCGCGTCGCAAACCGCTCCCCTGCCCGGCTCCCAACCATTGACCATCGAGGGCGATCTCTCCGTGCGCATGGTTGAAGGCATCACCGCCTACCTATTGCGCGAAACAGATGCGGCCGGCACAAACCGCGCGCGCTACTGGCAGCGCGACACGTCGTCGGCTGACGCCTACGAGAAATCCATCCGTCCAAACCGCGAACGGCTGCGCCGGATAATCGGCGCGGTGGACACGCGCCGGACAGCGGCGGAACTCGAGCTCATCGAAACGACTCTTGAGCCCGCGCTTGTCACGGACATGGAGGCGTACACACTTCGCGCCGTGCGGTGGCAGGTGTTCGACGGTGTGTTTGCCGAGGGCTTGTGGCTGCAACCGAAGTCCAAGCCGGTGGCACGGGTCGTTGCGTTGCCGGACGCCGACCAGACGCCGGAAATGCTTTGCGGCCTCGCGCCCGGGCTCATGCCGGAACATCAGTTCGCCCGTCGGCTCGCGGAAAGCGGATGCCAGGTGCTGGTGCCAACGCTCATCGATCGCAAGGACACCTGGTCGGGGAACCCGGTGCTCAACCGCTTCACGAACCTGCCGCACCGCGAGTGGATTTACCGGCAGGCATTCGAGATGGGCCGGCACATCATCGGCTACGAAGTCCAGAAGGTGCTCGCGGCATTGGACCAGTTCGATGCCGAGGAGACGCGCCTTGGCGAAGGCCGCCTGAAGGTCGGCGTCGCGGGCTACGCGGAAGGTGCGCTCATCGCGCTGCACGCGGCGGCGATCGATCCGCGCATCGACGCGGCGCTCGTCAGCGGCTATTTCGACAACCGCGACAATCTGTGGACCGAGCCGATCTACCGAAACCTCTTCGGCGTGCTCCGCGAGTTTGGCGACGCCGAGATCGCCAGCCTCATCGCGCCACGAGCCCTGATCGTCGAGCACAGCGAGGCGCCGGTCATCGCGGGGCCGCCCAAGGCGCAGGCCAATCGCAGCGGCGCGGCCTCCGGCAAATGGCGCACGCCAGAATTCAACACCGTCGATTACGAAGTGAACCGGGCGCGCGAACTCGTGAAACCACTGGCAAATCATATCCGTTTCGTCCACGGCAACGAAGGCGCGGCCACCGGCCCGTGCGGCGATCGGGCGCTGGGCGAGTTCCTCATGCGCCTCGGCCTGCCTGCAGGCGGGTTGAAGCCGCCTGGAGCCGCCCCGCAGGATCGACGCAGCGTCCACTTCAGCACCGCCGAGCGGCAGAAGCGCCAGGTCACACAACTCGTCGAGCACACGCAACGGCTCGTGCGGGGCGCGGAACGCAAGCGCGACGAATCGTTCTGGCGACTGATCAAGGCGAACTCCGGTGCGAACTGGAGCGGGCAAGTCGCGGCGCATCAGACGAACCTGTGGGAGAACCTCATCGGCCGGCTGCCCGCCGCAACGCTCCCGGCGAATCCGCGCTCGCGACAAATTCACGACAAGGAAAAGTGGACCGGCCACGACGTGATGCTCGACGTGTGGCCGGACGTCTTCGCCTGGGGCGTGCTTCTGCTGCCGAAGGATCTCAAGCCCGGCGAGCGCCGGCCCGTCGTAGTCTGCCAGCACGGTCTCGAAGGCTTGCCGGCCGACACAATCACGGACGATACGAAAACTAGCGCATTCGGCTACTACAAGGCCTTCGCCGCCCGATTGGCCGAGCGCGGGTTCATCGTGTTCGCACCGCACAACCCGTATCGAGGCGTGGACAAGTTTCGACAGATCCAGCGCCAGGCGAATCCTCTCGGGGCGTCGCTGTTCTCCGTCATCACCGCACAGCACGAACGCATCCTCGACTGGCTTTCGGAACAACCGTTCGTCGATCCACAGCGCATCGGCTTCTACGGCCTGAGCTACGGCGGCAAGACGGCGATGCGCGTACCCGCGTTGTTGAATCGCTACTGCCTGTCGATCTGCTCCGCGGACTTCAATGAGTGGGCGACGAAATGCGCGACCATCGACTCACCCTACAGCTACCTCTACACGACCGAATACGACATGTACGAGTTCAACCTCGGCCACACCTTCAACTACGCCGAGATGGCCGCGCTCATCGCGCCCCGTCCGTTCATGGTCGAGCGCGGGCACCACGACGGCGTCGCTCCCGACGAATGGGTCGCGCACGAATACTCCCGCGTGCGGCGCTTCTACGCCAAGCTCGGCCTCACGGACAAAACGGAGATCGAATTCTTCAACGGCCCGCACACCATCAATGGCCAGGGAACTTACCGCTTCCTCCACAAGCACCTGAACTGGCCGGAGCCGAAGTGAACGCGACCGCGATGAACCGTCGCCTTTTCCTTCGCGCCGGAGGGTTGGGCCTCGCGGCGGCAGTGACCTCTTGCGCGCACTCTTCGGGCAGCGAACGCGCAGCCGCCGCTGATGTGGCGACGGCTTTCGACGCGGTGGTTCAGGAGTTCATGCAGGCGCGAGGCGTGCCCGGCGGTGCTCTGGCCGTGGTGAAAGATCGACGGCTCATCTACGCCAAGGGCTACGGCTGGGCAGATCGCGAGAAGGAGATTCCTGCCACGCCCGAATCGCTCTTCCGCATCGCGAGTATCTCGAAACCCGTCACGGCCGCTGCGGTGCTGAAGTTGGTCGAAGCGGGAAAGCTGTCGCTCGACGCGAAGGCGTTCGACATCGTGCGGAGGAGTCCGCTGATCACGAACGACCAGCCGATGGATTCGCGTCTGGCCCGCGTCACCATCCGCGAACTGCTCCAACACACCGGCGGCTGGGATCGCGACAAGAGTTTCGACCCGATGTTCCGACCGAAGCGAATCGCCGAGGAAACCGGCACTCCAGCACCCGCCGGCCCCGACGCCGTCATTCGCTACATGCTCGGGCAGCCATTGAACTTCGATCCCGGCCAGCGCTACGCCTACTCGAACTTCGGCTACTGCGTCCTCGGCCGGGTCATCGAAAAGGTTTCTGGTGTCGGCTACGAACAGTTCGTCCGCGAACAAGTCCTCCGGCCCGCCGGTATCCGCAACATGCAGGTCGGTGCGACGCTCGACGGCAGGCAGGCGAAAGGCGAAGTGCGTTACTACACGCAGGACAGCGCGCTCACGGAGAACGTCTTCGCCCGTGGCCCGCGCCGGGTGCCGCAGCCTTACGGCGGCTTTCATCTCGAAGCGATGGACGCGCACGGCGGCTGGATCGCGTCCGCGGTCGATCTCGCGCGCTTCGCCGCCGCGCTCGACGATCCGAATGCCAGCCCGTTGCTGACGCCTGACACCATCCGCACAATGTACGCGCCGCCCGACGCGCCCGCGTGGCGAAATGACGCTGGCAAACTTGCCGACGCCTTCTACGGCTGCGGCTGGATGGTTCGCCCGCACATCGCGAGCGGTCGTGCGAACTACTGGCACAGCGGCAGCCTGCCCGGCACGGCCACGTTGCTCGTGCGTCGGTGGGACGGGTTGAGCTGGGCCGTGCTCTTCAATCAACGCTCGAACACCAACGCCCTGCCGGACTCCGCCATCGACCCCGCGCTACACCGCGCCGCTGCGGCAGTGAAGCACTGGCCTGCGCACGATTTGTTTTCCAAATACACGAAGCGAAACTGACAGCGCCACCCTGCCACTCGGGCTTTGCCAAAGTGTTTTCGAGCTGATAAATCCGCCGCATGAATCTTGGAGCCTGGATGAAGAAACCCCTGAGCCATCCCCTGTGCGCCATCGCTTTCGCGGTTGTATGTGTCGCGTGGCCGTTCCGGGCGGCCGGTGCGAACCCCAACGACAAGTCGATGCAATGCGAGATTTGCAGCGACAACATCACCAACAGGGTTTTCATCGCCTACGACAAGATTCGGCAGGTGAAGAAACACATCTGCGAAAAGTGTTCAAAGTCCAAGACCCTCTGCGCCTCGTGCAATCTCGCTACCATTCCAAAGTCCCAGCGCAAGCTCGACGACGGCCGCGTCCTTTGCGCGCAGGACGCGAAGGTGGCGGTCCTGAATGAGGAACAGGCCCGCATCATCTACTCGCAAGTGCAGCGCGATGTGCAGGACTACTTCAAACGTTTTGGAAACTTCCCGGATCACAACATCACCGTCCACCTCGTCAACCAGACGGACTTCATCAAGGAATACTTCCGCAAGCCGTCCGTGGACAAACCCGAGGAACTTGTGGGGCTCACCCGCTCGATATCCGAGGATGGAACCAACTTCAACCATCACATCTATCTGCTCTCGGGATTGACGCGGGCCGAGTTCGAGGCCGTCTGCGCCCACGAGTACACGCACACCTGGCTCAACGAACGCTCCACCCCGGCGCGCACCATGAACAAGGATACGGTGGAAGGATTCTGCGAATTGATCGCCTGGAAGTACGCCACATCCAAGGGGCACAAGCTCGCTGCCAGCGGCATCCTGGAGAACAATTACACTCGCGGCCAGATTCACGCGATGATCGCGGCGGAGGAACGGTATCAATTCCATCGCGTCATCGACTGGATCGAGCGCGGGATGGACAGTTGGATCGACAAGGATCAACTGGAACAGGTCATCAAATTGAAGGACAAACCCTCGGATCACTCGGTGGGCGTGCCACTGTGGCAACAGGCGACGGCACGCACAGCCGTGCCACAAACCCTCGAGCTCCGGGGAATTTCCGGCAGCGCAAAACGCCGTTTCGCCCTCGTCAACGACAAGACGCTCGAAGTCGGCGAATCCGCGAAGATCCGCATCGGTTCCACCAATGTCATCGTTCACTGCCTTGCCATCGACGAAACGTCCGTGACTCTGACAATCGGCGACGCCAAGGAGCGCCGCACACTCGCGCTAGCCCCCAAGATCACGAAGTAGCCGCCCCAACACACATCTCCATCGATACCGATGAATCCGATCGACAGCACCGCACTTCAATCCCTCTGGCACGATGCCGACGCCCGCGAGGTTCTGCTCCGTCGCATCATCACCGAACGCCTTGCCGCGAAGCCCGCGCCGCGACTCGACGACCAGATCGTCGCGACCTACTTCTTCGCGCTGCGTTCCTGGAGCCTTGAACATGCGGCCAAGGAAATCAGCTACCACGCCACAAGCGGGACGAAGGACATTCCGCCCGGTTCGTTGCTCGAACAATGCACCGGCAAAGCCGTGGGCATCGACGCGTTCGACAGCACCGGGCGGCTCGGGCTCGTTCACATGGCGTATCCGCTCAAGATGCTGCTGCAAGCCGACGGACACCTGACCTCGTCCGACATCCTGCACACCGTCGCGGGCGCGATCATCTTTGACATCTACGAGAACCAGGACGTGCGCCTCGTATCGCTGCAAATTCCGGAGAAGGTCCTGCGCACGTTCCCCGGGCCTGCGCATGGGCCGGAAGGCTTGCGTGCGTTGACGAAGTTCGGTGCGAGCGAGCCGGCGTTCGGCACCATCCTCAAGCCCACCGCCGGCATCACGCCGGAGACCGTGGGCACGTTGATGGATGAAGTGGCAGCCTGCCCGCTGTTCCTCTTCGTGAAGGAGGACGAGAATCTCTACCCGCGCCTCGACTACTCTCCGGTGAAGGAGCGCGCGCGGCGCGGCGCGGAAGCCATCCGCCGTCAGCAGGACAAGCGCGGCGGCAAGGGTATCATCTTCGCGCCGCACCTCTCCGGCGCGCCACATGAAATTCTGGAGAGCGTCCACGCCGTCGTGGAAGCCGGCGCGACGGGCGTGATGTTCAGCGAGAGCTTCGCGGGCGGCACCGCGCGCATGGTGCGCGAGGTAACGAAGCATCTGCCGCTGCCCCCGGCCATCTACGGTCACAACGCCGGCATCGGCGTGAAGACGCGCGGCGGCATCTGGCGCGACGTGGTGGATTTTCTGGCGCGGCTCGACGGCATCGACTTCCGCCAGACCGCGCCCGTGCGCGAAGGCACGCCGTTCATCTATCCCTACGGCGACGAATGGCTGGCCAGCGAGCGCGTGCTGACTCAACCACTGCCGGGCATCAAGCCCACCATGATCGCCCGAGCCGGCGGGCTGGATCAGGGCAACATCATCCTGAACCTCGCCGATGCGGAGCAACGCGGCTTGAACGGGCACATTCTTTTCCTCGCCGGCAGCGCCATCAACTCGATCAAGAACCGCGCCGGCAAACCCGATCCCAAGCTCGGCGCGGAAGCGATGCAGCAGGCGCTGGAAGTTCATCGCGGCGGGGAACTGGGCGGCGCGAGCACCGCCGAACACCTCGCCGCCCTGACCGCGCTCACGGAACGCAAGGGGCTGACCGCGCTCCGCGAGGCACTGCGCCAGCGGTATCCTTAAACCGAATGCCGAAGCTCATCCGGAGAGCCTCACGCAAAGGCGCGAAGGCGCAAAGGGACCGAGAACATCAATGCTGCAATATTGTGTCCCCAACTGCGCCTCGGCGTCTTTGCGCGACGCCAATCCGGGTTTTCTCCCTTAATCCGGACCCATGCAGTTCCGGTCAACTCGGCCCGTTCGCACTTCGCAGTGGGCAGCGCGTTTTGAGTTTGGCAGTGTCGCGGCATGTTCCCACGGCCATTCATTCTCGCACTCGCACTCGCCGGACTGCTGGCGTCACCAAGGCTCGTCAACGGGGCCGCGTCCGAACCTGCGCTCGTGGATGTCTTTGTCGGCGGCAAGGACGGCTATCCGGCGTATCGAATTCCGTCCGTGATCACGACCACACGGGGTTCGCTGCTCGCCTTCGCCGAAGGGCGCGCGACACTCCATGATCACGCAGAGAACGACATCGTCATGAAGCGCAGCACCAACGGCGGAACCACCTGGAGCGCGCTGCAAGTCATCCACGAGGACGGCACCAACTGCCTGAGCAATCCCACAGCCGTCATCGTCCGCCAATCCGGCCGCGTGTTGATGATGTACCAGCGCTATGCAAAAGGGTTCGACGAACACAAGGCCGCGCCGGGCCTGGACGGGCCGCGCATCTGCCGGACGTTCCTCCAGCACAGCGACGACGACGGACTCACCTGGTCGAGGCCACGCGAGATCACTGCGCAAGTTAAACGGCCAACAGTCGTCACCAGCACGGCGACAGGGCCAGGCATCGGCATTCAGCTCGCGCGCGGCCGTCACGCGGGGCGCATCCTGATGCCGTTCAACCAAGGGCCTTTCGGCAAATGGAAAGTCTACGCCGCGATCAGCGACGACGGTGGCGAAACCTGGCGCTACGGCCAGACAGCGGACGAGGGCGCGCCCGGCTTCGCGAATGAAGTTCAATTCGTGGAACTCAGCGACGGCACCGTGATGCTGAACGCGCGCAACCAGGGCGGCGGCGAGAAGATTCGCAAGGTCGCCCTTAGCCAGGACGGCGGCGAAACGTGGTCCATCACCCGGCACGATCGCGCGCTCGTCGAACCCGTCTGTCAGGGAAGCATTCTGCGGCACGCATCCGGGAGCGACGTAAGCGCGACCGTGATCCTCTTCAGCAATCCCGGCACGCAAGCCGCCCGCACCAACGGCACCATCCGCCTAAGCCGCGACGAAGGCCGGACGTGGCCCGTCTCGCGCGTGCTGTATCCAGGAAGCTTCGCCTACAGTTGCCTGGCGTCGCTGCCCGACGGTTCGGCGGCGTGCCTGTTCGAGCGGGATCGCACCAGCAAGATCACGTTTGCGCGCTTCACAATCGGCTGGCTGGAAGCCGGGCAATGAACCGCCGCGCTTTCATCCTCGCCGCCGCCGCCGTGCCGGCCGCGCTTGGCGGCTGCGTTCACTCGCCGCACATGTCGCCGCGCTGGCAAACCCTCCCTGCCCTGCCCGATGCACTCGGTGTGGCCGGGGCCTTCGCTGGAGTAAGCGGGGGCCAACTGCTCGTTGCCGGCGGCGCGAACTTTCCGCGCGGTCTGCCTTGGGAAGGTGGGACCAAGATCTGGCACGACACCGTGTATCAACTCGACTTGCCGCAGGGCCGCTGGCGTGCTGCCGGCAGGCTCCCGCGTCCGCTCGGCTATGGCGTCTCCATCACCACGCCGCAGGGGCTAATCTGCATCGGTGGCAGCGACGCAACGCGGCATTTCCCCGGAGTGTTCCGGCTGTTCACCGACACCACAGGCGTACGCGTCGAGCCGTTGCCATCGTTGCCCACGCCATTGGCCAACGCCGCCGGCGTGCTCGTGAGGGAAACGATTCTCGTGTCCGGCGGCTCGGCGGAACCCGGCGAACGCACGGCATCGAACCACCTGATCGCGCTGGATCTCAAGCGCCCCGCCGCAGGCTGGCAGACGCTCGCTCCGCTGCCGGCCGCGCCGCGGTTCCTCGCCGTCGCAGCGGCGGATGGCGGGGATTTCTTTTTGTTCGGCGGCGTTGCTCTAGTGCAGCGGGACGGCAAAACCGTCCGCGATTATCTTCACGACGCTTGGTGCTATCGGACGGGTTCCGGCTGGGAGAGACTTCCCAATCTCCCGCGTCCACTCGCGGCCGCCGCGTCTCCTGCGCCAACGATGGGCGACGAGTTTCTCCTGCTGCCGGGCGATGACGGATCGCTGGCCGGATTTCAGCCGCCCGCGCGGCACCCGGGATTTCACCGTCGCATGCTCGCCTACAATCGCCGCACACAAACCTGGCGCGACGCGGGCAAGGCGCCCTTCGCGCATGTCACCACGCCGTGCGTGCCCTGGCGCGGGCGGCACATCATCCCGAGCGGCGAAGTGCGGCCCGGCGTTCGTTCGCCGGCGGTCTGGGCCCTGACTTTTTCATGAACACCTCCCCGCCCACCGCGATGCGCTACGCCTGGTTTGTTGTCGCGCTCCTGTTTCCGGTCGCCCTCCTGAACTACCTCGACCGGCAGATGATCGCCGCAATGAAAATCTCGGTGATGAAGGACATCACCGATGTCGGCTCGGAAGCGAACTGGGGCCTGATGCTCGGGCAGTTCAAGTGGGTCTATGCGTTCTTCAGTCCGATTGGCGGATTCCTCGCGGACCGTTTCAGCAAACGCTACACAATCGCCGGCAGCCTCTTCGTCTGGTCGCTCGTCACCTGGTGGACGGGCCACGTGCAGAGCTATCAGGAACTGCTCTGGGCACGATCGCTGATGGGTGTCAGCGAGGCGTTCTACATCCCGGCCGCGCTCGCGCTCATTGCCGATCATCACATCGGAGGCACCCGTTCACGCGCCGTCGGCCTGCACCAGATCGGCATCTACTCGGGCGTCATCACCGGAAGCGTCGCCGGCTACGTCGCCGATGCGCCGAGCCTCGGGTGGCGCTGGGCGTTTGATTTCACCGGCGTCATCGGGATGCTCTACGCGCTGCCGCTGCTCTGGCTCTTGCGCGACATGCCGGTGGCTGGCGGAACGAATTCCCCCGCCGCACCACGGCACACTTCAGCCGGTGCGACGCTCGTCGAATTGCTGACCAACCGGTCGTTCATCCTGCTCGTGCTCTACTTCACCCTTCCCGCAATGGCCGGCTGGGTGGTGCGCGACTGGATGCCCGCCATTCTAGCGAAGGAACTGAACTTGAAGCAGGGCATCGCCGGAGTCAGCGCCGTGGTGTACTGGCAGGGCGCTGCCATCTTCAGCGCCATCGCCGGCGGCTGGCTGGCCGATCGCTGGATGCGACGCTCCGAACGCGGGCGCATCTACGTCAGCGCGATCGGCATGGCCTGCATCATCCCTGCGATGCTCGGCGTCGGCGCAGTGGTGAGCAACGTGAACGCGGAATCACTCCGGCTGGCGATCGTGTTCCTGGTCGTGTTCGGCGTCGGCTGGGGTTTGTTCGACTGCAACAACATGCCCATCCTCTCGCAAATCATCCGTCCGGAACTGCGCGCCACCGGCTACGGCATCATGAATCTCGTCAGCATCAGCTGCGGCGGCTTTGCGGACTGGGGCTTCGGCATCATGCGCGACCGGCAGGTGCCGTTGAACTTGATCTTCGGCGTGTTCGCCAGCGCGGCTGTGATCTCGATCGTACTAGTCCTCCTCATTCGCCCTGCCCGCGTGGAGCCGCCCTCTTCCTCAAAGATTCGATGACAACCAAACCATTCACTCCGCTTCACGGCCTCATCGCCGCCGTCCACACGCCGTTCCACAACGACGGCTCGCTCAATCTCGCCATCGTCGAGCGGCAGGCGGCGCACTTGCAGAGCAACGGCGTCGCGGCGGCTTTCGTCGGCGGCACCACGGGCGAAAGTCATTCACTCTCGCTCGACGAGCGGCTCGCGCTCACGCAGCGGTGGATGGACGCCACGCGCGGCTCGTCGCTGCGCATCGTGGTGCATGCCGGTGCCAATGCGCTTGTGGATGCCGCCGCACTTGCGCGCCACGCAGAGAGTCTCGGCGCGGCCGCCGTGTCGGCTCTGGCCCCGTCTTACTTCAAGCCGCGCTCCGTCGGCGCGCTCGTCGATTGCTGCGCGCAGATCGCCAGCGCCGCGCCCGCGACGCCGTTTTACTTCTACGACATTCCGGTGCTGACAGGCGTCCAGCTTTCCATGCCGGAGTTCCTCGACGCTGCGCAGGAGAAGATCCCCAACCTCGCCGGCCTCAAGTTCACGAATCCGGACTTGATGAGCTATCAGCTCTGCCTGCGCGCGAAGGACGCCTCGTTCGACTGTCCGTGGGGCATCGACGAGGCGTTGCTGGCCGCATTGAGCCTCGGCGCGCGTGGCGCGGTGGGGAGCACGTACAACTTCGCCGCGCCGATCTATCATCGCGTGATCGAGGCGTTCGGCCGCGGCGACTTGGCGAACGCGCGAGAGGAACAGTTCCGCAGTGTGCGACTCGTGCAGTTACTGGCCGGGCTCGGCTACATGGGCGCGGCGAAGGCCGTGATGAAGATGCTCGGCGTGGATGTCGGCCCGGCCCGCCTGCCGAACGGTAGTTTGTCGGACACGCAGACCACTCAGTTGCGTACGCAACTCGAAGCCCTCGGCTTCTTCGAATGGGTGCGATGCTGAATCCAGGAAAGAAAACAGGCGGACGCTCGTCGCGTCCGCCCGGTGAAGGAGTTTGATTCGGCCCGGTGCCTTACGGTGAACGGAGCCGGTAGAACTTGCC
>SXGS01722454.1_pt1 | contig 22993 bp, 17 predicted proteins | sample 3174681 | NCBI WGS metagenome assembly SXGS01 (sample SAMN11356861, study PRJNA531348) | freshwater metagenome | isolation source: freshwater sample F1-80 | place: China: Fuxian Lake, Yuxi | collected 2017-12-25
CGGCGAAGGCCTGCCAGATGGCGTCGTAATGTCCCTCCTCGACCAGCGCCGTCGTGAAGATGTGATCCGCCCGCCGCACCAGCTCCAGCCGCTCCCGCGTCACCTCGCCCAGGATCCGTATCGCCAGCCCAGGGCCCGGGAAGGGGTGTCGGCCCGTCAAGGTCTTCGGGATGTCCAGGGCCTCGCCGAGCAGCCGGACCTCGTCCTTGAAGAGCGTCCGCAGGGGCTCAAGCAGCGCGAAGGGCAGCCGATCGGGCAGGCCGCCGACGTTGTGGTGGCTCTTGATCACCGCCGAGGGCCCCCGCACGCTGACCGACTCGATCACGTCGGGATACAGGGTGCCTTGCGCCAGGTGCGTGACCCCGTCGATCGCGCGCGCCTCGCGCTCGAAGACCTCGATGAAGACCCTCCCGATGATCTTGCGCTTCTGCTCCGGGTCGCTCACCCCGGCCAGCGCGCCGATGAAGTCCTCGGCCGCGTCGATCACCCGCAGCTCCACCTCCCCGAAGCGCTCCCTGAAGAGCGCCGCCACCGTCTCCACCTCGCCCTGGCGCATCAGGCCCGTGTCCACCATCAGGCAGACCAGCCGAGGCCCGATCGCCCGCGCGATCAGCGCCGCCGCCACCGTCGAGTCCACCCCCCCGGAGAGCCCGCAGATGACCTTGCCCGCCTCCCCGACCTGCGCCCGGATGCCGTCCACCGACGCCTCGATCATGTCTCTGGGCGACCAGCGGCCCTGCGCGCCGCAGATCCGGCGGGCGAAGTTGTCCAGCAGCCGCTCGCCCTGCTCGGTGTGGGTCACCTCGGGGTGGAACTGCACCCCGAAGACCTCTCGCCCCTCGATCTCCACCGCCGCCACCGCCCCGCCTTGCGAGCGCGCCGTGACCCGGATCGCCGCGGACTCCTCGGACATCGCGTCCGAGTGGCTCATCCAGACGACGGTCTGCCGGGGCACCCCCTCAAGGAGCGCCCCGGCCTCCTCGGCCAGCGCCAGGGTCGTCCGCCCGAACTCGCGCGCGTGGCCCGGGCTGACGCGGCCCCCGAAGTGCTCGACGATGAGCTGCATCCCGTAGCAGATCCCCAGCACCGGCCTGCCGGTCTCCAGCAGCGCCCTGGCGAGCCGGGGCGAGTCGACGTCCGCGACGCTCGACGGCCCCCCGGAGAGGATGAGGCCCAGGCAGCCCGGCGGCGCCTCCAGGCGCGCGTCCGTGCACGGCCACACCTCCGTGTAGACCCCCATCTCGCGCAGCCGGCGCGCGATCAGCAGCGTCGTCTGGGAGCCGAAGTCCACGATCAGCACCCCCGCCCCGAGCGTCCCATGATCTTGCGTCATATCATTGTCCTTGCTCATGATTCTTGATTTTCAAGCCAAGGGCCGGGGCATTCAGCGCGGGTCCTCGGCCGGGGCGTTCAGCGCGGGTCCTCGTCCGTGACCGTCACGTCGTGGACGTGGCTCTCTCGCAGGCCCGCCGACGAGATCCGGACGAAGCGGGCGCTCTGGCGCAGGGCGTCGATCGTCGCCGAGCCGGTGTAGCCCATGCCCGCCCGCAAGCCGCCGAGGAGCTGGTGCAGGATGTGCTCGCCGGGCCCCTTGTAGGGCACGCGCGCCTGGACGCCCTCGGGGACGAGTTTTTCGGCCTCGACCCCGGCCTGGAAGTAGCGATCCCGGCTGCCGTCGGCCATCGCCCCCACCGAGCCCATCCCCCGGTAGACCTTCCAGGCCCCGCCGCGCACCGTGACGATCTCGCCCGGCGCCTGCTCGGTGCCCGCCATCAGGCTGCCGACCATGACCGTGCTGGCGCCGGCCCCGATCGCCTTGACCACGTCGCCCGAGGTCCGTATGCCGCCGTCGGCGATGATCGGCACCCGGCCCGCCGCCGCCTTGACGCACTCGGCGATGGCCGACAGCTGCGGCACCCCGACGCCGGCCACCACCCTCGTCGTGCAGATCGAACCAGGCCCGACGCCCGTCTTTACGGCGTCGGCGCCCGCCTGGATGAGCGCCTCGGTGGCCTCGGCGGTGGCCACATTGCCCGCGATGAGGTGAAGCCGGGGCCAGCGCGCCCGCAGCGCCGCGACCGCTTCGAGCACCTTGTGGGAGTGGCCGTGGGCCGTGTCCACGACGATCGCGTCGCACCCGGCGTTGAGCAGCGCCTCGACCCGCTCCATCGTCTGGCTGGTGCCCACCGCCGCCACGGCCAGCAGCCCCGCGCCGGCCTCCTTGACTCGCCTGACCTCGTCGGCCTGCCCCTCGACGCTCAGGTTGCGGTGGATCACGCCGGCTCCCCCGCTCCTGGCCATCAGGATCGCCATCTGGCTGCCCGTCACGGTGTCCATCGCGGCCGACAGCAGCGGCATCTCAAGCTCGATCCGGGTCGTCAGCGCCGTCTTGAGGGACACCTCGTTGGGCAGCACCCGGCTCTCGGCTGGCCGCAGCAACACGTCGTCAAAGGTCAGCATCAGCGGAGGCAGCCCGTCCAGCATGGCGTCATCCATATCTTTGAATTTGTTGGTCTTTCAAGCGTGGTCGCGCCGCCGCCCCGAGGCCCGGCGGGCTGGCGCGGTTATAGGATCTCGCCGCCAGCCTGTCAATCCGACCGCCCCACGCTCCTCGCACCGCCCCACGCTCCTCGCACCGCCCCACGCTCATCGCACCGCCCGTTGGGCGGGCTCGTCGGGTGGGGCTAGAAGCGCAGGCGGGCTGCGACCTCTCGGTCGCAGGCCAGCGCACGACCGAAGTCGACACCAGGGCAGCGCACCTCAAGGCAATGAGCCATCCCCTTCCGGCGCTTCCGTTGACGCGCGGGGCCGGCCCCGCGATCCGCTGTCGGCCACCCGCCGGCCTGCGACCGACAGGTCGCAGCCCCCCCCGCGCATCCAAGCCCCACCCGACGAGCCCGCCCAACGGGCGGTGCGAGGAGCGTGGGGCGATCGTGGGGCGAGCGGCGGTCAGGGGACGAGGATGATCTTGCCGACGTTCTTGTGGGACTCCATGTGGCGGTGCGCCTCGGCGGCCTGATCGAAGGGGAAGGTGGATGAGATGAGGGGCTTGACCTGCCCCTGCTTATAGAACTCCAGGATGGCCTCGATCTCTTCGCCGAGGATGTCCAGCCGCCCCCACAGGCCGTTCATGTTGACCCCGATGACGCTGCGGTTGTCCTGCATCACGTTGATCGGGCTCCACTTCGGGACCGAGAGCAGTTGTCGGCCGACGTTGAAGAGGTTGCGCTTGCTGCCCGTGACCATGTTCGAGAAGCCAAAGGCCACCAGCCTGCCAACCTCCCGCAAGAGATTGTAGCCCTTGCGCCAATCCGACCCCCCAAGCGGGTCCAGCACCACATCGATCCCCTCGCCCTTAGTAATCTCACGGATAACCTGTGCATAGTCCGAGGTGTGGTAGTCGATGGGGTGGTCGCAGCCGTGCTCCCGGATCATGTCGTGCTTGTTGGCCGAGGCCGTCCCGAAGGTCACCACCCCCCCGATGGTCTTGCAGAGCTGCAGCACCGCGATCCCGACCCCGCCGGCCGCCATGTGGATCAACACCCGCTCACCGGGCCGCACCGAGGCGACCCGGAAGAGCATGTGGTAGGCCGTCAGGTAGTTGACCGGGATCGCGGCGGCCTCCTCGAAGCTCATCTCATCCGGCATCGGGAAGACCAGCCCCTCGTTCATGCACGCCGTGTCCGCGTGCATCCCGAACTGCCGACAGGCCAGCACCCTGTCCCCCACCTTGAAGCGCTGGACCCCTTCGCCCACGGCGTCGATGACCCCGGATGCCTCATAGCCGACGACGCAGGGGGGCTTGGGGGCCTCGGGGTAGAGGCCCTGGCGCGCCATCAGCTCCGCGAAGTTCAGCCCGCAGGCCTTGATCCGCAGCCTGACCTGGCCGCGCTCCGGCGACGGGTCCGCGCTCTCACGGACCTCAAGGACCTCCGGGCCGCCATGGCGAGTCACTGTAATGGATCTCATGCTTCCTCCTCTTGTCGATGGACCGATGGAGAAGAACACACCCCGGCGCGCTTGGCAATTCGGCCATTCCCTGCCGATATTGTTGGTCCAGATGTCGACACCCTCGGCGTCGCCGCGATTTTATGGGGCGGCGCCGTGATCTCAGATCAGATCGCTGATGGGCTTGAGGGACCGACAACCAACGGGAGTCCAGCCCATCAGCCCTCCAGCGCGCGGGTCAGCGCCAGGAGGGCCGCGACGGCCTCGTCGAGCCGCGCGGGGCTGTCGAGGTGCGCTCGCGCGAACCAGAGCAGCGCCTCCAGCGGGGCGCGGGGCTCGCTCAGGCGCGCGCGAAGCCGCGCCAGGACCGCTGGCTGGCCGTAGCCGCGCAGCAGCGCGCTGGCCAGCGGCTCCCAGCCCCCCGGCGCTCTGCCTATCAGCTCCAGGAGCAGGATCAAGAGATCGTCGGCGTGCCGCTCCTCGGCGCTCAGGCCAGGATCGTGGCGCGTCTCGAAGTCGATCAGCGACGCTCGCCCCGAGGCCGGGTCGAAGAGGACATTGCCGAGGTGAGGATCGCCGTGCGACCAGGGCCCCCCGATGATCTCGCAGCGCCGCGCGTGCGCCTGCCTGAGCGCGTTGGCCGCCGCGACCATCGCGGTCGCCGTGATTTCGTCGCGCCGCGCCAGATCCCGAAGCGGGGTCCCCGGGAGCCGCGGCAGCCAGAGGCCACGGCGGCCGACGCGCACGCCGGCGGCCTCGTGCCCGTGGAGCAGCGCGAAGCAGTGAAGCTCCCAGCGGCGCCACGCCTCGACATCGGCAAACATATATATCCGGCTTCGCGAGAGCCTCAAGAAGAGGTTGCCCGGCGCAAAAAGGGGGCCGGCCCAGAGTCGGCGGCGCTTTTCGAAGCCCGCGACCCCGCCGCGCTCAACCTCGGCGACGGCGTTGATCCGAGGCGCGTTGAGCGCCCCGGCGATGGCCCTCATCAGCGCGCCGCGCACGCCCTCAACCCTGCCCATGCTTGATCAGGAAGATCCCGCCGGCTATCAGGATCATGCCGGCGAGCTGGGTCCAGGTGGCGGCCTCCTGGAGGATCAAGATCGCGGCGAGCGCGACGAGGACGTAGCGCAGCGAGGAGATGGACATCGCCTCGAAGAGCGGGAAGCGGTCGAGGATCAAGAGCCAGAGCAGGCCCGAGATCGTCCAGGCGGCGGCCCCGCTGATGGTCCACGGGCTCGTCGCCACGTCCCAGGCTCGCCGGATGCCGCTGTCTGCCGTCGACTCGCTCGTGGCCAGCTTGAGCGCCACATGCCCGTAGACGCTGGTGGCCATGAACAACCCCCAGGACACCAGCCCGCTCGCGCTCATCGACGATCCGTCTGCCATGCGCCCCTCCCGTGGATAAGCTCGTACCAGATCGCGACCGCGAGGCACCCAAGGCACCACGAGCGCACGAAGCCCCTCCCCGCCAGGCCGCCGAAGATCATGACCGCGGCCAGCACCCAGACCGTCCTCATGACGCGCCACGTCCCTCCCGCGCGCACCGTGTGCTCCCGAGCCCGCGACAAGGGCTCGGGCGCCTGGTCCAGCAGGACCGGGAAGAGGAAGACCATCTGCGCCTCGATGGCGTAGAAGGCCACGACCATCAACAACGCCCAGGCCCATTGTCCCGTGGCGACGCAGAGCGCCAGGACAGGGGCGCAAGCCAGCGTACACAGACCATATTTGAAGAAACCCCACCGCTCCCAGGGGATCTCTGGCGTCGGCGCGGCCACCCCTCGCAGCTTGCCCAGCGCCAGGGCCATCCAGCGGCCGCCGCCCGTGAAGCCGGCGCCCTCTCGCGCGACCGCGCGGGCCGCTCGCCGGAGCTCCGGATCAGCGTCATAGATCGCGGCGGCCTGCTTCAGCAGGGCCTCGGCGCTTGGACGATCAGAGGTCATGGGGCAGCGGCCTGACGAAGCAGAAGTGACACCACGCCAGCCACGCGGCGCCATTGCCGAAGACAAGGAGGCGGTGGAGGATCGTTTCGAAGGTCGTGCAGCGCTTTCGGTGGAAGACGAACTCGTCGTAGGCGATCAGCGCCGAGGTGTAGAGCGCGACCACGATCACGGGGATGAGCAGGAGCAGCGGCCGCTCAATAAGCGAGGCGGCGACCATCAGAGCGAAGAGCGGGACCCCGCCTGTCAGCAGCGCCAGCTTGTGGCTGTGGTGCTCGTGGGGGCCAACGGTGACGTAGAGGCGGTGGAAGACCCAGTCGCCCACGCCGCCCGCCGTCGCCACGACGCCGCAGGCCGCCATGCACCAGAGCTCCCACGGGTGTCGCGAGGGCTCCAGGAGCCACGCGAAGCGCGGGTGCTGGCCGGCCAGCGCCAGCAAGCCCAGGGGGAAGAGGACGGCGGGGGCGAAGAGGCCGACGAGGTTGATCAAGGCGCGCCAGCGTCGCGGGGCGCGGTTGGGCTTGAGGGCGTCGAGGGTCTGTGTCGTCATGGGCCGCCTCCGCGGTGCGTGATCTGGACACAGTATAGGATCCCCGCAGGGCGCCGTTCGGGAGAAGTGGCGGCGCCCCGATGGATGTTTCGTGCAGATCGCGTGCAACCTCGCCCGCCCCACGCACTCCACCCCCACACTCCACCCCCTGTCCCCCTCCTCGTGGAACGAGGAGGGGGGACGCTCGTAGTGGGGGCACGGTGGTTCGCACTCCACCCCCTGTCCCCCTCCTCCCTCCGGAAGGAGGGGGGACTCTTGAATTACGGGCACGGTGATTCGGGGGGGCGGGCCGCAGGAGCCTGCGGCGGGATCACTGGCCGCCTGGGGCGGGTCGTGATGTCGTCGGGGCGGGACTCGATCCACCCGTGTCCGTACTACGAGCGTCCCCCCCTCCTCGTGGAACGAGGGCAGTGCCCTTCGGAGGGGGACAGGGGGTGGAGTGCGATCCACCCATACCCGTAATACGAGGGTCCCCCCTCCTTCCGGAGGGAGGAGGGGGACAGGGGGTGGAGTGCGGGGGACAGGGGGTGGAGTGCCCCCCTCGTTCCTCAGCGCCACGCCTCGGCGAGCTGTTCGACGCTCAGGTCGATGGCGTCTGAGCCGCCGGCGATCTGGATCTGCAGGCGCTTGTTGGGGATTACGAGGCCGATCCTCGTGAGTGGGAGCTTATGGAAGTGAGCCTCGAAGGCGTCCTCGTGGCCCTGGCGGACCTCGACGATGAAGCGACCGCAGGACTCGCCGAAGGCGATCGCGGCGCGGCGCGAGGGGTCGCCGTCGCGGAGGTCGAGGCGGGCGCCGAGGTCGCCGGCGATGGCCATTTCGGCGATCGCGACGGCGAGCCCGCCTTCGGAGCAATCGTGGCAGGCGGCGACGTGGCCTTCGAAGATGGCGCGGTGGAGGGCGCGGTAGAGGGGCAGGGGATCATCGACAGGGCCGGGTGCCTGGCCGCCCTTGAGGCCGTGGTGCTTGAGGTAGGTCGAGCCGCCGAGCTCGTCGCGGGAGCGCCCGACGAGGTAGAGGGGGTTGTCGGGGGCCTTGAGATCGGCGGTGGCGGTGCGGGTCAGATCGAGGACGATGGCGACGGCGTGGACGAGGAGGGTGCCGGGGATGGCGCGGCGTTGGCCGTGGGCGTCGGTGTATTCGTTGTTGAGGCTGTCCTTTCCGGAGACGAAGGGAGCCTGGAGTGCGATCGCGGCGTCGTGGCAGCCGCTGGCGCACTGGACGAGGGCGCCGAGGCGGTCGGGGAGCTGCGGGTCGCCCCAGCAGAAGTTGTCGAGGAGGGCGACGCGGTCGGGATCAGCGCCGACGGCGACGCAGTTTCGCACGGCCTCGTCGACGGCGGCCCACCCCATCCGCCAGGGATCGTCGAGGCCGCATCTGGGGTTGAGGCCGAGCCCGACGGCGAGGGCGCGGGGAGATCCCTCGCGGCGCGTCTCCAGGGGGGCGACGACGGCGGCGTCGCCGTGGCCGTGGCCGCGGGCGCCGACGAGGGGCTTGCAGGCCGTGCCGCCCTGGACCTCGTGATCGAAGCGGCGCACGACGCCCTCGCGGCTGCGGGTGTTGGGATCGCCCAGCAGCGCCAGCAGGGTCTGCGAGAGATCCTCGCCTGTAGGCAGCGCGGGATCGCGGCGCTCGGGGCGCCGCCATGTGGCCTGGAGGTGTCGTCGCGGAAGGCCCGCGTGGAGAAAGTCGACGGAGAGATCGCAGACGACGCGGCCCTCGACGAAGACGCTCAGGCGGCGGTCGCCGGTGAGGTGTCCGAGGATGGTCGCGTCGAGGTCGAGGTCGTTGAAAATCACGGCGAGGTCGTGCCAGAGGGCCTTGGTGACGGCGAGCACCATGCGCTCCTGGGCCTCGCTGAGCCAGATCTCCCAGGGGCGCAGGCCGGGGTACTTCAGGGGGACGCGGTCGAGGTGGATCTCGGCGCCGAGATCGCGGGCCATCTCGCCGATGGCGGAGGAGAGGCCCCCGGCGCCGCAGTCGGTGATGGCGCTGTAGAGGCGCGCGTCGCGGGCCTGGAGGATGGCCTCGGTCAGCTGCTTCTCGCAGATGGGCTGCCCGATCTGGACGGCGCTGCCGTCGCGCAGGGCGCTCTCGTGGGTGATCCCCCTGGAGGAGAAGGTGGCGCCGCGCAGGCCGTCGCGCCCGGTGCGGCCGCCGACGCAGACGATCAGATCGCCGACCTGGGCGCGGGCGGGGTGCGAGCCGGCAGGCAGGAGCCCGACGCAGCCGCAGAAGACCAGCGGGTTGGCGGTGTAGCCGGGATCGTAGTGGATGGCGCCGGCCAGGGTCGGGATCCCCATCTTGTTGCCGTAATCCTCGATGCCCTTGATGACGCCGTCGGCGACTCTGCGCGGGTGAAGGACGCCCTCGGGGAGGGCTTCGAGCGGGAGATCCTGGGGGCCAAAGCACAGCGCGTCGGTGTTGGCGATGGGGCGAGCGCTGACCCCGAGGATGTCCCGGATGACGCCCCCGACGCCCGTGTTGGCCCCCCCGAAGGGCTCCAACGCGGAGGGGCGGTTGTGCGTCTCGGCCTTGAGGGCCAGCTCCCAGCCCTCGTCGAAGGCGATGATCCCGGCGTTGTCGACGAAGGCCGAGCGGACCCAGGGCTTGTCGCAGGCCTCGGTGGCGGCCATGATGAAGGTCTTCAACAGCCCGTCGATCTGCGCCCTCGCCACCACCTCGCCGCGCTCGTCGAGCTCGACATAATTGATCAGCGCGCGGAAGGTCTTGTGGACGCAATGCTCGGACCATGTCTGGGCCAGCGTCTCAAGCTCGACGTCGCTGGGATCGCGGTCGAGCGAGCGGAAGTGGGCCTGGATGGCCCTCATCTCCGGCAGGTCGAGGGAGAGGCGGCGGCGCTCGCTCAGCGACAGGAGCCCCGCGTCGTCGACCTCTCGCAGCGGGATCAGCGCGACGGTGAGATCCGGGAGGGCGGGCGCGGAGAAGGGCGCGGGGGCGTCGCCGAGGGTCCAGGTCTGGATGACGGGGTTGGCCAGCGATGCGGCGATCCGCTCGACGGCCTCCGGGCTCAGGTCGCCGCGCAGCGCGTAGCGGGCGCCGGTCGCGGCGGCGCGCAGGCCCTCGACGCCGACAAGGCGGCTCGCGCTCAGGATCGTCGCGGCGGCGGCGTCGGTCACCCCGGGCAGCAGCGTGACCTCGATGATCTGGGGACCCCCCTTGAGCGTGACCTCGATGATCTGGGGGCCCTCTTCGGAGGCGTCGGGGTCGGCGGGAGGCGTCGATCCGGGGCGCCTTGAGGTGGGCGGCGACTCCGACGAGCGCCAGCGGGCGACCTGGGTGACCTCGTCGACGAGGAGGGCGGCGACGAGCGCCTCGACTCTGGCCGGGTCGAGATCGCCCTCCAGGAAGGTGAGCCCGGCGATCTCCACCGCCTCGACGCCGTCGATCCCAAGGTCTTGTATTTGTTCGAGGATCTCTGCTTCTCGGGGATCGCGGAAGGGGGGTCGCAGGCGGACCTCGACGCGGAAGATCGCCATCGCGGCCTCAGGTGACGATGTCGACCCCGGCGAGGCCGTCGTCGACGATCTCGCCGACGACCCAGGCGGGGCAGGTGGCGGAGCGGATGGCGTCTGCGGCTTGCGCAGGCGGGACGAGGGCGATCATGCCCAGGCCGAGGTTGAAGGTGCGCGCCATCTCGGCCTCTTCGATCTCGCCGAGGCGCTGGAGCCAACGGAAAATGGGCGGTGTCGGCCAGCGTCGGCGGTGGAGGCGCATCGAGAGGCTGCCGCGCAAGATCCGGGGCGGGTTCTCGATCAGGCCGCCGCCGGTGACGTGGATCAGCCCGCGCAGGTCGATCCCTGCGGCCCGCATTCGATCGACATCGGCCGCGTAGCACCGATGGGGCGCCAGCAGCAGCTCCCCGAGCGACGGGCCGCCCTTCGCCTCGTCATGGGGGCGCTGGTCGGGGAGCGGCGCGCGAGCGTGCTCGCCCTGGTCGGGCGGGTTGTCGCCGAGCGCTTTGGCGTAGAGGGCGTCGAAGGGCGCGTGGAGGTCCATGTTGCGGATGAGGTGTCGGGCGAGGGTGAAGCCGTTGGTGTGGAGGCCGGAGGAGGCGAGGCCGATGGCGAGGTCGCCGGCCTGGATCCTGGCGCCGTCGATGATGGCGCCGCGCTCTACGACGCCGACGAGGGTGCCGACCAGATCGAACTGTCCAGGGGCGTAGACGCCGGGCATCTCGGCCGTCTCGCCGCCGATCAGCGCGCAGCCCACGCGGGCGCAGGCCCTCGCGACGCCGTTGACGATCGCGGCGACCCGCTCAGGGTCGAGGTCGCTGGTCGCCACATAGTCCAACATGAAGAGGGGCCGGGCGCCCTGTGCGATGACGTCGTTGACGCAGTGGGCGACGAGATCCTCGCCGATGGTGTCGAGGCGGCCCATGTCGGCGGCGATCCGGGTCTTGGTGCCGACGCCGTCGGTGGAGGCGACCAGGACGGGGTGCTCCATGGTCTTCATCCGGGCGGCGTCGAAGAGGCCCCCGAAGGCGCCCAGGCCGGCGAGGACCTCGGGGCCGTGGGTGGCCTCGACGGCCTGACGCATCAGCGCCACGGCGCGGGCGCCCGCGTCGATGTCCACGCCGGCGTCCTTGTAGGTCACCGATCTCATGGGGCGCGCTCCTGGGGATCGACCTCGAAGGCCAGCTTGTGGCCGTCGAGGGGTTGATCGCGGCGGATGTCGAGGGGGTAGTGGCCGTCGAAGCAGGCCGCGCAGTGGCCGCTGGCGAGGCTGGTCGGCGAGCCGCTCGACGTCGAGAGGCCTGTCGGCGGGGCGGGCTGGCGCTCGGAGACGGCGCGCATCATGGCCTGCTGGGAGAGGAAGGCCAGGGTGTCGGCGCCGATGAGGTCGCGGATGGCCTCGGGGGAGCGCTGGTGGGCGAGCAGCTCGACGCGGGTGCCCATGTCGACGCCCATGAAGCAGGGGTGTCGGATGGGCGGCGAGGCGACCCGGAAGTGGACCTCGGTCGCGCCGGCGTCGCGCAGGAGCTGGACGACGAGGCCGGCGGTGTTGCCCCTGACGATCGAGTCGTCGACCAGCGCGACGCGCCGCCCGGCGACGTTGGCCACCAGCGGGTTGTACTTCAAGCGCGCCCGGTGGCCCCGAAGGTGCGCGTCAGGTTGTATAAAGGTGCGCCCGATATAGCGATTCTTGATCAGGCCCTCGATGAAGGGGATCCCCGAGGCGCGGGCGAAGCCGAGGGCGGCGTGGGTGGCGGAGTCGGGGACCGCGATGACGACGTCCGCGTCGGCGGGCGCCTCGTCGGCCAGCAGCTCGCCCATGCGGGCTCTGACGGCGTGGACGGGCTGGGACTCCAGGAGGGAGTCCGGGCGGGCGAAGTAGACGTACTCGAAGACGCACATGGCGGGCCGCCTGGCCTCGGCGCGGCCCGCGGTGCGCGCCCCGTCGGCGTCGATCCGGACGATCTCGCCGGGGGCGACGTCGCGGATGAGGTGGCCCCCGACGGTCGTCAGCGCGCAGGACTCGGAGGCGACGAGCGTGCCCTGGCGGCCGCCGCCCAGATCGAGCGCCCCGAGGCAGAGCGGCCGCAGCCCGAGCGGATCGCGGACGGCGTAGAGGGCGTCGCCGGTCAGGATGGCCAGCGACCAGGCGCCCTCGGCCTCGCGCATGAAGGCGGCGATCCGATCCGGCCAGCAGGGGGTGCGCTCGCCGGGGGTCGGCGCGGCGAGCATCCAGAGGATGAGCTCGCTGTCCGTCGTGGTGTTGAGCTTGACGCCGCGATCGAGCAGCCGCTGGCGCAGCGCGGCGGCGTTGGTCAGGTTGCCGTTGTGGGCGATCGCCAGGGGGCCGTGGGGGGTCTGGGTCAGGCAGGGCTGGGCGTTTCGCAGGTGCGAGGCGCCCGTGGTCGAGTAGCGCGTGTGGCCGATGGCGATGTGGCCCCGCAGGCCCGCGAGGTCGCCCTCGTTGAAGACCTGCGTGACGAGGCCCATGCCCCGGTGGAGGTCGGCGATGTGGCCGTCGGTCGTGGCGATCCCCGCGCTCTCCTGGCCGCGGTGCTGGAGGGCGGTGAGCCCGAAGAAGGTGACGCGGGCCACGTCGAGATCGCGCGCGAAGACGCCAAAGACGCCGCAGGCCTCTCTGGGCCCCTCTGGCTTTCGAGCGATCATGAGACTGGGCCCTCCGGGCCTCGCGCGTCGTCGTCAAGAGCATCGGCGGCTGCGCGGGCGCTGTGGCCGTGCCTTGGCGCTCGGGTCAGGTCGGCGCCGCTTGTGTGGGCGATCATCGCGCCTTGGCCTTGCGCTGGCGCGGTCGAGGTGGCGCGGTCAGAGCTGGGCGGCATACTTGATCCCTTGTTCGAAGAGGGCCAGCCCGAGCTGGCCGCGCTCGCCGCGGTGCGCTCTGGGGTGCTGGGCCATCGTGATGTGATCCTCCGGGTGCGGCATCAGCCCCATCACCGTCCCGGCGCCGTTGCAGATCCCGGCGACGTCGCCCGCCGACCCGTTGGGGTTGTCGGGGTAGGCGACGCCCTCCGATGCAGCGCCGCCGCGATTTTGAGCGCCATAGCGCAGCGCGATCCGCCCGTCGCGCTCCAGCTCTGCGAGGTCCTCGGCGTCGCGGGCCACCAGCCGCCCCTCGCCGTGCGCGACGGGGCACAGGATGGGCTCTGTGAGGCCCCGCGTAAAGATACATCGGCTCTGCGGCTCCGGTTCAAGGCGAACCCACCTGCATTCGAAGCGCCCGGAGGCGTTGTGGGTCAAGGTCAGGCGCCGCTCCTGCTCCCAGAGCTGGCCGCCGAGCAAGCCGGCCTTGATCAGCGCCTGGAAGCCATTGCAGATGCCCAGCACGGGGCGGCCGGCCTCGATGAAGCGCGCGAGCGGCCCCGCCAGCGCGTGCTTGAGCGTCAGCGCCCACACCTTGCCCGCGCCGAGGTCGTCGCCGTAGGAGAAGCCGCCCGGGAGCACGAGCATCCTGAAGTCGTCCAGCGCGCGGCGCCCCTGGACGAGCGCCTTGATCGGGACGATCTCCGGGGCGCCGCCGGCCAGCTCGCAGGCCCACGCGGCCTCTCGATCTCGATTTGTCCCTTGCGCTTGGAGGATCAACACGGGTGCCCTCATCCTGCCCTCCTGGTCGAGGTCGCGGCGCACAGGCTCCACCGAAGGGGCCGCTTCGTCAAGTGCCCTGGCCCTCGATCGCACGGCGCCCTCCCTTGACCCGTGATCGGGCGACGGGCTAGATGCCGGAGGGCGCGGCGAGCCATCGAAGAAGGAGGGAGGCTCCATGGTCAGCGTTCTCGTGGTGGGCGGCGGCGGTCGGGAGCACGCGCTGGCCTGGAAGCTGGCGAGGTCGCCGCGGATCACCCGCCTCATCGTCGCGCCGGGCAATGGCGGCACCGCCGCCCTGAACGCCCCGCTGGATCCCCTCGACGTGCCCGCGCTCGTCGCGCTCGCGCTGGCCGAGGCCGTCGATCTGGTCGTCGTCGGCCCCGAGGCCCCGTTGGCGGCAGGGGCCGCCGACGCGCTGGCGGCGGCGGGGGTGCGCTGCTTCGGCCCCACGGCGGCCGCCGCTCGCCTGGAGACCTCAAAGGCCTTCGCCAAGGACCTCATGGTCCGCGCTGGCATCCCCACGGCCCGGTACAGGATCTTCGAAGACCCCGCCGCCGCCGCCGCCTTCGTCCGCGGCGTCCCCTGGCCCTTCGTCATCAAGGCCGACGGGCTGGCAGCGGGCAAGGGCGTCTTCCTGCCGCATTCCCTTGACGACGCGCTCGCCGTGATTTCAAAGGTCATGGTCGAGCGCGCCTTCGGGGAGGCTGGCGCACAGATCGTCGTCGAGGAGCGGCTTGACGGCGAGGAGGTCTCGGTGCTGGCCTTCTGCGACGGTCGGCGCGCGGTCCCGATGCTCCCGGCCCGCGATTACAAGCGGGCGCTGGACGGCGATCTCGGCCCGAACACTGGCGGCATGGGGGCCTTCGCCCCGGCTCTGTCGCTCGACGCCGACGCCCTCGCGGCCGTCCAAAGAGACATCCTCCAGCCCGCTCTGGACGCCGCCCGCGAGCTTGAGAGCCCCTTCGTCGGCGTCCTCTACGCCGGCCTGATGATCACGGACGAGGGGCCGCGCGTCCTTGAGTTCAACTGCCGCTTCGGCGATCCGGAGGCGCAGGTCCTGCTCCCGCTGCTCGACGCCGATCTCGTCCAGATCATGCTGGCTTGCGTCGACGGGGCGCTCTGCGAGGACATGGTCCGCTGGCACCCTGGCGCCGCCGTCGCCGTCGTCATGGCCTCCCAGGGCTACCCCGGCCCGCACCGCCTCGGCCTGCCCATCTCCATCGCCCCCGTCGCCGACGCCCTCGTCTTCCACGCCGGCACCTGCGGCGCCCGGCGGCTGCAGACCGCTGGCGGGCGTGTCCTTGCCGTCACGGGCCTCGGGGGCGACCTCGTCGGCGCCCGAGAGCGCGCCTATGTTGGCGTAGATGCTGTACAATTTGATGGCGCGTCCTGGCGAAGGGACATCGGCGCCCCGCCCGGTCTCCGGTCATGATCCCCCGCAAGCGCCTCGTCGTCCTGATCTCTGGCTTTGGCTCCAACCTCCAGGCCATCCTGGACGCCTCCCGCGCCGAAACCCTCCTGGCCGACGTCGCCGCCGTCTTCTCCGATCGATCCGCCGCCTTCGGCCTCACCCGCGCCCGCGACGTGGGGATCCCCGCCATCCACCGCCCATTTTCGCCCTTTGAGGGGCTCCCCGAAGCCCGCCGCGCCTACGACGCCGCGCTGGCCGATCGCGTCGCCGACTACGACCCTGACCTCATCGTCCTGGCCGGTTGGATGCGCGTCTTGTCCTGCGCCTTCCTCGATCGCTTCCCGGGTCGCGTCATCAACCTCCACCCGGCGCTCCCCGGCTGCTTCCCGGGCGCCCACGCCATCGAGCGGGCCTTCGAGGCCGCCCAGGCTGGCCTCATCGATTGCACGGGGGTCACGGTCCACTTCGCCGTCGAGGCGCTCGACGCTGGCCCCGTGGTGGCATCCAGGCGAGTTCCGATCCTGCCCTCGGACACGCTCTCCAGCCTCAAGGCGCGCGTCCAGGTGGCCGAGCGCGCCACGCTGGTGCCTGCCATCGCCTCGCTCCTGGGTTGAGGTGAAGGTGTGAGGGGGGTGGAACAAGTCTGGAGGCAGAGGCGCTCTCCATGATAGGGTGAGCACAAGTGTTCACGTCGCGCTCGGGAGGTCCTGGTGGGGTTGCGGGCGCGGGTGGGCTGAGGGTGAGCGCTGACGCCATGTCGAACTTCAACGGGACTCCAGTCGTCAAGACGCTGATGCTGACCGACTTCGTCGACAGCACGAAGTTCGTCGAGACCTATGGGGACATGAAGGCGGCGTCGATCTCGGCCGTGCACGATCGGGCGGCGCGGGATCTGCTCAGGCGCTACGGCGGCCAGGAGATCGACAAGACAGACGGCTTCTTGTTCATCTTCGACAGGCCCATCGACGCGGTGCATTACGCGCTGTCCTACAACCAGGCGCTGCTGGATCTGAGCAAGGAGCTGGGGGTGACGCTGGCGGCGCGCACCGGCATCCACCTCGGGGAGGTGATCTTGCGGGAGAACCCGCCGGACGACGTGGCGCGGGGGGCCAAGCCGGTGGAGTTGGAGGGGCTGGCCAAGCCCATGGTCGCGCGGATCATGTCGCTCGCGCTGGGTCACCAGGCGCTCATCACGCAGTCGGCCTTTGAGCTGGCGCGGCGCGCTTCGGTGGGCGATCCGCACATCCCGCAGGACACGCAGTGGGTCGAACACGGCCCCTACGTGCTCAAGGGGATCGAGGAGCCGGTGAGGATCTTTGAGGTCGGGCGCGTCGGCAGCGCCGTCCTGGAGGCCCCTCCCAACACGTCCAAGGCGCACCGCTACGTCGTCAAGCGCCAGTCGAAGGGGTTGATCATCGCGGCGGCGGCCTCGGTGGCGCTCTTCGTCCTGCTCCTGCTGGGGGGGGCGGCGGCGGTGGCCTTCAACCTCGTACAGAAGAGCATTGCCAAGGCCAACCCGGCGGCAGAGGCGCCGGCCCGCACCCCGGAGCCCGAGCCGGCTGGCGTGGACGTGGCCGTGGAGCAGGGGGGGGGCGTCGAGGAAAAAGCTGAGGTTGATCAAGGGGTTGACTCGGGGCAAGGGGGCGAGGAGGCGCCGCCGCCGACGGTGGTGGCGCTCAGGGTCGTGACGGAGCCGGAGGGCGCGACGATCAAGCTGGGCAAGACGACGCTGGGCCTCTCGCCGGCGACGCAGGAGGTCCCGCTCAAGGTCGACGAGTACGAGATCCGGGCCTCGCTGCGGGGTCACGCTACGGCGCGGGCGACCTGCACGGTGACGCAAGAGGACGTGGCGCGGGGGGAGAGCGTCTGCACGGTCAAGCTCAAGAAGCGCGGCGGGTCATCAAGCGGCGACGAGGGCGGCAAGGGGGGTGAGGTCAAGGTGGAGGGGGTCAAGCCGAGGATCCACATCATCCCGGACTGATCGCGCCTCGGGGTCCAGGGGCGAGAACGCTGATGGGTTTGAGGACCGAGGCCGGAGAGGCCGACAGCGACGACGCCGTCGGCCAGAAGACGCCGTCGGCCAGAAGACGCCGTCGGCCAGAAGACGCCGTCGGCCAGATCGACGCCGTCGGCCAGATCGACGCCGTCGGCCAACGGGCCGACGGGAGTCAAACCGATCAGCGTTCTGGCCGCTCCCTCTGCGGAGGATCGTCAAGGCCCGTGTCGCGCCGCCGAGTGCCGAGCGCCGGGGCGCGTCAGGCGATGAGGTCGCGACAGAGCCTGGTGAAGGTCGCGTCACGGTCGCCGACCGAGAGCGCGGCGTCCTCGAGCGCGGCGCGCCAACCGCTGGGCGCGAGCTCCGCGAGGGCCGTCGCCGCGTGGTGATCGGCGCTCGCGAGCCGGCCATTCAGGACCGACTCGACCCACGCGCGATCGTGCCCGTCCAGCAGTCGTAACGTTGCGACGTCGAAGGGCTCCCACACCTGGGCATGCGCCCAGAAACGCTGGACGACATCGGGATGGGGACCTGGCCGATAGACCAGGTCGAGTGCGATCGGATCGTGACCGCGCGAGACGGCTCCGAGCAGCGCGTGAAGTTCGGACGCAGCGCGCTGCCAGACGCTCGGCAGACGAGACGCGATCGCCATGCTCAGGCGCTGAAGTGGACTCGGACGCTGCGCCTGAAAAGGCGTCAGGCCGAGCTTCTCGACGAGCCCCTCGGACGCATGCACGCGCGCGATGACGCTCGGGTCCCTCAGAAGTCCGAGCAGCGCCGGGATCGCCTCGGGCCGCGTCGAGGTCTTGAGCGCGTAGGCATCCAGGCCTTGCAGGATCGGATCCGTGGTCGTCCCGGTCGGGAGCGGGTCACCGCGAAGCGCGAAGAGCGCTCGCAGCGCACACGCACGCACCCAGGCGGACGCGGATTGCGCGGCGCGCTCGAGATCGGGGGCGAGGTGCGCGAGCTTGAGCTCCGCCGCCGGCTCGAACGCCTTCCAGTCGCCGGCGCGCACACGCGCGCTCAGCGCGTCCTCGGCCGCTGTGCGCACATCGCCGGTGAGATCCCGTACCGCCTGCGTGTCGTAAGTGAGCACGCGGGGATCATCGGCATCCCGCGCCATCGACTCGATGAAGGACATCTCAGCTCTCCCTGCAAACCGGCGTCAGGGCCACACGGATTGGATCGTGGAACCGGCGCCTGCACCGCCGCCTGCACCGCCGCCGCCTGCCGACGATGAGGATGAACAGAGAAAATCAGATTCCCTTCCGGGTCAGCGTCGAGGAGTGTCGGCGCGGCCTCAGTGAGGACGTTGAGGTTCTTTCCCCAATCTGACGCCCTGACCATCAGCCCTCCAGGGCTTCAGGGGGGGGCGTTGTTGGGGGTGCAGTTGTCGAGCTCGCCGCGGCCGTCGATGCAGAGGGCGTTGCACCAGAAGCGGGCGACGGTGCCGTTGGCGTTGTAGCGGCTGGCGACCTCGCACTCCTTGAAGCCGCCGCTCTCGTTGGGATCGAGGTCCCAGCGCAGGATGTCGGCGCTCTTGAGGTCGCCGATGGTGTTGTCGTAGTCCAGGGGTCCGGAGGCGCCTTCGAGGTTGAGGTTTTGCCCTTCGAGGATCTTGAGGAAGGCGGCCTGGAGGTTCTCGGTGCCGACCTTGATGGGGGCGCCGGCCGGGTCGCTCAGGCGCTTGAGGATCTGGGCCATGGCGAGGCCGTCGGGGCGGCCCTCGACCCCGGCCAGCGCGTAGACGAGCATGTAGACCGCGTCGTAGGTGTGTTCGGTCCAGATCGGCGGGGTGCCTTCTCCGTATTTTCTTTGAAAGTTCTCCGAGTAAGTTGAGAAGGCCGCGCTTCCTCGGGCGCCGGGGATGGATCCGAAGATGAACCTGGGCCTTGGGGCGCCGGGTTGGAAGACCAGCCCCATGCTCTGGGAGCGGGTGCCGTCGGTCAGGAAGTAGGAGGCGGCGTGCAGAGGGGGGGTGTCGCGCACGGCCTCCATGAAGCTGTAGGTCTCTTCGAAGCCGACGATGAGGACGACGTCGGGCGAGGGGCTGATGGCGCGCAGGGCGGCGATGGCCGCGAGGCGGCCGCTTTCTTCCTTGGAGGAGTAGGGGACGTTGTGGATCTTGATGGCGAGCCGTTGGAGGTTGGCGCGCAGCTGAAGGGTCTCGACGAAGGAGTTGGCGAAGCTCTGGCCGTAGGCGTCGTCGCTGTTGAGGATGGCGACGTCCTGGGGGGCGCTGTTGGGGTTGGGGCCGGCGACGATCAGGCGCCAGGTGGCGAAGTAGGCCATCGTCTCGGCCTGGAAGTTGTCGGGTGGGGCGGTGCGCCAGACCAGATCGCGGTCCTGGAGGTCCTTGATGCCGACGGCGGTGGCCGAGGGTGAGATGATGATGGTGCCGGCCTCGATGGCGATGGGGGCGGTGGCGAAGACAAGGCGAGACTGCGCCGGGCCGACCCAGGCCGGGACGCGGGCGACGCGGGCCAGGTGGGTGGCCTTGGCGATGGCCTGGTCGTTCTCCGAGGCGTCGTCGCAGACCAGGAAGGCCAGGGGCCTGTTCTGGTTGCCCCCGACGCCGTTGGAGACGGTGTTGATCTCGTCGACGGCGAGCTTGATCGCGTTGAAGGGGTTCTGGCCGGACTCGCGGTTCGGGCCGCTGAGGGTCAGCAGGCCGCCGAGGAAGACGGCGTTGGGCGCGGGGACCTCGGGGTAGAACTGGCAGCCGGGGATCAGGAAGTCCGCGCAGGCGCCGTCGAGCGAGCAGACCTTCCCGCCGCCGCCGCACTGGGCGTCCTCGGCGCAGGGGCCGCAGGTGCCCGCGAGGCAGATCTGGCCGACCGCGCAGTCCCCGGCCGAGACACAGCCGGGGTCGCAGGAGCCTTCGCGGCAGATCAGGTTGTCGCCGCAGTCGGCGTCGAGGGCGCAGGGGCCGCACTGGCCGCCGGCGCAGATCTGGCCGGCGCGGCAGTCGGCGGCCTCGGCGCAGTCGCCGCAGGCGCCCCCGACGCAGCCATCGCCCTCGGCGCACTCGGCGGCCTCGGCGCACTCGCGCACGCAGCGGCCCTCGCCGATCTGGCAGACCTCGTCGGCGGCGCAGTCGGCGTTGACCTCGCAGGGGCCGCAGATCTTCTGGCTGTTGCAGACATTGCCTTGCAGCTTGCAGTCGGTGGAGGTCTCGCAGGGCTCGAAGTCCAGCACGAGGCTGCACGAGAGCGCCGCGAGGGCCAGCGCGGCGGACATCGCCAGCAGGGCGGCCCAGGGCAGGAGGTGTGGGTTGCGTCTCATGACCAGCTCCGTGGCTCCCTACTCGAAACGCAAGGATACGCCCAGGCCCACATGATCGGGGCCGATCAGGGGTGAGGCGGAGAGGATCTCGGGTGGGGCGTCGGTCAGCAGGTAGAGGGCGGCGCCGGCGCCCAGCCCGGCCAGCCCGATGCCGACGGCCAGATCGCCGAGCAGCGCCAGCGTCTCGCCGCGATCGCGGGCCTGGAGCCGGTCGGCGTAGACGATGTTCTCGTTGGACACGTCGGCGCTGGCCGAGATGGCCAGCCCGCCCAGGACGCCGCCGGCCACCAGCGCGACGGCGCCGAGGCCGCCGACGGTGTAGGCCAACGTGCGATCGGGGCCTTGCATCAGGCGCTCCTCCTCGCGGCGGCGGCGCTCCTCCTCTTCGCGCTCGAGGCGCTCCTCGCGCTGCAGATCGAGCGCGGCCTGCTCGTCCTTCTGGACCTGATCCCGGACCTCCTGGATGTGCCCGAGCGCCTTCTGGACCTGCCCCGGGTCGGCGTCCTCGGCCTTGACGAAGCGCGAGAAGAAGTCCAGCGCGAGCTGACGCTCGCCCATTTTCTGATAGATCCGCGCGATGTTATAGAGCAGCCCGGGGTCGGGGACGAGCTGATAGGCCGCCAGCATCTCCCGAATGGCGTCGGGGAAGCGGCCGGCCTGGTAGTGCTCGACGCCCAGGCGGCTGTGCTCCTCGGCCTTGACCGCTGCGGCCTTGTCGGCCTGCCCAAGGGCCTCTCTGGCGCCGAGGGGAAGGACAAGGGCGAGGGCGATGAGGATGGTGAGGATCTGGCGCATGGCTTGTCGGGTAGGATGTCCGTCCTCGACCGTGGTAGTGTTGTCTGAGCGTGGCAGCCTGCCTTGCGCAAGTCAAGCGCGCCCTGGCGTCGGTCCACGCTCCCAGCTCGCCGTCGAGCCCCTCAACCTCATCGAGCGCGCCGCCGAGGCGCCAGAGCCAGGAGCCCATGACGTCAAACCCGAGCATCGCGCCCTTCCTGATGGCGCTGGCCGCCGCAGGGCTGATCGGGGGGGCCTTGAGCGCCGGGGTGCTGCGCCCCGTCGAGCCGCTCCGGCGTGCTCCTGCCGTCGTCGCGACCCCTGGAGCCGGCGACCCGGGCGCGGCCATCGGCGACGAGGCGGGATCGGATCGGGACGCCGCCTATCCCGCCGCGCGCGACCGGGAGCCCCCCGCCGTCAAGCGGGCCGCCGACCCCGATCCTGATCCGGAGCCCGCCCAGCCCAGGATCCTGGGCGCGGCGGAGCTCAACCCGGCGGCGGCGCCCGTGATCTACCTCGGCGCTCGCAAGATCGAGGAGGAGGTCGCGCACCGCTGGTCGCTGGGGAAGGGCGAGGGCGACATCACCCTGATGGCCCCTCCCGGCGCGCTCTTTGGCGGTCGGGATCCTGCCGACCCCAGGTCCGGCGAGCGGCTGTCCTTCAAGGGGCAGCCTGGCCCGACGATCATCGCGCTCGGATCGAACCAGTGCGTCCCTTGCCTCAAGGAGCTTGGCGAGCTGGTGCGCGAGCTCGGCGAGCCCCTCCAGGCCAGCAAGGTCCGCGTGATGCTGGTCTTGATGACCCTCGACGGCCACGGCTACATCTCCTACCAGCTGGCCCGACAGCGCGACCTCTTCTTCGCGACCTACAACAAGGATTACCGCGGAGACGCCGCCGAGCTGCCCATCCCCGACTGGATGGTCTTCCCGCAGGACGCGAAGGACCACTGGTTCACCTTCACCGACCAGGTCATCGACGCGATGTCCGGCGAGGATCTGGACGTCTCGCTGCCCGTGACCCTCCTGCTTGACGCCTGCGGCAATGTCCACCGGGCCGTGCTCGGGCGGCTGCATGGCGAGGCCCTGGTTCGGCTGCGCGCCGACGCCGCCGCGCTGGCGAAGGCCAGCTGTCCTCCTTGATGAGCTGAGGAGGCCTGCCCGGGGCGGGGCAGGGGCGTTGAGGTCAGGTTGGCCTCACCTCTGGGCGATGGGGGCGGGCAGGGGGCAGGGAGGGGCGAGCGGAGGGGGAAGCAGAACGACCTTTCAGTTGTCCAGGTCGCAGCTTATCGCCATGACCATGACCGAGCGGTTGATGGCCAGCGCCCCGGTGGGCGTAAAGCCGCGGTCGGTCTTGCCCAGCTTGTCGAGCTGGGTTCGCACCATGCCCAGGAAGCCGGCGCTGTTGTAGTTCTGGGCCTCGTTGTCGAGGATGACCGTGTAGGTGCTGGCGTTGAAGGGGTCGCGCTTGCGCAGCTTCTCCAGGAGCACCTCGACGTTCTGCGCTCGCCGTCGGGCCAGCTCCATGTTCTCGCCGCTCATCCGGCGTCGTCCCCCCTCACTGGTGTTGCCCGTCGTGCTGGCGCTGCCGAGCAGGATGAAGTGCCGGGCGCCCTTGTTGGCCTGCACGAAGCGGTCAAACTCCTCCTCGATAGAGCCGGCGTACTTGCGGCAGCGCTCCGGCGAGTCCGCGCCGCCCGCCTTGTAGCCTGCGGGCGTGTCGGGGCACTCGCCCGCCTCGGCGAAGTAGGCGTCGTAGCCCCGACAGTCGCCCGTGCGCGGGTTGACCGAGTTGCAGCCGAAGATCGCGATGTAGGAGGCGTAGCCCGCGTCGTCGTCGTGGGCGAAGAGCTGCTCGAACTCGCGCTTGCTGAGGTCGATCAGCGGGTTGTTGGCGTCGTCCACCGAGCAGGCCCGCTCGCACCGGGCCAGCACATTCTTGATGATCTGCCGGAACTCGGGATCCTGGCACCGGCCCTCGGGCTGGACCCCTGGCGGCGTCTGCGCGCCGACGCCG